>FWWM01000739.1_pt1 | contig 107660 bp, 89 predicted proteins | sample 2228351 | NCBI WGS metagenome assembly FWWM01 (sample SAMEA103939774, study PRJEB20133) | metagenome
TCATCGCCAGCAGCGGGTCATAGAGCGAGGCGAAGCGGTAGCGATACGCCTCCATGGCCAGGAAGAAATGGCGCGGGTTGGCGGCAAAGCGCGGCCGGATTTCGCCGCTGGCGACTTGCTCGATTTCGACCTTCGGCAGGACCTGGTCCACGTGGGCGCGCGAGCGGGTCATCACGCCCACGATGCGCACATACTCGCCCAGGTCTTGTATGTCTGACACCTCAATAGGCTCCAGCCAGCGAGGGTTTTGGATAACACACCCGCGAGAGATTGACACAGATTCACGCTCCAGCATCGTTACTCCCTTTTTTAATCGGCGAGGCGCATCGCTGCGTTTAGGCTCAAGTTGTCGCGTTGGAATCAGAGGGCGCAGCCGCGCTTTACTTGATTATCGCTCAACACCCTGAGACAGTCTTGCGACTTCCTGTCGCTGATGAGTCTAGCAATGCGCACAGGCTGCTGTCCCTTGGTGACGCTTGGCGCTTTGCTAGGTGGCTTCGGTCACCCTACAGCCTGTTGTTTGCATCTGTCTGTCGGATCAGATGGCAATCGTGCTACGACATTGTATGTTGCTGGCTGCACGCGCTGTGCGATGCCCCGTGCTTCGAGTCGAAACTGGCGTCGGTCGCCGATCACCTGGCTTGCTACCAGCGACGGTTACACATTCGGGTGTCCTCGTTGTGGTCGTGGTCGTGTTCCCACGTAGGGATGCTGGATTGCAACGAATCTTCAACAAAGGTAACATTGACTGCATCGTCTAGACAAGGAGACGTCATGCCAAAGATCGCCTTTCTCGGCGCGGGCAGCACCGTCTTCGCGCGCAACCTGATCGGCGACATCCTCAGCTTCCCCGAGCTGTCGGGCGCGCACTTGTCGCTGTTTGACATTGACCCAGCGCGGCTGCGCGTCTCGGAGATCGTCGCGCATCGCATCGCGGAGCGCCTGAACGCCCGCCCCATCATCGAAGCCACCACCGACCGCCGCCGCGCGCTGGACGGCGCGGACTACGCGATCAGCATGTTTCAAGTGGGCGGCTACAAGCCCGCCACCGCGATTGACTTTGAGGTGCCCAAGCGCTACGGCTTGCGGCAGACCATCGCCGACACGCTGGGCGTGGGCGGCATCATGCGCGCGCTGCGCACCATCCCCGTTTTGCTGGCGATGTGCCGCGACATGGAGGAGTTGTGCCCCAACGTCTGCTTTCTGCAATACGTCAACCCGATGGCGATGAATTGCTGGGCGGTGGCGCGCGCCACGCGCATCCGCACGGTGGGGTTGTGTCACAGCGTGCAGGGCACAGCGGGGCAGCTCGCGCATGACCTCGGCGTGCCTGTCGAGGAGATCAACTATTTCTGCGCGGGCATCAACCACATGGCGTTTTATCTCAAGTTTGAGCGCAACGGCGAGGACCTCTACCCCCGCTTGCGGCAGATCGCGCTTGAAGGCAGACAGCCACGCTGGAATCTGGTGCGCTACGAGGTGCTCAAGCACTTCGGCTACTTCGTGACCGAGTCCAGCGAGCACTTCAGCGAGTACGTGCCCTGGTTCATCAAACGCGACCGCCCCGACCTGATCGCCCAGTTCAACATCCCGCTCGACGAATACCTGCGCCGCTGCGAGGTGCAAATCGCTGGCTGGGAGGACCTGCGCCAGCGCCTGGAAGCAGGCGAGGGGCTAGACGTGCACCGCAGCCACGAATACGGCGCGCTCATCATCCACAGCCTTGAGACAGGACAGCCGCGCGTGGTATACGGCAACGTGCCCAACGAGGGATTGATTGACAATCTGCCATACGGCTGCTGCGTGGAAGTGCCCGTCCTGGTGGACAAAAACGGCTTGCAGCCCCTGCGGGTGGGGCGGTTGCCAGTGCAACTCGCGGCGTTGATGCGCACCAACATCAACGTGCAGGAGCTGACCGTCGAGGCAGCGCTGACCGGCAGACGCGAGCACATCTACCACGCCGCCTATCTTGACCCTCACACGGCTGCCGAGCTGGACTTGAACCAGATCCGCGCCTTGATAGATGATTTGATCGCCGCCCATGGCGACTGGCTGCCCCACTTTCATTGAGCGCAACGCGCTTGTTTGAGCGCTGCGCGCAACTTCAGCCCCCTTGAAGTGACTTTTGTCACGTGACTCTGAGCAAACGCTAATGCTAGAATCAGCCAGGTTTGGCTGGAAAGCCAAACTTGGCGAAACGAACAAGTCCTATGCTTCCACCTGTAACGACGGATGCGAGGCTGATCTTTGACCTGTACAACCTGACGTTCATCTTTGCCGTCATCACCTTTGTCCTGGTCGAAGCCTTGCTGATCATTGCCGTAATTCGGTTTCGTCGCCGCCGCGACGACGAGCTGCCAGAGCAGGTGCACGGCAACCGCACCCTGGAGCTGCTCTGGACGATCATCCCCTCTATCGTGATCGCGGTCATCTTCGGTTTTGCTGTGGACACCATGACGCGCATGACGGCGCGCGGCACCTTCTCTAACCCCGTCGCTCACGTGCATGCCATCGGCGATCAAGAGGCGCGCCGCCGCGTGGAGCGCGCCCAGCCCGTGGATATGGTGATCGAGGTGGTCGGGCGGCAGTGGGTGTGGCAATACAAATACCCCGGCCGAGAAGAAGTGACCACAGCCGAGACGCTGATCGTGCCCGCGAACAAGAACATCCGCCTGGACATGACCGCAGCAGACGTGATTCATGCGTGGTGGATGCCAGAGCTGGGTCCGATGATTTACGTGAACCCTGGCGAGATGTCCTACGTGTGGTTTAACGTGCCGCCTGGCGAGTACATCGGTCAATGCAATGTGTACTGCGGTGTGGCGCACGCCAACATGATCTCACGCGTGCGCGCCCTGCCCCAGGCGGAGTTTGACGCCTGGTATGCAGAGCAGGCGGCGAAGGTCTCCGTTGCCACAGAGCCGGGCGATCCCGCGCGCGGCATGGAGCTGTTCATGAACAGCACGTGCATCGCCTGTCATTACATCGAGGGCACAAAAGCGCAGGGCAAGGTGGCGCCGCGCGACCTGACGCGCTTCGCCACATACCCCACCATTGCGCAGGTGGATGGATTGGAGAACAACGCCGACAACCTGCGCCAATGGCTGAAGAACCCCCAAGCGTTGAAGCCAGGCACCGCAATGCCCAACCTCAACCTGAAGGCGCAGGAGATCGAGGACCTGGTGGCGTATCTGCTCACGTTGAAGTGAACGCTCGTGTTATCTAACCAACATGCTGGATTGAGCTATGGCAAGCATTAGCATTCCCGTTGCGTGGCGAGCGCATTCTCGCGCTGGCATTCTGGGCTGGCTGGCTACGGTGGATCACAAGAAGATCGGCTTGATGTACATGGTGATGGCGTTTTCGTTCTTCATCATGTCGGGCATTTTGGGCTTGTTGATCCGCTTGCAGCTTGCCGCGCCGAGTCAGACCGTCCTGGACGCGAACACATACAATCAAGTTTTCACCATGCACGGCACCGGGATGATCTTCTTGTTCACCATCCCGATGCTGGTGGGTGGCTTCGGCAACTACTTCGTGCCGCTGTTGATCGGCGCGCGCGATGTGGCGTTTCCACGCCTGAACGCCTTTAGCTTCTGGATCACGCTGGGCGGCGGGTTGGTCATGTCGTTGGCGTTCGTGCTGGGTCACCGCTCGGATGCTTCGTGGGTCGCTTATGTGCCGTATTCCAACAAGCAGTTCTCGCCCACCATCGGCATGGACATCTGGCTGATCGGCTTGATCCTGACGGGCATCGGCAGCACGCTGGGCGCGGTGAACTTTCTGGTCACGGCTTACACCATGCGCGCGCCTGGCATGACCGCTTGGCGCGTCCCAATGTTCGTCTGGGCGATGATTGTCACGGCGGTGATGGTGCTGATGGCGACGCCCGTGCTGACGGCTGCGCTGCTCATGCTGGTTGCCGACCGCAATTTCGCCACGCAGTTCTTCACGGCGAACAACGCGCGGCTTTGGCAGCACATGTTCTGGTTTTACTCCCACCCCGCCGTGTACATCATGATCTTGCCGGCGATGGGCATCATCTCGGAGATTTTGCCCGTGTTCTCGCGCAAGCCGCTCTTCGGTTTGAAGGCGGTGATCGTGAGCACCGTGATGATCGGCATCCTGGGCTTCACCACGTGGGTGCATCACATGTTCGTCAGCGGCGTGGACCCAGTGGTGGAGCGCTTCTTCATGTTCACCACCATGGTGATCGCCGTGCCGACGGGCGTCAAAATCTTCAACTGGCTGTTCACTATGTGGGGCGGCTCGTTGAACCTGAAGACGCCGCTGCTCATGGTGCTCGGCTTCCTGAGCACGTTTGTCATCGGCGGCATCACCGGCGTGATCCAGGCGCTGATACCGGTCAATCAGTACCTGCACAACTCATACTGGGTGGTGGCGCACTTCCACTACGTGCTGTTCGGCGGCGCTGTGTTCGGCATCTTTGCGGGCTTCTACTACTGGGTGCCGAAGATGCTGGGGCGCATGTTGGACGAGCGACTGGGCAAGCTGCACTTCGTGCTGATGTGGGTGGGCTTCAACCTCACCTTCTTCCCCATGCACATGCTGGGCTTGCAGGGCATGCCGCGCCGCATCGCCACATACACCGCCGGGCGCGGCTGGGAGGAGGCGAATCTGCTCGCCACCATCGGCGCTTTCGTGATCGCTGTGTCGGTGTTGGTGTTCATCGTCAATGTGATCAAGCTGCGCAACGCGCCGCTGGCTGGTAACGACCCCTGGGAAGGCAACACGCTGGAGTGGTCGGTCTCGTCGCCGCCACCAGAATACAACTTCTTGCACATCCCAGCGGTGGAGAGCGAGCGCCCGCTCTTCGACGAGCGCATGAAAGCGCTGCCGCACTGAGTGTCGCCGCTGATCTGTGTAGCCTGTCAAGCCGTATGAACGCGCTATCGCGCTCTCGCCTGCTCCAGTGGCTGAGCCTGTCTTTGCTGTTGATCGGCGCGGCGCTAGTGGTGACGAGCAACATGGCGCGCAGTCATGTCGTCGCAATCCCCGCCGAGCATCCGCAAAGCCTGGTGGAGGCAGCACACCGCGGCTTTGGGCTGCTGGCGGGGTTGGCGCTCGTACTGCTGATGGCGCAGGCGTGGCGCATCGGCGAGCGCGCCCGCGCCATGCATCGCCCGCTCGCGTGGGCTGCTGCTGGGTTGCTCGCGCAGATCGTGGCAGACGTGCAAACCGCACACGGCGATCCGCACCCAGCCTGGCTGGTTGTGCGCGCAACGATGGGCTTCGTCGTCTCGGGTGCGGCGATGGCAGCCTGGCTCGACACGCGCTGCCCAGGCGGCGAGCTGGCGGATAACGATAACGAGGCGACGCGCCGCTTTCGGCGCGCGCTCTGGACCTTGGCAGCCGCGGTGTTGCTCCTGATGCTGAGCGGCGCGTTCGTATCGGCGTATGGCGCTGCGATGGCATGTGGGCAGACGTTCCCCCTCTGCAACGGTGGCTGGCTGCCCAATGGCGGGCGGCTCACCTTTCTCCAGTGGCTGCATCGGGCGACGGTGGCGCTTGTGGCAGTGGCGCTGATCAGCACGGCGCGTCCGTTGTTGCGGCGCGGCGCGCGCATCTCAAAGGTGCTGGCAGGTTGTCTCGCTGCGCTGGTGATTGTGCTCGCCTTGCAGGGCGCGGTGGGCGCATGGCTGGTGGCGCTGAACCGCCCGGCGACGCTCTCCGCGCTTCACGCAGTCTTGAGCGGCGGATTGTGGCTGTTGGCAGTAGCGGTGGCGTTGCTGGGGCAACGTCTGCCTGTGTGGATCCCCGACCAATCCGCGCGTCCGCTGCCGCGCTGGTGGCAGCGTGTCGGCGACTATGTGGCGCTGACCAAACCGCGAGTGGTGTTGCTGTTGCTCTTCACCACGTTGGCGGGCATGTTCCTCACGCCCGCAGGTTTGCCGCCCTGGTATCTGGTCTTCTGGACGATGGTGGGCGGCTATTTGATGGCAGGCGGGGCAAACGCCATGAACATGGCGTACGATGCCGACATTGACCACGTGATGCCCCGCACGGCGCAGCGACCTACCGTGCGCGGACGCATCTCCCCGCGCCAGGCGTACGCCTTTGGGCTTACGTTGGCAGGTGTGGCGGCAGCGATTTACCTGCTGTTTGTCAACTGGCTGGCGGCGTTGCTCAGTGTGACGGGGTTTGTGTACTACGCCGTGATCTACACCCGCTGGCTCAAGCGCACCACCTGGCAAAACATCGTGATCGGCGGCGGCGCGGGCGCCATACCACCGCTGATCGGTTGGGCGGCAGCCAGCAGCCGACTGGACCTGCAGGCGCTGGTGTTGTTCGCCATCATCTTCTACTGGACACCCGCCCACTTCTGGGCACTGGCGCTGCTCAAGCGGAGGGAATACGCGGCTGCGGGTGTGCCGATGCTACCGGTGGTCGCCGAAGACCCAGAGACCACTCGCCAAATCATCCTCTATGCCCTGGTCACCGCTGCGATGGCGCTGCTGCCGTTCACCCTGCAAATCGTCGGCACGATGTATCTGCTGGGCGCAGCGCTGTTGAGCGGATGGCTAGTCTGGCTCGCGGTCAAGGCGCATCGCTCGCAGGCGCGATCAGACGTGTTGCGGGTGTACCTCTTCTCGTTGTCGTACCTGTTTCTGCTGTTTGGGTTGATGGTGCTTGATCGCCTCGCCCAGACGCTTTAAGTGGCTAAAGATGGATGTGAATCGTGACAAAGCGCTGAAATGGCGCGCGACGTTGGTCGCTTTTAGCTTTCTAGTGGTGGGCGTGGTGTTGGGCGTCGCATGGGTGTTGACATACATGCCGCGCTAAAACCGACGCTGGGAGGAGTTGAGCATGACAAACGCGGAGCATACTGCTCAGACAGAAGCGGAGCATCAGGACGCGCATCATGAGCCGCACATGCCCGCGCCGAGCCTGTCGCCGATCATCCTCGCGGCGGGCATGACTGCGCTGGGCTTTGGGCTGGTGCTCGGTCCGGTGCTGCTGGTGCTGGGCGCCATTGGCACGTTGATCGGGCTAGGAACCTGGCTCTACGATGAGATACGAAACGATCCCACAGCCGAAGCCTAGCGCACGCGCTTCGGCTATTCGCGCCTCGTCTGCCGCGCGCAGTCACAGCCGCGCGTTGCTGGGCGTGAGCCTGTTCATCGTCTCCGAGACGATGTTCTTCTTGGGCTTGTTCTTTGCGTGGTACTACATGCGCGCGACTGTCAATCTGCCTTGGCCGCCGCCCGACGCGCAACCCCCGCCTTTTGCGTTGGCAGCGATCAACACGGCTGTCGCCTTGCTCAGCACGGTCGCTGTGGCGTATGCTGATCGCGCCAGCGCGCGCGACAATCGCGCCGGGCTTTTACGGGGCGTGACGATAGGCGGTGCGTTGGGCACGCTTTTCCTGGCGGTTCAGGCGGTGGAGTTCACGGAGCTGGCGCGCCTGGCGCAGAGCGGACCGTACGGCTCGACGTTTACCTTCCTGTTGGTGTTTCACGCGCTGCGCGTGTTCGCGGGCGTGGTGTTGATGGCAGTGGTGCTGGTGCGCACGCTGCTGGGGCACTTCTCCGCGCGCCGTCGCCTGTTGGTGCAGGCGACGGCGATGTACTGGTATTTCATCACCGCAGTCTGGTTGGCGGTGTTCACAGTGCTGTACCTGCTGTGAGCACATCGCCCACCTTGCGCGCGTCTATCCCCTTAGCGCCCCGTCTGGTGTGGCGCGTGTGCTGCGCGCTGTGATCACTGCTCTGGCGCAAGCATCGCGCCTGCCCGTTGTGTTATCCTCCCACCTTGCTGCTTTGCAGAAAAACCGAATTTGAAGCGGTAGGAACCAATGAGTGTGATACGACAATCTATTGGCACTGCGCTGATCAGCTTTTCGGCGGCGCTGGCGTGCGTCTGCGCATCTGCGCACGCACAATCCCCCACAGTCCGACCTTTGCACGGTCCAGGGTACAACTTGCTGTCGAATCCTGGTCATGAGCATCCTGGCGTGTATTTTGAAGGTCGCGGGGAGATCAATGTTACGTGGGACTGGGTGCCGTTCTGGGAGGAGCCGCCCGCTGGCGCGGACCCGCGCGACCCGAACTATCGCACACCAGAGTTTCGCCCCCCCTTTGCCCGCGATTACCCCTATCGTGTGCGCAGCGGAGCCGGCTCCGATCGCTGGTTCAACTACTACGCGCTGAACAAAAAAGCCGGCATCATGCAATACGTGGCAGATGTGCCTGTGGGCGCACCGATCCGCTTTACCACCTGGGTGCAACTCTGGTCGAGCCAGGACGACCACTACAACCCTGCCACCGCCAGCCGCAACGAGGGCGGACTGAAGGTGCGCGTCTGCATTGACCAGGACGGCGGTCCTCGGGACATGACCGACCTCGCGCTGGTCTGCTCAGACTGGTTCGACGAGGCTGATGTTTGGAAGCAAATCTCTGTGGATGGCGTGGCGAAGAATGGCGTCGTCAATGCGCTGATCTGGAGCAGCGCGTCGTTGCCTGTGCAACACAACGACGTATACGTAGATGAAAGCTGCTTCGAGGTTTTGCCTGCACCCGAGGCGGCTGGCATCTGCAGAGGGGCTGGCTATGTGCCCACTGGCGCGCAGGTGTTACCGCTGCCGCCGGACTACGTGAACTTGAAAATCACCGCCGAAGATCAGAAGGGGCTGCCTCGGCATGGCAACGTCTCAGCGCTTGTCGCAACCGATAAGCCTGCGGGTGTGTCGCTCAAGCCCGTCAGCCGCCCGCCTGGAAACAAGCCGGCGCTGGCAGTGAACGCTCGCGCAACGCTCAACGTGCGCGAGCAGCCAAGCCCAGAGGCGAAGGTGATCGCCCGCGCGCGGCGAGGCGATGTGCTGCCTGTGACCGGGCGCACGCAAGATCGCAAGTGGTTTCAGGTGGAGATTGATGGCAGGAAAGGGTGGGTGTCCGCGACGCTGACGCTGCCCAACGTGGCGGCGCTGCGCTCGCCTGTGATCGCTCCGTGAAGCCGACGCGTGAGCATGTGCGATGCGCGGATGATGTTGGCGGCGATCACGCTCTCGCTGGCGTTGGCGGGTTGCGTGCGCGTCGGCAGCGCGGGCGACATCGCTGAGATGCCCACCTCGCCTGCGGGAGGCTTCAATCCAGGGCTAGATGTGCTACGTCCAGCTGAACCGACTCCCGCGCTGCTGCTGTTGGAGGATCCCCCGCCGCGCACCACTTACGTCCTGAATGTCACGCTGGACTACGCCGCTGGCGTGGTCAGCGCGCAGCAGCGCATCGAATTCACTAACCCAGCGGGTGCGCCCCTGCAGCGCATCCGCTTTAATGTGCCGCCTGCCCGTCGCGCAGGCGCATTCACCTTGCACGATGTGCGCCTCTCTGGCGCAGCCGACCCGCTGCCGTTCACGTTGGAGGACGCCATCCTCACCATTGACCTGCCAGCGCCGTTGCCTGTGGGCGCGGCGTTGGCGGTAAGCTTTGACTTCACCTTCAAAATCGCGCTCCAAGAAACCGTGACCGGCATCGGCGGCGACGACACCTCACGCGGACCGCAAGGGTTGATCTGCGGACATTGGTACATCATGCTGGCGCCGTTCCTCAACGGCGACTGGTACACCCCCAGCTTTGTGCCCATCGGCGACCCCTACACATCGGAGCTGGCAGACCACGAGGTGAGCATTCTTGCGCCGGAGGGGGTGATTGTGGCAGGCGCAGGCGAGGAATCGCGCAGCGGGCGTTTGTGGCGTTATAGCCTCCCGCGCGCGCGTGTGTTCGCGTTTGCTGCCAGCGACCAATATCAAATGGATAGCGTGGTGCGCGATGGTGTCACCATCATCCATTACGCCTATCCTCAACACCGCGCCTTCGCTGAGGACGTGCTGATCACAGCGGAACGCGCATTGGTGCTTTTCGGGCGGCTCTATGGCGAATATCCCTACCGCACATTGCGCATCGTGGAGACAGGGCGCTCGCAGGGGCAGGAATATAGCGGCTTGGTCAGCATCGGCGCGGCGCTGTATCAGGGTTACCGCGGCAGCGGCGCGCGCCACGACCTGATCGCCACCACTGTGCATGAGGTGTCGCATCAGTGGTGGTTCAACGTGGTGGGCAATGATCAGATTCAGTCGCCCTGGCTTGATGAGGCGCTGGCGCGCTACATGGAGCTGCGCTTCTACCGCGAGTACTATCCCGCCGATGCCGATTGGTGGTACGCCTACTTCATTCTCGGCAGAGACCCCTCCGCTGTGCGCGGCGCGATTGACCTCAGCATCTACGACTATCCCGACGCGCGCACGTACGTGAACGCAGTGTATCGGCGCGGCTTGGTGTTCATGAACGAGCTGAGCAAGCGCCTGACGCCCGTTGTGCTCGATGAGGCGCTGCGCACGTATCACCAGCGCATGGCGTATCGCGTCGCTCAGCCAGAGGACTTCTTCGACGCCATTGCCGAGCACACCGACCAGGACATCAGCGACCTGGTGCGCGTTTACTTCGCGCGCCCGCTGCGCTTGCCCTGTCGCATCAGCGGCAACGCGCCTGACTGTCGGGCGTGAGGTGCTTCAGCGCCGCGCGAAAATCAAATACGGTCCGTTCTCGCCCACGTAGGCATAGTTCGACTCAACAAACGCCTCGATCTCGGGCAGCGATTTCCACGCCTCGATGAAGCGCGACTCCTGCCAAGGGAAGCCATCGCGCGTCAGGATGAAGAAGGTGGGCTGCGCGCGCTGCAAATCGGCGAGGTAGCCCTGTGCCAGCCATTCTCGCAGCGTGGGATCGCGCGATTCGTCCGCCCAGCGCACATAGGGGAAGCGCGTGGCGCTGCGCCGCTGGGCGAGCAGATGCACCTCTGGGGTGTCGCTGAAGATGGCGACGCTTTGATCGGGGGGCAAGTTATCTTCCAGGAAAGCTGCCAGCCGCACGCGGTCCTCCTGCTTGCTGTGGATGTGCATCTCGCGCAGCGAGCGGCGCTCGGTCAACGCCTGCTGCAGCGCGTCTTGCGTCCACGGCAGGATGGCGACAAACTGCGCCGTCGCCGCCAGCGCAGCCACCACCAGCGTCGCTGCTTGCCATGCGCGACCTGCCCACTCGCGCCAGGCGACCGTCGCCAGCCCAGCCAGCAGCACCATCGGCGGCAGCCAGATCACGAAGTGGTAGCGATACGAGTGCCCCTGCCAGATGTTGATCAACACCCCGCCGATCAGCCACGCCAGCGCCAGCGCGCCCGCAGCGCGCAGCCTGGCGTCGGCGAGCGTGCGCACTGCGCCGAATCCAATCAGCGCGACGATCAGTGGGAATCCGCGCCCCAACCAGAGCACCTGGGGCACGGTGTCTTTGAAGCCAGCGGTAGGCGTGCTGCCGATGCGCGCGAAGGTGGTCAGCTCAATCCAAAACAGCCCGGTCAACCACTCCCATCGCTCGTCGAGTGGCTTGGCGTGAAAGTTGGCGATGGCGTAGCGCAGGTGCATCCAAAGCGCTTCGCCGGCGCGATTCGCCACGAAGTAGAGCACGCCGGCGACCACGGCGATCAGCCAACCAGCCACCAGCCCGATCAGTGCGTCGCGGCTGAAGCGGCTTCGCCTCCCACACACCAACCACCACAACGCCAACAGCAGCGCAAACGCAGCGAAGGGGTACTTGAACCAGAACAGCGCGCCACTGCATACACCAGCCGCCAGCCACCACGCGCCGCGCCGTTGTCGTCCTTCCCAGGCGCACCAGGCTGCTGCGATGAACGCCAGGTTGGCGAAGCCCTCAGCCTGTGCCACCGACCAGTAGTTGAGCGTGGCGTGCATCAGCCAGAACAGCGCGGCTGCAACCAGCGCCGCGCTGCGGCTGTGGGTCATGCGCCAAGCCAGCGCACCGAGCAATCCAGCGCTGATCGCCTGCCAGATCAGGTTGAAAACAAACACCGCGCTGCTGTGCTCGCCGAACCGTAAGGCGAAAGCGTAGAGCATCGGTGTGAGCGGTCCGCGCACGTCCCAGCAATCTCGCAGAAAGACGCCCCCGTGGTTCAAGACTTGACCGCACGCCGCGAACGCGCCCTGGTCGAACCAGGGCGGATACCACACTTGCGGCAAACCCGCTGCCGCCAGCAGCATGGTGAGCGCCAGGATGCCAATGGGCGCGATCACGCGACGCAGCGACACGTTTCGCTCCTGTTCACGACCGCTTGCGAAACACCAGGAACGGACCGATCTCAGCCTCGTACTGGTAGTGAGATTCGACGAACTCGTGCAGCGGCTTCTGGTACTTCCAGTTGTCAATGTGGCGCACGCCGAGCCAGGGGTAATCGTCTTGTGTGAGGATGAAGAGCGTGGGCGGCGCTGCGGCGATCTGCTCGTAGAACTGTCTGCCGAAGGTGGCGTTCGTCCAGGAGCCGTGCGCTGGCGCCCATACGTCGGCGAAGGGAAAGCGGGTGGCGTTGCGTCGCTCGCTGAGCATATAGACCCAGGGCGCATCACCAAAGATGCTGATCGTCTCTTCGGGGCGGGTGGTCTGGCGAATGTAATCGGCGATGTAAAGCTGCGCTGCCACGCGGCTCTCCTCGTGCATGGCGCGCAGCGACTTCTGCTCCACCACCACGTTGACGTAGGTATCTCGCATCCAGGGCCACATGCGGGCGGATAATGGCAAGGACGCCGCCAACACCAGCACTGCTGTCGCTGCGCCCAACGCGCGGGGCAGCCCGGCACCGCGCAGCAACTGCAATCCAGCCGCGACGCCCACGCCGCTCAGCACGGCGAGCGATGGGTGCAGGATAGTGAAGTGATACTGAACATATTTCGCCTGAATCGCAACGACTGCCAGCCCCGCCACGAACACGCTCGCCCAGTACCACAGGCGCAGCCCAGCCGCAAAGCGTTCGGATGGCGTCTCGCCTGAAGGGGCTTTCGCGCCCCACACTGTGCCCAGCAACGCCAGCATCAGCAGCGCAGGGAAGCCGCCGCCTAGCCATGTCCACTGCGCGACAGTGGGTTTGTAATCTGCCGTGAGGTCGGCGCCGTTGTCGGTGAAACGCCACAGCATCTGCGCGATCTCCGGCAACGTGCGCGGCGGACCGAGCGGGAACAGCTCGCGGAAGACGAAGAACTGCTCCACCAGCGCAGGCAAGCCGCCGACGACAGCGAACCAGCCCAGCACCAGCGCGTTCGCGCCCACGCCGCCCAGCGCGAACGGCGCGATCCGCGCTAGCGCCGTTCGCCAGTGGCGCGCCTGCCAGAGGCTCTGCGCGATCACGCCCAGGCTGATGGCGAGCACCAGCAACGCGAAGGTGTACTTGAACCACAGGAGCAACCCCGCGCTGATGCCGCTTGCCGCCAACCAGAGCGCGGCGGCGCGTCCTTGCGCGCGCCAGCCATACCAGGCGCACAGCACGCTCCCCACGATCAGTAAGTTGGAATACGTCTCCGCCTGATTCATAGACCAGTAGTTGATGCCGGCGTAGATCAGCCAGTATGCTGCTGCCGCGGGCAGCGTTGCCCAGGGGTGAAACATGGCGCGCGCGGCGACGCCGACCAGCAGCGCGGTGAGCGCCTGCCACGCCAGCGTGAACACATGCACGGCAACGGTCGTCGGCGCAATCGAGAGCGCCAGCGCGTAGAGGACCATCACGCCGGGTCCTTTGCTCTCGAAACAATCCCGGATGGGCACACCGCCGCGGCGGATCACCTCGCCGCAGGCGGAATAAATGCCCTGATCGTGCCCGAACGGGTACACCAGATGCGGCGCTGCGTGCAGCGCCAGCGCCGCAGCCAGCACGACCATCATCGCCAGCCCACCTATCCTGTGAAGCGCAGGCATGGAGCGATGTTACCAGCCAGCTTGTGCGGCGCTGTGTGCTGTGCGTTGTGAACTTAAGGCGACTCGTGCAAGACTATCGGCAGGAATGCTACCGGCGGGAAAGTGGTGGTGAACGTCCCTTGCGCTGCGATCCCTCCGTCGGCGTAAGTGACGCCGTTGCTGTTGACGGCGCGCACCTGCCAGAAATACTGCGTGCCGGTGGCCAGACCAGTGTAAGCGATGCTGGTAACATTGCCCATGTTCGTGTAGTTTGAGGTGTCGGTGCAGTGCGTGCTGCTGGTCGTCGGTCCGCAGACCGCGTAGGTGGTGGCGCCGGTCGAGGCGTTCCAACTCAACATGCCGCTCAGCGGCTGATGCCAGCTCCCATTGGGTGGCGATGACTTGCTGAAGGGTTGAGGTGGTGCTACTGCGCTTACTGCTGCATAGGCGTTGACGATGCCGCTCCCACAGCCGATGGCGCACGCGCTGCCTGTGGGGAAGGGCGTCGCAGTGCTGGTGAGGATGTAGGTGACCTGAGTAGGGGTGAGTGTGGGATTGATGCTCCACACCAGCGCAGCCACGCCTGAGACGTGCGGTGCAGCCATGCTGGTGCCGATTTTGTTTGCGTAGATGTGCGTCGCGGGCGTCGTCGTGCCGCTGTTGTCAGTGGAGAGGATTGCTGCACTGCTCCCCCCGCCCGGCGCGGCGATCTCCACCACCGTGCCGACGCTGCTGTACCAGGCGCGGTTGCCCGCTTTGTTGGTCGCAGCGACGGTGAGCGTGTTGGCGCAGTTGGCGGGTGTGAGCGAGTCTGCCGGTGTGGATGGGCTGTTGCCCGCCGCGGCGACGATCAACGCGCCCTGCGCGAACGCCGCGTTGATGGCGTTTTGCAACGAGAGGGGGCAGGTGGGGGATGGGCCGCCCAGGCTCAGGTTGAGCACCTTTGCGGGCGTTGAGTTACTGGGCACCCCTGGCACACTCAAACCCGCCGCCCAGCGGATGCCGTCCGCGATGTCGCTGAGCGAGCCGCCGCCTTTCCCCAGCACGCGCACGGGCAGAATGGGCGATCCCCAGCTCACGCCAGCCACGCCGATACCGTTGTTTGTGGCGGCGCCCACCGTGCCAGCCACGTGCGTGCCATGCCAGGAGCTGGGGCAGTTGTTCGGCGGGCAACCGCTGCCGCTGGCGTCACCCGTCCAGTCGCCAGGGTCGGAGGCGTCGCTATCGCGCCCGTTCCCGTCGTTCGCAGAGGTGATGTCGCTGATGAAATCGTAGCCCGGCAGCAGTTTGCTGCTCAGGTCGGGATGACCGTACAGCGCGCCAGTGTCAATCACCGCCACCACGACCGAAGCAGAGCCGGTGACGATCGCCCACGCCGGCGGCAGATTGACGCCGTAGTTCGTGGTGGGCGTCAGCACGTAGTGCCACTGCAGGTTGAACAGGGGGTCGTTCGGGATGAGCGAGAGCGGTTGCAGCCAGATGTCTGGCTCGGCATATTCCACCTCTGGCAGCGCCTTGATGCGCGCGGCAATGCGCTGCGCGTCTGCTAGTGGGCGCGGGCGGCTCAGCCGCAACACGTGCGCCTCACCGCCCATCTCGCGTATATGTTCGAGCGGCTCACGCGCCGCCCGCGCGAGCAGCGCCAGCGCTGAGCCGGTCAGCTTGTGCTCGGGCGGCACACCCATCCCTACAGGAGCTGCTACTTCGCGGAACGTCGCGGGCGTGCGGAACTTCACGATGATCTGCTGAATGAGCGACGGTTCTGCCGACAGCTCAGACGAAGCGCCGAACACTGGCGCGTGTGCGAGGCTCGACAGCAGCACAACGCACACAAGAAGCGCGCGGAGCTTGCGCGTCAACTGCATGACTGCCCCCATCTCTTGACATTGAAGATTCTACCCGCATCAACTGTGCATACACGTTGTCGTGAGTCTGCGCTCATCCCCGTACGACAGACTGCCTTGGTGTGAATTGCTTGAGCGCGAGATTGCAACGCCGCCTCGGGCGTTTAGAATCACTTTATGTTCTCCGAAGCGTTCTTGCAGTCGCTGCGCGGATTGCAGATCAGCACCCCGCGCAGACGCGCAGGGACGATGAGCGGCGAGCGGCGCAGCCCGAAACGTGGTCGCTCAGTGGAGTTCGCCGATTACCGCAACTACACGCCTGGCGATGACCCTCGCCGCGTGGACTGGAACGTGTACGCTCGCCTGGAGCGCCCTTACATCAAGCTCTTTGAAGACGAGCAAGATATCACGATTTACTTGCTGCTCGACGATAGCCCCTCCATGTTTTGGCAAATGGAGGATGATGCGAACGCTGGCGGCGTGGCGCAAAAGTGGCGCTGTGCGGCGCAGTTGACCGCGGCGCTCGCTTACGTGGCGTTAGCCTCTGGCGACCGCGTAGTCATCGAAAGTAGCTCTGGTCAGCGCTTCGGTCCGCAACGCGGGGTGGGGGCTGCTGCGATGATGCTGGCTTTTGTCGAGCGGCTGTCCTTGGGGCAGCGCCCACAGCGCATCGCGATCAACGCTTGGCTGCGGCGGGTGGCGAGTCAGGCGCGCGGTGGGTGGTGCGGCATTGTCAGCGACTGGCTCGACGAAGCTGGCGGCAACGAAGGGTTGACCGCGCTGGGCAGCCGCGGGCTGGACCTGCACCTGCTGCATGTGCTCAGCCCCGACGAGATCGAGCCGCGCTTTGTCGGCGATGTGCGCTTGCGCGACGTGGAGACTGACAGCGTCCAAGACCTCAGCGTGGACGCTGCGTCGCTGCAAGCATATCGCCAGCAGTTTGATGCGTGGCGAGCTGACGTGGCTGCTGCCCTTCGTGTGCGCGGCGGGCGCTACCACTTCGTCAACAGCGCTGAACCGCTAGAGCAGATCGTGCTGCGCGACCTGCGCAGCGCCGGCTGGTTGGTGTGATCACAAATGGGTGTGTTTAACGCTTTGGCGTTTCTCGCTGCACTGCTGGCAGTGCCAATTGTGGTGCTGTATCTTTTGCGGCTGCGCCGCCGCGAGCAGGTCGCCAGCGCGACGTTCCTTTGGAGACAGGCGCTGTTGGAGCGAGAGGCGAACACGCCTTGGCAGCGCTTCCGCCCCAACATCTTGTTGCTGCTTCAACTGTTGACGTTGGCGTTTTTGGTGTTCGCGCTGGCGCGCCCATACTTGGATCTGCCCTCGATCAGCAGCGCGCGGACAATCCTGTTGCTGGATGCGTCCGCCTCCATGCAAGCGACGGACGTGTCCCCCTCTCGCTTTGAGGTGATGCGGCGCGAAGCTGCGACGATCATCGAAAGCCTCGGCGCTGGCGAACAACTCATGCTGATTGTGGCGAACGAAGCGCCCTACGCCGTTCGCTTCACCGACTCCAAAGCCGAATTGCGCGACGCGCTGGCAGCAGTTCAGCCCTCGTCTGGAAAAGCCAACTGGCGCGCCGCGCTGGCGCTGGCGCAGGCGAGCGGCGCAGAGTCTCCCGACGTGCTCACGGTGATCGTCAGCGATGGCGCGGGCGTGGAAGACGTGGAATGGCTGCGCGGACGCGCGCGCTTCGTCCCAATCGGCGCACAAGACGCCAATCTCTCAGTCTCTGCGCTGACGCTGCGCCGAGTCGGTGATACGTTGGCGGCGCTGGTGCGCGTCACGAACCACGGCAGCAGCGCTCAGGCAGCTCTGGTGGCGCTGCGCGATCAAGATGGTCGTCTGCTGGACGCCCGGGCGCTGACCCTGCCACCGAACGAAAGCGTGCAGTGGACGGCGATGAACTTGCCCTTGCAAATCGTCGCAGCTACTGCCGTCATTGAGCGCGCTGATGTGGACTTCCTGGCGCTGGACAATCAACGCTGGGCGCTGGCTGCGCCAAATCGCCTGCGCGAGATCATCTTGATCAGCCGCGGCAATCTCTTCCTGGAGCAGGCGCTTGCTGCGCTGCCCAACGCGCGCGTCACGCGGGCGGTGGCGCTGTCGCCAGAATCCCCCACCTACGACCTGTACGTCGTGGACAACACCACCGCAACGCCCCCCGACGGGGCGAATGTGCTGTGGGTGGGGCAGTCGCCTTTCGACGCGGCAGGCGTCTTCAGCAATACCCTGTTCGTGCGCGCCTTGCCGCATCCCGTGCTGCAAAATGTGGACTGGCGCCCTGTGCGCGTGGCGGAGGCGCGCCGGTTGAACGCGCCAGAGTGGTTGCTGCCTCTGGTGGAAGGGGAAGGCGGCGCGTTGCTCTACGCAGGCGAGGACCCCTCAGGTCGCTGGGGGCGCGTGATGGTGCTGCCCTTTGCCTTGCAGCGCAGCGATCTGCCGTTGCAACTGGCGTTCCCTTTGCTCATGCTGAACGGGGCGAGCTGGCTGATGCCAGGTCACAGTGGGACAATACCCGAAGCAGTCCCGCCGCAACAGGCGTTTCCTATGCCAGAGGGTGCGCAGGTGCGCCTCCCCAGCGGCGAGCAAGTCGCGGTACCCGCTGGTGGCACGTTTGATCGGACGGAGCAAATGGGCGTGTACTACTACACTTTGCCTGACGAGAGCAGCGGCGCGTTTGTGGTGAACTTTGCTGAGCCGCAAGAGTCGCTGATCGCACCCCGCCAAAGCCTGCCGTTGAGCGAAGCGGTTGTCGTGCCTGCACAGCCAGAAGCGAAGCCGCTGCTCTCGCGTCGAGAAGTATGGCACGTGATGGCGGCGCTGGCGCTGGGCTTGCTCATGGTGGAGTGGTGGGTGTACCAGCACGGCTTGCCGACTTTGCGGCGCAAGTCAAGTCCGCCTGCTGCGAGAGGTTCGTGAGGGTTGCGCTTCTGTGGCGCAGAACAACGGGGCGAGCGCGATCCTGGAGTCGCCTCGCCCCTCGATTGTGCGCGTGCGTGTTGCCGAGCGCCCCTCACCCAAAAGCCTTAGCGTCGCACGGCTGGGATGAACGCGCCGTACACTGTCACCGTCACCGATTGGGCGGTGGAGGCGTTGCCAGCGCGATCCACCGCATGGTAGCTGACGAGATACGTCCCTGGCGTGTTGAAGACCAGCGGCGCTGTGTATGGCTGCGGCGCGCCGCCGTTCACGCTGTAGACCACCGCGTCCACGCCAGAGCGCGCATCGCCAGCGCTGAGCGTGAGCGTGTAGCTCGCCGTGCCAGTGATCACGCTGTGCGTCGCGGTGGGCGGCGTCTTGTCAATGCGCACAGTGACCGAAGCTGGCGCGCTGATCAGATCAGCCTGGTCGAACGCGCGCGCAGTGACGGTGTAGATGCCCTCTGCCGTGAACACTAAGCTGATCGGCGCGGTTTGCGTCACCTGCACGCCGCCCGCGTTGACAAAGTAGCGCAGCTCGCGCAGCCCGCTATCAGTGTCTGTGCCGCTCAGCGTCACAGAGACATCGCTGTTGTTCCAGCCGTGGCTGTTGGCTGCGGGCGTGGCGCTGGCAGTGGCAGTAGGCGGCGTCTCGTCCAGCGTGAACGACGCCGGCAGCAACAGCGCCCCGCCGCGCGGCGCCAGCGTGACCGTCACCAGCCCGCCGGTCACGGTGAGCGTTGCGCCGCTCAACATGTCTTGCAAGATCGCGCTGTCGCTGTAGTAGTCGCTCACGCTGATCGCCGCGGTGTTGGTCAGGCTGCCGTTGCTCATGGCGACGATGGCTGTCGTGCTGCTGTCGCTGCGCGCGAAGGCGAAGGTGTGGTTATCGGTTGTGCTGGGCGTGAGATCGCCCATGTGCAGCGTGCGGAAGCTGCCCGTCCGTAGCGCTGGCACCTGCTTGCGGATGCGCGCCAGCCGCGCGTACCAGTCGCGCATGGCGAAGTCGGGTGGTCCGTAGGTGTTCACATCGCCGCTCGCGTCCGGCCAGGGGTAAGGCGCGCGGTTGTAGGGGTCGTCCTCTGGACCGTTGGAGGGGTGATTCGCCTGCGAGGGCGCGTTGATCGCCACCTCGTCGCCGTAATACACCATCGGCGCGCCGAGGAAGGTGAACTGGAAGAGCGACGCCAGCTTCAGCCGCTCTTTGGCTTCCACCAGCCCGTTATCGCCCAGCAGCGTCAGCACGTAGAGCGCGCGGTTGGTGTCGTGCGAGTCGAGCAGGTTGAGCATCGCCTGTGTCGCCTCCAGCGGGTAGTCCTCCAACACGCTGAGAATGGCGTGGTTGAACAGGCTGGGTGTCAAGCCAGTGATGACATTCGTGCCGTTGTTGTCGTTGTCCTGCCAGTCCACGCCGCGCGCGAAGCCCAGCACGTTCTTGCGGAAGCGGTAGTTCATCACGCTGTCGAGCTGTTCGCCCAGCAAAAAGCGCGAGGCGTCGGGCCAGACCTCGCCGATCAGCGGCGCGTCGGGCGCGTAGCTCTTGGCGTAGGGTCGGAAATCGCGCCACCAGTCGTGCGAGATGTTGTCTGCCACGTCGAAGCGCCAGCCGGCGGCGCCAGCGTCCAGCCAGAACTGCGTCACGTTGGTGGTCGGCGTGCGGTAGAAGAAATCGCGCACCGCGCTGCTGTTGTCCACCAGCTCCGGCAGGCTGCGGTAGCCAAACCAGCCTTCGTAGTCGTCATCCGTGCAGGGAACATTGGTGGTGGTGAAGACAAACCACGAGCGGAACGGCGAGCTGAGCGACTCGCACGCGCCGTCGCTTGGGTAGCGGTTGTAGCGGTCGAAGTAGAGGCTGTCCGACGAGGTGTGGTTAAACACGCCGTCCAGGATGATGCGCATCCCGCGCGTTTCGGCTTCGCGGACAAGTGACGCAAGCGCCGCGTTGCCGCCCAGTGCTGGATCCACCTCGAAGTAGTTATCCGTGTCGTAGCGGTGGTTCGAGCTGCCCTTGAAGATTGGCGTGAAGTAAATCGTGTCCACGCCGGCGTCGCGCAGATAGTCCAGCTTCTCCTCCACGCCCTGCAAGTCACCGCCGTAGAACTGGTTGCCAAACCAGTTGAAATGCGGTCCGCTGATGCGCGGATTCAGGATGGCGGTGTTCCAGGTGATGTGCGCATACGTGGGCTGAATGCCGCCGTAGAAGCTTGGGCAGCTGGTGGTGCTGCCGTCGCGGCAGTAGTCGTTGGTTGGGTCGCCGTTGCGGAAGCGGTCGGGGAAGATTTGATACACGTGGGCGTGCTTCAGCCAGTCTGGCGTTTGGAAGTTGGGGTCATACACCGTGATCTGGAACGCTGGGAACGGCTCGTTGTCCGAAGGCGCGCCCTCGCCGCCCTGACCGAGGTTGTCGTGATCGTCAATCACGTTGTCGCTGAACCAGTCCACGTCCAGCCGGTCGGTGATCTTGAACTTGTAATACCAGATGGAGGGCTGCGTGGGCGTGATCGTGACCGTCCAGATGGCGTAATTGACGCTGTTCTCCACGCGATCCTCCAGGTAAGTCATGGGGTAGTCGGTGGGTCCGCTGGTGGTGTCGGTGGCGGGGTCATACACATACACGCGCAAGTCCACGCTGTCCACGTCGAGCGGGAACGTGCGGAAGCGCAGCGTGACGGGTGTGCCGGCCGGCACTGCGCCAAACGGCGCGCGGTAGTACGGGTCGAACGTCGTGTGTCGCAAGCCGAACCATTGCACGTTGCCGTCGCTCACCGTGTAGCTCCAGTTGAAGCCAGTGAAGCCATAGTCCACAGAGAACTCGTTGCGCGTGAAGAGCTGATAGCTGACCGTGGTGTTGTGCGGGAACGCAGGGATGTCCACATACCAGTTCGCGCCAGGATAAGACGTGGCGTCGTATATGCCGAGATACTTGGTGTAGATGCTGCCAACTTGTATTTCAACGCCAGCGGTCTCGCCCAAAGCTGTGTCGCTGTCTATCCAGATGCGCACAGTTTGCAGGCTGGTGGGTGTGGATGGCACGCGAGCGATGTGATTGCGATAGGTGGCGGCGCGGGCTGCGGGGGTGGGCACGGCGAGCGTTGCCGAAGCGAAGAGCGCCAGCACGCCCAGCACGCGCAGCGCACGGGTGAAAGGTTGAGCGGGCATAGTGCTGATGTGTCCCTCCAGGCTGTTAAAACGGTTTAGCAATGATACCCCAAAACGCGACAATGGGCAAACACAGACGGGCGCGAAGATCACGCGGGCGCGCCGATGCTACAACCAGCACTATGATCGCCGCTTATGAGAATTGCAGTCACTGGTGCAAAAGGCAGGATTGGTTCCGCCGTGATGGAATACGCGCGCGGGCAAGGCGCGGAGGTGTTCGGCTCGGACATCGTCGGCGTGGGCAACAAGGTGGATTACATTCACGCCGATCTGACTGACCTCGGGCAAGCCTACGACGCGATCTACGGCGCGGACGCGATCATTCACCTCGGCGCGATCGTGGATAGCGGCATGTTCACAGACGCGCGCACCTTTCTCACCAACACCGCCAGCACGTATCACGTGTTTCTGGCGGCGGCGCGGCTGGGCGTTCGGCGCGTGGTGTGGGCTTCCTCTGTGCAGGTGAACCACACGGTGCCGGCGCAGCGTTGCCCCTATCGCTACTTCCCGCTGGATGAGGACCACCCTGTGGACCCGCAAAGCGACTACGCGCTCTCCAAGTACGTGGGCGAGGTGGCGGCGGATTACTTCGCGCGCAATTTCGGCTTGACGATTGTCTCGCTGCGTTTCACGTATGTTGTGCCGCTAAGCCACTGGGCGGAGCTGCCGATGAAAGAAGGTTTTGGCGGGCGTTTCCCGCTGCCGCACTATGTGCACATTCACGACGCTGCGCGAGCGTGTTACCTGGCTGCCGCTGCGCCGCTCCCGCCTGGATCGCATACGGTCGCGCTGATCACCGCCCGCGACACGTTCGTGGACATGCCGACGGCGCAGTTCCTCGACCGCTACTATCCCGACGTGGAGCGGCGCAAGACATTTGAGGGCTACGAGTCGCTGATCAGCGGGGCGCGCGCAGAAGCCGCCTTCGGCTTCGTCGCGCAGCACAGTTGCCGCGACTGAGCTTCACAACAGCGCGTTGGTGGCGATGTCCGCCCCGCGCAGCCGCTGGCTTTCCAGCCCGTGCGCGTGCAGCCACTCCAAAAAGGCGTCCACGCGCTCCATCTGCATGTGCCCCCACGTGTTCGCATCACCGTAGTAAGGGGCGATCCACTCCTGGCTGCGCTGCAAGAAGGCGGCGTCGCGGTAAGCCTCTGGCACGCGCGGGAGCAGCCACTCCACTGTCTCTCGCGCGTGCGACTGGGCGTACAGGAAGCCCTCGCGCGTGGCGCGCAGGAAGCGCCGCAACACGTCGGCGCGCTGCTCGATAGCTGACTGCGCCACAGCGAAGACCGGCGAGTAGCTGTAGGGGATGCCGTAATCGCGCAACTTGAACGAGCGCAGCGCGATGCCCTTGTGCGCCGCCTCGATGCTCTCCCAGTTCTCGAACACCCACGTGGCGTCGGCGGTGCCGTTGATCACGGTGTCCCAGATGCCGAGCCGCGCCGGATACAGGATGCGCAGGTCGCCTTTGCCGCCGTCGTTGATCACCATCTGCCGCACGATGGGGTCTTCGTAGCGCGCTTTGTAGGAGGCGTATGTCTTGCCGTCCAGGTCGCGCGGGCGCTGGATGTCGTCGCGCTCGCGCACGACGATGGCGCTGGTGTCCTCTTGAAGCAGCGCAGCAACGGCAACGATGGGGAAGGGTTGTGACTTTGTGCGGTAGCTGATCACGCTCTCCGTTGGGCACAGGGCGACATCTGCCAGCCCCATCTCCAGCCGTTTAGCCGGTGTGAGGGTGTAGTTATCCTGGTCGGGCGTGATCCACTCTGGGCGGATGCCTTGCGCCTCATACAACCGCAGCGCTTCTGCTGCCAGGAAGCCGCTGTGGTTGGTGTTAAACGTCCAATCGAGAGCAACTCGGATGTGCTCCATGCGGCAGACTATACCGCTGTGGCGTTTGCGTTTGTCAAAGCCTGGTCTTTTTGTACAATAACGGGGTGACCTCTGCCTTGATCGCTTGCTTGCAGGTCGTATAAAGTGCTTGCGGTCCACAACTTGCGCAAATAGGAGTGCTTCATGAAGATGCAACCTCGTTTCAGCTTGATGATCTTTGGTGTGGCGTTGAGCCTCGTGCTCTCCGCATGTGCGGCTGCGCCGCAGGCGCCGCAGTCAGTGAGTGACGCGCAGCCAGCGCCAGCGGGAGATCGCGCCAGGACGTTGATCCTGGCGATGCCGTCGCTGCCGACCAACCTCGACCCTGGCGTCGCCACCAGCGGCGCGGAGAACATGCTGCACCGCGCACTATACGAAGGCTTGGTGAACTTCAAGGGCGACAGCACGACTGAAGTCGAGCCAGTGTTGGCGGAGTCGTTTGAGCCAAACGCCGATAAAAGCGTGTGGACGTTCAAGCTGCGCCGCGGCGTGAAGTTCACCGATGGCGCTGACTTCAACGCCGAGGCTGCCAAAATTGGCTATCAGCGCATGGTGGACATCGGCTTGCTGGGCAACACGATCAACCGATTTACCAGTGGCAACATAGATAACCTCGTCGTGAAGGACGAATACACGCTGGAGTGGCGTTGTGGCTTCCCATGCCCGAACCTGCCGCAAGCGCTGGGCACAGCCTACGGCACGTTCTTCGTCTCGCCGAAAGCAATGAAAGAACACGAGCGGATTGTGGATGGCAAAAGTGACTACGCCCAGGAGTGGTTCATGAACAACGCGGCTGGCACGGGACCTTACATGATTGAGAGCATCAAGCCCAATGAGGAGATCGTGTTTGTCCGCAATCCAAACTACTGGCGCGGCTGGGATGACGGCAAGCAGCACTTTGAGCGGATCATCATCCGCAACGTGCCAGAGCCGAGCACCCGCCGCCAACTGCTGGAGCGCGGCGACGCCGACATCTCGGTGATCACCACGGTGGAGGATTACAAGGCATTGCGCGCCACAGGCCGTTTTCAAGGCAGCGATAAGCCGCTCTACCGCATCAACTACATCACCTTCACCAAGCGCGGCATCCTGAAAGACCCCCGCGTGCGCCGGGCGATCAGCTACGCCTTCGACTACGACGGCTACGCCAACAACGTGGAAGGCGGCTTGATGCGACGCGGCACGTCGCCCTGGCCCAGCGGCATGGCGAGCGCAGTGGGCACAAAGGGCTTTCAATACACCTACGACCTGGAGAAGGCGCGCCAGCTCCTGCGCGAGGCGGGCGTGCCCGAAGGCACTGAGCTGACCTACCTCTACGCCACTGGCTACGGCTACTACGAGCGCATGGGGCAGGTACTCCAAGCTGGCCTCGAGCAAATCGGGCTGAAGCTGAAGCTGGAGGAGCGCGACGAAGCCACCTTTAACGACATCTTCTACGGCAGCCGACCTGTAGAGGAACTGCCCGATTTGATGGGCTACGCCTGGTGGCCTGATTACGACGACTTTTACAACTACGTCAACCCCGTCTTCCACACGCGCAACGACCGCAACGATGGACTGGGCAACGGCGCGCAATACTCGAACGCCGAGCTGGATGCGTTGATCGAGCAGAGCGCCACCGAGACCGACCCAGCCAAGCTGGAAGCGATCTATCGCCGAGCGCACGAGATTTTGATGTTTGAAGACCCAGCGGGCATCTACGTGGCGGAGCCGCAGGAGGAGATTCTGATTGCTAACGCAGTGAAGGGGCACGCCTGGAACCCGATTCACGTGAAGACGTTTGACTTTTACGCGCTCTATCGTGAATAGCCGAGGCGCATGATCGTGCAGTTTGTGTTGCGCCGCGGGCTGGGCTTGTTGGCGGTGCTGCTCGCCATCTCCGTCATGACGTTTGTGTTGGCGCGCGTGGTCCCCCGCGACCCCGCGCGGCTGATCGCGGGACCGCGCGCCAACCAGCAGGCGGTGGAGGCGCTGCGCGAGCGGCTGGGCTTGAATGGGTCCATCGTCGAGCAATACTTCCGTTACATGGCTGGCTTGCTGCGCGGCGACTTGGGCATGTCCTTCAGCACCAAGCGGCCGGTCCTGCAAGACTTGCTCACCTTTTTCCCCGCGACAGCGGAGCTGACGCTATCCGCGCTCGTGCTGAGCTTGCTGGTGGGCATACCGCTGGGCGTGTTGAGCGCAGCGCGCAAAAATTCGTTGCTGGATTATGTGGGGCGCTTCCTCTCCACGTTGGGCGTGTCCTTGCCGCCGTTTTGGGTGGCGCTGCTTGGGCAGCTTGTCGGCTACTACTTCCTGGCGATCTTGCCAGTGGGCGGTCGGTTGAGCCAGGGCGTCGCACCGCCGCCCACCATCACGGGCTTCTACACGCTGGACAGCCTGCTCGCAGGTCAGCTTGATGTGTTTTGGAACGCGCTGTGGCATTTGCTGTTGCCCGCGTTTGTGCTCAGCTTTGGGGTGATCGCCGTGTTTATGCGCATCATGCGCGCTTCGATGCTCGACGTGTTGAATCAGGACTACATTCGGGTGGCGCGCGCCAAGGGGCTGCGCTGGGGCGCGGTGATCACACGCCACGCCTTTCGCAACGCGCTCATACCCACGATCACCATCGTCGGTTTGCAGATCGGCTTGTTGATGAGCGGCTCGTTTCTCACCGAGAGCATCCTGCAGTGGCCAGGGCTGGGGCTATACGCGGCAAACGCGCTGCTGGCTGCTGACTACAACGCCACAATGGGCGTGACGCTGGTGGTTGCCACGATCTACACGGTGGCGAACGCACTGGTGGACATCGCTTACGGTGTGATTGATCCGCGGCTGCGCCACACATGAGACGCTTCCTGCGCCAGAGTCACCTCAACGCGCCGTTGTTGATCGCGGCGCTGGTCATCTTAGGCGTTGCGCTGTTTGGTGATCGGCTCGCCCCACACGCACCCACAGCGCAGAACCTGGCGAAGCGCTTGCAACCGCCCTCGGCGGAGCACTGGTTTGGCACAGATGACTTTGGACGCGACATTTTCAGCCGAGTGCTGAGCGGCGCGCGCATCTCTGTGCAGGTGGCGGTGGTGGTGTTGAGCGTGGCTGTGGCGCTCGGCACGCTCATCGGTGTGGTGGCGGGGCTGCTGGGAAGATGGGTGGACACGCTGCTGATGCGGTTGACGGACGTGTTCCTTGCGTTTCCAGCACTGGTGCTCGCGGCTGCCATCGGCGCGGCGCTGGGCACCAACCTGACCAACACCACGCTGGCGTTGAGCATGGTGTACTGGCCCTGGTATGCCCGCCTGGTGCGCGGGCAGGTGATGTCGCTGGCGAACTGCGAGTTCGTCACTGCGGCGCGCGCGCTCGGCTTGAGCGACGCGCGCATCATCTGGCGGCACATGTTGCCCAACGTGCTGCCGATCCTGCTGGTGCAGATCAGCCTGGATGTGGGCTACGTGATCCTGTACACCTCGGCGCTCAGCTTTCTGGGACTGGGCGCACAGCGTCCAGAGCCAGAATGGGGCTTGATGCTCAACGACAGCCGCAAGTTCGTGCAAACGGCGTCGTGGACGATGCTGTATCCCGGCTTGGCGCTCACGCTCACTGTGTTGGTGTTTAACCTGTTGGGCGACAGCCTGCGCGATTACCTGGACCCGCGCCTGCGCGGCAGCGCGGGCGGTTAGCGCCAATCCAGACAGCGCGGCGGAGATCATCCTCGATGGGCTGCTCGCGTCACGTTGACCAGGGGTCAAATCCCGCATCAGCCAGTTGAGCCAGCGGCAGCACCTCGACGCGCTCAGCCAGCGGATAAGCCCGGTCTCCAGGATAGAAAACCAGCAAGCGATCCAGTTTCAAATCGCTCAGCGCGGTGCGCATGGAAGGAGTCAGGCGCGGGGCATCCATCCGTTTGCACTCCACACCCAAGCGGCGACCCTGTTTGATCAGGAGCAAGTCCAACTCTGCGCCGTTGTGGGTTGCCCAGAAATACACCTCGTCGGGGAGCAGCTTTTTGATCACCTCCTCGATAGCGTAGCCCTCCCATGAGGCGCCGCTCCTGGGATGGGTGTGCAGATCGAACTCACTGCGTATGCCGAGCAGGTAGTGCAGCAGACCGCTGTCCCGAAGATAGATTTTGGGTGATTTGACCTGGCGCTTGCCTAGATTTTCGTGCCAGGGCGGCAGAACGCGCACCATAAAGATGCCCTCCAGAATATCCAGATAGCGCCGCACTGCCACTGAGCTGACGCCTAGCGCTCGCGCTGGCTCTGCTGCGTTCCAGACCTGACCATGGTAGTGAGCCAACATCATCCAGAAGCGCATCAGCGTCGTCGCTGGGACGCGAACACCCCACTGGGGCAAGTCGCGCTCCAGAATGGCTTGCACGAAGTGCTTGCGCCAGGCGAAGCTGTCAGCTTCCTGCTCAGCCAGGAAGGCGGGAGGGAAGCCGCCGCGCAGCCAGTGCTGTGCCATGTGTGATGCCCCTACCTCGCTCAGGCTGAAACCACCCACAGAAATGACCTCGAGACGCCCAGCCAGGCTTTCAGATGCAGCGCGGATCAAGTCGGGCGAAGCGCTGCCCAAAATCAAAAAACGCGCTGGCAGTGGATTGCGATCAACCAGCACACGCAGCAACGGGAACAGGTCAGGACGGCGCTGAATTTCATCTATCACCACCAACCCTTTGAGGTCTTGCAGAGCGGTCAACGGGGCTTCCAGTCGCAGCAGGCTAACTGGGTCTTCGAGGTCAAAATAGTTCAGTGAGTCTACCGACACGAACTGGCGCGCCAGAGTGGTCTTTCCCGCCTGGCGCGGTCCTATGAGAGCGACGATGCGGCTGCGACGTAGGGCGGTTTGGATGCTGTGCTCGAGCGCAGTGCGTCGTATCACACCAGCATTTTACCATAAAAATGGTAAATCAGATTTTCTGTTTTCTTGGTGTTTTGTGTGTCTGGTGCGATGTAAATCTGCAGCAGCGAGGGGGAGGTGTCGTAGGGAGACAGGCGCCGAGCCTAGCAGCAGGCTAACGCGCCCCGACCAGCCCGCGGCGACCTGCCTCCCACAGCACCGCGATGGTCGTCATTGCGTCGCGGATTTCGCTGCGCAGCACCATATCCAGCACATCGCGGAAGCGCCAGATGCGCACTTCCAGGAACTCAGTCTCATCGGGTGTGATCGTGCGCGTGTCCGCGGGGTGCAGGTCGCGCGCGATGAACAGGTGCGCCACCTCGCGGCAGACGGATTTGGATGTCCAGTGGGTGTTGATGTGTGTCAATTGCCCGGCGTGGTAGCCCGTTTCTTCGGCTAACTCGCGCTGCGCTGCGGCTTCGGGTGGCTCGTCGGCTTTGCAGCCGCCGGTGGGCATCTCCCAGCGCGTGCCGTCGTTGAAGACGTAGCGATACTGCCGCACCATCACCACGTGGTCATCATCCACGAAGGGCAACACGCCCACACACTCGTTCATCTCGCACACGCCGTAGATGGTGGTGCTGCCGTCGGGCAGCTCAACGATGTCCTCGCGCAGCCGAATCCAGGGGTTGCGATACACCTCGCGGGTGGCGCGCGGGCGCCAGGGTCTGGGAGTCATAGGCGCGGCGATTGTATGTCGGCGCAGCGTGCGCTGCGCGTGCTCAGCCTGCGTCGGCGCGTAACGTGGCGAGGAACTTCTCGCGGTTGGCGCTGCGCGCCACCTTGCCGCTGCTGGTTTTGATCAGCCAGCCCGGCTCGACAATGATCACGCGGCGCGCTGCCACATCGGAGTTGCGGGTGATGTGCGCGCGCACTGCCTCAGCGATTTGTTCGCGCTTGCTGGGGGAGTCGTCCTCTGCCTCGGCGACGATCACCACATCTTCGGTGCCGACTTCCTCGTTGAAGACGCCAAACGCAGCCACGCGCCCTGGTCGCACGCCGGGCACTTCGCTGGCAAGCTGCTCCAGGTCCTGAGGGTACACGTTCTTGCCGCCCACGATGATGAGGTCCTTCTTGCGCCCAGTGACAAACACCTCGCCATGCCACACGTAGCCCAGGTCGCCCGTCAGGTAGAAGCCCTCGTGGAACGCCTGCGCCGTGGCGTCGGGGCGATGGTAATACCCACTCAACATGCAGTCGCTGCGAATGGCAAGCTCGCCGATAGCGCCTTCGGGAAGGTCGCGCCGTTGCTCGTCCAGCACGCGCAGCGCCACGTTCGGCAGCAAACGCCCAGAGGACACTTGTCCCGCGTTGCCGATGCCGCCCGTCGGATGGCGCAGCGGCGGCACGCCAATCTGGCTCTGTGAGACGGCGAAGGTGTTCTCCGCCATGGCGTAGCAGCTCGCCAGCATCTCGCGCCGAAAGCCAACCGCAGCGAAGCGGCTGGCGAACAGTTCGTGGCTGGCGTGATACACTGGCTCGGAGCAATTGATCACCGCGCGCAGTGAGGATAGGTCAATTCCCCCCAGGTCGCGGTCGCGTATGCGAGTGGCGCAGAAGTTGTATGCGAAGTTGGGCAGCCAGCACAGCGTGCCGCGATAAGCGGTGATCGCCTGCAACAGCTTCACCGGCGCGCGCACCCAGTCGAACGGCGACATCATCACCACGGGGACGCCACGCATCACCGGCAAAATGAAACAGGCAATCAGCCCCATGTCGTGGTAAAGCGGCAGCCAGCTCACGATGCAGTCGCTCTCGCTCAAGCCGAGCGTGGGCGCGTAGGCGTCGAGCTGGTTAAAGATTGCCTGATGCGAAAGCGCCACCCCCTTCTGCAAGCCTGTGGTGCCAGACGAGTGCTGCAACAGCGCCAACGATTGCGCCGGACGTTCCGCGCCGCGCGTCAACTCCGGGCGTGGTGCCTCGAAGCGGGGGGTGTCCATCAGGATTAACTTCACCGATTGCTCCGCGCTGCGCACCGCAGCGCGCGCTTCCTCCGCGAAGCCCGACCAGGTGAGGATCGCGGCTGGGCGAGTGATGCGAATGAGCGCCGCCAAGTCCTTGCGGTAGCGCTCTGGCAGCAGCTTCTCCGTGAGCGGAGCGAGGATGGCGGGCACTGCGCCATATAGCGCCGCTCCCCAGAAGGCATCAATCAGTGGCTCGTCGTGCGGCAGGATGATCGCCACTACTTCGTCTTGCTGCACGCCAGCGGCAGCGAGCTGTGCCGCGACGCCCGCCGCGCCTTCCACCAGTCGGCGGTATGTGATGGGCAGGTCGGGTTGGCGATTGCGCTGGAGATGGATGACAACGCGGTTCGGATGCACCCGATAGTGGTGCAGTAGTTGTTGAGCGATGACGATATGGAAATTGTAGCAAGCCTCGCGCGCCGATCTCGCCTGGGGAGTGTGCGGCAATGGATCGCGCTGGGTTGCCGCGCCTGAGATCGCAACACGGGGTGACTTTGTGGCTGGCTATGCCGCCAGTCGAGGTGATGCTCTTCGCGCGGCGAGCGGGTGCCAGTGCTCGCGTCAAACAATCCAGCCCTCCTCCGCTGGAAAGCTGGCAGCACTGGCGTCCATCCTGGTTTGTCCGGTGGCGGTGCCAGGCGTGGTTCGCCTGGGCGCTACGTCCGCAGCCCACACTCAGAGATGAACTCCGGCTCGACGTTTTCCACGCCAGGAAGCTTTTCCAGGTCCTCCAGGTGGCTCAGGGCGCTGGCGGGATCGCGGTCGCGCGCGCGCACCCAAGCCGCGTTCGGAGCATACACGGGCACCTCGATGATCTCGTAACCTGCGCGCTGCAGGTCCTGTGCGTGATCGACAGCGTGCTCTCCCTCCGCAAAGCGGACGAACACCTTGCCGGTCGGCACTGCCAGCATAGCGCCGTCGGCGTATACGGCGTGCGCCTCCTCGTGGGGCAAGGGACTGCCTTTCAACAACACCATGCCATCGAGGTGAGCTACTTGTCTGCGTTCGTTGTGCAGCGACTTCGCGCGGGCTTCAGAGGTGGCATACAGGTCATCGCGCCGCACAAAGACACGCTTTGGCGTTTTGGAGCTCGCGCGCACGTGAGATGGAAAACTGGCTAGCGCTGACATAGGATGCTTGTTCTCCGAAGGATGGATCGGGCACACTTTCATTCTAGCGCAGGGCGATGAAAATGGCGCGAGCAATTCCTCCGCTGCAGGTCTAACGGTCCAGCGCCTGCGCGAGGTCGGCGATTAAGTCGTCGGCGTGCTCCAAGCCAATGGAGAGCCGCAGCAGGTTGCGCGGGAGGATGCTGCCTTTCTCTGCCGATGCGCGATGCTCGATCAAGCTCTCCACGCCGCCCAAGCTGGTGGCGTGGATGAACAGGCGCGTGCGTGTTGCCACCGCCAGCGTCGCCGCCTCGTCTCCTTTCACCTGAAAGGAGACCATGCCGCCGAAGCCGCCGCGCATTTGCCTGGCGGCGGTGGCGTGGCCGGGGTGTGTGGACAAGCCGGGGTAATGCACCGCCTCCACGCGCGGATGTGTTGCGAGGAAGTGAGTGACTTGCTGCGCGCTGTGCGATTGCGCGCGCACGCGCAGGGGCAATGTGGCAAGGCTGCGCAGCAGCAGCCAACAGTCGAACGGCGAGGGCGCTGCCCCTCCAAAGACCTGATAGGCTTTCACGCGCTCGAACAGCTCGCCGCGCTCGCGCAACACCACGATGCCGCCCAGCACGTCGCTGTGCCCGCCGATGTATTTGGTGGTGGCGTGGGTGACGGCGTCTGCGCCGAGCCGCAGTGGGTTTTGCAACACAGGGGTGGCGAAGGTGTTGTCGCATACGCACCACGCGCCATGCTGATGGGCAAGCTCGGCGATGGCGGCGATGTCGGCGATGTGCAGCATGGGGTTGGATGGCGTCTCCACCCAGACCAGGCGCGTGTTGGGGCGCATGGCTTGCGCCACGTGTTGCGGATCGCGCATGTCCACCAGCGAGAGCGCGATGTCGCGCTGCGTCTGGGCGATCTGGGCTGCCATGCGCGACCCGTAATAGGAGTCCGCTGGGAAGATGGCGTGATCTCCTGGGCGCAACGCGCTCAGCACGGCAGAGGTGGCGGCATTGCCAGAGCTGAACGCGACTGCGACTGCGCCGTTCTCCAACGTGGCGAGCGCGTTTTCCAGCGCGCTGCGGTTGGGGTTGTCGTCGCGCGTGTAGACGAAGCCGCGCGCGTAGCCGCCATCGGCATCACGCGCAAACGTGGTGGAGAGCACGATGGGCGGCGTGACTGCGCCGGTGGTGGAGTCCACCTTGCGCCCCAGATGGACGGCGAGCGTCTCCAGATGAGCGTCGGGGGATGTCATGCTAGGGTGGTTTGTGCTGGAGGGCATCAGATGTCCAAGTTGCGCACTTCTTTGGCGTGGCGGGTGATGAAGGCGCGGCGCGGCGGCACAGCGTTGCCCATCAGCATATCGAAGGTGCGGTCGGCTTCAGCCGCGTCCTCGATGGTCACCCGCAACATGATGCGGTTCTGGGGCGACATGGTGGTTTCCCAGAGCTGCTCAGGGTTCATCTCGCCAAGCCCTTTGTAGCGTTGGGTCATCACCTCTTGGGGCTTGCTGGGGTCGAGGCCGCGCTTTTTCAGCTCCTCGTAGATGGCGTCGCGTTCGGCGTCGCTGTAGGCGTAGCGCACCTCTTTTTGTCCTTTGCGCACCTCGATGCGGTAGAGCGGCGGTTGGGCAATGTAGAGATGCCCGTGCTCCACCAGGGGCTGCATGTAGCGGAAGAAGAAGGTGAGCAGCAGCGTGCGGATGTGGTGACCGTCCACGTCGGCGTCGCACATGAGCACCACGCGGTCGTAGCGGCGGTTGTCCAGGTTGAACGAATCGCCGATGCCAGTGCCCAGCGCGCTGATCAGCGCTTTCACTTCTTCGTTGGAGAGGATTTTGTCCAGGCGGGCGCGCTCGGTGTTCAGAATTTTGCCGCGCAACGGCAGCACTGCTTGAAAATGTCGGTCGCGCCCCTGTTTGGCGCTGCCGCCGGCGCTGTCGCCCTCGACGATGAACAACTCGCACTTGGACGGGTCGCGCTCGGAACAATCGGCGAGTTTGCCCGGCAGCGTGCCGCTCTCCAGCGCGCTTTTGCGCTTGACCAGCTCGGCGGCGGCGCGCGCTGCCTCGCGGGCGCGCTGTGAGACCAGACACTTCTCGATGATCGCTTTTGCTTCGCGCGGGTTTTGCTCCAGGAATTCGGTCAGCGCCTCGCGCGTCACCTGTTCCACCGCCGTCTTGGCGTCGGTGTTCATCAGCTTCACTTTGGTCTGGCTCTCGAACTGTGGCTCAGGATGTTTGATGCTGACGATGGCGGTGAGTCCTTCGAGCGTGTCGCGGCTGTCTAGGTTGGCATCCTTTTCTTTTAAGATGCCTGCCTTGCGCGCGTAGTCGTTCAGGCTGCGGGTGAGCGCGCTGCGAAAGCCAGTCTGGTGTGTGCCGCCGTCTGGGGTGTTGATGGTGTTGGCGAAGTAGAACTCGCTTTGCGCGGTGGCGTCGGTGTATTGCATAGCAAACTCGACGATGATGTTGCCCACTTTGCGCTCCGCGCTGATGATCGGATGCAGCGGTGTTTTGTTGCGGTTGAGGTAGCGCACAAAGGCGCTGATGCCGCTCTCGAAGTAAAACGTCATCTCGCGGTCGTCGCGCTCATCTTTGAAGGCGATGGTGATGCCGCGCGTGATGAACGCCATCTCGCGGAAGCGCTGCGCCAGCGTCTCGAACTTGTAGCTGTTGTCCTCGGTGAAAATGGTGTCGTCGCGCAGAAAGGTGATCGTTGTGCCGGTGTCTTTGGGGGTGGTTTTGCCGACGATCTCAACAGGGCTGGTGGGCTTGCCCTCGGCGTAGGACTGGCGATACACCTTGCCATCGCGCCGCACTTCGGCGATCAGCCACTTCGAGAGCGCGTTCACCGCTTTGACGCCCACGCCGTGCAAGCCGCCTGAGACCGTGTAGGCGCCCGTGCCGAACTTGCCGCCAGCGTGCAGGTTGGTCATCACCACTTCCAGCGTGCTGACGCGCTCGCCAGCCTTGTTGCGAAAGGTGGGGTGGGGATCAATCGGGATGCCACGCCCGTTGTCCCGAACCGTCACTGACTCGTCTTTGTGGATGGTGATCTCGATGCGATTGCAGAAGCCCGCCAGCGCCTCGTCAATGCTGTTGTCCACCACCTCGTACACCAGGTGGTGCATGGCTTTGCTGTCCGTCCCGCCCACATACATGCCAGGGCGCTTGCGGACGGCTTCCAGACCTTCAAGGACTTGAATCTGTCCTGCGCCGTATTCCTGTTGTTTCGTCAAAACCTGTTCTGTCATAAGCGGTTGCGGTTGAGCACTGGTTCGTTCGAGCGGGTTAGCCGTCGTCAGACGCAACATGTGGAGATATGCCAGATGCAAACACCATCTTGCGGGATTGTGCCGCGCGTAATGGCTAACCGATTTGCCTCAACACTCGCAATTGTAACTTGTGGTGTGTGGGCATGATGAGGCGTGAGGGTGTGGTCTTCGCCCTCCGCCGTGCTAGAAGCTGCGCCCGCGCCTGATACCGCGCGTACAATCCCGCGCGGTGGACCTCGCCGATGTGACCGTGCTCGTGCCGACGCGCAACGAGGCGCACAATATCGAACGCTTCCTCGCCTCGTTGCCTGCGGCAGTGTCGTTGGTGGTCGTGGACAGCAGCACAGATGAGACCCCTAACCTCATCGCCCGCCTGCGCCCCTGGCGCACGCAGACACTCCGCGAGCGCTGCAACGTGACGCAGGCGCGCCAGCTCGGCGCCGCGCACGCCCAAAGCGCGTGGTTGTTGTTCACGGATGCGGATGTGACCTTCGCGCCAGATTACTTCCAGCGCCTGGCAAGCCTCGATGTTTCTGATGCCCGGCTCGGTGTGATCTTCGGTGCGAAAGACACCAGCGACGGGCAATACGCGCTTTACCACCGCGCCTTCGCGCTGGGTCAACGTTCGCTGAGCTGGTTTGGTATTCCGGCCGCGAGCGGATCGAACCTGCTGGTGCGACGAGACGCTTTTGAGCGAGTTGGCGGCTTTGACCTGCGACTCACCTGCAACGAAGATTCGGAGATCGCCTGGCGGGTAGTGCGCGCGGGTTATCGGGCGCGTTTTGTGCCAGCGCTGCGCGTATATGCCCACGACCACCGCCGACTGCGCAAAGGGGCTGCGCGCAAGATGCTGCACTCCGTCGCGCGCTGCGCGCTGCTGTATCTCAATCTCATGCCAGCCCGCTGGCGGACGAGCGATTGGGGCTACTGGTCGTCCTCGTCTGGTTGACGATTCGCGGAGGCGCGTTGCTGTCGCAGGCGTAGCCACAGCGCCGCGCCTGTGCTGAGGGCGAACAAACCCGCTGCAACTGCATACAGAGCGATGTAGCCGTTGGCTTGCGACTGTGTCAGTGCGTTCACCGCGCTGATCAGCACGCCCCCGCCTGCCCGCGCGAGCGCGCTGCCGGTGGTGTTTGCGATGTTGGCGATGCCCAAGTAACGCGCTGCCTCCGCTTTGGGCACAATGTCGTTGATGAGGGCGAGGCTGCTGGCAAGGTGCAATCCGCTGCCCGCCCCGATCAACATCGCTGCTGGCATCACCAGCGACCGCTCCCAGACCACCAGCATTGCGCCGACGCTCGCCAGCGCGCCAGCAGCGATCATCACGGGCGTGCGTCCGAGCCGGTCAGCCAGCCAGCCGGCTGGCAGCACCACCAACCCCAAAGTCGCTCCCAGCGCCACGATCAGCCGGCTCACGAATCGCTGCGCCTCTGCTTCGCTCATCTCGAACACATCGGTGGCGACGAAAAGCAAAAACGCGCTGCTGGCGAGCGCGCCGCACCAGAACGTGCTGCGCGCCACGAACCACCATGCGAACAAAGATGGGGCGTTGCGAAGGACGAGCGCGCGGCGCAGCGCCTCACCGAGTCCACGCTGGGAGCGCGCGGTGGTGGGCTGATCGGCGTGAGGCAGGGCGCGCAGCGTGATCGCCGTGCTGATCCCCACCGCGGCGGAGGGGAGCGCCGTCGCTGCCATCAGGCTCGCCACGCCGACTTGCGGCGCAAGGCTAAGCAGCTCGGCGGCGCTCACCCGCCCGATTGCGTTTGCAGCCAGCTCGAGCGCTGCGCGAGCGCCAGAAGCGGCGCCGCGTCGTTCGGCAGGCACGTCGCGTGCCAGCGTGGGTTGCCATGCCGCCAGCGCGATGTTGACGCCGAGCTGTGTGACCACCACGCCCGCCCCCACCAGCCACAGCCAGGGCGCAAATGCGATGGTGAACAATCCGCCGAGCGCAATGCCGATGCCGCCGACGATGAAGCGCCCGCGCCGTCCCCTCGCGTCTAGCCACGCGCCGATGATGGGCTGCGTGAGTGTGGCGGTTGCCAGCCCGCCGAAGGTGATCAGCCCGAACCACAACGCGCGCTGCGAGGGATCACGCACCAGCGCGAACAACCGATGCCCCAGCAGCGCTGGCTCAACTGTGCCGCTGATCATCGTCAGCCCAAACGCAATCGCGTTCAGGCGGATCAGCCAGGTGAGCGGAGCTGAGGAGGTCGCCATACGCGGCGCGCGGCGAGATGATACGTGTGGAGCTGCGTTGCGCGCTGGTATTGCTCCATCAGTGTGTCAAACACTGCGTCCCAGCTTTGGCGCTCCATGCGGGCGCGACCTGCTGCGCCCAGCCGCTGCGCCAGCGCGGGATGCTGCACCAGTCGCGCGATGTGCGCCACGAGCGCTTCGCGATCCTCTGGCGGGAAGAGCAGTGCAGTCTCTTCGTGCGCCGCGTAGTCGGTGAAGCCGCCGACGGTGGGCGCGACCACCGGCAGACCAGAAGCCATCGCCTCCAGCACCACATTGCCCATCGTCTCGTTGGCGGCGGGGAAGACAAAGATGTCAGCGCTGGCGTAGGCGCAAGCCAGTGCCTCGCCGCGCAGCGCGCCAGTGAAGACGACCGGCAGCCCAGCGAAGTGTTGCTGCCACGCAGCTCTGGCTGGTCCGTCGCCGACAATCGCCAACCGTGCCTGCGGCAGCCGTTCTAAGGCTAGGCGGATCCAATCTACGCGCTTCTCGAAGGACAACCGTCCGACGAAGAGCAGCAACGTGCGCGTCGTGTCGCCTGCGCTCAGGCGGGCGCGCCACTCCGCGCTGCGTTTAGCTGGGTGAAAGAGGCGCGTATCCACTGCGCGGGTCCAGATGTCCAGGCGCTGGTAGCCCATGCGCTGAAGCTGGCGCAGCGTGAACGTGGAGGGACACAAGTTCAGGTCAGCCTGGTTGTGCATCCAGCGCATGTAAGCCTGTACGAGTGGGCTGAGCCAGCCGACGCCCCAACGCGCCATGAAGCCAGGCACGTCCGTGTGATACGAGGCAACTACAGGTAGGTCCAAAGCGCGCGCAACGCGAATGGCGCGCAAGCCCAGCGTGACTGGATTGAGGGTGTGGACAAGGTCAGGCGCGAAGCGGCGCAGTGGCATCTCCACTGCCGCCCAAGGCGGGATCAATTGAAACTCAGGGTAGGGCGGAAAGCGCCAACCCGACAGCTCGTGAATGGGGATTGCGCCAAAGCGGCTGCCTGCGCCTGCTGGCGCGAAGAGCAGGGCGGTGTGTCCGCGCGCTTCCAAATAACGCAAAAGGTGACATAGCGTGTTGGTGATGCCGTCCACGCGCGGCAGAAAAGTCTCGGTGAAGAGCGCGATGCGCATGGGCTACTGCAGCGCGATCAGCGCGCTGGCGGCACCGACCGCCGCGCCTCCGAACGTTTGCCACAGGTCGTGTCGGCGCAGCGTGACGCGCGCCCACGCGACGACGGACACGCCCACCCACAGCAACACTGGCGACACCTGAAGCAGCGCGCTGACCAATATGGCGAACGTCGCGGCGTACGCGCAGTGGGCGCTGATCTTCCAACGCAGCGTAATCACAAGCAGCGCCGCTGTCATGAGCAGCGTCATCCAGCCGACGCGCTGCAGGACGCGAGGCGCGTTCCCCAGCATGAGCGTGAGCGCTCCCAGTGCCGCGCAGATAAGCGCCACCGTGTAGGGGAGCGCGCGCTCGTGACGCTGCTGAAGCTGGAAGTCGCTCAACTTGCCGCGCCAGACCTGCACCAGGATGAATAAGGTCGGCATCAGCACGACGAGCAGCACGTATTCTGCAGCCCACCACCACTCAGAAGCGTGCATCGTCGCAACAGCGATCAGCGCGATGCCTGATGCAGCAACAATTGGCGGATGGGTGAGATGAGAGATCAGGCGCGCGAGCAAATGCGCTCGGGGGTGCGGCGGCAGCGCGGGCTGCTCACGCTCAGAGAGCGCGATCGGGTAGCTCATGGTTTATCTCGCCACGTACACCATATACGGCGATCTTTAAGGTTGGCTTGTCTGCGTGTTAAGTGCGTGTGGGCGCGGCGCAGGAGTGCGCCAAAGCCAGACGGCTCGGCGTAGCGTGCAGAGCCATCTGGCTTGCGCACCGCGGGCAGGTGGTTTGTGCGTTGTGCGATCAGTCCTTCGTCCCCACACACAACAAGCGCGTCACATAGTCCTTGCCAGAGAGTGTAAATGTCTCCTCGCAACGGGTGGCGCGCTTGCGGCGGTTGATTTGCTTCACCTTCGCGTGCTTCGCTGCGCCTTTTGCGGTGACCGCGACCAGCGTCTCTTCGGGCGACCCCACCACCGCGTCCGCCACAGTCGCCTCGCCATTGAGCGGCGTCGCCTCCACGCCTTTGCCTGCGCGTCCCTGACGCGGAAACTCGCGCAGCAGCAGGCGTTTGGCTTTGCCGTCACTGGTGACCAAGACCACATCGGCATCGGGCTTGTCCTTGTCCGCCAGGCACAGGCTCACCACCATGTCGCCCTCTTGCAGCTTGATGCCCATCACGCCGCCAGCGGGCAAGCCCATCGGGCGCACTTCATCCTGCGCGAAGCGGATCGCCATGCCTTGCTGCGTGAACAGGACGATGTCCTCTGTGCCTTTGGCGAGCTGCGCGCTCACTACACTGTCTTCTCTGCTGTCCACCCCGATGGCGGTGAACACCTGCCCGTTGCCAGAGGGCAGCAGCGCCACGCTGCTGCGCTTCACCATGCCGCCAGCAGTGGCGCAGATCAGGAAGGGTCCTTGCTGATCCTTGTCGGACTGCTTGACTGCCTCGCGGCTCAGCGCGAACGCGCCCACCACTTCTTCGCCTTCGGGGAAGCTGCATATGCTGCTGAGCGCTGCGCCCTGACCCTGCAACACGTCCTCTTCGGGCAGGTTCACTGCGCTTAACGCTACCGCTTTGCCCGATGCGCCGACCAGATACACCATCTCATCGCTCATCGCCTTCACGATGACAGCGGGCGCGGTGGCTGCGCTGGCGGTGATGCGCGGCGGCGCGGACATGCGTCCGATGCGACCGTTGCGACCCACGACGACCCACGTCGGCGCGCGACCCACCAGCTCGTGCGTGGTGAGCGCAAAATCGGCGCTGTCGGCGGTGATGCGCTTGGTGCGCTTGCCCTTCTCCACGCGCCCCACGATGGTGGTGCGGCGGGCGTCGCCGTATTTCTCTTTCAGCGCCAGCAGTTCCTCTTTGATCACGCCCAGGATTTTGATGGGGTTCTTGAGCAGGTCTTCCAAATAGCGGATCAACTTGCGCTTCTCGGCTAGCTCCTCCTCCAGCCGTTTGCGGTCGAGCTGGGTGAGCCGCCGCAGCGGCATATCGAGGATCGCCTGCGCCTGCGCTTCGCTGAACTTGAACTGCTCGATCAGCCCTCGGCGTGCGGTCTCGGTGTCGCGGCTGGTGCGAATGAGCTTGATGATCTGGTCAATCACATCTAGCGCACGCACCAGCCCTTCCAGAATGTGCGCGCGCTGGCGGGCGGCTTCCAGGTCGAACTCGCTGCGACGGCGGATGACCTGGACGCGATGCTCGATGTGCACCTGCAACATGCGGCGCAGCGGCAACACGCGCGGCTCGCCATTCACCAGCGCCAGCATGATCACGCCGAACGAGGTGCGCATGGCGGTATGCTTGTAAAGTGCTGTGAGCACCTTGCGGGGGTCCTCGTTCTTGCTGATGTCAATCACGATGCGCATCCCGCGCCGGTCGCTCTCGTCGTGGATGTCGGTGATGCCGGTGATCTTTTCCTCGCGCACCAGATCGGCGATGCGCTCGATCAGCGCGCTCTTGTTCACCGCATAGGGCAGCTCGGTGACGATGATGTGGGCGCGCCCGCGCGCGCTCTCCTCGAAGTGCGCCTTCGCCTGCACCACCAGCTTGCCGCGCCCAGTGGCGTAAGCGCTGAGGATCGCGTCGCCACCTTCTACTTTGTCGTCGTAGCGGAAGACCAAACCGCCGGTGGGGAAGTCTGGTCCCTGGATGAACCGCATCAGCTCTTCCGTGTCCACAGGCGCTTCTGGCACTTCGCCTTCTTGCATGCGCTTTGCTGCGCCGCGCGTTTCGGTGATGCGGTCAATCATGAAGACGAGCGCATCCACCACCTCGCGCAGGTTGTGTGGCGGCACGTTGGTCGCCATGCCGACGGCGATGCCCGTAGCTCCGTTCACGATCAGGTTGGGCAAGCTGGCGGGCAACACGGTTGGCTCGCGGTGGGTGCCGTCGTAGTTGTCGGTGAACTCCACCGTGTTCTTGTCCAGGTCCGCCAACATCTCCATCGCCAGCGGGCTGAGGCGGGCTTCGGTGTAGCGCATGGCGGCGGGTGGGTCGCCGTCCACGCTGCCGAAATTGCCCTGTCCGTCCACCAGCGGGTAGCGCATGGAGAAGTCCTGCGCCATGCGCGCCATCGCGTCGTACACGGATTGATCGCCGTGTGGGTGATATTTGCCGAGCACGTCGCCGACGATGCGCGCGCTCTTGCGATAGGGCGCGTCAGGGCGCAAGCCTGTGTCGTACATGACGAACAGGATGCGCCGTTGCACGGGCTTCAAGCCGTCGCGCGCGTCGGGCAGGGCGCGGCTGACGATGACGGACATGGCGTACGAGAGGTAACTCGCCTGCATCTCATCGTCAATATCCGCGCGGCGGATGCGCCCGAAGCGCAGGTCCTCCAAGTCAAGCGGTTCTTGAACAGCGCCATTTGAGGGCGCTGATTTGGTCTTGCGAGCCATACCGTGTCTGTGCGATTATAGGGGAGAGCGCTGGATCAAGAGGTTTGCATCAAAGCGGCGATGGCACGGCGCGCGCGCCAGCCGGCGGCGCACAGCTCCGTCCACCCGTGGCGATGCCGCACCACCACCTGCTGCGCGGGATACAGCACAGCGCCTGCGGCGCCGATCAGTGCGAGCACGCTGCCCACCACGATCAAGCCGTCCAGCGGTTGATAATGCGCGGAAAAGATCGCTGCGCGCATGGGTTGAAGGCGCAGCGTCACTTCGCCAAGCGAGAGTTGATCTTTCACAATTCCCTCGACCAGCAGGTCGCCGCGCGGCAGTGCGAGCACCTGCACGCGATCTGCCAGCTCGGGCGGGTCGCCGCGCCGCAGCACCACGCCAAGCGCTGCCTCTGGGATTGCGGCGAAGCGTTCTGGCTCCTCGTCGCTAAACAGGAGGATCGCTTGATCAGATGGCGCGCCCAGCGTGCTCACCCGCACGGTGAGCGCCTCGCCAGCGCCATTCACGGCGCTCAGGCGATAACCCGTTTGCAGGCGATGCGCCTTCAGCCAGATGCCCGCCTGGGTTTGATCCTCGCCGTCTTGCATGATGAATGTGCGATCACCAGGCTGGATGGTGAAGCGCATGGCAAGGTCGCCGGCGTTCTCCGTTAATCTGAGCGTCTCGCCAAAGGGCAGGATGAACGGCTCGTTGCTGGTCACCAGTCGCTCGTTCACCTGCCAGCCCAGCGCGGCATTGCCCAGCAACCCCAGCGCTACCGAGAGCAGCCCCACATGCAACAGCGCGGCTAGCCCGCTGGCGCGGGGCGCGCGGTCTGCCAGCAGTTCATCTGGAGCACGGTGTGTCACACGCCAACCGTGTTGCCGTAGGCGGTGTGCCCATGCGCCCAGCTCATCAAGCCCAAAGGTGATGGCGTAGCGCTGCGTCAGCGCTGCGGCGTACGAGGCGCTGAACCAGGCTGCCAGGTGGTGCAACAAGCGCAGTGTCAGCACGCCGACCCACAGCGCCAGCGCTGCGCGCCACCAGATCGCCTGCTCCACGCGCAAAAGCCCTACTGCTTGAAGCACAGGAAACAGCGCGCTGCTGCGCTCGCGCGCCTCGGTGTCCCAGCGGCTGTAAGCTGCGGGGTCCACGATTGCATCGCTGGGCGCCTGCGGCAGCGTTGCCAACGCGACACAACCCAGCCCGACCACTCCCCCCAACGCCAGCCACAGCGCGTCGCTCGTCAGCACGCGCCAGAGCAACCTCCACCAATTACGCGATTGTTCCATCTCTGTGTGCGTTCTCATCATGAGTTGTTGCTCATTCAGTCATCAGAGCATTTTCACATCTTGGCGATATAAATATGTGCTGCTGACTGACAACATCGGCATTATAAGGAGATGGATGCACATGAAGACGTTGATAGGCAGACTGCTAGGCGCGATAGTAGCCAGTTTGCTGTTGTTGAGCGCTGGCTGCGGCGTGCAACGTGACCTGCAAGAGATTGCGGAGACTTTGCAAGAGCAGGCGCAGATCGCGCAGACTGTGGTGGCGGAGCAGGCGCGCCAGCGCGAGCGCGCGCAGGCATCGTCGGAGGCAGAGCGCAACGAGCGCGTGGCTCAAGGGCGCGATTCAACCCCCACGCCTATGCCCATCCCCACCGCAGTCCCTTCCGCGATGCTCGATCAATTGCTGGCGGAGGAGCAGGTGTTGGTGAACCTCTACGAGCGGGTGAATCCAGCGGTGGTGTACATCTCCGTAAGGAGCGGGCAAGGCAGCGGCAACGGCTCTGGTTTCATCATAGACCCCGAAGGCTACATCGTCACCAACAACCACGTGGTGGATGGCGCTTCGCGCGTGGACGTGATCTTTGCCGACGGCACGCGCACGCGCGCCCGCATCATCGGCACAGACCGCTACAGCGACCTAGCGTTGCTGAAAGTGAACCGCAGCAACCTGCCGTACGTTGAGCTGGCGGATTCGGACGAGGTCAGGGTGGGTCAGCGTGTGGTAGCGATCGGCAATCCGTTCGGCTTGGCGGGCACGATGACGCTGGGCATCGTGAGCGCGCGCGGGCGCACGCTGCCAGAGCCAGCCAGTGACGGCGGCACGTACTCCAACCCAGACATCATCCAGACCGACGCGGCGATCAACCCTGGCAATTCGGGCGGTCCGCTGCTCGATCTGCGCGGCAGGGTGATCGGCGTGAACACCGCGATCCGCACCACTAACGTCAGCCCCTTCGGGCAACCGGCGAACAGCGGCATCGGCTTTGCTGTGCCCTCCAACACAGTGAAGCGTGTGGTGCAGGCGCTCCGCGAGGAGGGTGTGGTGCGCTATCCATTCTTGGGTATTCAGGGGGCGGTGCGCACGGCGGATGTGGCGGAGGAGCTGGGCTTGCCCATCCAGGAGGGCGTGATGATTCTGGGCGTGCGCCCAAACGGTCCAGTGGCGCGGGCGGGCTTGCGCGGCGCCGTGACCGACCGCGCGGGCAACATTACCGAGCCAGGCGACATTATCCTGGCGTTCAACGGCAGACGGCTGCGTGATTACGACGAGCTGATCACCGTCCTCGTCAACACAACCAAGCCAGGCGACCGCGTCACGCTCACCATCTGGCGCGACGGCGAGGAGCGCGATGTGACTGTGGTGTTGGGCGAGCGCCCTGATTAGCGCGTCGCAAGCGATCTCACCCCTCTTCCCATCGAGGAGAGGGGTGAGATCGCAGGTCATTTCGCGTAGCGTCGGGCGAGCAGCTTGACCATCGCCGCGATACCGAGCAGCCCCTGACCCTTGCCCATGGAGATGTTCTTGCCGAACAGCGTGGGCACTATGTCTTCGATGGGCATGTTGGCGATCTCGCTGGCGCGTAAGCCGTTGATCGTGCTATCCAGCACCGCCGAGAGCGCGCGCGCTGAGACGCCGAAGGGGTTCTCGACCGCGAAGTAAAACTGCACGCGCGGATCGGGAGTGGTCTGAGGATCGTCCAGCGGCTCGATGAACACGTAGGCATCGGACTCGCAGTGGGGCACCTGGTTGCCTTGCGGGTAAGGGCGGGTGGCGATGTGCTCAGGCACGCCCTTAAACTGGTCGGAGTACTCGATCAACATCGCGTTGCGCTCAGCGGGGTTGTCTGCGAAGATTTCCAACACTTCCCGCAGGCGCGCGGGGTAAGCGGAAAAGTCAGCCATTTGATCACACAGGTTGTCGTCCCTCTAGGGCGCGGCTCAGGGTGATTTCGTCGGCGTATTCCAGGTCGCCGCCGACGGGCAAGCCGCGCGCCAGCCGCGTGACCCGCACATCCAGCCCGCTCAGCTTGCGCTGCAAAAAGGCAGCTGTCATTTCGCCTTCGACGGTGGGGTTGGTGGCGAGGATCACTTCGCGGATCGGCGTGGGCGTTTGGCGGGCGCGCTGGATGCGGCTGATCAGCTCGGCGACTTTAAGATCGTCTGGACCGATGCCGTTGATGGGGCTGATCACGCCGTGCAAGACGTGATAGACCCCGCGATACACCCTGGCGCGTTCCAACGCAGCCACGTCCATCGGTTCTTCCACCACGCAAATCACGCTCTGATCGCGCGTGGGGTCGCTGCAGATCGGGCAGGGGTCAGCGGCGGTGATGTTGAAGCACACGCTGCACAGGCGGATGCTGGATTTCAGCTCATGCAGTGCCTCCGCCAGCTCCAGCGACACGTCATCGGGCGCGCGCAGCAGAAAGTATGCCAGCCGCGATGCCGACTTTGGACCGATGCCCGGCAGCCGCACGAGCGCGTCAATCAGCCGCGCCACCGAAGGGGGGAGGGAAGGGTTCGTCGCCACCAGCCGCTATGTCAAGCCGGGTATCTGCAAGTTGCCAGTGACTGCCTCCAAGCGCTTGGCGGAGTGCGCTTGCGAAGCCAGGATCGCTTCGTTGATCGCCGCCACCAGCGCGTCTTCCAACATGCTCACGTCGTTTGGGTCAATCAGAGCCGGGTCAATCTTGATGGATTGCACGCGCTGATGCCCGCTGATGGTGATCAGGATCGCGCCGCCTGCGGCGGTGACGTTGATCAGCTCGTGTTCCAGCGCTGCCTGAACAGCGGCAGCCTCTTCTTGCACGCGGCGGATTCTCTCAACCAGGTCTGCCTGCAAGCCACCGGCAGGTTGAGCGGTGCCGGGGCGCCAATCGCTGCGTCGTCCTTTCGCCATAGGTCCTTACCTCTACACTCGCGTCTTAAGATTTTTTGCGCGCTTTTGCGCCGAATCGCTGCTGAGCTGTCCTCACCACTGGGTCGTCCTCCTCCGTCTCTGGCTCGGCAGCGGCGCCGACGGTGATGTGTATATCATACTTTCCGCCGTAAGTCTGGCTGAGATAGTGTGTGAGCACCTCTTTGCTCTCTGGCTTCTCCAGGTGTTGACGAGCAAAGTCGTGGTCGGCGCGCAGATGCACCACGTCGCCCACCACGCGCTCTGGGTGGCAGGACCGCAGCAGCGCTGCCAGCGGCTTGTTGCGCGCGTTGATGCCGCTGATGATGCGCGACCAGTTGGCGCGTAGGCGGGCAGTGGTTAAGCCTGTCTCGCCGTCGCCCTCGTGCGCGGGGGTGGAGGATGCTTCTGCCGATGGCGCCTGCGGCGCAATTCCAGCGGAGACCGCTCTCGCTGGCGCGCGGCGTGGCTCAGGCGCAGATGTGGGCTGCTGATGGGCTGTGGATGGCAATTCGGATTCGGAGGGCGCGGCAGCCTCCGCTAGGCTGTTGATCCAGCCCAGCTCCAGCATGAGCTGTGGGTCGGCGGTGCGCATGTCGGCAAGCGCGCGGCTGAAGGCGCGCATCGCCGCCGTGAGCTGCGAGACGCGCAGCAACTCCGCCTGGTCCTCCAGCTCCAATCGCTCTGCTTCGGAGAGCGCGGTGGTTTTGGGGTCGAGCTTCACCTGAAGCAGCGCGCGCAGATGCTCGATCCACTGGCGGGCGATCTGGCGCGGGTCGGCGCCCTGATCGAGGGCGCGCTGCAACGTGTCGAGCCCGAGCGCGAGATCGCGCTTGCTGAGCGCTTCGGTCAGCGCGCGCAGCGCGGCGGATTCGGCGGCGCCGAGCGCCTCGCGCACGTCGGCAGCGGTGATGCGCCCTGAACTAGACGAGGCGAGCTGGTCCAGCAGGCTCACTGCGTCGCGCAACGAGCCAGTGGCGTGGCGGGCGATTAGGCGCAAGGCGACGTCTTCCGCCTCGATGCCCTCGCCCTCGCAGAGCCGGCGCAGCCGCAGCACGATCTTCTCTACTGGCACGCGGCGAAAGTGGAAGCGCTGGCAGCGCGATAGCACAGTGGCGGGGATTTTTTGCGGGTCGGTCGTCGCCAGGATGAAGATCACGTGCGGCGGCGGCTCCTCCAGCGTCTTGAGCAGCGCGTTGAACGCTGCAATCGAGAGCATATGCACCTCGTCAATGATGTACACCTTGTAGCGCAGCTCGCTCGGTTGGAAGTTGACACGGTCGCGGATTTCGCGGATGTCGTCCACGCTGGTGTGCGACGCTGCGTCAATTTCGATCACGTCCAGCGCGCGCCCCTCGTTGATCGCCTCCGCCAGTCGCCGCGTGGTGGGGGCGTCTGGCGGCAGACCAGCCAGGTTCACCTCGCGGGCGAAGATGCGGGCGGTGGTGGTCTTGCCGCAGCCGCGCGAGCCGACGAACAGATAGGCGTGCCCCACGCGCCCGGCGGCGATCTGGTTCTTCAGGGTCTGCGTGACGTGCTCCTGACCTACCACCTCGTCGAAGGAGGTGGGGCGCCATTTGCGATACAGAGCCTGTGCCACGCTGGGGAAGTGTATCAAAATGCCTGCTGCGGCGCAGCCCTACACGCGCGGTCCGGCAGCGCGCACCTCTGGCGCGACCTGGGCGGCAAAGGTGGCGAAGTTGTGATGAAACATCTGCGCGAGCTGTCGTGCGCGCGCCTGGTAAGCCTCTGGGTCTTCCCAGCTGCGTTCGGGGAAAAGCACATCCTCAGGCACGCCTGGACAGCGCGTTGGCACGGATAGCCCAAAGATCGGCTCTTGCCGATAGGGCACAGACCGCAGCGCGCCGCTCAAAATGGCGCTCACGATAGCGCGCGTCCAGGCGATGCGGATGCGCTCCCCGCGCCCGTTCCAGCCTGTGTTCACCAACCACACAGCGACGTTGTGGCGCGCGATGCGCTCGCCCAGCATGTCGGCATACATGCGCGGATGATGCACCAGGAACGGCGCGCTGAAACATGCGCTGAATGTGGCGGCTGGCTGCGTCACGCCGCGCTCGGTGCCGGCGACGCGCGCCGTGTAGCCGCTGAGGAAGTGGTACATCGCCTGCGCGTCGGTCAGCCGTGCCACTGGTGGCATCACGCCGAAGGCGTCGGCGGTGAGGAAGATGATGTGCTGTGGGTGAGCTGCGCGCCCGCTGTGGTCGGCGCTAGGGATGTAGTGTAGTGGATAGGCGGCGCGCGTGTTCTCCGTGTAGCGGTCGTCGTCGAGATCAAGCTGGCGCGTCTCGGGGTCAATCACTACGTTCTCCAGCACACTGCCGAAGCGATGCACGGCTGCGTAGATGGCTGGCTCGGCTGCCGGCGAAAGGCGGATCACTTTTGCGTAGCACCCGCCCTCGAAATTGAAGATGCCGCTTTCGCTCCAGCCGTGCTCGTCGTCGCCGATCAACACGCGCTGCGGGTCGGCGGAGAGTGTGGTTTTGCCAGTGCCGCTCAAGCCGAAGAACAGCGCCACGTCGCCTGCAGTGCCAGCGTTGGCAGAACAGTGCATCGGCAGCACGCCGCGCAGCGGCAACCAGTGGTTCATCACTGTGAAGATGGATTTCTTGATCTCGCCAGCGTACGCCGTGCCGCCGATCAACACCAGCCGCCGAGCCAAATTGATCAGGATGAAGGTGCTGGAATGCGTGCCGTCGCGGGTGGGATCGGCGTGAAAATCGGGCAGGTCAATCACGGTGAAGTCAGGCGTGAAGCGGGCGCGCTGGCTGGCGATGGGCTGGATGAACAGGTGGCGCGTGAACAGACTATGCCAGGCGAACTGCGTGATCACCCGCACGGCGATGCGATGATTGGGGTCGGCGCCAGCGAAGCAGTCCTGCACGAAAAGGTCGCGCGAGCGCATGTCCTTAAGCATCCGCGCTAACAGTGCGTCGAAGCGTTCTGCGTCAAAAGGCTGGTTCACCGTGCCCCACCAGATAGTGTCGGCAGTGGAAGGTTCTGCGACCAGAAACTTATCGCGCGGCGAACGCCCGGTGAACACACCCGTGCGCACCACCAGACATCCATCAGCGCCCAGCACGCCCTCGTTGCGTCGAATTGCCTCTTCGCACAGGGCGGGCACGCTGAGTTGGTGATACAGGCGCGCGCGAGTGATCGCGTTCAACTCGGGCAGAGATGGGTTGGAGTTGATTGTGCTCGGCGTCACAAAGGTGATCATATGCTGAGGCGCGAAATGAAGCGTTCCACACTTCGAGACAAGTCACACATCTGCACTCCGTAAAATACCTTTAGTGATGCGCCGTTTGCGCCTTTTCAGCACGCCCGCGATAGTGCTCCGCCGCGCCGACTACGGTGAGGCGGACCGGCTGCTCACGCTGCTCACGCCAGAGCGCGGGCGTGTGCGCGCGATAGCCAAAGGCGCGCGCCGCATCACCTCTCGCAAAGCGGGGCACATCGAGCTGTTCGCGCGGGTGCATGTGCTGCTGGCGCAGGGGCGCGAGTTTGAAGTGCTGGCGCAAGCCGCGCTGATCGAACCGCATCAACCCCTGCGCGAAGATGTGTTGCGCGGCGCGCTGGCAGGCTACCTGTGTGAGCTGGCGGAGCAATTTGCCCCAGAGAACAGCGACAGCAGCGCCCTGTTTGACCTGCTGGCTGAAGGGCTGCTCTGGTTGTGCGCGGTGCGGCAGCCGCGATTGGCGGCGCGCGCGTTCGAGATGCGCCTGCTCACGCTCGAAGGTTACCGACCAGAGCTGTTCCGCTGCGCGCGCACGGGCGCGCCGTTGCCCGAGGCGGCAGAGATAGTGGCATTTTCCCCCCAGGCGGGTGGTGTTCTGAGCCAGGAAGCCGTCGCCCAGCATTCCGACGCGCGACCGCTGCGCTGCTCAGCGCTGCTGCTGATGCGGGCGCTGCAAACCCAGCCGCCGGAAGTGTGGCAGCGCTTGGAGGTGGACGCCGACACCCACGCGGAGGTGGAGCGCGCCACACAGGCATATCTGCAACACATCCTGGAGCGCCGCCTGCGCTCGCCAGCGCTGGTGCGTCAGGTGGAGGCGTTGCTCAGGCGCGCCGCAGTCTGATGCTGGATGATCGGGCGCAGGTTGACCGCGTCGAGGGCGGCAAGAGGCTGAGCGCTCCGCACATCAGCGCGGCGGCAGCAGATTCCACGGATTGACTGCGACGCCGTTGTAGCGGATTTCGTAGTGCAGGTGCGGACCTGTGGATCTGCCAACCGAGCCGATCGCCGCGATCACCGCGCCTTTTGCTACCTGTTGACCGCACGACACGTATAGCTGGCTGGCGTGCGCGTAGAGCGTCTGGTAGCCGTTGCCGTGATCGAGCACCACGTATTGCCCGTAGCCGACCGGCACGCCCGCCGCGTTGAGCGAATAGCCCGCGTAGATCACCGTGCCTGCGTCGGAGGCGTAGATCGGCTCGCCCAGCCGTCCAGCAAAGTCCAAGCCAGGATGATACCGACCGAAGTCATAGCCGGACAAGTAGCGGCGGTTCGCTGGGTAAATGAACGACCCCGTGCCCAGCGGCGGGATCGCCACCTCGCCACACTTTCCCACGCGATACACGCGCACGCCTTGCGTCGTGCGCCGCACCTCCACGGGCTTCGGCACCTGCCATACCACCGTCTCGCGTTGTCCGCCTGGCAAAAAAAGCACTTGACCAATCTGTAATGGCTGATTGATGTCGCGCAAGCCGTTGAGCGGCTCCTCGACGATGCGCTCTGGTTTGAGCTGGTAACGTCGAGCGATGCCCTCTATTGTGTCTCCCTGCTCCACCTCGATCACCATGCCATCTTCGGGAGGGATGATGAATTGCTGTCCGACGCGGATCAGGTCGAAGTTGTCCTTCAGCACGTCGTAGTTTGACCAGAGGATGGTCTCTGGGCGCAAGCCGAACTTGAGGGCGATGCCGAAGACGGTGTCGCCTTCTGCAACCGTGTAGGTGCGCAGTTGCCGCTCGCCGACCTGCGATGCTGTTGTGGAGTTGCTGCTCGGCGCATACTGACGCACCACCACGTCTCCGCTGGGAGTGGGAGCTTCGACAAACACGAGGGGCTGGAAAGAGGGGGTGGGGCGTTCCTCTGGCGAAGGCTGTGTCGGAGGTTGCTCCAGGTTGAGGCGGGTGAGCAGGCTCAGCACCAGCAACGCCAGCCCCGTCATCAGCATTAGCGTGAAGAAATTAGTCAATCGTTTCACCGTCCGCAAGCGGCGCATGCGCAGGGGCTGCGTCGGGCGCGTGTCGCTACTACGCGGCAACATGCTTGGTGGATTATATGCGCCGTGCGACACTTTTATGCGCTGCAAAAGTGAGTAAAATAGCGGTGCTGTCCTGGAGAGATGCCGGAGTGGTTGAACGGGGCGGTCTCGAAAACCGCTGTGGCCATGTTTGGTCACCGTGAGTTCGAATCTCACTCTCTCCGCTCGTAAAGCGCGCTCCTATGTCCTCTCCTCGCTGCGTGGATTGCCCCTGCCAGGCTATCACGTCTTGTGAAGTGACAGGCGTCCCTTTGTGTGCAGAACATGTGTGGTATGCGGCGGATGGTCGGCGGGTGAGCGAGCGGGTGGCACGCCAGCTTCAGACGCGGGGCACTCCTGTTGAATCGGGCGCAGCATACCTGGCGCGCCTGGGCAGCCGCGCAATCATGCCCCAGTTGCCAGCGCCCATCCCCCCGAAGGTGCATGAGCAGTCTCGGCGCGCGGACGTGCTGGCTTGGTTGGCGTTGGTGAGTGGGCTGATCTCGCTTGTCACGTGCTTTGGCGCCGGGTTGGTGTTGATCGCGCCGCCCTTGCCGTTGCTGCCGTTGATCCTTGGGCTGGTTGCGTTAGCGGAGTCGCGTCGGTCGGAGCGCCCCGCGCGGGCGCGCGCGTTTGCCTGGGTGGGGATCGCCGGCGGTTCTGGCGCGCTGGTGTTTGCGCTGTTGCTGGCGGCAACGTTGATCGGCAGCGTGTCGTTCATGAACTTTTATTCGCCCTGACGTCATACAATCTTGCACGGTCATCAACATGCGAGTGCTGATTACGGGCATGTCGGGCTTTGCCGGCAGCCATTTGCATCATCTCCTGCTCAAAGAGACGCACTGGACGCTGATCGGCGTCTCGCGCGATGCCAGCGGCGAACGCGCCGACCCGCGCACATTCTGGTGGCGCATGGACCTGCGCGACGCAGACGGCGTGCAGCGGCTGTTGCGCTACGAGCGCCCTGACCTGATCATCCATCTGGCGGCGCAGGCGCACGTGCCCACTGCCTGGCGCGCGCCCTGGGAAACCTACGAGAGCAACATTCGCTCCCAGTTGAATCTGTTTGAGGCGATCATCGCCAACAAGCTCTCGCCGCGCGTGTTGGTCGTCTCCAGCAACGAGGTGTATGGCGCGCCGCGCGATGCGCGTGAGCTCCCCTTTCGTGAAACCCACCCGCTGCGCCCCTCCAACCCCTACGCGGTGAGCAAAGCCGCTCAGGAACTGATGGCGCTGCAATACCATCGCAGCCATGGCATTGACGTGGTGGTGGCGCGCCCGTTTAACCACATCGGACCAGGTCAGGCGGACCGCTTTGTCGCGGCGGATTTCGCCCGCCAGATCGCAGAGATTGAGGCTGGCTTGCGCGAACCTGTGATGGCGCTGGGCAACCTGGCTGCTCAGCGCGACTTCACCGATGTGCGCGATGTGGCGCGCGCATACCTGGCGATGTTGCGACTCGCAGACCCGGGCAGCGTGATGAACGTGTGCAGCGGTCAGCCGCGCTCCATCCAGGCGCTGCTCGACGCACTGCTCAGCATGACCAGCGCGCGGATCGAGATTCGCACCGACCCATCCAAGTTCCGCCCTGCCGACACGCCCATCAGTTATGGCGATGCCACCCAACTGCGACAGGCGACTGGCTGGCATCCCGCCATCCCGTTTGAACAAAGTCTGCGCGACATCTTGAACGAGTGGCGCGCGCGGGTATCCGAACAAAAAAGATAGACTCCACACCCTGAACAGCAAATCATGACCAAAACTGCTCTCATCACCGGTATCACAGGACAGGACGGCTCTTATCTGGCGGAATTTCTGCTGGAGAAGGGCTACCGCGTCGTCGGCATGGTGCGGCGCACCAGCACGGTCAACTTTGACCGCATTCAACACATCCAGGATCAGATCGAGATCGTGCAGGGCGATCTGCTCGATCAGTCCTCGTTGATGGACCTGATCCGAGAGTATCAGCCAGACGAGGTGTATAACCTGGCGGCGCAGTCGTTTGTGCCCACGTCGTTCTCGCAGCCAGTGCTGACGGGCGAGTTCACCGCCCTGGGTGTGACGCGCATCCTGGAGGCGATCCGTCATATCAAACCCGACACGCGCTTTTATCAGGCTTCGTCGTCGGAGATGTTTGGCAAGGTGGTGGAGGTGCCCCAGCGTGAAACCACGCCGTTTTATCCGCGCAGCCCATACGGCGTGGCGAAAGTGTACGGACACTGGATCACAGTGAACTACCGCGAGAGCTACAACCTCTTCGCGTGCAGCGGCATCTTGTTCAACCACGAGTCGCCGCGGCGCGGATTGGAGTTCGTAACGCGCAAAGTAACCCACGCAGTGGCGCGCATCAAGCTGGGCTTGCAGCGCGAGCTGCGCATGGGCAACCTGGACGCGCAACGGGACTGGGGCTTTGCGGGTGACTACGTGCGCGCCATGTGGCTGATGCTTCAACAAGACCAGCCCGACGATTACGTGATCGCCACCGGCGAGACGCACAGCGTGCGCGAATTGTGCGAAGTTGCCTTTCGCCATGTCGGGCTGAACTGGCAGGACTACGTGGTCATTGACCCGCGCTTCTACCGACCCGCCGAAGTGGACTTGCTGATCGGCGATGCCTCAAAAGCGCGGCGCGTGCTGGGCTGGCAGCCCAGCGTGAGCTTTGAAGACCTCGTCTGCATGATGGTGGATGCTGACCTGCAAGCGCTGAAGCGCTAGAATGAGAACGCAGAGGTAACCGCACCATGAGCGACATCAAGTTCGGCACCGATGGCTGGCGCGGTCGCATCGCGGAAGATTACACGTTTGCGAATGTGCGACGCTGCGCCCAAGGATTTGCCACCTATATCCTCAGCACAGCTCGCAAAGGCAAGAAGCCCAGCGTGGTGATCGGGCACGACAAGCGCTTTCAGAGCGAAGACTTCGCCGCTGCCGCTGCGGAAGTGCTGGCGGCAAACGGCATCAAAGTCTGGTTGACACAGGGTCCCACGCCCACGCCGACGATTGCCTATGCAGTCACCGCGCAGGGCGCGCTCGGCGCGATCAACATCACCGCCAGCCATAACCCCCCGCACGACAACGGCTTTAAGGTGCGCGGTCGCACCGGCGGCGCAGTGGATCCAGAAGGTTTGAAGCAGATCGAGGCGAACATCCCGCCGGCGGGCGCAGCCATCCCCACGATGGACTTCGACCTGGCTTGCAAGAAGAAGCTGATCGAGGTCTTTGACCCCAGCGGCGATTACATCGCCAACGTGAGGAAGATGGTCTCGCTCAAGCCGATCAAGGACGCTGGCTTGAAGATCGTGGTGGACGCGATGTGGGGCAACGGCGCTGGTTGGTTTCCGCGGCTGATCGGCGGCGGCGCCACTATGATCCACGAGATCCACAACACGCGCAACCCCAGCTTCCCTGAGATGCAACGCCCCGAACCCATTCCGCCGAACGTGGACGTCGGCTTGCGCACCACCAAACAGCTCGGCTACGACGCCTGCTGCATCACCGATGGCGACGCCGACCGCTGCGGCTTCGGCGATGAGAAGGGGCAATTCGTCAATCAGCTTCAGGTGTACGGCTTGCTGGCGCTCTACCTGTTGGAAGTGCGCGAAGTGCGCGGTCCGATCGTGAAAACGCTGAGCACCACCAGCATGTTGGAAAAGCTCGGCAAGCTCTACGATGTGCCAGTATATGAGACGGGTGTGGGCTTCAAGTACGTCGCCCCCAAGATGCTGGAGACCGACGCGATGATCGGTGGCGAGGAGAGCGGCGGCTTCGCCTTCGGCGGACATGTGCCCGAGCGAGATGGCATCCTGGCAAATCTGTTCCTGCTCGACTTCATGGTGCAGACAGGCAAGAAGCCCAGCCAGCTCGTGGAGATGCTCTTCGAGAAAGTGGGCGCGCACTATTACAGCCGCATTGATAGCCCAATTGATCCCCAGAAGCGCGAGGCGATCAAGGCGAAGCTGAACGACGCGCAACCAGCGCGCATCGGCGGCTTGCGCGTGATCGGCAAGAACACCACCGATGGCTACAAGTTCCTGCTCGAAGATGGCGGCTGGTTGCTCATCCGCATGAGCGGCACCGAGCCTTTGATGCGCATCTACACCGAAACCACGCGCAAAAAGCTGGTGCAGCCCATTTTGGCGGATGGCGCGAAGCTGGCGAAGGTCTAGCGGACCACATGGCGCACATCCTCGTCTTGCACGGACCGAACCTGAACCTGCTCGGCACACGCGAGCCAGAGGTGTACGGTCGTTTCACGTTGGCGGAGATCAACGCGCAACTGGAACAGCTTGCCGCACAGCGCGGCGCGACGTTGCGCATTCTCCAATCGAACCACGAAGGCGCGTTGATTGATGCCATTCACGACGCGCGGGGATGGGCGCATGGGATTTTGATTAACCCTGGCGCGTTCACCCACACCAGCATCGCCCTGCGCGACGCGATCAGCGCCGTGTCGCTGCCGACGGTAGAAGTGCACCTCTCCAACATTCACCGACGCGAAAGCTTTCGCCAACACTCTTACATCTCTGGCGTGGCGCTGGGTGTCGTGATTGGCTTTGGCTGGCGCAGCTACGTGCTCGGTCTCAGCGCGCTGCTCGATCACCTCTCCGACCGCACGTGATGCTGCGCTGTCTTCTTGCGAGGTGAGCGTGTGGAAGTTGAAGCAGAGACGGATTTGATCCAACAGGCGCAACGTGGCAGCGTGAGCGCGTTCAATGCGCTGGTGCTGCGCTATCAAACGCTGCTTTTTAACGTGGCTTTGCGCATTCTCGGCGACACCCACGCGGCTGCCGACGCCACGCAGGAGGCGTTTCTGTCTGCTTACACCCACATCCAGGACTTTCGCGGCGGCTCATTTAAGCACTGGTTGCTGCGCACCGTGACCAACGCCTGTTACGACGCGCTGCGCCAAGCGCAGCGTCGCCCGTCTGTCTCGCTCGATCAACCGCTGAGCGAGGAGGCTGCTGGCGAGACGTTGGGTGACTTTGTGCCTGATCCGGCGGAAACACCTGAGCAAATAGCGCTGCGCCGTGAGTGGTGGCGCTTTATTGCACGCGCAACGCTGACGTTGCCGATGGAGCAGCGGGTGGTGTTTGTGCTGTGCGACGTGCACGGCTTGAGTTACGAGGCAATCGCGGAGATCACGCGCACCTCGCTGGGCACAGTGAAAAGTCGCCTCAGCCGCGCGCGGGCAAAGCTGCGCGACATGCTCCTGGCTCAGCCGGAACTCGTGGAGGGCAGTCTACGTCTTGAACATGAGTGAGGGAAACCTGACCGTGTGGGATGCCAACCGAGCGCGCGATGACGCGCTGATCTCTGCTTGGGTGGACGATCAGCTCAGCGAGGCAGATCGCCAAGCATTTGAGGCGCGCATGCGCCGCGAACCCGATCTGCAGCGCCGCGCAGAGGCAACGCGCACGTTGGTGCAACAGGCGCGCCAGTTGCCGCAAGTGTCGCCGCCGCGCAATTTCATCATTCAGCCGTCCACCACCCAGCAACGCGCTCAGTCTGCCGTGCGCGCGCAGATGCCTCAATGGCAGAGGGCGCTGCGATGGGCGGCGGCGGTGATGTCGGTGATGTTCGTGTCCCTGCTCGTGCTGGACGCGCTGCAACAGCCTGCGCCAGTGCCGATGAGTGTGGTCGCGCCCCCAGCGATGCTGGCGATGCCATCAGCCGCTCAGCCATCGGCGTTGCAAGCGCAGGAGACTCCTCTTGACGAGGATGATGCAATGCAAGACGCGGTGACCGAGCCACCTTCTGCACGCGCCTTCACCGCGATGGAAGCGACCGCTCCCCAAACCGAAGCGCCAGCGCCAACTCTCAGCCCGTTGCGCGTGGGCATAGGGTTGGCGCTGGCGCTGGCTATCTTGTTGGCGCTGCTGGGCTGGCGACGTTAACCTTTCACGCTGCCAGCCAGCAAGCCGCGCAGGAAGTAACGTCCGAGAAAGATATACACCAGCAGCGTGGGCAGCGCCACGATCAGCGCGCCCGCCATTTGCACGTTCCACTGCGTGAACTGGCTGCCCGACATGTTCTGCAGCGCCACCGTCACTGGTCGAATGCGCGGCTCGTTGGTGATGATCAAGCCGAAGAGGAACTCGTTCCAGATGGACGTGAACTGCCAGATCGCTGCGACCACAAAGCCCGGCGCAGAAAGCGGCAGCATGATGCGGCGATATACGCCGAAGAACCCGGCGCCGTCAATCTGCCCTGCCTCCACCAGCTCGCGGGGCACGCTGGCGTAATAGTTGCGGAAGATCAGCGTGGTGATCGGGATGCCGTACACGATGTGGGTGAGCGCAAGCCCCTGCAGCGTGCCGTACAGCCCTAACGCGCTCAACACCTGCACCAGTGGCACGAGGATGCTCTGATACGGGATGAACATGCCGAACAGGATGAGCGTGAAGAGCGTCTCGCTGCCGGGGAACTTCCACTTGGATAGCACGTAGCCGTTGAGCGAACCCAGCAGGCAGGAGATCACGGTGGCTGGTATCACCATTAGCACGCTGTTCATGAAGCTGCCGCGCATCCCGGTTGTGCCTTGCCCGCCGTTCCAGGCGCGGTCGAAGCTCTCCAGGCTAAGCCGCGTGGGCAGGTCCCACATGCGGTTCAGGCTGACCTCGCTGAAATCCTTGAACGCCGTGATCACCAGCAGATACACTGGCAGCACGAAGAACACCACCAGCGCGATCATCACCGCGTACAGCAGCGCGCGCGAGGGGCGCACGCGTGCGCGCGCCTGTGAGAGAGGAGCACTCGCCATCACTCGCCCACCTCCTGCGCGCGCCGGTTGTAGCGCAGATACGGGATCACCAGCACGCTCACCACGAGCAACAGAATGGTCGCCACGACTGCCGCCTGCGCTGTGTTGAACTGGCTGAAGCGCAGCTCGTACATGAACAGGCTGGGCAGCTCGGTGCGGTTGCCCGGACCGCCGCCGGTCATGGTCACCACCAGGTCGAACGTTTTGAGCGAGATGTGCGTCAGGATGATGATGGCGCTGAGGGTGATCGGACGCAACATCGGCAGCACGACGTAGCGAAACACTTGAAACTCATTTGCGCCGTCCACGCGAGCTGCCTCGCGCAGCTCCTCGGGGATGCCGCGCAGCGCCGCCAGATACATCGCCATGCAGAAGCCCGACATCTGCCACACAGCAGCCACCACCACTGGGACAATGGCTAACGGCAGCAGCAGGCGTGTTCTCAACCCCTCGATCTCAATGCTGGGCCAGATGGTGGTGTCGGCGATCCAGCGCCCTTCCAGGAACTTCAAGCCGAGCTGATCAAACAGCAGATTCAGACCGGTAGGCTCCAGGTCGCCAGGGGTGAACAGCCAGCGCCACGCCACGCCCGTGACGATGAACGACAGCGCCATCGGGAAGAGATACACCGAGCGGAAGAACGACTCGCCTCTCACCCGCGAATCCACCAACAGCGCTAGCAGCAGCCCGAACAGCAAGCATACGCTCAGGAAGAGCGCCGTGAAGACGACGAGGTTGCGGATGTTGTCTTGGAAGCGCCGCTGACCGAACAGCGTGAGGTAATGCTCCAGCCCAACGAAAGACAAATCCACTCTGGCGGTGGTGTAGTTGGACATGGAGACGTAGGTGGTGTAGCCGATGAAGCCATACACGAACACCGCAATCGCTACCAACGACGGCAGGATCATCAGAAACGCCGTCAGGTGATCGCGTTTGAAACGGCGGCGGCGCCTCTGAGCCACACTAACAGTGACGACAGTCTGAGCAGAAGCCATTTCTGAGATACAGAAGTGGAGACGCGCGGGGCGTCTCCACTTGCCTGACAACATGCTCGTTGAGCGAACTGAGCGACGTTTAGCGGTTGTTGTCTGCCGCAGCTTCGCGCAGGGCTTCCAGCGCGGCTTTCTCGTCCAGGTCGGCGGAGAACACCTCCAGGATGTTGTGGAACTTCGCCTGGTAGGCGTTGGTGGTGCTGGCGCCGTGCGCTGGGCTGGGCGCGAGCTTCTTCGAGCCGAAGTCGGCGATGGCTGCCTTGAGGTAGTCGTCGTACAGGCTGAGGTCGGGGTCGGTGCGAGCGGGGATCGATCCCTTCTTGGGGTTGAAGGCGTCCTGACCCTCCTTACTGCCGCACACCTTCAGCCAGGCAATGGCTTGCTCTGGGTTAGGCGCGCCCTTCGCCAGACCGAAGCTGTCGCTCAGCCACATGAAGGTGTCGGTGGTGCCGGGCGTGGGCGCCCAGCCGTAGTCCTGGTTGACTTTTGCGCCTTTGCTGATGCCAAGCCCATGCGCCCAGTCGCCCATGATGGTCATGGCGGCGCGACCTTCCAGCACCTGCGTCATGGCGTCTGCCCAACCCAACGCGGAGCGGTCGCTGTTGGCGTAGCTGAAGAGCTTCTTCAGCGTGAGTAGCGCCTCTTCCGCGCGCGGGTCCTTCCACATGGTGTCGGTGCCATCCCAGAGCTTGACGTAGTCATCCACGCCGAAAGTGGCGAGCAGGATGCTCTCGAACGTGTGGGACGCCTCGAACTTGTCTTTGCCGCCAACTGCAAACGGCGTGATGCCCGCCTTCTTGAACTCTTCCGCCATGTCGAAGAGTCCGTCCAACGTGGTGGGCACTTCCTTCGCGCCGATCTTCTCCATCAGCGAGGGGTTGTACCAGAGCACGTTAGAGCGGTGGATGTTGACCGGCACTGTCCAAATCTCGCCGTTGATCTTCAACTGATCGAGCAGGAAGGAGGGCATCACCTTGTCGAAGCCTTGCTCCTTGAAGAAGCTGGTCAGCGGTTCCAGTTGACCCGCGTTCACGTAGGAGAGCGTCTCGCGCCCTGCGTGCACTTGCCAGCTATCGGGTGGTTGACCGCCTGCCAGGCGCGTCTGCAACACCGCCTTGGCGTTGGTGCCAGCGCCGCCAGCGACGGTGGCGTTGACGATCTCCACGCCGGGGTTCTGCGCCTTATAGACCTCGAACATGGCGTTCAACCCGTCCGCTTCGCCGCCGTTCGTCCACCAGGAGAAGATCTCCAGGCGCTTTTGGGCAGGCTGGGCAGGCTGGGCGGGTTGGGCAGGTTGTGACGCCTGGGGCGGCGCGGCGCAAGCTGCCATTGCAACGCCAGCAGCGCCCATGCCAAAGAGCTTAAGCGCTTGTCGTCGGGTAAAACGGGTGGTCTTCATAACTCTGTTCCTCCATCTTGGGGCAAATGGATGCTCACATGCGGGCGCGATGCCGGAAACATGTGGCGAGAAAGAGTATACACACGCTCAAGCGTTCCCGCAAGTCTGGCAGCACTCTGCGCCGTTGCGCGTTGCAGCAGAGGGGATGGTCGCCCATCGCAGTTGCCCGGCGTAGCGGTGGGTTAGCTTGCCGTGCTCATCTATCACGAAAAGGAAGATCCAGCCGTTGTCGAGCAATTGGCGCACGTTGTCGTGTTTTGCGATCACCGCGTTCACTGCGTCGAGTGGCGCTTCGATCAGCACGTGCAGACGAATCGGCTCATGCACATAGCGCTTGCCATCATGCACAGATTGCCAAGGCAGCCCGACGCGTAAATCACCCGCGTTGCCCTCCAGCACGCCAAGCGTGCCGACGATGTTGTGCAGCGTTTTATTGCCGCTGCCAAACACCCGGTTGTCCACTGTTGAGCCGTAGTATTGCAAGTTGATCCAGCTTGCGACGATCATCGGCGCGGTCATGATCAGCTCCAACACGCTAAAGCTGTCGTCTTGCCGCCAGTCGTAGTTGTGCAGGAAGGTGCGTCCATCCAGCTTGATCCGCACGGTGCGATCGCGTGGTGCAGCGATGAACGCCGCGCAACCAGCCAGCCCCCATTCGGGTCGCACTTGAGACCAGTCTTTGCTGCGCTGGCGGATGGCGCGGTCTAAATCGTGCTGGGCGTTGACTTTGAGCAGCGCAGCGCGCTCGGCGCGCGCCAGGCGGCTGGCGGCAGCCAGATCAGCCTGCAATCTCTGCACGTCGGCGCGATGGCTGGCGGGAACATCCGCTGCATCGAAGATCGTGACATCGTCGGTGGTTGTGTCGTGCAGCCCTGCCACGAACACGGTGTCTTCAGGGATGTGGATGCCGCGCGCGCGCAAACCCGATCGCACTGCGGGGTCGTTGAGGATTTGCACAGCCACGCGCACGTTTGCCTCGCCTGTGTGCCCGCCACAAGCGCCGCAGTCCAGGCTGGTGGCGTGAGGGTTGTTCACAGTCGTCGAGCCGTGCCCGCACAGCAGCACAATGCGCGCGAAGTTGCTGGTCAGCGACATGGCTTTCAACGCGCCTTCTGCCGCCGCAATCCGCTGATCGAGCGTCATGCCGGCTGTGCGGTTGCCGAGAGGTTGTGGGTCGAGGCTCGGCTTGACCCGCGCGCGGATGCTGGGGCTCAGACCGAAGGTGGACGGATGAGTCACGGGGCGGCTCATGCCGAGCGTGTTGAGCAACAGCTTGCGCAAGTACGCCAACCCGACCGGTCCGACAAATCCGAAGCACGAGATCGGACCGGATTTGAACATACGCCACGCCTTTGCGACGCGCTGGAACAGCTTTCTCCGCGCGACAATGGCTTCGGCCTCCGCCTCGCCAGCGCCTGCAACAGACTCGGCGATCACAAACTGGGGCTTGATCAGCACCGGACATTGCGCGCCGCCGTGCGTCTCTGCCAGCGGCACATACTCGATCGGGAAACCAAAGAAGCCAGCAAAGCCAATCGTTTCTACATCGCTGACGGTCTCCAGCGCGCGGCGGAACACTTCTGAGCGAACATCAATGCAGAACGCGGCTTGCGCCTGTTTGCGCGCTGGGTGCAGGGTGGCAGTGCGCGCGCTCAGTCTGTTGAACAGTTGACGCTGGTAGGCGTGCTCGAATGCGCGCTGGAGCAGCAAATCGCCGCCGAGGGCGCGTTCATCCTCGCTCGTCCACGCGGGGCGGCTCAGCGCCTGCCTGTGCTGTTCCCACAGCGCTGCAAGCCCAGCATCGGCAAAGCTGTGCCAAAGCGCCACCTCCCATGCCAGCCGAATTGCCAGCAGGTCTGTCAGCGTTTGGTTGCTGCCGCCGAACAATTCGGCGTTCCAGCGCAAGTAGCGGGCGTAGCTCGCCCAGCCGTGAATGGACATCAACAGCCGATGCAGATATGCCTCTAATCCGTCAAGCGGCACTTGCAACAGTTTGACCGCCTGAGTGATCATCTCCGACGCGCTGGTGGGCAGCTCGCGGATAACTTCGCGGAAGCGGCAGGCTCCGCGAATGATGGGTGTGCGGTCGTGGCTGGCTTCGGCGATCCAGGCGGCGTAAGCGGGTAGATGCGCCCATGGCGAGCGCCAGTAGGACTGACCGCAGTCGAAATAAGCGCCAGCCCACGTCGAGATGGCATCCGTGACGATGCTTGACCATTGCACACCGCTCACCCGCGAAGCCAGATCCGCGATGGTGGGGAGTGTCTCGATGGTGGGCGCGGGCGACTGATCGAAAGCGAATGCCTTGAGCGCTGCCACGGTGCTCGGCGCATGGGGGAAGGGTAGCCCTTCGGCGAGCGCGGCAGCCAGATCGTCGTCTGTGATGCGTCCGTGCTGCATCGCCTCTGCGTAGAATGCGCGAGGTGCAGTTATGCGGGCGCCAGCGCGCCAGGCGAGGGATTGAGCTGCCTGCGCAAACGAACAATCCGCAAAGCCGAGATACGGGTTCACCGCGACAAAATGGTGCAGCGGCCACAGCGGCGCCAAGCGCCGCTCGGCGCGTCTGGCAGCGGCGAGGATCAGCTCTGCGTCAAAGTCGAGTGCAACGCCGTTGTGCTGCAAGGCGCTTGCAGCTATCTCCGTGGCGGAGAGAGAGGTTTCGTCTCTGGATTGAACGTCGCTTTCTGTGAACATGTCTGAAACGCTCCGTAGGTTTGGGTGGAGAATTGTGCGCAGAAGCTGGCTGTTCGCAATCACCGAGCTAGGCGCAGCACATCAATCATCCGATCAAACAGCGCGTTGGCGTAGAAGCCATGCTTAAGGTGGACATAAAAGGCACGCCAGGCAGGGCGCTGCGTCAGCGCGGGCAGGTGGGCGCTGATCACCATCACCACAATTGAACTGACCACTGCCGTGATCACAGCCACCCACGTTGCCGCATCCAGCGGGGGATACACCGCAACCGCGCGCCCCAAAAAGGCTTCGCCGACCACTTCAAGCACGAAGAAGGCGAGCGTCACCAGCGCGGCTAAGCTAATCGTGAGCGCGATGACCGTGAATGGCGCCTTGCCTGTGTTGCCTTTCACTAGCAGGTATGCCACCGCCGCCACGAAGATGACGATCGTCGCCGTTTCCGCCGGGCGCTTGGTGATGTTGATGCCCAGCGCGCTAGACACCACGATGAATATCACTACCGCGAGTGCCATGTTCCCCAGCAAGGCGAGCGGGTGGGGCACATGTTCCAGCTTTTGGCTGCCCGTGTTGCGGGTGTATTCAATGATGCTTCCCGAAGAGAGAAAAGCGTGCGCCTTGTAACAAGAGTGGGCGACAAGATGCATCAACGCGACCGTGTGCGCCCCGAAGCCGCACAACATCAACATAAATCCCATGTGCGCAGCGCTCGAATAAGCAAGCGACACCTTCACACTGCTCTGCGTGATCATCGCTGAAGAAGCCACCAAAGCGCTTAAACCGCCCACCCCGATCAACAAAATCAACGCTGGCGTGGACAGAAACACCAGCTCCCCAAAGCGCACTACCAGAAACGTCCCAGCGTTGATTAACCCGGCGTGTAGCAGCGCCGAAACAGGCGTAGGCGTCTCCATCACCTCTGTCAGCCAGCTGTGAAAGGGGAAGACGGCTGACTTGAGTATGGCTGCGAAAGCCACCAGGAGCGCAGCCGCGCTCACGCTGACCGGGGCGACGCCTTCAGCGAGCGCTGTGCGCGCCGCCTCTCGAATCAGCCCCAGGTCTGCAGTGCCGAACGCATGAAACAGCAGCGCTGCCGCGACGATCAAGCTCACATCGCCGACGCGGGCGAGGATAAACTTTTTGCGCGCCGCTCGGATCGCGCGCGGGCGCTCTGGGTAGAAGACCAGCAGCCGATGCAGCGCCATGCTGGTCAGCACCCAAGCCAGCACAAGCTGGTAGAGATTGCCAGAGAGCACCATGAGCAGCACGGCGCCCACGGTGACATACAGGCGAATGAAGAATGTCTTCTGGTGTGGATCTCCGTCAAGATAGTTGCGGCTAAACTGAATCAGCAACGCTCCTAGCAGCGTCACCAGCCAAGCCATCAACGCGCTCAGCCCGTCCACTCGCAAAGACAAACCAATTCCGCCGAACCCGATCAGCGGGCTGACCAGCGGCTCGCCAACCATGCCCACTGCTCCTAGCCCCAGCATCAAACCGAGCGCGCACAGGCTGACTGCGCACCCAACGCGAAAAGTGAGTTCAACCGTTCGGAGCACGTTCAGCGCGGCAAGCCCTGCCGTCGCCCATAGCGATAAAGGAGCTAGATAAGCCATCAACGCAAGCAACTGAGCATCCATCATGCAAATCTCCTCTGCCTCTCTAAAGCAAATTGCAGCGCGAACAAGACGGGCGGATGGTAACAGCAAAAATCGTTTTCTTTGATATGTGTATATTCAATACTTGTTCTGAAAAAGAGAACAAAAGATAGACTTCAGAAGAGACAGCCTGCGACAGGCAAGAAGCCATGCTGAATTTCCATCATCTGCGCGCGTTTTGGATGGTGGCGCGCGAGGGCAGCCTCACGCGCGCCGCCCGCAAACACAACATCGCCCAGTCGGCGCTCTCCACGCAGATCAGCGCGCTGGAAGCCTATCTGGGACAGCCGCTGTTTGATCGCGCAGGGCGCCGCCTCACATTGACTGAGGCTGGTCATGTCGCGCTGGATTTTGCAAATGCGATCTTTGCGACAGGAGATGACTTGCTGAGCGTGTTCGGTCGGCTCGGCAAAGCTCAGCAGCGCACCTTGCGCGTGGGCGCACTGGCGACACTGTCGCGCAACTTTCAGATGCGTTTGCTGCGCCCCCTGTTGGGCGAGCAGGCGAGCAAGTTGGTGATCCGCTCAGGCACAATGGAGGAGCTGTTGAGCAAATTGAAGTCGTATGAGCTGGACGTGGTGTTGTCGGACGTGTCGCCGCCGCGCAGTCGCACTGCGCCGTGGATCGTTCACGTGATTGACACGCAACCCGTGGGCTTGATCGGTGCGCCTGACCCAGAGCGACAACAAGCCTCTCTGGAAGCGCTGCTACAACGTGAGCCACTGGTCGTGCCAACGCCGGAATCCAACGTGCGGATAGGCTTTGATGCGCTGATGGAACAGCTCGGCATTCGACCTCGCATTGTGGCGGAAGTGGACGATATGGCGATGCTGCGTCTGGTGGCGCGGGAGCATCGCGGCTTGGCGGTGTTGCCGCCGATTGTGGTGAAGGACGAATTGGAGGCAGGGCTGCTGGTGGAGTTTGCCAGGCTGCCTGGTTTGGCTGAGACGTTCTGCGCGATCACGGTGCCGCGTCGCTTCCCCAATCCGCTGCTGCGGCTGATCCTGCCGCGGCGGGCGTCTGCCTCTGATTGAGCTGTGGACGTGCACAGCGCTGGCGTGGCGCTATGACTGCACGTTGAGCGCCTTCAGGGCGCTGCGCGCGGCGGCTTGTTGTGCCTGCTGCTTGCTCGGTCCGCTGCCGGTGGCGGCGAGGGTGTTGCCCAACCAAACGGCAACGGTGAAGTTGCGCGATGCTCCGCTGGTCTCAGCGGCGATCACTTCGTAGCGCGGGGTGATGCCCATTTCGCGCTGAGACCATTCCTGCAGGCGCGTCTTGGGGTCACGGTCGGCTTGGGCGGCGAGGATGGCGGGCGCGGTCTCCGCGAGCAGGGGGGCGAGCAGGTCGCGCACAGCAGCAAGCCCCTGGTCGAGGTACAGCGCGCCGAGCAGCGCCTCGAAAGCGTCGGCGAGGATGTTGACGCGCTGGCGTCCGCCGCTTTCTGCCTCACCGCGCCCCAGCCGCAGGTGTTCGCCCAGATGCAGCCGTTGCGCGAACTCAGCGAGCGTCTCAGCGCGCACGAGGGCAGCGCGGAGGGTGGTCAAGCGCCCCTCGCTGAGGTCGGGGAAGTGGGCGTAGAGCCACTCCGCCGCGACGAAGTCCAACACGGCGTCGCCGAGGAACTCCAGGCGCTCGTTGTGCGGCTGGTCGGGGTGCTCGTTGGTGTACGAGGCGTGGGTGAGCGCGCGCCGCAGCAACGCCGTGTCGTGGAAGGCGGGCAGGGAGGGTGCGGAGGTGCTACTCGTATTTGCCAAAGATCAATACGCTGTTGTGTCCGCCGAAACCGAAGGAGTTGTTCATCGCGTAGTGCACAGGATGCGCGCGTGCCTCGCGCGGCACGTAGTCCAGGTCGCACAGGGGGTCTGGCTCGCTGAGGTTAATGGTGGGTGGCACGATGCCATGCAAGATGGTGTAGATGCACACGGCAGCCTCCAGCGCGCCGGTGGCGCCCATCATGTGGCCGGTCATGCTTTTGGTGCTGCTGATCGGCACGTTGTAGGCGTAATCGCCGAAGACAGCTTTGATCGCCTGGGTCTCCGCGATGTCGTTGAGCGGGGTGGCGGTGCCGTGCGCGTTGATGTAGCTGATGTCTTCAGGTTTCAAGCCGGCGTTGTCGAGCGCGCGACGCATGGCGCGCGCGGCGCCCGTGCCTCCTTCGGCGGGCGCGATCACGTGGAAGGCGTCTGTGGTTTGCCCGTAGCCAAGTATCTCGGCGAGGATCGGCGCGCCGCGCTGGCGGGCGAACGCTTCATCTTCCAGCACCATGACGCAGGCGCCTTCACCCATGACCACGCCGTCGCGGTTTTTGTCGAAGGGGCGTGGCGAGGTGCAGGGAATCTCGTTGTTGTGGCTGAGCGCGCCGAGTCGGTCGAAGCCCGCCATGCCCAGAATGCTCACCGTCGCATCTGCCCCGCCGGCGATCATGACCTTGGCGACGCCGCGGCGGATCAGCTCGCTGGCTTGCCCGATGCTGTCGTTGCTGGTGGCGCAGGCGGAGGCTGGCGAGTACGAGGGACCGCGCGCGCCGAGGTCAATTGCCACCAGCCCCGCCGCGCCGTTGCTCATGATCATCGGGATAGCGAAGGGGTTAATGCGGCGCGGTCCTTGCTCTTTCAGCACGTCGTACTGCGCCAGCATGGTGTTGAACCCGCCCACCGACGACCCCACCACCACGCCCACCTCGTCGGCGAGGCTGTCGGTGATCTCTAGGCGCGCCTGTTTCACTGCTTGCCGCGCCGCCACCAGCGCGTATTGCTCGAACAAGTCCATGCGGCGCAGCTCTTTGGGGTCTATCTGGTCAGAGGGGTCAAAATGCTTGACTTCGCACGCGACATGCACGGGCAGGCTGCTGGAGTCGAAGCGCGTGATCGGCGCTACGGCGGACTTTCCCTCCAACATGGCGTGCCAGGTGCTCTCCATCGTCAGCCCCAGGGGGGTGACGGCGCCGATGCCAGTGACGACGACTCTGCGTTCTTGTGGCACAGTGCACTACTCCTTTACGCGCTCGATGTATTCGCCGGTGCGGGTGTCAATTTTGAGCACGTCGCCTTCTTTGATGAACGCTGGCACTTGAATGACGGCGCCCGTCTCCAGTGTGACGTTCTTCATCACGTTGGTGGCGGTGTCGCCGCGCACTGCCACCTCCGCGGAAGTGACTTTGAGGTTGACGAAGGTCGGCAGCTCTATGCCGGCGATGTGGTTCCCGTCGAGCACGAGCAAGTTCACCATGTCGTTCTCGCGCAGAAATTGCACGGCGTCGCCGACCATGTCTTCGCTCAGTTCCACCTGCTCGAAGGTCTCGGTGTCCATGAAGTGAAAGGTGTTGCCGTCGCGGTACAGGAACTGGGCAGGGCGCAGCTCTGACTGCACGATGTCAATTTCGCTGCCGGCGCGCACGCGGTCTTCGATGATCTTGTCGTTGTAGATGTTTTTCAGCTTCATCCTCACCATCGCGCGCCAGTTGCCAGGAGCGATGTGTTGATATTCAAGCACGCGCCACACGTCGCCGTTGTAGCGGATCAACATGCCTCTGCGGAGGTCGGATGTGGTGGGCATACGTTCACCTGTCGTGTGCTATCTTCCAGCGTTAACTTTCGCGGGCTTTGATTTTACACACCTCCTCCAGCACGGCGGCGAACTCGCTGAGCAGCATGGCGGTCGCGCCCCACACCTCCCAGCCTGCAAAGCACCAGGCTGGCACTTCGGTCCAGTCGTCCCTTGTCTCCAGTTGCCTCCGCACGCGCACGCGCGTGGCGGGGTCTAACAGCGCTGCGAGTGGCACGGCGAGTGTGTCAGCGACTTCGCCTGGTTGTGGCGTGAAGGTCGGCGTCTCGCGCAACGCTGCGACGAAGGGATGCATGGCAAATTGGCTGGGCGGCACGTAGAGCGGGCTGAGCGCGCCCAGCAGCTCGGCGGCGCTCAGGTCTATGCCCAGCTCTTCTGCTGCCTCGCGCAGCGCAGTGCGCGCCAGGGTGCCGTCGCGCCTCTCGAAGCGTCCGCCGGGCAACGCCACCTGGCCGCCATGACGGGAGAGACGGTCGGCGCGTCGGGTGAGCACGAAGTGGAGCTGTGCGTCTTGCGGGAACAGCAACACCAGCACGCCGGCGCGCTGCTCCGATGGCAGACCAGGCGGGATCGGCAGCGGTCTGCCAGGCGGCGCCATGCGCGCCTGCGCCGCCGCGCCGGGCAGCGGCTGGCGCAAGGCTCGCTTCACGTCCTCCAGTGTGATGGTTTGCTTCATGCTTGGTTGTTTGTGCTGAAGGGCAGCTTCAGCGCTCCACGATGGCGTATGCTACAGCGCATGTTCTCCAACCTGGACGCGATCCGCGCGCAGTTCCCTGCGCTACAACGGATGTTCAACGACAAGCCGCTGGTTTTCTTCGACGCGCCCGGCGGCACGCAGGTGACGCGCCGCTGTGTGGATTACATGGTGGAGTATCTCACCCGCCACAACGCTAACACGCACGGCGCGTTTATCACTTCGCAAGAGAGCGACGCGCTGCTTCACGAAGCACATGAAGCGGCTGCCGACTTCCTCAACGCGCGCAGCGGCGACGAGGTGATCTTTGGTCAAAACATGACCAGCCTCACCTTTGCGCTCAGCCGCAGCATCGGACGGGTGCTGCGGGAGGGCGACGAGATCATCCTCACCCGCCTCGATCACGACGCCAACTTCACTCCCTGGAAGCTGATGGCGGAGGAGCGCGGCGCGCGCGTGCTTGTGGTGGACATTCACCCCGAGGACTGCACGCTGGCGCTGGATGACTTTGCGCATTTCTGCAACGCGCGCACACGGCTGGTGGCAGTGGGCTATGTGAGCAACGCGGTGGGGACGATCAATCCGCTGCCCGCCATCATCCGCATGGCGCGCGACGTTGGCGCATGGGTGTTTGTGGACGCGGTGGCAGCCGCGCCACACGTGCCAATTGACGTGCAAGCGCTGGACGCAGACTTCCTCGCCTGCTCCGCCTACAAGTTTTGGGGACCGCACCAGGGTGTGCTCTATGGCAGGCGCGAGGTGCTGGAGCAATTGCCCGCGTACAAGGTGCGCCCGGCAGATGACGCGCTACCGCACAAGTTCCAGACAGGCACGCAAAGCCACGAGAGCGCCGCCGGCTTGATCGGCGTGATGGAATACCTCGAGTGGCTGGCGACGCAAGCAGAAGACCTGCCACCGAATCCGCAGCCGCTGCGCAGCGCTCGCGCCAGCGCCGTGCATCGCGCCATGCGCGCGGTTCAGTCGTACGAGGCAGAGCTGGTGCGTTATCTCATCGCGCAGATCACCAGCGTTCCAGGCGTACGCTTCTTCGGCATCCGCGACCTGAATCGGCTGGGCGAGCGCGTGCCGACCATCGCCATTCGCTACAAGGACGAACACCCGCGACACACAGCAGAGCGGCTTGCTGCGCAGGGGATTTGTGTCTGGGACGGCAACTACTACGCTATCAACCTCACCGAACGGCTGGGCGTGGAGTCCAGCGGCGGCATGGTGCGCATCGGACTCACGCACTACAACACGCGCGAAGAGGTAGACCGCCTGCTGGACGCGCTGGAGCGCTGAGCGGAGGCGACCGAATCACATGAGAGGGGTGGGGCGTATGCCGAGCTTGCGCGCGGCGGCTTGCTGGGCGCAGCGGCGCTGGCATGCGATTGCACTCGTGGGGCTGGTCGTCAGCGCAGCGTGGGAGCTTGCGCTGGCAGGGCGGATCGTCGCGCGAGGCGACTTGTTGCTGTACTTCTACCCGCTGCGCGAGTTTGCCTCGCAGGCGTTGCGCGAGGGGCGGCTGCCGTTGTGGAATCCATACGTGTTTCTGGGCGCGCCGTTTCTAGCGAATATCCAGGTAGGGGTGTTTTACCCGCTCAACGTGCTGTTCACGTGGCTGCCCGCCGAGCGGGCGGTGTCGCTGGGCATTGTGCTGCATTTGGCTATCGCTGCGCTGGGGGCGTTTGCGCTGGGGCGTAGGTTGGGGCTTTCAGCGTCGGCGAGCTTCGGCGCAGGGGTGACGTTTGGCTTGGGCGGCTATCTCGGCGCGCAGGCGGAGCACTTCAATCAGTTGCAGGCGCTGGCGTGGCTGCCGTGGGGATTGACGCTGCTGGGTGCTGTCGTGCAGCGCGCGGCGAGCGGGCAGCCTGTGATGAGGCTGGTCTGGCTGCTTAGCGGTGTGGTGGTGATGCAGTTGCTGGCAGGTCACACGCAGTCGCTCTACATCGCCTTGATCGGCATGGCGCTGAGCGCGCTGGTGCTCGGCGGGCACGCCTGCTTCGTGGCAAAGATGACGGCTGGCGCGCGCGCGCTGCTCGTGCCGCTGATCGCGCTGACTGCGGCGGCGGCGCTGGCAGCCTTGATCGGCGCGGTGCAGCTCCTGCCCACGCTGGAGCTTTCGCGCGAGTCGGCGCGCGCAGGCGGGTTGCCGTTCCATGAAGCGGCGTCCTTCTCGTGGCGCCCTTGGGTGGTGGGTCGCGCGTTGTTGCCGACGTATGGCGATCCGCTCTTCGCAGAGTATGTGGTGTATCTCGGCGCGGCTGGGCTGGCGCTGGCGGTGTTGGGTGGGTTGCGCGGACCGCGGCAGGGCGGGGCGGCATGGTGGCTAGGGGGCGCGTTGATCGCGGCGGGGTTTGTGCTGGCGCTGGGCGTCGCCACACCGTTGTTCCCTGCGTTGTATCGCTGGATGCCTGGCTTTGCGCTCTTTCGCGCGCAGGCGCGCTGGTTGGCGCTGTTTGCCGTCGGCGCGGCGGTGTGGGTGGGGCTGGGGGTCGAAGTGCTGCGCAGTGGACGCTCAACCGATCTCGCGCGGCGCTGGCTGATGGGCTGGGCGGCGACGCTGGGGGCGCTCGGCGCGGCGGTGTGGCTGGGGGCGCGCCTCTCGCCGGAGGCAGAGTACGCGACGTTGCCGCCCTCGCTCACCTGGATGGGTTGGGGCGTGGGCGTTGTGGTAGCCACGCTTGCGCTGGGTCTGGCGCTGGTCTCGCCTGTGGCGCGGCGATGGCTGAGCGGGCTGCCTGTGCTCGTGCTGGCGGTCGAGCTATGGGTTGCGGCGCAGTTTCAGCCGTTTAGCCGCACCACCGACTCGCAGGCGCTCACTTCGCTGCGCCCCAGCACGGCGTTTTTGCTCACCGCGCCGCGCGATGGGCGCGTGTTGGCGATCTCCAGCCTGGTGTTCGACCCCGGCGACAAGCCCGAACAGGAGCTGATCCACAGCCAGCAGCTTGACGCTGACGAAGTATACGACCGCCTGATCGCCACCAAGCACAAAGAGATTCTCTCGCCCAACCTGTCCATCTACTACCGCATCCCCAGCGTGGATGGCTACGACGGCGGGCTGCTGCCCACCCGTCGCTACGCGGCGTTTGTGCGACGGTTCGCCGCGCTGCCCGAAGGCTCGGTGGATGGTCGCCTGCGCGAGTTCCTGGATGGCGTGCCCGACGCGCGCTGGCTGGAGGCGATGGCGGTGCGCTACGTGATCGCGGACAAGACGCAAGATGTGTTTGTGGACGACGTATACTACGATTTGCTCATCGCCCAGCCGCTCACTCAGCCGCTCGACTTGCCGCTCGTGCCTTATCAGTCCACGGCGCTCGGCATGGTGTGGCGCGCCGATGCCGCGCCTGCACAAGCAGACCTTGCGCAAGTGACGATTCACTTTGCCGATCACACGCCGCTGACGGTCACTGTGCGCGCCTCGCGTCTCGCGGCGCTGCCATATCACCACGCCCGCGTAAGCTGGGACGCGCCGCGCACGCCGCTCACCTTGACGCTGCAACCGCTGGTGTCGGGCGCGATTCAGTTGCGCGGCTTGACCAGCATAGACGCGCGCGACCGCTCATTTCTCGCGCAGCCGCTGATCGGCGCCCAGGCGCTGCGCGTGGTGCACTCTGGCGATGTGAAGGTGTACGAGCATCTGCGTCCCGCCCCGCGCGCCACTTTTGGCGATCAGCCGGCGCCCATCGCAGAGGAAGGCGAGAGCTTCGTGCGCGTGGCGCTTCCAGCGGGTCACGCGGGCGGCGCGTTGGTGTTGCGTGATGCGTGCTACCCCGGCTGGCGCGCCTTTGTGCCAGGAGGGGAGGAGCTGGCGATCCAGTGCGCGGAGGACATCTTTCGCCTGGTTCGCGTGCCGCCGGGCGCGCGCGAGGTGGTCTTTGTGTTTCAGCCGCTCAGCGTGGGCGTGGGCGGCGTGCTGAGCGCACTGGGGTTGGCGTTGTGGCTGCTGGTGGGCTGGCTCAGTCGCCGCCAAACTTGACCTCTGGCATCGGCAGGTGCTCCGTGCCGAGCTTGCGGCGCAGCATAGGAATCAAACCGCCTGCCTCGATGATCGCCATCACAGAAGGTGACAGCGGCGGGAAATCGAAAGACATCGCTGCGCCGTTGGGCTTGTGCAAGGTCAGGGTGCAGGCGTCGAGGTCAACGTCCATCAGGTCGCCTTTCTCGGCGTGCGCGGTTGCGTCGGGGCACACGATGGGCAGCACGCCGTTGTTGATGCAGTTGCGGAAGAAGATGCGCGCGAACGACCGCGCCACAATAGCGCGCACCCCTGCCATCTTGAGGCACACCGCCGCTTGCTCGCGCGACGAGCCGCAGCCGAAGTTTTTGCCCGCCACGATGATGTCGCCAGGCTGCACTTGCCGCGCAAAGTCTGGGTCGAGGTCTTCCAAGGCGTGCGCCGCGAACTGACTCACGTCGGTGAGCGTGTATGTGTATTTGCCAGGGAAGATGACGTCGGTGTTTACGTCGTCGCCATATACCCAACAGCGTCCGCTGAATTGCATAGACGATGCGATTATAGGTGCGGGCGGCGTGGGGCGGGGGCGTGTCCGCAAAAGTGTTGTCTGCACTACAATCTCACCAGATTCGTGACATTGCACTTACACGGGAGGTACGCATGAGACCTGTTTTATCGCTCATCACTGCGTTGTTGATCACCCTCGTGGGCTGCGCTGCGCCGCCGCCTGCCGCTGCACCCGTAAAGGATGTGCTGGACACTGTGAAAGAGCGCAACACGCTGCGCGTGAGCACCGACCCCAACTATCGCCCGCAAAGCTATTTCGACGAAGCCACAAAGACATGGAGCGGCTTCGATGTTGACGTAGCGCGTGAGACAGCGCGGCGGCTCGGCGTCGAAGTGGAGTTCGTCACGCCCGACTGGAGCGCGATCACAGCGGGCAACTGGGCGCGCCGCTGGGATGTGAGCATCGGCAGCATGACGATCACGCCTGAGCGCGCGCAAGTGCTCGACTTCACCTCGCCCTACTACTACACGCCGGCGCAATTCGCCATCCGCGCCGACTTGCAAGGCGAGATTAAAACCGTCGCTGACCTGAGCGGCAAAACGGTGTGCGTTGGCGAAGCCACCACCTACGAGCAATACCTGAACGGCAAGCTCACGCTGGAGCTGGTGACGCCGCCGCCCACAGGCGTGAAAGTGGCGACGGTGAAAACCGACGCCGACTGCGTGCAGTCCATCCAGGCAGGTCGTAAAGACTACGACGCTGTGCTCACCGCCTGGGGTGTGCTGGACGACAGCATCAAGCAAGGTATCCCCATCGTCCTGTTGGGCGACCCCGTGTATTACGAGGACCTGGCGATGGCGCTGGACAAATCTGCTAAACCCAACGAGAAGATGCTGGCTGAGCTGAACCGCGTCATCGCTGAGATGCACGCCGATGGCACGCTCAGCCGCCTTTCGATGCAATACTACGGCTACGACTTGACCAAGAAGCAGAACCGCTAAACGCCGCATGACGCGCAACTTCAAGGCGCAAGTGGTGCTGGTTTGGGCGACGATCCTAGCGTGCATCGTCGCCTTTTTGCTCGCCATCCAGATCGATCTGCCTTTCATCGCCGAGTGGTGGGCGTTCATTGTGTATGGAGGTGGGACGCCAGAGGCTTTTCGCGTCGGCTTAGTCATGACGCTGTTCATTTCGGCGGTCTCCATCTGCGGTGCCACGCTGCTGGCGCTGTTTGGCGCGCTGGGGCGGCTATCTCGTAACCCCATCGCCTACGGCGCGGCGACGTTCTACGTCTCGTTTATCCGCGGCACGCCGTTTTTGATTCAGATATTCCTGCTCTTCTTCGGCTTGCCGCAGATCAACGCGCAGCTCAATCGGCTCATGCCAGGTTTCGACCAGCAGTACCCGCTGATCAGCAGCTTGCTGGTGTTGCCCGCGTTGCCGACGGGCATCTTGGCGCTCTCGGTCAACTATGGTGCTTACATGACGGAGATTTTTCGGGCTGGCATTCAGTCCATTAGCAAGGGGCAAACCGAAGCGGCGCTGGCGCTGGGTATGACCTACTCGCAGGCGATGCGGTTGATCGTCCTGCCACAGGCGGTGCGCGTGGTGATCCCGGCGGTTGGGAATGAGTTCATCGCCATGACGAAAGATTCGGCGCTGGTCTCGGTGATCGGCGTGCAGGAGCTGCTGTGGCGCGCGCAGAAAGTTGGTCAGCAATACTTTCACTCGATGGAGACACTGCTCGTCGCCGCTGTCTTTTACTGGTTGATGACGCTGCTGCTGCAATCGGCTCAGTCGCGGCTGGAGCGGTGGATGGGGCGGGGCTTCGCGCACTGAGGCGCAAGGCGCTGATGCCTAAAAGTGAGTGAATACAATCTGCGACGCATGGACGCGCTTTCAAACGTGCAGGAAGCGGTGTATTGGGTGACGACCGCGCCAGCCCCACAACTGACGCCGCGCGAGTGGTCTGATCGGGCAGATGTGGCAATCGTGGGAGGCGGCTACACAGGCTTGTGCGCCGCGCGCGAGCTGGCAAAACGCGGCGCCCGCGTGTGCGTTCTGGAAGCGCGCGCGTTCGGATGGGGCGCCAGCTCGCGCAACGGCGGCATGGTGTTGACAGGGCTTAAGCCCGGCATCAGCGCGCTGACGAAGTCGGTGGGGCTGGAGAAAGCGCGCGCGCTTTTCTGCGCCTCGCTAGACGCGATCCGTTACGTCGAGACGCTGGTGCAGGAGGAGGGCATCGCCTGCGACTTTCGGCGCTGTGGCCATGTGGAGCTGGCAGCCAAACCCGCGCACTTTGTCGCCTATCAGCGCGAAGCCGAGATGCTCGCGCGTGACTTTCAACATCCCGTGCGCGTTGTGCCCGCCGATGAGCTGCAAGCTGAAATCGGGTCGCGCCGTTACTGCGGCGGGCTGGTGGACGAAGCCAGCGCAGGCGTGAACCCAGCGCAGTACGTTTCGGGGTTGGCGCAGGCGGCTGATCGCGCCGGCGCTCACCTCTTCGCACAGACGCACGTGTTCAGCATCGCGCGCGATGGATCAAGTTTTGTGCTGCGCACGTCGCGCGGTGAGCTGCGCGCGCGCGATGTGCTGATCGCCACCAACGGCTATACGCACAACTTGCACCCCTACCTGCGGCGACGCATCGTGCCAATTGGCTCTTACATCATTGCCACTGAGCCGTTGCCAGAGACACTGGCAGCGGAGCTTAGCCCGACGCGGCGGATGATGTTTGATTCAAAACACTTCCTGTATTACTTTCGCCTCTCCGCTGACAACCGCATGATCTTCGGCGGGCGCGCTGGCTTCCTCCCCGAGACGCCCCACACGGTGCGTGAGAGCGCGGCGATACTCCGCCGCGGCTTGCTGGAGGTGTATCCGCAGCTCCGCGATGTGCGCATTGCGTATGCCTGGGGAGGCACGCTCGCCTTCGCTTTTGACCAGCTTCCTCACGCAGGGCGCGCAGAAGATGGCGTGCATTACGCGCTGGGCTGCGGTGGGCACGGGGTAGCCATCTTGAGCTACCTGGGCGGCTTGATGGGACGGCGCATCAGCGGCGAGCATGTGGAAAGCCCCTTCTTGACGCTGCCGTTCCCGACTGCGCCGCTTGGCTTGTACGACGGCAAGCCCTGGTTCCTGCCGCTGGTCGGCGCGTACTATCGCTTTCTGGACCTCATCCGATGAGCTGCGCCCCCTCGTTGCTTTCTCTGGCCGCGTATTTTCTCCGAATAGGCGTGCTCGGCTTTGGCGGTCCTCCCGCGCACATCGCCATGATGCGCGCGGAGCTGGTCGAGCAGCGACGCTGGATCAGCGGGCAGCAATTCAATACCGACCTGGCGACTGCGAACCTGTTGCCAGGTCCTACCTCCACAGAGCTGGCGATTTACATCGGCTTGCGGTTGCACGGCGCGCGCGGCGCGGTGTTGAGCGGTGTGTGCTTCATTTTGCCCGCTTTTCTGCTTGTGCTGGCGATCTCGGTAGCGTATGTGCACTTCGGCGCGCAAACGCGCATTGAACAGTGGCTGTACGGCGTGAAGCCGGTGGCGCTGGCGCTGATTATCGTCGGCACGGCGCGGATTGGGCAGCCTGTGATGCAAAGCTGGCGGGAGTGGCTGCTGCTGATCGTGTGCGTGCTTGCCCTGCTTGTGGGCGGTGTGAACGTGTTGTTGCTGATGGTGCTGTCGGGTGTGGCGTTGGTGGCGTTTATGCGCGCGCAACCTTCGGTGGCAGGGTGGGCGGCGCTGGTGACGCTGGCTCAAGCCTCAGCGGTGCTCTCGCCGCTGGTGGTGTTGTGGGAGTTTCTCAAAATCGGCGCGCTCATCTATGGCGGTGGGTTCGCGCTGGCAGGCATCCTGCATCAAGAGCTGGTGGCTGCGCGCGGGTGGATCACGCAGGAGCAACTGCTGTACGCCATCGCGATCGGTCAAAGCACGCCAGGTCCTGTGTTCACCACCGCGACCTTCATCGGCTACTTGCTCAGCGGTCCGACTGGCGCAGTGTTGGCGACGGTGGGCATCTTTGCACCAGGCTTCGTGTTTGTCTTGCTGGAGCATCGCGCGCTGGGCGTGCTCAAGCAGGGCACATTGGCGCAGACCTTTCTGCGCGGGGTGAGTGTGGCGGTGACCGCGACGCTGATCCTCTCCGCCGTGCAGCTCGCGCAGCCCGCGCTGCCCGACCTGGTCACGATGGCGATGGGCGCAATCAGCGTGGTGGCGTTGGCGCGCTTCAAGCTGGAGGCACACTGGCTGATCGCCGCTGGGCTGGCGGTCAGCGTTATTCGATCTTTAGCAATCGGAACACTGTAGGACCAGCAGGGGTGTTCACGCGCACGCGCGCGCCCACGCGCTTGCCCAAAAGCGCTTGACCCAACGGCGACACGTTGGACACTTTGCCGTTGATCGGGTCTGCCTCCGCCGAGCCGACGATCTGAAACGTCTCCTGATCGCCGAAACCCTCCTCCACAACGGTGACTCGGCTGCCCAGCCGCACCTCGTCTTGGGCAGAGGTCGTCTCCTCGATGATGATGGCTTCTGCGAGCAAGCGCTCCAGCTCGCGGATGCGTCCCTCGATGCGCCCCTGCTCCTCCTTGGCGTGGGTGTAATCTGCGTTCTCTGATAGATCGCCCTGTTGAATCGCAGCGCGCAGCATCGCTGCTAGCTCGGGGCGCTTCACGTCAATGAGATAAGCTAATTCGTCGCGCAGCGCTTGTGCGCCTTGTGGCGTTAGGTAGATAGGGGTTTTGGCGTCCTGGTTCGCGCTCATCATAAGCTGGTGATCGCTCAACTGCACTATGCGTAATAACCAGAGAAAAGTATAACAACCTCAGCTATGCCCTCCGCAAATCTCAAACGCGCCGCACATAGTTGATTTATAGTTAACGTCAACGCCGTGCGCCTGCAAGGGATGGCGTGACCTCTCGCGCTTCACCCGAGAATGCACATGAACGGCTTGACAGTTCTCATCATCGCAACGGCAGGTGTGTTTGTCGGTTGGCTATGCACGTTTGCGCCATTCCGAACCCACCTGCGCGCTGAACAACGCCGCCGGACCGACGCAGAGCGCGCGCGCGAGCACGCGCATCGAGAGGAGGTGGGGCGGCTTCAAGTGGAGCTTGGCGTGCAACAGTCGCACGTGAACACGCTGCGCGCGCGGATCGCCACGCTCGAATCGCAACTGCAAACGCAGCAATCGCACCACGCAACGTTGTTGACGGATGACCGTCTGGCGTTGCTGGCTGCTGCTCAGGCGCAGGCAGCGTCTATGGAGCAGCGCATTGACCAACTGCGCAGCGCGCTTCACCAGGCACAGCGACAGCTGGCTGAGCCAGCGGAGTCCTCTCTCAACGAGGATGATCACGCCAGCGGCGGTGATGTCGAGCTGATCGCCGACCTCACCACAGACGAAGCCACCTTTTCACCTGAGCAAGCCACGAGCGACGCGCGCGCAATGCTGCAAGCCAGGCTGGACGCCTGCCAGCGGGCGCTGACGCAGGCGCGCCAAGAGAGCGCTCAGGTCATCGCGCACTTCCAGGCGCGGATCGCGTCGCTGAGCGAGCAGCTCGCTGCGGCGCGGGAGTCACTCTCTCAACGGGAGGAAGCGCGGGGCGCGCTTCAAGCGGAACAGCCGTCAGAACTACCACGCGCGGGCGCAGGAGAGCCGTCCGCCGCACAGCCTGCTCACAGTCGGCGCCAGCCGCGTTTCACCGAGGAAAACTTGCCGCCGACAAAGGCGGAGGCAATGCAAGCCGCGCTGCGCTGGGGCGCAAGGGCGACGCTATCCTCGTGTCCGCAACCGCTCAGCCGCGTTCGCGCGATTGGCGCCGCGTTCAGCCGACGGCTCTACGAGGAGGGCATCGGCACATACTGGGAGGTGGCTACACTGAGCGATGACGCGCTGGCGCGCATCCTGCGCCTGAACGAGACGCAGCGCCAGCGTTACAACCTGGCGGAGATGCGGGAGGACGCGCGCCGTCTGGCGGAAGAAACGCAATCCGTTGGACGGGTGTGGGATGGCACACCGCCGGACGACCTCACACTGCTGGAGGGGATCGGCGAGTCTTATCAGCGCCGGCTCTATGAAGCGGGCATCTGCACGTTTGACGCGCTGGCGAACGCCAGCCCCGAGCTGTTGCAAGCGATTTGCCCGCCGAATCGGTTGAGCCAGCCCGACTACGCCCACTGGATCGCGCAGGCGCGGGCGCGCGTGGCGCAGGCATGACGCTCAACAAATGCGCGGCAACTGTTCGCCAAGCGGCGTAGGGATCACGCGCGTGGCGCCAATGGCGGTGCGCCCCACCACCACGCCGGGATGTTGATCGGTCACCTCGCCGATGATCGCCGCGTGTGCGCCGAGTGGGTGTGCGCGCAACGCCTCCAGCATGGCGTGGGCGGTCTCGCGCGCGACAATGGCGATCAGCTTGCCCTCGTTCGCCACATACAGCGGGTCCAAACCGAGCATCTCGCAGGCAGCCTGCACTGCCGGGCGCACGGGCAGCGCGCGCTCGTGCAACACGATGCCCACTTGTGCGCGGGTGGCGATCTCGTTGAGTGCGCTCGCCACGCCGCCGCGGGTGGGGTCGCGCAGCACATGCACACCTGCCGCATCCACGGCGAACAGCGCAGCGGTCAGCTCGTGCAGCGGGGCGCAGTCGCTCTCGATGGTGGTTTCAAATGCCAAGCCCTCGCGCACGCTCAGCACGGCGATGCCGTGATCGCCGACCGTGCCGCTGATCAGCACCACGTCGCCGGGGTGTGCCCGCGCGGGGTGGACCGATACACCTTCGCTCAACAAGCCGACCCCTGCGGTGTTGATGAACAAGCCATCGCCGTGTCCTTTCTCCACTACTTTTGTGTCGCCTGTCACGATGGGCACGCCAACGCGCGCAGCGGCGGCAGCCATGCGCTCTACCACTCTGCCGAGGGTCTCCATCGGCAAGCCCTCCTCGAGGATGAAGCCAGCGGTGAGGTATAGGGGCTGCGCGCCGCACATCGCCAGGTCGTTCACCGTGCCGTTGACCGCCAGCTCGCCGATGGAGCCGCCAGGGAAGAAGACCGGGCGCACCACGAACGAGTCAGTGGTGAGGGCGATGCGTGCGCCTGTGCCGGGCAGCGTCACCACCGCGCCATCGCTGAGCGAGGCGAGCGCCGGGTTGTGGAAGGCTGGCAAGAAGAGATTTTCAATCAGCTCAGCCGAGAGTTTGCCGCCGCCACCGTGTCCGAGCACCACGGTGGGGTAATCGCGCAACGGCAGCGGACATGACCACTGGCTCAGGTCAATCGCCATGCTGCAATGTTACGCGGGTGCGGACGGAGCGGGCACGGTCGCAAAGCGCCCGTAGTTGTAGTAGGCGGCGCAGGCGCCCTCGCTGCTCACCATCGTTGCGCCGAGCGGTGTGCGAGGTGTGCATTCTTTGCCAAAGGCGGGGCACTGGTTGGGCTTGATCTTGCCTTGCAGCACATCGCCGCTGCGACAGAGGGTGGATTCCCGGGTCGAGATGGCGCCCACGTCAAAGCGATGCTCAGCGTCGAAGTCGCGGTATGCTGCGCGCAGGCGCCAGCCGCTCTGGGGGATCACGCCCAGCCCGCGCCAGGCGCGGTCGCACGGCTCGAACACCTCGGCGAGCATACGTTGCGCGGCTGTGTTGCCCTCAAAGGTGACTGCGCGCGGGTAGGCGTTCTCGACTAACGGTGTGCCTGTTTCCAGCAGGCGCACGGCGCGGCGGATGCCCTCCAGCAGGTCGAGTGGCTCAAAGCCTGTGATGACGATGGGGACGCGATAGCGCTCTGCCAGCGGCGGATACTGCCAGTAGCCCATCACACTGCATACGTGCCCCGCAGCCAAAAACGCCTGCACGCGGTTGCTCGGCGATTGCAAAATCGCCTCAATCGCAGGCGGCACCAGCACGTGTGAGATCAGCATGGAGAAGTTGCGCAATCCTAACTTTCGCGCCAGATGCACCGCCATCGCGTTGGCTGGCGCGGTGGTTTCGAAGCCAATGCCGAAGAACACCACTTCGCGGCTGGGATTCTCGCGCGCGATGCGCACGGCGTCGAGCGGTGAATACACCACGCGCACATCGCTGCCTTCGCTGCGGGCGCGAAACAGGTCCTTCTGGCTGCCTGGCACGCGCAGCATGTCGCCGAAGGAGCAAAAGGTCACGCCCGGCAGCGCGGCGATGGCTAGGGCGCGATCAATTGTCTCCAGCGGCGTGACACACACTGGGCATCCAGGACCGTGGATCAGCTCGATCTCCGAGGGAAGTAGCTGGTCAATGCCGTTGCGGATGATGGAGTGGGTTTGCCCGCCGCACACCTCCATGATGGTCCAGCGCCTGGTGACCATGCGGCGGATGTCGTCGGCAAGACGACGGGCGATCTCGCCGTTGCGGAACTCCTCCAGATACTTCATGCGTGCACTCCAGATGGTGGCTGCGGAGGTGAAGCTACGCCGCCCCACGGGTCGGTGGGGCAGGCGGCGCCTTCCGCGCCCTCTGGCGATGGGTTCAGTTCTTCCTCCAGCAAGCCCATGTGCTCGAAAGTGCGCAGCGTCTCCTGGGCGGATTGCTCGTCCACGCGGGTGATGGCAAAGCCGACATGCACGATGGTGTAGTCGCCCACCTGCACGTCAGGCACGTATTCCAGGCAGACTTCTTTCATCACGCCGCCGAAATCCACCTTGCCCATGCGCACACCGTCGCGCTCGAAGATCTCGCGGATTTGTCCAGGAATGCCAAGACACATCTCAAGTCACCTTTGCGAGAGCGCTGAGCGACACCCTCACTCGTTGATTGTAGCCTTTTGCGCCGCGCCGACTGCGGCAACCTCTCACAGCCGCTGCACGATCACCAACGGCGCGAGCAATCCGAGCTGCCACAAGGCGAGCAGCATGGCGGCTGCCGCCGACCAGAACACCGCCAGGAAGATCGGGTCGGCGGCGGTGAAGCGGGCGCGGCGCAGCCACGTGCGCTGTGAGAATGCGCCGAACGCGCGCCCATCCATCGCCAGCGCGGCGCGCTCCGCTTGACGAATGGCAGAGGCGAGCAACGGCACCGCTGTTCGCCGCATTCGCCGATATGCGCCCAGCGGTCCGCGTCCGTCGTCCACACCGCGCGCGCGGTGCGCTGCGCGAATGACGCCTAGCTCTTGTTGGATCAATGGCAAAAAGCGGAAAGCCGCGATGAAAGCAAACCCGACGCGATAGGGCAACCGTGCCTGTTGCACCAGCGCGCGCACGAATTCCACCCCATCGGTGGTCAGGCTGAACACCAGCGTGAGTGTCACCAGCGCAAAGATGCGCAAACCCGCCATCGCGCCAGCTCTCAACGCTCCGACGCGCACCTCCAGCGCGCCGAGCGATAAGAGCAGGGGAGTGTCTGCCACCAGCTCGCGGCGGATGACGAACGGATAGCTGATCAGAAAGAAAGCGATCAGCGCGGTCGCCGGCAACACTGCGCGCGCCAGTTGGCGAAGCGACACCCCGCCCACCCACAGGGTAGCCACCGCCAGCAACGCCAGCGCAGATGGCAGGAACGGGTCGTTGCTCAGCATTGCCAGCGTGACCAGCGGGACAATCGCGATCAGCTTGACCAGCGGATTCACGCGCTGAAGGCGGCTTCCTGGTGGCGCCAGCGCAGTCATCATGGCGCAGCCACCTCCACTTCCTTCAGCACATGCAGCCAGTCGTCGAAGGTCATCGCGTCCACATGGAGCGCATGGGCGAGCTGGCACAGTGGCGGCATATCCAGGTGCGCCTGGCGCAGCAGCGCTGGCTGGCGGAAGAGCGCGCGGGGGGTGTCATGAAAGATGACCTGTCCCTCTTTCAGCACCGCCACGCGGTCCGCGTATTCAGCGACCAGCGTCATGTCGTGTGTGGTGAAGATGATGGTGTGCCCTTCGCGCTGCAAGTCGCGCAGCATCTGCATTAGCGTCTGCGCGGTGTGCTGATCTTGCCCGAAGGTGGGTTCGTCGAGGATGAGCACGTCGCGCGCCGTCGCCAGAATCGCAGCCACGCTCAGGCGGCGCTTCTCGCCGTGGCTGAGCATGAACGGGTTGACGTGGGCGTAGCGTTGCAGCTTGAATCGCGCCAGCAGCGCTTCCACCTGCGATTCGATCTGCGAGGGCGGATGTTGGGCGTGGCGCAGGCTGTAGCGCAGCTCGTCTGCCACACTGTTGCTCACAAATTGATGCTCTGGGTTTTGGAAGACGAAGCCGACATGGCGCATCAACTGAGCGGCTGGCGTTCGGGAGACATCCAACCCGCGCACAAACACAGTGCCTGGCGGCGGTGTGACGATGCCCGCCATGTGTCGTGCCAGCGTGGTCTTGCCTGCGCCGTTGGCGCCCACAATAGCCAGGCATTCCCCCTCGTGCACGTCGAGATGAACATCGCGCAACACAGCGCGATCTCCGTAGGCGTAGCTCAACCCTTGCACGCGCACAGCCACTCGCCCCTTGATTTGAGTTGGCGCGGTGGTGCGCGGCTTGCCGTTTCTGGGCGCGCTTTTCAGCCGCGCGGCGAGCATCGGCAAGGCTTGCTCCAGCGTCACTGGAGTGTGCTGCAAACCGACGCGATGCGCGAGCAAGCTCACCTGCGGCACCCACACACCCAATCGTTGCAGTGTGCCTGCATGGGCGTGGGCGAACACTGCGCTCGGCACGCCATCTAACACAGGCTGACCGTCGTCCTCCAGCACGATCACGCGATCAATGCTGTCCATCAGCGCGTCCAGGCGATGCTCAATGAGCACGAGGGTGTGTTGACCAGAGCGCCTGAGCGCTGCAATTTGTTCAAACACTTCATGCGCGCCGAGCGGGTCCAGGTTGGCGGTGGGTTCATCGAAGATGAGGGTAGGGGGGCGCATCGCCAGCAGCGACGCCAGCGCAACGCGCTGTTTCTGTCCGCCGCTCAGCGCCCACACTGGCGCGTGACGCAGATGAGCCAGCCGCACCGCATTGAGCGCTTCCCCGATGCGATGGTGGATCTCTGCTGGCGGCAGGCACAGATTCTCCAAGCCGAACGCGATTTCGTCTTCGACGTTCAGCGTGATGAATTGCGATTCTGGGTCTTGAAAGACGATGCCCGCGCGCTGGGTGAGCTGCGCCAGCGGTGTGTGTTGTGTGTCGAAGCCGTCGAGCTGCACGGAGCCGCGCAACTCAGCTTCCAGGCTGTGCGGGATCAGTCCATTGAGCGTCAGCGCCAGCGTGCTCTTGCCACAGCCGCTCGGTCCGAGCAGCAGCACACTCTCGCCGTCATGGATGTGCAGGTCCACGCTGCGCACGGCTGGTCGGCGACGGCTGTAATAGCGCACGGAGAGCTGGGCGACGTGGATCACGCGGATGGATGATGGAGATTGCGCTAGCCGAGCAGCACTTGCAAATCGCCCCATGCCATGATCGCGATGATCACGGTCATCACCGCACCCAAGCCCAAATAGCGCCAGCGCCAGCTTGTGTTCCACAAGCGGCGCACGTTCAGGGCGATGGTGGTGAGGGCGATAGCGTCAATGATCAATGCGATCAGCGAAGATAAGCCACCCGAAAGCCCCAGCAACGGCAGAGCAAACGGCAGCACGATGTAGCGCAGCGTGCAGCGCAGCGCCACAAACGCCAGCGATCCGCTGAAGAGGCGATCTCCGGCTGATGTGGCGGAGTGTGCTTGTTGGATGCACTCAAACGGCACATCGCAGCCAGCGGGCTGCGCTGCTGCCGTTTGCGCGGGAGAAGTTCTGGTCTCAGACATCTTGCGCGGTTTCTCGCCCGAGGGCGGTGTTTGTCAACGCGCCGGTGCGCTTCACCGCCTCTGCGAGTGAGCGCCCGACAATAGCCACAACGACAAACGCCGCGGTGGAAATGCCCGTAACTAGCGCGACAACAGGCAAGTTCACTTCGGAAATGCGCAAGCTGAACAACACCAGCACAAACTCCACCGCGCCGCTGAGCGCGCTCATGGCGACGAAGTGCAGCCAGTCGAACTTGCGGTAGCGCGTCACGACCCACACAGCCAGCTCGCCGATTGCGCCTGTGAGCAACCCGATCAACAGCAGCAGCGGTCCGTAGCCCGTGAACGGCGTGGCAGCCAAGCCGCTCAAGGCACTCACCAGCAACACAGCGCGCGGCTTGCGCAAGACGTATGCGGCGAACGCGGCGGGCAGGAAGAAGAGCCCCGTCATCGCCGAGCGTGCGAAGATGCCCAGGCTGAGGATCGCTGCGTAGGCGAAGGTGAAAGGCACCAACAACACAGCAAACGCCAACGCGATCACCACTGCGGTCAGCAGCTCTCGCGTGCTCCAGCGCAGTTGCGTGCGGGCAGAAGTGCGGACATTCTCCATAAGCTTAAGTCACTCCTGTGAGAGGTGTTCTGCAATGATATGCCCTCACGCTGAGAGCAGGTTAAAGCGCGCGCAAGGTGACTGAGAAAGCAAGTGCATTCACCGACTTCGGCAAGAAAACACCTCTGGCGGAGCGCGCTCGGCGTCTTGTCGGGCGCGACATCGTCGCTGCCAGCGACAACGTTCGTGACACTGCGCGCGCGTGGCTGGCGTGCGCGGCTTTTATACTGCCTGCGCTCATGGTCCGCCCATCGTTGCTTTGGTTGGTGGTAGGCGCATACTTGCTCATCGGCGGCGCGTTTGCCACGCTCACGCCTGCCTGGCAGAACCCCGATGAGCCAGCGCATTACAACTACGTGGCGCAGTTGGCGAGCGGACGCCTGCCCGTTGTGGAGCCGACCGACTGGGACGCGGCGCTGGTCCCGATCCCGCCAGATGCGCGCGACGTGCCTGTGGCACGTTACACCTACGAGGATCACCAGCCGCCGTTGTTCTATGCGTTGGCGGTGCCAGTCTTCTGGTTATTCAATGGCGAGTTGCTCCCGCTGCGTTGGTTTGCCCTGGTGGTGGGGGCGATGGGCGTCGTTGGTGCGTTCTTCGCTGTGTGCACCATCTTCCCCCATCGTCCCGCGTTGGCGGCGCTGGCTGCAAGTGTGGTGGCGTTGCTGCCGCAGCATCTGGCAGTGATGGCGGCGTTCAACAACGACGCGCTCTCGCAGGGGCTGATCGCGCTGTGCGTCTGGCAGGGGGCGCGCCTGCTGGCGCGCGAGGAGTCGCCCTCGTCGCGCGAGGCGCTGGCGCTTGGGGTGACTGTGGGACTGGCGTTCATCACGAAGGCGACGGCGTACTTGTGTCTGCCGCTGGCGGCGCTGGCGCTGTGGGGTGCGCGCCGCGCCCAGCCGCGCCACTGGCTGGCGTTGCTCGCGCCTATGCTGTTGATCGGCGCGCCCTGGTGGGCGCGCAACATCGCGCTCTACGGAGGGGCGGACTTTCTCGGCTTGCAGGTGCACAACGCTATCGTGGTCGGTCAGCCGACCACAGCGGAGTGGTTGGCGCAGTATGGCTTCGGCGGTGTGATGTCGCGCCTGCTGCAGACCACTTTTCAGTCGTTTTGGGGTCAATTTGGCTGGATGAGCATCCCACTCAACGAGCGGCTCTACCTGGCGCTGCTGATGATCACACTGTTGACAGGCGGCTTGTTTTTGCGCTGGTGGTGGTGCGCTCGCCAGACGCTACACCCTGAGCAGCAGCGCGCGCTGCGTTGGCTGGCAGCGCTGGTGGTGATGACGCTGCTGGCGTTCGCCTGGTATAACGCGCAATTTGTGCAGCATCAAGGACGCTACCTGTATCCCGCGCTGATCCCGATAGCGCTCGCTGCAGCGTTAGGTTGGCTGCATGTGCTCGGGCGCTGGGAGCGCCAGGCGGTTTTTGGGGCGGTGGGCGGCTTTGCTGCGCTGGATGTTTACCTCCTGTGGCGCGTGATTTTGCCCGCGATGACGTCAGCTTAAAACGGCAGGTTCAGCGATCGGGTGAGCGCCTCGCGCAGCAAATTGATCGCGGCGATCTGGATGATCGCCAGCCCTGCGCCCGCAGCCAATGGCAAAATCAGCGCGCGCCAACGCGTGAAGCGCGCGTGGCGTTGCAGCATCACCAGCAGCAGCAACCCATTGACGGCGCTCAGTGTCATCAGCGCGCCGCCAGCGGAGAGCACCGCGAGCGGTCCGTAGAGGGCGTCTGCGCCCCACAGCGTCAGGACAATCACGATGGGCGCAGGCATCAGCGCGCGCAGCATATCGCGCCAGCTTGCGACGGTTGAGGCATCTTCTGCATTAGCCCACGTAGTGATGTTGAACAACGCCACAAACCACATGCTCAGCGCCGAACCCATCCAGGCGCCAGTGGTGAGGCGCAGCCAGTTTTGTGGCTCGTACAGCAGCGGTCTGCCAGTGACTAGCTGCAGGTACGAATTGAAGCCATCCACACCCCAGGCAAGGAAACCTGCTCCCAGCACAAGCGCATAGGGCAGCGCTGGTCCGCGCGCAGCGCGGCTGCGCGTGGCGTTGTCTTGTCTCGGTGGAAACAAGCTGAAGATCACCACACCCAGCAGCAAGCTGCCAAACATGCCAGTGTCGCGCGCGCAAACGGGGAGCTGCGTACCGCCGATGAAGTAGGAGCGTTGCGGGATGCGGTGGCACAACGCGTAGCCCACGCGGTCGAGCGGCGCCAGCCACGCCCCCGGCACAACTGCTGCGATGAGCGCGATCACCAACAGCACGATCAGCGGTGCTGCGCGGCGGAAAGCTATCGTGGTCATGGATTCGCGCTGGACGAGAACGCCAAGATGAGCAGTGCGACAGTGACAGCCCACAGCAGCACACCATCGCGCTCGAGCAGGTCGAACACGTTGCGGAAGGGCGCGCTGAGGCGCTCTAACGCGCCCGCGAGCACCGACAGCGCCCACTCGCCCTGCGTCACACGCGCGAGCGTCGCTGCGATTTCAGAGTGCCCCGATTGCGCGCGCAGGCGATGGATCGCCCAGCCGATCACAAGGAGCATCACCAGCCACACCGCGCTCAAACCTGCGCGCACCCAGTTAGCTCTGCTCGGATCGCTGTGCGCCAGCATCAACACAAGCGCCCCGACAAGCTGAATTGCCAGGACGGCAGCGCTCGCAGTCGCTCGCGGGCGGCTGCGCGCTTCGCTGCCAGCATCTTCAAATGCGGTGATTCGCCACAACGCCGCGAGGCTCACGCCACCTGCGGCGATGAGCATCACCATCGCCAGCAAGCCTGTGGCGCTGAGCAGCTCGGGCAAGGTGGGCGATTGCTGAAGCCCAATGCTGATGATCGGCGCGACGACGACCAGCGCCGCGCTTGCGCGTTGCAGCCCGCGCTGCCCTGGCGAGGTGCGCTCCAGCGTCAGCCAGCGCGTGCCCACCAACCACGCAGCCGTGGCGGAGGCGCTCGCCCAGGTGTGCTCGCTGATCGCTGCTAGCGCTGTCCACTGCGCGCTGCTGATCAGCGCGCCGCGCGTGGCGTTCTCCTTGTCTGTCGTGGCGAGCGACAGCAATCCGTTGACTGCGGCGCTCACCGCTATCAGCACAGCAAACCACGTCGGCAGCGGAGCTGCTCTTGTGGCGATCAGAGCTGGCAGCAGGCTCAGTCCGCTCAGCGTGGGCAGCGTGCTGGTGTGCCCCAGCGCGATGGACTGGACTGGGAGCGACCCAAGCCGCAACGCGACGCTGATGAAGAAGACATGTGCGGTTGGCTCTGCAATGCGAGTCATGTCAACCATTAAGCTGTTGCCGTTGTTTACATGCGCCACGATGAGCGCGAGCGTCAAGGCGAGCGAGGCGCTGTTTAGCAAGTAGTGCGCCAGCGCCACACGCGGGTTGGGTTGCTCGCGGATCGCCGCAATAAGCATCAGCATGTCCAGCGCGCCAAGCCCCACTATCAACGCGAGCAAGTTGTCGCCCATAGCGACCAGCGCCAGCGCAGGCAGGCTGAGCCAGGCTTCGAGCTGCTGCTTCCAGTCGCGTGGCGCGCTGCTCAGCATCTGCACCGCGAGGATAGCTGTCCAGGCAGACACGATCACCACGCCTGACGACGAGAAGCTGAGCGCCAGCGGCACGCCCAGGCTGCTGAGCGGCGTCCAGCCAGCGAAGATGAAAGCCCCCGCGCGGCTTGGCAGAAGCAGCAGCGCCCAACTGGCGATCAGCGCGACAGCGATGCCAGCCACCGGCAGCCACGGCGCGCCACGCCGCAGCACAGGCGAGGGATGGGGAATAAGCTCTGTGAGCCGCAACAGCGCCAGACCGATCAGCGGGAAGGTCATCAAGACGACGACCAGCGCCCAGAGAAGCACGTCGAGAAGTGTAACACCCTATGGGTGGTGGGTCATGTTGTGGCGGGTCGCACGCGCTCTGGCGCAAGCAGGCTCATCACGAAAACCGCGACAGGCATCCACATCAACAAGTTCATGATCGCGGGCAAGCCGATCAGGTCAGCCAACACGCCTAGCGCGCTCACGCCCAAGCCGCTGGCGCCGTAGGCTAAGCCGAGCGTCAAACCGCTTGCCAACCCCACATTGTCAGGCATCGCCTCTTGCACCATCACCACGCTGATCGGCCAGGGCATGGTGATGAACGCGCCCGCCACCGCTGCCGATGCGAGCTGGGCGATCAGCGCCTCGCTGTGCATGAAGACGAACAACGCGCCCAGCACGATCACCATCGCGCCAGCCATCGTCATGCGCCGTCCGAATCGTTCGCTCAGCGGTCCGCCGAGCAGCGTGCCAAACGCCCCGCTGAAGATCAACACCGAGACGATCAAGCCGATGGTTTCTTTTGAAAGCGCGCTGTGCGCTGTGAAGTACAGGGGGATGAACGTTTGCAGCCCGCTCAAGACGAGCGAGCGCACTGCGATCAGCGCCAGCAGAAAGACGACGATCCCGATCACACGTCCTTGACCACGCTGGGGTCTGGGATGGGTCGTTCTGGTGGTGTGCGGCGACGTGTGCTTCAGCGCGCGGTATTGCGTCAGGAGCAGTGCGCCAGCCAGCAAAGTGGGCGCGATCATCAGAGGTGCAGCTTCGATGCCGCGCCACGCGATCAACTGCGCTGCCAGAAACGGACCAAGCGCGAAGCCCAGATTGCCACCGAAGAAGAAGAACGAGGTTGCGCTGGCGACGCGAGTGCTGCTGACCGCGCGCACGCCCGAAAGCCCCTCTGGGTGGAAAGCAGCCGACCCGATGCCGCTCAGGATCACTGCAGCCAGCACCAGCGCGTAGTGTGTTTGCAATGTCACCGAAGACATTGCCGCGCCGCACACCAGCGCGCCGACTGGGATCAGCCAGCGCAGCGGTCGGCGGTCGCCGAGCAAGCCGAAGAGCGGTTGTGCGACCGCGATCACCGCGTTGTTCACGCTCACGATCAGCGCAGCCAACCCGTAGTTCAGGTCAAACCGACTCAGCAACAGCGGCAGCAGGATGGTCAGTGAGCTGGTCTGCATGTCCACGCTGATGTGAGCGAAGAAGATGGAGAGCAGCGGCAGCTTGCGCACGCCTGTTTGTGCCTGTGAGGCTGCGGCTGGCTCAGCAAGCGGAAGCGAGGACGTAGCCATAAGAATGGGTATTTTCTCACTTGTGCGTCGTTACGACACGGACAACCAGCTCGGCTGTTGTGCCCAGGCGTGTAAACTCCCAGCCATGACCCACTCGGGGCGGGATAAATCAACGAGCGGTGCACCGTTTCAACTCTTCACTCTCGGGGCGGTGTTGCTGCTGGTTTGCCCTCTACGCTGGCGCAGTGAAACTCATGCCCTTCCACGACGACGCCCCCCTGATACAGTCACTGCGCGAACGAAACCTGCTCAACATTTTCGAGAACCGCCCCGGCGGTGTAGAAGGGCTTTATCGTCCGCTCGGCTTTTTGCCGTGGCTGCTCACCAGAGACCTGCTGGGCTGGTTCAACCCCGCGGCGCTTCACATGTGGAACGTGTGGGCACACCTTTTGAACACAGCCCTCGTCGCCAGAATCGCGCTTTATCTCGGCGCGCTTTTCAAACTGCGGTCCGTCTATCTGGCGCTGGCGAGCAGCGCCTTGTTTGGCTTCGCCCCGCTGTCCTATGAAGCCGTCCTGTGGGCTTCTGCGCTGCCTCACCTGCTTGCTGCAATTTTTGGCTTGCTATCGCTGCTCGCTTACCTCTTGAGCTACCAGGTTTCTCAACCTCAGCTTGTGTGGAAAGTCGCTGCCTTGCTGGCGCTGGTCGTCGCCTGTTTGAGCCACGAGACAGGGTTCCTGTTCGGCGTGACCGCAGTGGCGTTTGAGCTTGTCATCGCTGTTCAACAGCGCTGCCGACCTAGACACTTTGTGTTCTTGCTGCTCTTGGTCAGCCTGAGTTGGGTCGGGCTTTACAGGTTGGTGGTTGCATCCAAGTGGATGAGCCCAGACTCAACCGTGTATCAGCCTGAATTAGCCGAGGTGCTTGCCAACTTCGCCTATCACGCCCAAAACTTTACGATTTATCTCGCGGCACTGCTGCGCGGCTTGCTGATCGCGCTCAAAGACACGCTCAATGTCTCTCTGGTAGCAGTCATTGTGCTGAAGTTTCTGGCAATTGTGGCAGCGACGATGGCTTACCTGCGCTTCCAGCGCAGATTGCTACCTGGAGTGCTGATAGTGACAACCTGGCTTGTGACGATCTCGCCTTCCTTGATCCTCCCCCAAGACTATGTGTGGGTCGGTCCACGGCTGACTTATCTGCCATCTGTGTGGATAGCGCTGTTTTGGGGAACGATAGCAGCTCTGCTGGTGCATCCAATCAAGCCTCCGAGGGCTGCTGTGCTGACCGTCATTCTTGCCTGGACGTGCATCTGGAGCGCTTCGTATGTGTCCGAGCGGCTGCGCGAGACGTCTCGTCTGACTCAGCCGCTCAAGTGGCTCGACAGGGAACTTCAACTCTCAGCGCCACACGAGAAGGTGCTGCTGATCAATGCTTCGTTCACCAATTTCGCCGCGCGCCCTGCCTTCTTGATCGGTCGAGAAGGCATGCCGATTTGGCAGTACGGCTACAAGGCGAGGGACGAATCGGTATGGATGTGGCCGGCGGCGATCAGCGGCGTGCGGCGCGAGACGCTGAACGTGCGACACGAGGCATCACTGACAAATCGCAACCCCGACCTGAGCGGCGAGTACTTCTTCACCGTCGGCGAGCCGTTCTACTACGCAATCTTCGGCGAGCGCGTGGACGACGCTGCAATTCGCAAACTCATTTTGCAATCCAACATCGTCTTCCGCTTCGATTACGACCCGCCAGGATTCCGTGCCACTCGCCTGGCGCGACTTTCACAAGGCAGCCCAAATAGCTTTCAAGCACGACTTTCTCTGGGAAGCGCTGAGGCTTATCTGTCTTACGCCAAAGCCAGCCGTTGCGACGAGGCGACCTACCTCGAACTCGCCTAGAGCAACGTCCGCGTCGCAGCGCCGACGGGGGTTTTTGTTCACGGCTACAACGCTGAAGACCAGCGCGTGATCGTCGCAGACCTAGACCCTGTGGGAGGGTATCTGCCGCTTCACGAAATCGGCGACAACATAATCTTGACGGAGACACGCGTCTTGCGCAGCGCGCAGCAAAGCCTGGATGTGATTCGCGTGGGACTGTACAACGTCGCTGATGGGCAGCGCTACCAGGCGATGCGCGCAGATGGCTCTGTGTGGGATAACGGCGAGGTCCTCATCCCCGTTCAACCTGCCGCATCCGCTTCAGAAGTCTGCCCACCTCCTCCACCATAGCATCGCCAGCCTGCGGGGTTCTGATCAAATCGTGCAATTCCAGTCACTTCCGCGGTCGCGCGATCGGTGCATGCGCGGTATCATCCTTCTTGCCCATGCATTACGACGCAACAAACCTCCTGCTGCGCGGCAACGCTGAAGGACAACTGATTGTGCACGTCACGCCAGCACAGGCTGGCTGGGATTACCTCTCCTTTGAAGCATATCGCATGAGCGCTGGCGAGGCGCTGGAGCGCCACACTGCCGAGCGTGAAGCCGCGCTCGTCATTCTGGGCGGCACATTGGATGTGGAAAGCAACCACGGCAACTGGCACAACATCGGCAAGCGCGCGCGCGTTTTCGATGGTTTGCCCTACGCGCTTTATCTGCCGCTGCGCACGAGTTTTCGCGTCCGCGCTCGCACGGATGCTGTGTTCGCTGTTGGCTATGCTCCGTGTGACCGTGAGTTCCCCGCACGCCTGATCACGCCAGCGGACGTCACCACCGAGATTCGTGGCGGCGATAACGCCACGCGACAAATCAACAACATCATCCCGCCAGGCTTCCCGTGCCAGCGGCTGGTGGTGGTGGAGGTATACACGCCGGCGGGCAATTGGAGCAGCTATCCCCCTCACAAGCACGATGTGCATCGCGTCGCTCCAGACGGCACTCTTCTGGAGGCAGACCTGGAAGAGGTATACTTCTACCAGCTTGACCGACCAGAAGGCTTCGCCATCCAGCGCGTGTACACCGACGCTCACTCACCGCTCCATCAAGCGGGCGCACCGATTGATGCTGTGCTGGCGCCGAGCCATAACGATCTGGTGCTTGTGCCAGAAGGCTACCATCCCGTCGCCTGCCCGCCTGGCTACACGGCGTATTACCTCAACATGCTGGCTGGCAGCGCGCAGTCCCTCGCCAACGTGGACGACCCGCGCTATGCGTGGGTGAAGGGCAGCTATCGCACCAAAGACCCGCGCGTGCCGCTATATTCAGTCACTCAGGTGGTCGCATGACCGAGCCCCAATACGACACGCTCCACATCGGGCGCTCCTCCATTGACCTTTATAGCGACGACATCGGCGCGCCCTTCGTGGACATCTCGCGCTTTGCTGCGTTCGTGGGCGGATCGCCGACCAACATCAGCGTCGGCGCGCGCCGCTTAGGTTTGCGCAGTGTGCTGCTCACTGCTGTGGGCGATGACCTGGTGGGCGATTTTGTGCTGAACTTCCTGCGCCGCGAAGGTGTGGAGACGGCGTTCATCCCGCGCAAGCCAGGCACGCGCACCAGCGCCGTGCTGCTCGGCATCGAGCCGCCCGACCGCTTCCCGCTGGTCTTCTACCGCGACAACGCAGCCGACATGGCGCTGACGATTGACGACGTGCTCGCCGCGCCAATTGACCGCGTCAAAGTGGTGCAGGCGGGCGGCACCAGCTTTTACCGCGAGCCGTCGCGCAGCGCCACCATGTTTGCGTTGGAGCGCGCGAAGCAGTGCGGCGCTACCGTCGTGCTCGACGTGGACTTTCGACCCGATCAATGGCACGACCCGCGCGCGTTCGGCGTGGCAATTCGCGCTGTGCTGCACAACGTGGACATCGTGCTCGCCACCGACGATGAGCTGAACGCCGCCATGATGGCTGATCCCGCTCAGCTTCGCGTGTCGCACTCTCAAATGAGCGACGCGCGCGTGCTCGGCGATCCAGAAGAAGCCATCCGCGCCATGCTGCGCAGGGGCGTGAAGGCAGTGGTGCGCAAGCGCGGGACGCAGGGTTCGCGCGTGTATCTAAACGACGGCACAATCATTGACGCAGAACCGTTCCGCGTCACAGTGGTGAACATCCTCGGCGCGGGCGATGCGTTCGCTGCTGGCTTTATCTACGGCTATGTCCATGGCTGGGGCTGGTATCGCAGCGCGCGTCTAGCAAATGCCTGTGGCGCGATCCTGGTCACCAAGCAGGGCTGCGCCAACTTCATGCCCACGCTGGCTGAAGTTGAGGCGTTCATGGCAAGCTACACTTCTGCATAACCCAAACGGAGCGAGACCTCTATGACGACCATCCGACTCACTGCTGCACAGGCGATCATTCGCTTCCTCAAGCAGCAATACGTGGAGCGCGACGGGCACATGCAGCGCTTCTTCGCGGGTGCGTTTGGCATCTTCGGTCACGGCAACATCGCCGGCATCGGTCAAGCGCTGCAACAAAACCTGGATTTTCGATACTATCAGAGCCGTAACGAGCAGGCGATGGTGCACGCCGCTGCTGCCTTCGCCCGCATGAAGAACCGCTTGCAAACGCTGGTATGCACCTCTTCCATCGGGCCGGGCGCGACCAACATGATCACTGGCGCGGCAGCAGCCACGATCAACCGCGTGCCAGTGCTGTTGCTGCCAGGCGACATCTTCGCGCGGCGCAACGTGGCTCCTGTGCTCCAGCAACTGGAAAGCGAGCATTCGCAGGACATCTCTGTAAACGACTGCTTCAAGCCGGTCAGCCGCTACTGGGACCGCATCAATCGCGCCGACCAGGTGCTCAGCGCGCTGCCAGAGGCGATGCGTGTGCTCACCAGCCCCGCTGAGACTGGCGCGGTGACGCTGGCGCTGCCGCAGGATGTGCAGACCGAGGCGTTCGATTACCCCCTGGAGTTCTTCCGCGAGCGCGTGTGGCACATCCCGCGCAATCGCCCCGACCGCGCTGCGCTCCAACGCGCAGCAGATGCAATTCGCGCCAGCCGCGCGCCGCTGATCATCGCTGGCGGCGGCGTGATTTACAGCGAGGCGACCGAAGCCCTGCGTCGGCTGGTGGATGCCACCGGCATCCCCGTCGCCGAGACGATGGCGGGCAAGGGAAGCCTGCCCTACGATCATCCGCTCAATCTCAGCGCGGTGGGCGTCACTGGCAACTTCGCGGCAAATCGCCTCGCGCGCGAAGCCGACCTCATCATCGGCATCGGCACGCGCTACAGCGACTTCACCACCGCCAGCAAGACCGCCTTTCAGAATCCGCATGTGCGCTTCGTCAACATCAACGTGGCGGAGTTCGACGCTTTCAAACATGCCGCTGTGCCGCTGATCGGCGACGCCCGCGCCACGCTGGAGGAGCTGCTGCTGTTGCTGGAGGGTTGGCGTGCGCCAGCGGAGCATGAGGCGCGAGCCAGAGCCTTGCATGACGAATGGGACGCCGAAGTGCAGCGCATGTACGACCAGCGCCACACGCCGCTGCCCTCTCAGGCAGAGATCATCGGCGCGGTGAACGCGTTGAGCGACCCCAACGGCGTGATGATCAACGCTGCTGGCAGTATGCCGGGCGATCTGCACAAACTCTGGCGCGCGCGTCACCCCAAGCACTATCACTTGGAATACGGCTACAGCACCATGGGCTACGAGATCGCTGGCGGCTTAGGCGTCAAGATGGCGGACCCATCGCGCGAAGTGACTGTCATGGTCGGCGACGGCAGCTACCTGATGATGTCACAAGAGATCGTCACCTCTGTTCAGGAGGGCTACAAGCTGATCATCGTGTTGGTGGACAACGCGGGCTTCAAGAGCATTGGCGGCTTGAGTCGCTCGCTGGGGCAGGGCGGTTTTGGCACGCGCTACATCTACCCCACGCACGGCTACCTGGCAGGGGATGAGCTGGGCGACGACGTGACCGAGCTGCCAGTGGACTTGGCTGCCAACGCGCGCAGCCTTGGCGCGCAGGTCTTCACTGCGCGCACCTACGACGAGTTTGTGCAAGCTTATCACGCTGCGCAGCAAGCCGAGTCCACCAGCGTGGTGTACGTGCGTTGTGACCGCTATGCCAGCGTCCCCAGTTACGAGAGTTGGTGGGATGTGCCGGTGGCGGAGGTGAGCGAAATGCCCGAGGTGCAGGCGGCGCGTGCGCAGTGGGAAATCATGCGCCAGAAGGAGCGCTGGTTCGTGTGACTCAAGATAAAGACGCTTTCGGCATCGTCAGGGCGAACACCACGCTGCAGCTCAGCGAGGAACAGCGCGCTCAAATGGAGGCGACGCGCCAGGCGCATCGCCCGAAGGGGCTGGTGATCGTCAACACGGGCAACGGCAAGGGCAAAACCACTGCTGCGTTGGGCATCTTGCTGCGCGCCTGGGGGCGCGGGATGCGTGTTGGCGGCGTGCAGTTCTTCAAGCACGAGACCGCCAGCTTCGGCGAACTGAAGGCGCTCAAGAAAATGGGCGTGCAACTACAACCGATGGGCGATGGCTTCACCTGGACCAGCAAAGACCTCGACGAGACGCAGGCGAAGGCGCTGCACGGCTGGGAGGTGGCGAAGCAGCGCATCGCCAGCGGCGAGTACGACGTCTTCCTGCTCGATGAGTTCACCTACGTGATGCACTTCGGCTGGGTGGATGTGCACGACGTGATCGCGTGGCTGCGCGCCCACAAGCCGCCCATGACGCATGTCATCATCACTGGGCGCGACGCGCCCGAAGCTTTGATCGCTTTCGCCGACCTGGTCACTGAAATGCGCGAGGTGAAGCATCCCTACCGCGACCAGGGCATCCATGCGCAGCCAGGGATCGAGTTTTAGTGCTGCGTGCCTTGAACGAAGATGAGACTACAGAGCTCAGTTGTGCATCAGACGACTGCTCTCAATGTGTCGCTTGCGAAAGCACGGGTTTGCCCCCTCGATAGCTCTGACCTGCTCAGTGTTGAGCAGGAAGCTCTCCTGCAGGTGCTTCGCCTCCAGCTTGAGCAGCCGCAGCACGGTGTCAATTGCCGCCATGCCTGAGGCAAACGCCAGCCCATGCCTGGCACCCTCCAGCGCAGCAATGCAACCTTGCAGTGCTGTGCGCGTGGGGTTGGCAGTGCGCGCATAGTCGCGTTTCGCTTCGCCGATGCAGCGCTGGGCTCAGGTCGAAGTCTGATAAATCGGCGTTATCACGGCGCCATAGGCAGGGTCAGGGATGCTGCCCGCTGTAAGCAGCGGGGGTGTCGAAGCGCATGGCGTGAGTGTAATCGGGGCGCGACGCTGTATCCAGCGTTTGAAGGCATGGGCGACTCAGCGAAGCTGACGCGCGAGTCTCAATATTTCCTCTTCATCCAACGCGCCGGGCCACATGTCTTGCACGATGCCGTCGCTGTCAATAAAGAAGATGCTGGGCACCCCTTGCACTCTGTAGGCATCCGCCACTTTGTGCTTTGGGTCATGCAGTAGTGTGTATGGCACGGCGTGCTTGCGCGCTGCTTCGCGGAGTCTGCGGGTGGTGTCGCTGATGCCGATGCCGACGAAGGCGACGTTCCGTCCTTCCCCCTCATTCAGCGTGCGGTGCGCGCGCACCAGCGCTGGCTTCATGCGCATGCACCACGGGCACCAGGACGCCCAGAAGTAAAGCACCACTGGCTTACCGCGCAATTCTGAAAGGCTTACAGGTTTACCTCTGAGGTTCTTCAGCGTGAAGTCTGGTGCAGGTGCGCCCACTTGGACGCGCGCATCTTGCGATGCGCCGTTCAGTGCAGCGGCGGGCTGAGACAACAGAGAGAGCGGGCTGCTGAGCGCCAGGGCGAGCAGCAGCACACTGATCAAAGCGGAGATTGATCTCTTCAAAGTTGTGGTGCGCATCATAAGTCTGTATCCTCCCGTTTACAGAGATTTTAGCAGCCAGGGCGAATGTGATTTAGCCTTCACGCTGCTGAAGTCTGTATCACGTTTGGATAGTCACCCGATTTGCAGATAGAGCCAGTCTCCTCCAGGCTTGGGTTGTATGGGTGGGCGACCCCGTCCACAATACTGCGGGATAATTCCATACACCTCCAACACGGCATCATCGATCCCACCCCAATTTTCTCCCTTGTTGGACACAAACAACCACAGACCGTATATCTGAGCACGCTTGAGATGATACGCTTCCGTCAAGACAGCCTCTAACTGGTCTGCATGGCGGGCGGCGTCTCGCAGCTAACTCAAAATGTGTCTTTCTTCATGCCTTTGACTTGACTCGACGCGCTGACACGCGCTTCTTCTACCAGTGTGCGATCTATGTGCCTGGTTAAGGCGCGGGTTGCTCCGCGTTCTCGCCCGATTCCGTCGGTGTGACCTCGACTGTCGGCGACGGCAATGCCTCTAGCGGGGTGGGCAGCAAGGGCGCGCTGGGGATTTGTGGAAATGGCGTCGGCACGAGCGTGGGCGCGCGCCTGGGGCGTGGTGTGCGCGTGGGCGGAGGCGGTGGCGTGGCGGTGACCACTGGGCGCGGCGTGACCAGCCGCGGTGTAACTGTTGGGGTGGGTGCGTCAGTTGCCCTGCTGATCGTTTCGCTCGACGGCGCGAGCGTGGCTGTGGCGATCTCCAAGCCCGGCGCTGCCAGAGGCGCCGCGCGCGTCGCCTGACGCGCGCCCTCGCCGCGGCTGACGTTCGACGTAAACGCGCTCACCACGACTGCCCCCATTGCCAACAACACCGCACCCCACAACACTAACAACAGGCGCGGCGAGAAGGTCGCTTCAGGGATAGGGCGCTGCGCAGGCGATTTTTGGGGAGGAGCAGACGCCCGCGCGGTCTGAGGTTGTTGCGCCATCTTGCGTATCTCGCTGGGCATCGGCGGCGCGGTGAGCGCAGCGTAGAACGCTCGCGCTAGGCTGGTGGCTGAGGAGGGGCGCTGCGCCGGCTGCTTGTTCAACGCCCACATCACCACGTCCCCGACTGCGCGCGGAATGGTGGGGTTCAGCGTGCAGACGTGCCGAGGGGTTGCTTCAGCGTGCATGCGCGCAATCGCCAGGTCGCTATCAGCCATGAAGGGGTGTCGCCTGGTCAACGCGAAGTACAACGTGACTCCTAGCGAGTAGATGTCGCTGGCTGGGGTGATCGGTGCACCGAGCACTTGCTCTGGCGACATGAACAGCGCCGATCCGACCCATCCCTGCGTCAACGTTGACGCATTGCTGTCCAGGGCGCGTGCGATGCCGAAGTCGGTCAGCATCACGTGCCCGTCGTGCCGCAGCAAGATGTTCGCCGCTTTCACGTCGCGATGAATGACGCCGTTGCGGTGAGCGTAATCGAGCGCGCTGGCTACTGCCTCCAGGATCGGTGCGAGCTGTTGTGGCGAGAGCGCCCCCTGCCGCGTGACCAGCGCAGCCAGCGACTCTCCAGACACATATTCCATCACCAGATAGGGCGTGCCGTCGTGCTCGCCATAATCCAGCACCGGGACGATGTGCGGATGTCGCAGTTGAAACGCCGCCTCTTGCGCGAACCGCTGACGCACAGCCAGGTCGCTGCGCAGTGCGGGATGGAGCAGCTTGAGCGCCACCAGCGTCCCTTGTGGTGTCTTCGCGCGATACACAACGGACATGCCGCCTCGTCCGATCTCGACCAGGTCGGTGTAATCACCGAAACGCTTCATCACTCAACTAGGAAGTGTAAAGCATGAGTGGGCTGAATTGCTGAAAGTTCCACTTGCGCATCCGTCGTTTGGAAAGCAAATCGCGCCACGTGCGACACCACGTGAACGCAGGCGGCGCGTGGCTTGAGGGAGTGGCTGAAATTGCGTTAACACAAAGTGCCCCGTACGACTCGCGTTTGAGTGAGTGACTGAGTGGGCGAGCAACGCAGGCTTGGCTTAAGAAGCTTAAAAAGCAGCCGCAATCTGTGCATGGCGGGCTGTGGGCATAGCGGGGGCTGGCTAGCGCAATTTGCGCGTGAGATGGTGGGCGACTGTTGTTTCACAAGAACCACGTCGTAGCCCCCATCAGGTTGCCTGCCGCCATGCGTGCGATGCGCTCCGCTTCAGCATCGGAGTCGTGGACCGCAGTGACGTGTCCCATCTTGCGCAGCTTGCGACACTCGCGCTTGCCATACCAATGCACGTGAGCGCCGCGGAACGAGAGCGCGCGCTGAAAGTCGCGCGCGTCGGGGAGTTGATCGCGCACGCACAGGCAGTTCACCATCACAGCAGACGCCTTGACCATGTCCGCCCAGCCAAGTGGCAGCCCCAACACAGCGCGCACGTGATTTTCAAATTGCGACGTGAGGCAGCCTTCGATGGTGTAATGACCGCTGTTGTGCACGCGCGGCGCCACTTCGTTGATCAGCACGGTTCCGTCGGGCAGCTCGAACATCTCCACACCGAACACGCCCACGCCGCCGACGCCCTCAATGATCGCCCGACCGTACTCCACTGCCGGATGGCGAAACCCGCTCTCGTGGGCGCGGATCACATGGCAGACGTGCCCCAGTTGCACCGACTCGACGACTGGATACGTCACCACTCGCCCATCCTGTCCGCGCGCCACCACCATCGCCAGCTCGCGGCGGAAGTGCACTTTGGCTTCCACCATCAACGCGGGGTGTCGGGCGCTCAGACGCTCGAAGGCGGGCGCGATCTCCGACTCGCCGGCGACTTCGGCGTTGCCATAGCCGTCGTAGCCCATCAGCCGCGTTTTCAGGATGACGGGATAGCCGTGCTGGTTGGCGAACGCGCGCACGTCGTCTGGCGAGTCCGCCGCCGCAAACGCGCAGGTGGGCAGCCCCAGCGCGCGCAGGGTTTGCTTTTGGTGCAGCTTGTCCTGCACCTTGGCGAGGGTGGCAGACGATGGAAAGATGAGCCGCCCAGCGGCTTCCACCGCTTGAATCGCCTCCAGCGTGACAAATTCGCTCTCGATGGTGAGCACGTCCACGTTGTGCGCGAGCTCCAGCAACACTTCGCGATTGCGCCACGAGCCAGCGACGTGAAATGCGGTGACCTGCGCAGCAGGCGATAGCTCGTCCTCGTCCAACACAGCGACAAACACCCCCAGCCGCTGTGCCGCCTGTGCCAACATGCGCGCCAGTTGTCCGCCGCCCAGAATGCCCAGCGTGGTCATAGCCGTGGTTTGCCCTCACCCATGCGCAGCGACGTGCGCGATCACTTGCGCCGCCTCGCTCACCTCTTCGCGCGAGACGTAGCAATGGGTGACCGCGCGAATGCGGCGAGGCGCAACCGGCAACATCTTGACGCGGTGCGAGGCAGCGCGACGGCAAAACTCGGCGGCGTCGAACGGCAGCGCGGCGTCCAGGTCGAAATACACCATGTTGGTCTGCACGCGCGCCGCATCCACGTGAACGCCCTTCACGTTGGCGATGCCTGCCGCCAGCGCGCGCGCGTTGGCGTGATCTTCGTTCAGCCGCGTGGTCATCTGCTCCAACGCGACGATGCCCGCAGCAGCGATCACACCAGCTTGTCGCAAGCCGCCGCCCAGCACTTTGCGCCGCTTGTGGGCGATGCGGATGAACTCGCGCGACCCGCACAACACACTGCCCACTGGCGCGCTCAGCCCCTTGCTCAGGCAAAAGGTGACGCTGTCCGCGTCGCGCGTCAGCGCCTTCACGTCCACGCCCAGCGCGACAGCAGCGTTGAAGATGCGCGCGCCGTCAATGTGTAGCTTTAAGCCGTGTGTGCGCGCTAACTCAGCCACCTGCTGCGTGTACTCGGGTGTGAGCACGGCGCCGCCCATGCGGTTGTGGGTGTTCTCCAGGCAGATCAGGCGCGTTTCGGGATGATGCGAGTCCTTTGGGCGGATCACCTGGCGGATGTCGTCCAGGCTGAGCGTGCCGTCGGGCTGATTGGGCACACTGCGCGGGTGGATGCCGCCGATCACCGCGCTGCCGCCGCCCTCGTAGATGTAAATGTGCGACTGATCGCCGAGTATGACTTCCTCGCCGCGCCCGTCGCAGTGTGTGAGCAACGCCACCAGGTTGCCCATCGTGCCACTGCACACCAGCAGCGCCGCCTCGAAGCCCAGCATCTCCGCTGCCATTTCTTGCAGTGTGTTGACGGTGGGGTCTTCGCCGAACACGTCGTCACCGACTTCAGCCGTCGCCATCGCCTCGCGCATGGCGGGCGTGGGCACGGTGAGCGTGTCCGAACGCAAGTCAATGTAGCCGTTGAGCGCCATGCGCGCGATTGTAGAACGCCTGGTGGTGAAGTGAATGGAACCACAAAGGCGCGAAGTTTTGAGAAATTCTTCGTGAGCTTTGCGTCTTTGCGGTGAATGATGGAACCGCGTCTTTGCGTGCTTTGCGCCTTTGCGGTGAATGGGAACCGCTGATACACTTTTGCACCAAAGCACACAATGTCCTCCATCACGCCAAAACCGATCAGCGGCTTCCCAGAGCTGCTGCCCGCAGAGCAGATCGTCTTTAACCGTTGCCTGGATGTGGTGCGGACGACCTTCGAGCGCTACGGCTTCACGCCGATTGAGACGCCCGCCATCGAGCGCAAAGCGGTGCTCACCTCCAAAGGCGGCAACGAGAAGGAGATTTACGCGCTCTCGCGCCTCGCTGCCGCTCCTGGCGAGCCAGCCGATACAGATTACGCCCTGCACTTTGATCTCACGGTGCCTTTCGCGCGCTACGTGGCGCAACACAAAGACAAGCTGGTCTTTCCTTTCCGACGCTATCAGATTCAGAAAGTGTGGCGCGGCGAACGCAGCCAGGCGGGCCGCTACCGCGAGTTCTACCAGTGCGACATTGACGTGATCGGGCGCGGCGCGATCAGCCTGCTGCACGATGCCGAGATGGTCGCCGTCATCAACGACATCTTTGCGCAGATGGGCATCGGCGCGTTTTGCGTGCGTTTGAGCAACCGTCGCATCTTGCAGGGCTACCTGGACGCACATCACATCTCACCAGCGCAGAGCACCGCCGCGCTGCACGCGATTGATGATCTGGAGAAAATCGGCGCCGACAAGGTGCGCGCTGCGCTGATCGAGAAGGCGGGCTTGCCAGCAGCGCTGGCTGCTGCGCTGCTCGACCTAATCCACGAACATGCGCAGCTCCCCGTCGAGCAGGCGCTGCGCTCGCTGGAGGCGCTCGCCGCGCGCGTCGCCCATCCAAATCTGGCGCAGGGCGTGCATGAGCTGACGGAGGTCGTCAGAGGGGTGCGCGGCTTCGGCGTGCCGGAGTCCAATTTCGGCGTAGACCTCGCTATCGTGCGCGGATTGGACTACTACACCGGCACAGTCTATGAGACGCGCCTGTTGGCGCACCCCGACCTGGGCAGCATTTGCTCTGGGGGACGCTATGACGACCTCGCTAGCTACTTCACCAACGAAAAGCTGCCTGGCGTGGGCATCTCCATCGGCTTGACGCGCCTGGTGTTGCGTCTGATTGAGGCGGGCGTCCTCGCCCCTGGCGCCGCGACGCCCGCGCGGGTGCTGGTGACCACGCTAGACCCAGCGCATCTCTCGGATTATCTGCGGGTCGCCTCCGATTTGCGCGCGCAAGGCGTGCCCACAGAGGTGTACCTTGAAAACAGGCGCATCGGCGAGCAACTGCGCTACGCGGCGCGTAAGGGCTTTGCATTTGCAGTGATCGCCGGCAGTGACGAGTTTAGCGCGGGTCAGGTGAAGCTCAAGCGCCTCTCCGACGGCACGGAACGCGTGTTGCCTGAGCGCGCGCTGGTGGATGCGTTGCGAGCCTGGACATGATTCGCGCTGTCGCAGTGCTGGATCACCCCAAGCTGCCGGAGACGGTGCGCGTCGCCGGTGAGATCGCGGAGATGCTGGAGCGCCGCGGCGTGGCTGTCTTTCGCGCCAAAACATGGGACACTGCCGCGCTTCAGCAGATCATGCCGAAAGTGCAACTGGTCGTGGTGCTGGGCGGCGACGGCAGCACCCTGCGCGCTGCGCGCGTTGCCGCGCCGCACAACGTGCCAGTTGTCTCGGTCAACATGGGGCGGCTGGGCTTCCTCAGCGAGATGACGCCTGCCAACTGGCGCGAGCGGTTGGCGTGCGTGCTGAATGGCGAACACTGGATCGAAGAGCGCCTCATGCTGCGCGCTGAGGCGCGACGCGATGGCGTCGTGCTGAGCGCCCACGACGCGCTCAACGACATCGTGGTGAGCCGCGGCACGCTGGCGCGCATCATCCGCGCACAAACCTACGTGGACGGCAGCCATCTCGCCACCTACGCCTGCGATGGCTTGATCGTCGCCACTCCCACCGGCAGCACCGCCTATGCGCTGGCAGCCGGCGGACCGATCCTGCCGCCCACCTTAAAAAACATCCTGCTCGTGCCCATCGCGCCGCATCTCAGCCTCAACCGCGCAGTGGTGCTGGCGCAAGGCGCGCAGGTCTCCATCCGTGTGCGCACCGATCACCGCGCTATCCTCACTGCCGACGGCCAGAATGAACAAGAGCTGCACGATGGCGATGAGGTGATCGTGCGCGCTGGCGAGCACAATGCGCGATTCGCGCGCCTGCAACCTCCGTCCTACTTTTACAGCACACTCATGCAGCGCCTGCGCGGCGAAGACTGGAAGGACGAACACGTATAGCGAGTGGGCGCAGGTGGACGGCGCTCGCGCGCCTCATCGGCTGCACCACGAACAGCCCAGGCGTTCCAGCGCGCTGGTGAATTGTCTGCCTTAACATCGCAGCGCTATACTGCTAGCCCATCATGCGAATAACAAAGTGTTTACCGTTTTCCGCAGATGGGTGGTCGCGTGTGATTGTGGCGGGGGGTGGCGTAATACTGGCTGGCGCGTTGCTGTTTGGGGTGAGCACAACGACAGCGCGCAGGGTGAGCGCCGCACCATCTGCCGATTTGGTGGTCTATGGCGATAGCCTTGCGGCGGGATGGTCGGACTGGTCCTGGAACGCCGCGGTCAACTTCAGCAACAGCAGCCCCGTCTTCAGCGGCAGTGCCTCCATTGCTGTGACGTTCAATCAAGCCTGGGCGGGTCTCTCGCTGCGCACCGGGACGCCTGTGCAACCTGCACATTACTACACGCTCACCTTCCGCGTGCATGGCGGCACAGGCTCAGCCAAGCAGCTACGCTTCTTCGTGCAAGAGACCGACAGCGGTGGAGCGCTGGGCGAGTATGACTTCAGCGCCCCACCAGGCACCTGGACGACGATCACGCGCACCTTCGCGACGATGGGCAATCCGTCTCAGGTGGCGCGCATCAACATCATGGACCGCATCGGTGTGGCGCAGGGGACGTTTTACGTGGACGAGATCCGATGGGTGGAGGGCGCGCTGCCGCCAGCCTCGCCTGGCGATCCGATCACTGTCACGATTCAGGCGAGCAGCGTGCTCACGCCGTTCTCACCAGACATGCTCGGCAGTAACTTGCCCGCCTGGCTCGGTCCAACGCGCCTGAGTGATACCACTTTTCGCGCGCGCACAGCCGCGTCTGGATTGACGCTGTTGCGTCTGCCTGGCGGAAGCTGGAGCAACGCCTACGGCTGGCTCAGTTGTGAGATGGGAGCGGATCAACCAGGCGTAGAGCCTTGCGGCAGCGGCTGGGCATCTTGGGCGGCTAGACCAACCGACTTCGTCAACTTCTTGAAAGCGACGGGCATGCGCGGCATGTGGGTGGTGAACCCGAACGGCACGTCGAAAGAAGCTGCGGCGCTGGTGGCGTTCATGAATGGCTACATCACCGACACCCGCACCATCGGCGTGGACATCCGCGGCACGGACTGGTACACCGTTGGGCGATGGGCAGCGCTGCGCGCAGCGGGTGGCAATCTAGCGCCTGTCGGCATCAAGTTGTGGGAATTCGGCAACGAGGTATACGCTAGCAAATCCAGCACGGCATCATCGAGCAGCAGCAGCTTGTGCGTCTCATGGGCTTGGGAGGAAACCTGGACGTGCGACGGCTACGAATACGTGAACGGCGTGGGCAGTGGAGCAAGCCGTCGGGAGGGCTATCTGGAGTTTCGGCAGGCGATGAAGCTTGTAGACCCCACCATCACGCTGGCGGCGGTGGGGACGGAGTATCCTGGCTCGCCGTCGGACGTTGGTGGCGGCACATACTCTGGCTGGGGCAGCCGCGTGATCTCCGCGGCGGGAGCAAACCTGGAGATGTACGCCATTCACCCTTATCCGTACTTCACGCCGCCTTCGCAAATGGCGTCTATTCTGTCAAACCCACAGACGCACTGGTCCGCGATCATGAGCGGATTGCGCAACGCCTTCAACACCTACGCCAATGGGTGCCAGGCACCGGTCGCCGTCACCGAGTTCAACATCTTCGGGGTTCAGGATCAGGACAACGGTCAGTGGATGACGCGCGCGGTCAATGCGCTCTTCCTAGCCGACTCCATCGGTCAGGCGGCGCAGCATGGCGTGGCATTGTTTACGCAGTGGGACTTGGCGAATGGACGGGCTGCGAACGGCACAGAGTACGGTTTGATGCACGAGGACAACGGTTACTTCCGCGCGCCGCAGTATTACGTGTATCCGCTCTGGTCGCGCTTCGGCTCGCACATGCTGGCGATCACATCCACAGCAGACCCAGAATCGCAGATCAGCGTGTACGGAGGGCGCGTTAACTCCAGCACGATCTCGCTGCTGGCGATAAACAAGACCGCACAATCCATCACCGCTACGATTCACGTGACGGGATTCGGACCCTTGATTGGTGGGGCGGAGTGGAAAGTCGTCGCTAGCAGCTTAGGCTCACAGTTGGTGACTTACAACGGTCTCACCAATCCAGCCGACAATCTCTTGGACGCGCCGCCGACATCGTATCCCGCCTCTGGCAGCAGCGTGACGCGCGCCCTGGCGCCGTTTTCGATCGCGTTGCTGCACTTGTATCAGTCCCCACCGTCGCTCACCAACAAAGTCTGGCTGCCCCTTGCACGACGATAGCGCGGCAAGGTGTCAGCACCGCACCTGCGTCAACGTCTGGGAGGCGATGCTTGCCTCCCAGACGTTGACGCCCGCGCAAACTTCACTGAGCGTTGACCACCAACGATAAGCGGTTGATGGTGAGCTTGGTGTTTGGTCCGATCAAGCGACCGACATACACGACGCCTTCGGGGAAGAGTCCGTCGGGCAGCTTGGCTTCGGCGAGCGTGGTGACGTCCACCGTCTTGATCGGCTTGCCGTCTGCGTCGCTGACGGTGAAGCGCTTGCCGTTGGGGTCGAGGA
>FWWM01000740.1_pt1 | contig 107583 bp, 97 predicted proteins | sample 2228351 | NCBI WGS metagenome assembly FWWM01 (sample SAMEA103939774, study PRJEB20133) | metagenome
GCAAGCGGCGCACCGGGCCTTCCCGGTCGGCCCGGCAGGCCAGCTGAAAGCCGCCCAGCCCCTTGACCGCCAAAATCTTCCCCGCCGCCAGAAGCTCCCTGGCTTTTTCCACAGCGCTTTGTTCTTCCGCCAAAAGCCTCCCATCAGGCGCCAGCAGCGTGAGCCTGGGGCCACAAGCGGGACAGCACAGAGGTTCGGCGTGAAACCGGCGATCTTGCGGGTCGGTGTACTCCCGCTGGCAGTCGGGGCAAAGGGGAAAGCAGGCCATGGCCGTCCGAGAGCGGTCATAGGGCAGCGAGATGGCCAGCGAGTAACGGGGACCGCAGTTGGTGCAGGTGGTAAAGGGGTAGTGAAAGCGGCGGTTTTTGGGGTCCTCCATGTCCTGCCGGCAATCCCGGCACAGCGCCAAATCCGGGGGGACTAGGGCTTGCTTTCGCCTCCCGGGGAGGCTTTCCACCACCGAAAAGCCCTCCTCACCGCGGAGGGGAAGCTCCTCGCGCTGCACGCGCTCCAACCGCGCCCGGGGGGGCAAGGCAGCGGGAAGCGTGCGGAGAAAACCCTCCACCAGCTCCGCTTCCCCCTCCACCTCGATGACCGCCCCTTCCGGCGAGTTGGCCACAAAGCCGGAAAGACCCCAGGCCACGGCGTGGCGGTACACCGCCGGGCGAAAGCCCACCCCCTGCACCACGCCGGTGCAGGTGAGGCGCACCCTCAGGCGCGCTTGGCGGCCAGCGCGTGCTCGAGCTTCCGACACCACGCCTCCATGCCCTCGCCGGTTTTGGCCGAAACCCGCAAGATCTCCCCGTGGGGGTTTAAGGTGCGGATTTGCCGTTCCACCGCCTCCACATCGAAGTCCACGATGCCCAAAAGGTCAACCTTGGTGAGCAAAGCCACGCTGGCCCGGGCAAAGATGGCCGGGTACTTGAACGGCTTGTCATCCCCTTCGGTTAAGGAAAGCAGCACGACCTTAAAGTCCTCGCCCAAATCGTAAGAGGTGGGGCAAATGAGGTTGCCCACGTTTTCGATGAAGAGGATGTCCAGCGCCCCGAAGCCCGCTTTTTCCAAAGCCCCTTGCACCTGCCGGGCATCCAAATGACACGCCCCGCCGGTGAGGATTTGGTAGGCGGGAAGCCCCAGCTTCCTGATACGATCGGCATCCCGCTCGGTGGCAATGTCCCCCACCAGCACCGCGGTTTTGAGCTTGCCGGAAAGCCGCGCCAGGGTGGCTTCCAAAAGCGTGGTCTTGCCCGACCCCGGCGAGGAAATCAGGTTCACCACCAGGGTTTTTTCCTGCAAAAAGCGGGTGCGCAACGCTTCCGCCGCCTGGCGGTTGGCCTCCAGAATTTGCGCGCGTACGTCTGCCGTGGGACTCATGGCTTTTCTCCATCCACCTCAAACTCCACCTGCACCAGGTCCAGCTCGTTGCCCCCTTCCACCGAAAGCGGGGCCCCGCAGGAAAGGCACAGGGGAACCCAGGCCCCGGGAGCCCGGGCAACCGGTCCACAGGTGGGGCAAACTTGCCGGGCTGGCAAAAAATCCACCTCCAAACACGAGCCCTCCGCCGGACCCCCAACGGTGACCGCTTCCCAGGCGTAGCGCAAAAGCTCGGGCTCCACCGCCGAAAGCTCCCCCACCGCCACCTTCACCCGCAGGATCCGACTGCCGCCGTGCTGGGCAAGGATGGTCTCGCTGGTTTTCAGGATTTCCAGGGCAATGGAGGTCTCGTGCATGCCGCCCCATGCTAGCGAAGCTCAGCCCCCGCTGCCAAGCGTCAAAGCTTGCTCGCCCCGGCGCTGGGGCTTTCCACCCCGATGGAACGCGCCAGGTCAAGGACAAAGGCCTCAACCTCACGAAGCAAGCTCGGAAAGCGCTCCTGCAGGGCTTGTGAAAGGCCTATTCTCGTTGACACCTCACCGGCAGTAACAACCCCCAGCCAGGCTTGCGGTGGTAACGAGCCGGTGAGCTCGGCGGCAGCCAGCAGCTCCAGGGCACTGCCCTCGTGGGGGGAAAGGACGCGCGCCCGCCCCCAGTGGGGCGGAAGCGGCCAGGAAAGCCATTGGAGCTCTCCGGGGACCTCACCCCGCATAGCATCCAAAAGCACCAGGGCCTGTCGTCCTTCAAGATAGGGCAGCAAGGCCAAACCCAAAGTACCGCCGTCAAGCACCTCCGCGTGCGGTAAGCAGAGCGTGGCCAGCTCCCTGGCCAGCAGAACACCCACGCCGTCGTCCGCCAAGAGCACGTTGCCCACCCCCACCACCAAAATGGAAGCCGGAGGCGGGGGTGGGCCCATCATTGACCGACAGGAGCTTCAGGAGAGCCAGGTGTCGTGATCAATATCCCCCTCCTGGTAGAACTTCTCTCCGGAAATCATGGCGGAAATCAAACCGTTTTTGTACTGGAGGCCGTCGTAGAAGACGATGTACACGTGCAGAATGGCAAACACCACAAAGCCCCAGGCAAAGAAGTGGTGCCACGTGCGGGTCGCCATGGACCCGCCCAACAGCGGAATAACCCAACCCACCAGCTTGTCCCAGAACCCTCCAGGGTTGGACTCCGAGTACAGGGCAAGGCCGGTGAAGATCTGCGCCCACCCCAGGGCAATCACGAAAACCGTGTACACCAGCCCACCCAGGGCGTTGTGACCCAGGTGAACGTGGCCCTTTTGCAACTTCAGGTAATCGGTGGTCTGGCGCCAGAGGTCTTTCCACCACTGTCGCCGCCAAACGAAGGGGAAACCCGAACGGGCGTAGTTGTTGCCCATCCAAAACCAGTAAATACGCCACAGGAAGTTGACCAAGAAGATGAACGCGGTGGTGAAGTGGATCTTGCGGACCCATGCCATCACGAAGTTGCCGTAGGGCTCGCCGGCGGGGGCCAAAAGCGGGGCGGCAATGTAAAGGCCGGTGAGGAACAAAACCGTCAGGCACACCGCGTTAACCCAGTGAAACACGCGGATGGGCCACTCCCACACGTACTTGCGGCGAAAGTAGCGGTGTGGTCGTGCCACCACATCGTTGGGATCCAGAGGCTCCACGTAGGTCGTCATAGACACCTCCCTACCGCACCACCACTTCGCTCAAAAGCTCGCCTTCGGGTCCCAAAAGGTGCGACGCGCACGCCAGGCAGGGGTCAAAGGAGTGAATGGTGCGCAGGATTTCCACCGGCTGCTTGGGATCGGCCACCGGTGTGCCCAAAAGCGCGGCTTCGTAAGCCCCGTGCTGCCCCTTGCTGTCCCGGGGCGAAGCGTTCCAGGTGGAGGGCACCACGATTTGGTAACGGGCAATCTTGCCGTCCTGGATGTGCACCCAGTGCGCCAGGGCCCCGCGGGGAGCCTCGGTAAAGCCAAAGCCCTTGCAGGACTGCGGCCAGGTGCTGGGATCCCAGCGCTCGGTGTTGGCCACCGCCCGGTCCCCGGCCTTGAGGTTGGCCACCAGGCGGTTGTACTCCTCCATGAGCCAATGGACGGCCAGCTTGGTCTCCAAACCCCGGGCCGCGGTGCGACCCAAGGTGGAGAACAGCGCCCCAGGAGGCACACCCAGCTTGCCCAGGGCTTCGTGCACAACCTCCTTGAACTCGTCCTTCCCCGAGGCGTAGCCCACCAGCACCCGGGCCAGAGGTCCCACTTCCACCGCGTGCCCTTTCCACCGCGGGGACTTTAGCCACGAGTAGGCTTTGCTCTCGTCCAGGTACTCGTAAGGCGGCCTGGGCCCGGTGTAGTGGGGCTGGGTTTCGCCCTCGTAGGGGTGCAGCGCCTGTTTGCCTGCGGGGTACTGGTACCAGGAATGAGCCACCTCCTCGCGGATTTGGTCGGGGTCCTCCAAATCCACCGGCAGCACCTCGTTAAGGTTGCGGTTGAGGATGACCCCCCGGGGGAAGCGGAAGCTGGCCGGATCCGACGGGTGGGTGAGGGGCAAGTCGCCGTAAGCCAGGTAGTTGCCCAGCCCGGCACCGATGCCCGCCCATTCCGGATAGAAGGAAGCCACAGCCAGCAAATCCGGCAAGTAGAGGTGCTCGACAATAGCAAAAGCCTCTTCGATTTTTGCCTTTACCAGGTTGAGCCGCTCCACGTTGATGGCGTTGTCGCTTTCCAGGTCAATGGCACAGGCCATGCCGCCCACCAGGTAGTTGGGGTGCGGGTTTTTGCCACCGAACACGGTGTGGATCTTGATGATTTCCTTTTGCCAGCGCAGCGCCTCCAGGTAGTGTGCCACCGCCATGAGGTTGGCTTCCGGCGGCAACTTGTAGGCGGGGTGACCCCAGTAGGCGTTTTGGAAGATCCCCAGCTGCCCCGATTCCACAAAGCGCTTGAGTGTGGCCAGCACATCGCTGAAGTAGCCCGGCGACGAGTAGGGCCATTTGGGCGAAACCTTCTGCGCCAGCTCCGCCGTGGCTTTGGGATCCGCCTTGAGCGCCGACACCACATCCACCCAGTCCAAAGCGTGCAGGTGGTAAAAGTGAATCACGTGGTCCTGCACGTACTGGGTGAGCTCCATGATGTTTCGAATGATTTCCCCGTTGGGGGGAACCACGATGCCCAAGGCGTTTTCCACCGCTCGCACCGAGGCAAGGGCGTGCACCGTAGTGCAAACCCCGCAAATGCGCTCACAAAAAGCCCAGGCGTCGCGGGGATCGCGGCCCTGAAGGATGATCTCCAGCCCCCGCCACATGGTGCCCGAGGACAGCGCCTCGCGGATCCTGCCATCCTCACCCAAAACCGCTTCAATGCGCAGGTGACCCTCAATGCGGGTCACCGGATCCACCACGATCCGTTCTTTGGCCATGGTCCTCCCCCTTTCTTACTCTTCCTTGCTGGCGGCTTGTGCCCGCTCTTTTCTTATTTGCGCGATCCTTTTCACCGCAAAAGAGGCAAAGTGCGCGGCCACACCCACACCGGCGGCCACCGCCACGGTCTTGCCGATTTCATCGGCGGTAGCTTCCACCCCTGGCAACGGCACCGCGGTCAACCGCTCGTAGAACGGTCCGTTGTCCCAGAAGTTCGCTTCCGAGCAACCAATGCAGCCGTGGCCGGAGCCGATGGGGAAAGACACGCCGTTGTTCCACTTAAAGGTGGAGCAGGAGTTGTAGGTCATGGGACCGCGGCAACCCATCTTGTAAAGGCACCAGCCCTTCCGCGCACCTTCGTCGTCCCAGCTTTCCACGAACTGACCGGCGTCAAAGAAAGCCCGGCGGTAACATTTGTCGTGGATGCGTTGGCCGTAAAACATCTTGGGTCGCCCAAAGCGATCCAACTCCGGCAGGCGATCAAAGGTGAGGATGTACGTGAGTACCCCGGTCATGACCTCGGCAATGGGTGGACAGCCGGGGACGTTGATCACCGGCTTGTCCTTGATGAGCTCATGGACCGGCTTGGCGCCCGTGGGGTTGGGCTTGGCCGCCTGCACACAGCCGTTGGACGCGCAGGAACCCCAAGCAATCACCGCCATGGCGCCTTTTGCCGTTTCTTGCAGGATTTCCAAAAACGTCTTCCCCGCCACGGTGCAGTAAATGCCCCCATCCTTTGTGGGCGCATTGCCCTCCACCGCCAGCACGTAGCGCCCCGGATACTCCCGCATGATGCGCTCGCGGATTTCTTCCACCTGATGCCCTGCCGCGGCTTGCAAGGTGTCGTCGTAATCCAGCGAGATCATGTTGAGCACGATATCCGCGGCAATGGGATGGGAGGAGCGAATGAACGACTCACTGCAGCAGGTGCACTCCAGGCCGTGCAGCCAAATGACCGGCAGCCGCGGCTTGGTCTCCAGAGCTTCCACCACCCGCGCCACCTGCGAAGCGGGTAGCCCCAGGGCAGCCGCGGTGACGGTGCAAAAGCGCAAGAAGTCCCGGCGGCTAACCCCATGACTGGAAAGAACCTCATAGGTCGTTGGCCACTTACCCTTTTCCCCCATAGGCACCTCCTGAACTTGTCTTTAAGGCTAAGACCCGGCCAGACTCTTGTCAAGAGCTTGTATGTCACATCAAATCGTCATTAAAACGTAAATTAAGTCGCAACGACAGTCCTGACGGGAGAAAACTTACGCGGCTAAGGCAACAGGCGCTCCACCGCAGCTCGAAGAAACGCTTTGACCTCAGCCCAGGGGGCCGGCTGGAGCATGCGGAGCTCCGGTTCTTCCTCGGCGTCATCAAAGTACACCAGCGCCCGAACCACATGGCCGATGTCGGTGGCTTGATACTTCTGCTGGAACCATTCCAGGAGCTTAGGGAGTGCTATCCCCTGCTGAAGGACAAACCAAAGGTCCACGAAGTCCTTGCGGCTCCCCCGGGAAGCAACGGCTGCCAGCTTCATGGCGGCAATGTCGGCAACGCTGGCCACCGGTACAAGCTCCGGGGCGAGTTTTTCCGGGGCTGCCAGCAGAGGATACCGATACCCGAAGAAGCTCAGCTGCACGCCACCCAGAAGGCCATAAAGGGTCCTCGGCGCCACCGATGTGACGGTCAGGTCGGGGAGAAATTTCTGAAGGCCCGCCCGCAACTCGTCCACGTCCTCAAGCTGCGCCGAAAAGAAATCCAAATCGTTCGACAGGCGATGCCCCAATCGCAGGGCCAAAGCCGTCCCACCGGCCAGGTAAAAGTCCGTCCCTTCCAAGGCCACCGAGACGCGCCGCAACGCCTCCAGCACCGCAGCGGGAAGAGCTTCCCAATGGGCGTTCATCGCCACGCGGAAAGCCTCTCCCGGGCGGACCGAACCCACAGGTCGGCGGTTTCCTCGGGAATTCCAGCGATCCACGCCCAAAACCGCAGCTCCCGGGGGGGCAGCACACGGTGGCCCCGCGCCCGCAGGTATTCGGCCAGCCGGGCCCTTCCAAACTGGGCCAAAAGCCATTGCATTTGCTCCCAGCTCCCGCGCTCCAATACCCGCTCGATGATGACGCGCTCCCACACCGGTCCCTCCAGCCGATCAGGGAGCTGGAAGTCATGGAGCAAAAGGCCAATGGAGCTGGGCACGATCACGCTTGTATCGTACCACGCTCGCGGCGCTTTAATGCTTGCCTGCTAAAAGGCTTACATTTCGGAAAACATAACGGCTCTGGTCTCCTTCAGTTTGCCAGCCGCTGAAGACTTGGTGTCAACTCCCAACTCACCGCCCGCCCTCACCCCCAGGGCGTTAGCGTCCGGGCTGGCGGCGGGCTTGTGAGCGGGAAACCAAAGCACGGGTAAGTCGGGGGAAGTGTCGGGCCAAAAAGACCGCCACCTTGCCGTGCCCGGTGACCACCAGTTCGGGCTTCCGTTTCAAAATCGCCCGCACCATGAGCTTGGCGGCCTTTTCCGCCGACATGATCAGCCACGGCGGAACAGGATCGGGAGCTTCCGGGCGCAGGATGCCGCGGTTGTCCACGCGGCGAATGTTGCTTTCCACAAACCCCGGGGAAATGAGCACCACGCTTACACCGTGGGGACGCAGCTCTCCCCGCAGGCTTTCCGCCAAAGCCCGCACCGCAAACTTGCTCATGGCGTAGGCTGAAGCCCCCGGAGTTGGAAAGTAACCGGAAACCGACCCCATGATGGCCAGGATCCCGCGGCTTTCCTTGAGCGCCGGTAAGGCGGCCTTCACCGTGCGGATGACCCCGTACACGTTGGTTTCAAACTGGCGCTCAAAGTCCTCGAGGGTTAACTCCTCCACCCTCCCCACCACGCCAAAGCCGGCGTTGGCCACCACTACGTCCAAACCCCCAAGGCTTTCCACAGCAAAAGCCACCGCTTTCTCCACCGAAAGGGAATCGGTCACATCGCACACCACCGCTTGCGCCCAACCTCCCTGGGCGCGAATGCCCTGGCAAACCGCCTGCAAGCGGTCCTGGGAGCGAGCCGCAATGACCACTTTGGCCTTGAGCTGAGCAAAACGCCGGGCCAGAGCCGCCCCTATCCCCGATGACCCTCCGGTAATAAAAACCCGCAAACCCGATGCATTTCTCATGAAAGCATTCTTTCGGAAAAGGCACGGTTTGGCAAGAACACAACCGCCAGCAAACGAATCTTGCAACCCTACTAGGCAAAACCAGCATCCATGTTGACAAATTGTCTTGTGTGGATAGCATGTGCCCTGAGGATGCACACGAGGTCCTGGATCGCGGTCATCGCAGCCTGGTCTTTTTGGGTGTTCCCCAAAGGACAGGCGATCGGTGAGCGATTGAACTTTTCCCTGTACACCAACACCGAGGGCCTGCCGCAGCGACAGGTGCTGGCTGTTACCCGGGACGAGCAGGGCTACCTGTGGGTTGGTACTTACGGCGGACTTTCCCGATTCAACGGCCGCAGCTTCCTCACCCTGCGAACCCACCATGGCCTTTCGTCCAACGGCATCCAAGATATCGTGGCGGTGGACAGCGGTCGGCTTTGGGTGGGCACCTCCGGTGGCGGTGTGTGCCTGGTGGAAGCCCTCAGGGCTACCCGCTGCTTTCACGCTCCAAACACGCTGACCTCCGAGGATGTCCTGGATTTGGAAATGGACGGCAAGGAGAGCGTGTGGGTGGGGGGCTTTGACGGGGTCACGCGGCTTTTTGCGGACGGCTCAAGCCAAAAGTTTGGCGATGCCGACGGTAAGGTCCTCCGTAACGTTTGGAGCATCAAAAAGGTCGGGCAACGAATCGTCGTGGGCTTTTCCGGGGGTCTGGCGGAAATCCGCGGCGACCGCGCCCACCTCCTTCCGGTGCAAGTTCCCGATGGGGGCGTCCGCGCGTTGCTCCCCACCCATCGGTGGCTTTACGTAGGTTGCGAGCGCGGTCTTTTCCGGCTGCCGGCAAGCCTGGAAGCATTACAACCCGAGCTTCTGGTGCCGAACATCACGGTGCAAGACCTCTCCGGTGGCGAAGACAACGTGTGGGCCGCGACACGCACCGGCCTCCTCCACTGGGATGGCCAGACGCTCCGCACCTTGACAACCAAAAACGGCCTGCCCACGGAGGTGGTGCACCGGGTCCTCTTGGACCACGAAGGCATCCTGTGGATGGGGACCGAAGAGGGGCTCGGCAAGCTGGTTCCGGGACCTTTCTTGACCTTCACCACAGCTGACGGTCTGCCGCACAGCTTCGTGCGGGCCATTGCCGAGGATGCCAAGGGGCGGCTGGTGGTGGGCACCCGAAACGGACTGGCGGTGGGCGAAAGGGACGGTTCCCTTCCGCGTTTCCGTTCGGTTTTTACAGAACGGCGGGTTTACGCGATCCTCCAGCACCCCAGCGGTGATCTATGGGTTGCTACCAACGGTGGCGTCGTTCAGCTCCGCAACGACCAAACTGCACGCATTTGGCAGGAAAAGGATGGGCTTCCCGATCGCTTCACCTTTGCTTTGGCGTACGATGCCACTACCGACGAGCTCTGGTTGGGGACCTGGTCGGGGACCGCCTGCCTCAAACGGGGCAAGCTGGTCCCGCTGCCGCCGCCGTTGGCTTCCGCTCGCCCCCTTTCCATGCACGTGGACCAGCGCGGGCGGCTCTGGATTGGGCTGCGGGACGGCAAGGTGTTGGTGCGCGAACGAAACGGCAATACGAAGGTGCTGGGGGCAGCCGAGGGTTTTTCTGACCAGGTGGTGTGGTCCATTGCCTCCGACGAGCAAGGGGTCTGGCTGGGAACCAACGGGGACGGGGCCTTTTACGTGAGCGACCGCGGCATCAGCCGATGGGACACCAGCAAGGGATTAGTTGACGACTTTGTCTGGCAGGTGCTGCCCGACAAGAAAGGGCGGGTTTGGTTTTTCACCTCCCAGGGGCTCGATCGCCTGGAAGCTGGAAACATCAGGCACTTTGGCGCCCACGACGGCCTTCCGGACCTGGAGGGTTCGGCCAACGCCTGCTGGCAGGACTCCCGGGGCAACCTCTGGTTTGGTACCGGCTCGGGGCTGGTGCGCTACGACCCGCAGGCGGAAAACAAAGCCCTGGCCCCGCCTCAGGTGTTGTTGGAATCCGCGACCTTTGGAAACGGGGTTGCTGTTCAGCCGGGCAAGCAACTCCCCTCCACCCACGGGCGGGTGGTTTTTTCCGTGGTTTCCCTGGCGCTGCGCAACGAAAAAGCCCTCCGTTACAGCTACCGCTTGCTTCCGGCCCAGCCCTCCTGGTCGCCGCCCCAGGCCCAGGGGGAGATCGCCTTTGCCGCCCTGGGACCCGGCAGCTACCGCTTTGAGGCGGTGGCGCTGGACGCCGACGGTCAGCGCTCCGAAACCCCCGTGGCCTTTGAGTTTTCCGTGGCTCGCCCCTGGTGGCAAAGCCCCCTCTTTTTGACGGGTTTGGTCCTCCTGGCGGTAGGGCTCACCGTGGCTTACTCCCGGTGGCGGCTGGCCCGGGTGCAGGCCCGCGCTCGGGAGCTTGAACGGCTGGTGAAGGAACGCACCCGGGAGCTGGCGGAAAAAGCCCTGGAGCTGGCCCGTTTGGCTGAAACCGATGAGCTTACCGGCCTTCCTAACCGCCGGAAGTTCTTTGAAACGCTGCGTTCTGAACTGCAGAGGCTCTGGCGTGCCCCCCAGGAAACCCGCCTGGCCTTGCTGCTGGTGGACCTGGACAACTTCAAGGACATCAACGACACCCTGGGCCACACCGCCGGGGATTTGGTGCTTAAAGCGGTGGGCGCGGCTCTGGCCGCTTCGGTGCGCACCACCGACACCGTGGCTCGCATCGGCGGCGACGAGTTCGCCGTGATTTTGCCCATGACCGATCGCTTAGGTGCGGCAGTGGTGGCGCGAAAGGTCCTGGACGCTGTGAGTTCGGTGCGGGTTGATTTCGCCGGCCGCACCTTGAGCGTCACCGCCACGGCCGGCCTGGCGGTGGTGGCCCCAACGGCGGCGTTTGCCGAAGAGGAAATCACCCGCCTGGTGCAGCGGGCCGACGTGGCCCTTTACGCCGCCAAGCGACGGGGTGGCAACATCTTCCTGGAAGACACAGAAACCCTAGCGTAGCCGCTGGCCAACTACCGTCCATGAACCCCAAAGCAGCACCTTGCGTTATTGACAAGCGAGGAGGGCATGAGCATGGCCATGGCATGTCGGGCTTGCGGGCGGGAAATCCCGGAGGGCAGCACGTACTGCAACTTTTGTGGGACAGCACAGGCGTTAGGCTTCCGCAAGCTTTTCCGCTCGTCTACGGAACGTCAGCTCCTGGGGGTATGCGGAGGGTTCGCCGAGTACTGGGAGCTGGATCCCACGGTCATCCGCGTGGCGTATGCCGTGCTGACGTTTCTTACCGGCGTTCTTCCCGGTGTTCTGCTCTACTTCGTGCTGGCCCTCATCATGCCCAAGCGGTAATCAGGGCCGCCCTGGGTTTTTTGGCGCTGGCCTCAGGACCTTTCGCGGCTGTGCCGGCAGGATTGAGGCAAAGCTCAGCCGGTTGTTGTTTAGGGTTTGTTCCGGAGTGGCGGTGGAAACCCAAGCGAACCCCAGTCGCAACGCCAAAAGGCTTCCGCGAAGAACAAACTCCAGGGTCACCTCGCTGCCCGGCTCCAGGGTTCCCAACTGGCACCGCGCTTTGTTTTTCGTTCCCGAAGTCTCGCAGGAAAAGCCGATGGGCAGGCCTTGAACTACCCCTCCGCCCCCGGCCAAAACCTCAATTTGGCTTTCGAAAGCCGGAGCTTCACCCTGGTTTTTGACCCGCAGGGAAACCACCACAGAGTGGGCGCCCAGCTCCTCATCGAAGCTGGCCTGGCCCTCCAGGGCCAGGTCTGCCGCCGGGCTACTGCGGGCCGTGCAGCGGAGCTCCCGCTCGGGAAGCTCACCCCCGTGGGGCGTCACTGTCCAATACACCGGGTACAGCTCCTCGGTGGAAAAGGCCAATGAAAACGATTGCAGTTGTTCCTGAGCATCCGCCAGCCCGAGCTGCGCTGCGGTGAGCCCGCGACACTCCCAAAAATCCTCTCGCCGGCCGGCGCTTCTCACCATGAAAAGCTCCCTGGACACGGAAGTAGCGTCGGTTCCCGCCAGCAGCACGGTGCCATCGGGAAATGGGGCGACCCCCGCAGGCCAAACCCCGCGGCCCCCGCGATAGCCCAGGGCGGAAAGCCCGGAAAGGTCCCAGGGAAGCTGAAGCATCAGCGCCTCCCCGTAAGCCAAGCCCTGCTGCGCTGCTACCAGCCAGCCCGACCCGGCTGCCGCCGCGTAGCCCCACAATCCCTCGTCGCCAACCACCTTCTTTTGCGCCACTAACTGCCCTTCCCCGTCAACCGTGGCCAACCATAGATCGGTCGGGCTTTCCCGGTGTTCCAGCGTCCCTACCAAAAGCCAGCGTCCTTGCGGGCCAAAGCTGCAGGCATCCAGCGTCCTCCCGGCGGGCAGGCGAAAGGTCCATCGGGGCTGGCCCTGAGGGTCCCAGAGGCTTGCGAAACCGTAGCGGGATTCGCCCTCCCAGACCGAACCCACCACCAGAAGCGATCCATCCGGCGCTGAACACACATCGTTGAGCCGCGCCAAAGGCAGGGAAAGCACCCGTACCCACTCCAGCTCGCCCGAAGCGCTCACCCGCGCTACTGCGGGCCCTGCCAGCTGCGAACGGCCCTGGCGGTTAAAGCTTACGTAGAACCCGCCGTGGGGTGCCGGGGCCAGCCGTACCGGTTCATGGCCCCAGGTCACCCGGGCTTGCCAAAGGAAGTTTCCCGCCCCATCGAGCTTGGCCACAAAGGCGCCGCCGTAATCGTGAGGCCAAAAGTCCGCAGCCCCTGCCACCACCCAGCCATCCTCCTGCGGAAGCGCCCGCTCCAAGGACCCGGTTCCATCGGTCACCAGCGTCCATTGCGGCTCACCTTGGGCAGACACCAAAACCGCCAGCGGCCACCCCTCAACTTTTCCAAGCAGCAACGCCTCCCCGGCGGGGTTTACCGACAAACCGGAAACCTCAGCCCATTGCCCTCCGGGAAAGCTCAGGGTTTGCACGTAAAGCTCCTGGCCTGGCAGCCCCGTTGCGACCGCACCCAGGACCAGAGCCAACCAGTGGTTCTTCATCGCGGAAGCCCTCCCACGCAATGTACGGTGGGAAAAGCCCGCGCGTTGGGTAGCCTAGGCTTCCACGAGCTCGTGGGTGGAGAAGAAGAAGCCCACCTCGATTTTGGCGTTTTCGGGGGAATCCGAGCCGTGGATGGCGTTGCGCTCAATGGAGGAACCGTACAAAGCCCGGATGGTGCCCGGCGCCGCTTTGGCCGGATCGGTAGCCCCCATCACCTCCCGCAAGTACGCCACGGCGTTGTCCCGCTCCAGGGCCATCACCCACACCGGCCCCGAGGTCATAAACGCCACCAGCGAGTTGTAAAACGGCCGTTCCCGGTGCACTTCGTAGAACTTTTTGGCTTGCGCTTCCGTAAGCCGCAAGCGCTTGACCCCCAAGATGGCGAAACCTTCCCGCTCCAAACGGTCAATGATGGCCCCCACGTGGCCAGCAGCCACCGCATCGGGCTTGATGATTGTCAACGTGCGCTCCACCATGCTCCCCCCTTTTACGCTCGGCCTAAAACCTTGGCCATGGTGATACCGATTTCCGCCGGCGTGGGCACCACGTGGATGCCCGCCGCTTGCAGGGCTTCCATTTTTTCCTTGGCGGTGCCCTTGCCTCCGGAAATGATGGCGCCGGCATGGCCCATGCGCCGCCCCGGAGGTGCCGTTTGTCCGGCGATAAATGCCACAACTGGCTTGGAAAAATGGGCCTTGACGTATTCAGCGGCTTCTTCTTCGGCAGTACCGCCAATTTCGCCAATGAGCACCACCGCTTCGGTTTGCGGGTCGTCTTTAAACGCTGCCAGCACGTCCACAAAGGTGGTCCCCGGTACCGGGTCACCGCCAATCCCCACACAGGTGGACTGGCCCAGCCCCAACTTGGTAAGCTGGTCCACCGCTTCGTAGGTCAGGGTTCCCGAGCGGGAAACCACGCCAATGCTGCCCTCCTTGTGAATGTGCGCCGGCATGATCCCCAGCTTGGCTTTCCCCGGCGAGATGATGCCGGGGCAGTTGGGACCGATGAGCCGCACCTTGCTTCCGGAAAGCGCCTGCTTTACCAGCACCTCATCCCGGGCGGGGATGCCCTCGGTAATGCAGACGATGAGCTCAATGCCGGCATCGGCCGCTTCCAAAATGGCGTCGGCGGCCAAAAGCGGCGGCACGAAGATCAAGGAAGCGTTGCAGTTGGTGGCCTTTTTGGCCTCGGCCACGGTGTTGAACACCGGAACCCCGTCCACCTCCTGGCCGCCCTTGCCGGGGGTGACGCCGGCCACGATCTGGGTGCCGTACTCGCGGCAGCGAGCGGCGTGGAACTGCCCCTCTTTCCCGGTAAGACCCTGCACCACAACGCGCGTGGTTTGATCCACCCAAATGGCCATACAACCCTCCCTATCCCGCCAACGCCACAACTTTTTGCGCGGCTTCCGCCATGGTGCTCGCCGGATGCAAAGGCAAACCGGAGTTTGCCAGGATTTCCTTGCCGGCCTCCACGTTGGTGCCTTCCAAACGCACGACGATGGGCAGCTTCACGTCGAGGTTTTTGGCGGCGGCCACCACGCCGGCAGCAATCATGTCGCAGCGGACGATGCCGCCAAAGATGTTGATGAGCACCGCCTTGACGTTGGGATCCGAAAGCAAGATGCGAAATGCGTTTTCCACCCTTTCCTGGCTGGCACCGCCACCCACATCCAGGAAGTTGGCCGGGTTGCCACCGTAGTGTTTGATGATGTCCATGGTGGCCATGGCCAGCCCGGCGCCGTTCACCATGCAGCCGATGGTGCCGTCTAGCTTGATGTAGTTCAAATCGTACTTGGAGGCCTCCACCTCGAAGGGGTCCTCCTCGTCCACATCGCGCATGGCGGCAATATCGGGGTGCCGGGAAAGGGCGTTGTCATCAAAGTTCATTTTGGCATCGAGAACCAAAACCCGCCCGTCCCCGGTGATCAAAAGCGGGTTGATTTCCGCCAGCGAAGCGTCGGTTTCGTTGTAAGCGCGGGAAAGCGCCTGGGAAAACGTCACAAACTCCTTAAAGGTGTTGCCTGAAAGACCCAGGGCAAATCCCAGCTTGCGAGCCTGGAACGGGCGCAATCCCAAGACCGGATCAAAGTGCTCCTTGAGGATGGCCTCAGGGTGTTCTTTCGCCACCTCCTCGATTTCCATACCCCCAAAAGCGGAAGCCATCATCACCGGCAAACCGCGGCTGCGGTCCAAAACCACGCCAAGGTAAAGCTCCCGGGCAATGGGAAGCGCCTCCTCCACCAGCACCTTCCGCACCAGCTTGCCTTCCGGGCCGGTTTGCACCGAAACCAGCTTCATCCCCAGGATCTGCGAGGCCACCTGGAAAGCTTCCTCCGGGGAATTGGCCAGCTTCACGCCCCCCGCCTTGCCCCGCCCACCGGCGTGGACCTGGGCTTTCACCACCACGCGGCCACCCAGCTCCTGGGCGATGCTCTTGGCCTCTTCCGGTGTGGTTGCCAACCGTCCCCGGGGAACCGCCACCCCGTAACGCGCCAGGATTTCCTTGGCTTGGTATTCATGAACCTTCATGGGTGCCTCCAGAAAGGCTCGACGTTGAGTCGAGCTTGTGGATTGTGCACGAAATCACGTTCCCTTGCAAGGTACCAGTTTTTTCCAGTGCAAAGGGCCAAACCACGGCAGTCAACGGAAGGGGGCACACGGTTTTTTCGTTGGACGGCGGATACAATGGCGCGCGACTTCGGGGGTACGAGTGGAAAAGCCGCCGGCCCCCCAGATCGCCAGTGAATTTAAAGGAGAATCGAGGCGCCATGCCAGGACCCCAGTGTTTGTTCTCGCAGTTACCGCGGCACCCTAACCTGCTTCCCCTGGGGATTCTGGGAGGCGCCGGCGTGCTGCTTTCCTCCTGCTCACTGGCCACCTCGGCAAGCACATCCCACTGGTTCAGCTTTCTGCTTTTTGCTTTGGTGGGTTTTATTGCTCAGCTCATTGATGGAGCTTTGGGCATGGCCTACGGGGTGAGCTCCAACAGCCTTCTTTTGAGCCTTGGGGTACCCCCTGCTGCGGCCTCCGCCAGCGTCCATACCGCGGAGGTGGTGGTGACCGGGATTTCCGGGGCCTCCCACTGGAAACTGGGAAACCTCGATCGAGAGCTGGTCAAGCGCTTGCTGGTGCCCGGGGTTCTGGGTGGTGTTTTGGGAGCCTACGCCCTCACCTCGGTGAACGGCGAGAAGATCAAGCCTTTTATTGCCGCGTACCTCCTGCTCATGGGGCTGCGCATCGTGGTCAAAGCTCGCAACCACCGAGGGCAGCACCGGCGCGCCTACCGTCACACCAGCCTTTTGGGTTTTTTCGGTGGCTTTTTAGACGCCATGGGCGGCGGGGGCTGGGGCCCCATCGTCACCACCACGCTTGTGGCCAGGGGCAATCACCCTCGCTACGCCATTGGCTCGGTGAACTTTTCGGAGTTTTTTGTGACGCTGGCGCAAACCGCCACATTCATCGTTAGCTTGAGCTACGCCGAACACTGGCGGGTGATTGCCGGTCTAACCCTCGGGGGCATGATCGCAGCGCCACTGGCGGCCCGGGTGACCAGGAAGCTGCCTGCAAAGCCCCTCATGATCCTCGTAGGCTCCCTCATCGTGGCTCTCTCGCTGCGAACGCTTTGGGTCAGCCTGGCGCGGTAAGCTCTGCCCGCAAGAAACCGGAAGGCAATCGGCGTTGCGTGGCCCTGCCCGCGGACCAAGGGCGGGCTTGGGGCCGGCAAAAATCGTGCTTAAATCCAATAAGCGGAACGCGCTGCCTACGCAGTTCAAAAAGCGTTGGCCAAACGATACCCAAGGCCCTACTATGTTCCTGTGAACCCGGGAACGGTGGTTGGTCACTTCCGCTTGCAAGCTCTCCTGGGGCGTGGCGGCATGGGGGAGGTTTGGCAGGCCAAGGACCTGGTTTTAGGCCGGGAGGTGGCCTTGAAGTTTTTGCCCGACAAGCTCCTCCACGACCAAGATGCGGTGACGCGTTTTCGTCGCGAAGCGCGGGCGCTAGCGGTGATCAACCACCCTGGGGTGGCTGCGGTTTACGAGCTGGAGGAAATCCCAAACCCGGAAGACCCCGAGCAGCCAATTCGCATCATCGTCATGGAGCTTGTGAAAGGCGAGAGCCTGGACCGCATCGTGGCCCGGGGACCGCTGCCCCTGGAAAGGGTCGTTCCCTTAGCTGAACAGCTGGCTGCGGCGCTCCAAGCGGCGCATGCCGAAGGCGTTGTTCACCGAGACCTCAAGCCCTCCAACGTAATGGTCGACCAAGCGGGCCACGTCAAGATTTTGGACTTTGGTTTGGCTCGCTTTAAGCCCATGGTCCGCCCAGGGGATCACGACCGCACCTGGGAACAGTCCGACTCAGGCGTCGCGGTGGGAACGGCGGCCTACATGCCGCCGGAGCAAATTCTCGGGCAGGAAGCCGACGAAAAAAGCGACGTCTGGGCCTTTGGTTGCACCGTGGTGGAAATGCTGTGCGGACACCCCCTGGTGCAAGGGGCCAACATCCCGGAAATTGTGGGCCAAGTGCTCAAGGGCGAGCTCAACTGGAGTGCCCTTCCCAGGGGCGTGCCAAGGCCACTGCGGAGGCTTTTGCAGGCCTGCTGCTCCCTCGAAAAGGAAAAGCGGCCTTCAACCCAGGACATCATTGCCACCTTGCGACACTTGCAGCAGCGGCGCCAGGTGCGGCTGCGGGCGCTGGCGGCGGTAGCGGTTTTGGCGTTGGGGGTTTTGGCCAGTCGGTTGCTTTGGCCCCCAAAACAAGCTTCCCTGTTGGACCCGGACCGCCGCCTAACCGTAAGCGTGAGCTGGAATCCGAAGGAGCCTTCCCTGGCCACCATGGCTCAGGCCCTGGAGCGAGAAGTTGCCAAGGCGAGCTGGCTTTCCCTGGCCGCACCCCCAGAGGTTGGGGTGCTCCTCAGCTTGGAGCAAAAAAACGGGGTGGTGGCGCTTTCGGCGGTAAGCCAGGAGGGCCGCCACCGGCGCCGGCTCGCCCGCTGGGAAGCTGAACCGGGCAGGTTCGAGATGAACGTGGTGCCTGAGGTCATAAACGTGCTGGAACGGGAGCACATTCGCCGGGACTTGGCCAGCGATGACGGGTTTTTTGGCTTTCTCGTGGAACGGACAAGCGACAGCGGAGCCGCCCGCAATTTCCGGGATGCGCTCAGGCTTTACGAGCGCACGCGTTATCGGGAGGCCCGGGCGAAGCTCTTTGCGTCTTTGAAGGCCGATCCCCAGTTCTGGCCGGCATCGCTGTTTTTGGCCCTGGTGGCCAAGGGCACCGCCGATTTTGTCGAGGCCCAGCGCCGTTTAGCTGAAGCCCACAGCTTGTGCCCCCGGCCTTCCAGCACCGAGGCCGTGATCCTGGAAGCGGCGGACGCTTTAGTGTTCGAAGATCACAAGCGACAGGGGGAAGCGCTCACCAAGGCGCTGGCGCTGTTTCCGGATTCCGGCTACCTTCTGTACCGCCTGGCGTTGCTGTACCGGCTGGAGGATCGACCGGAAAAGGCCATCCCTTTGGCCAAGAAACTCATCAGGCAAGGTTGGCGCCCCGATTTCAGCCCCACCTGGGAGCTTTTGGCCCACTGCCAGTTGCAGGCCGACCAGGCCAAAGACGCCTTAGAAACGTGCTCCGAAGGGCAACAGCGTTTCCCCACCCGCTACCGCCACTGGCTTTACGCGGCCTTTGCTTACCACCGGTTAGGGGAGGAAAGCCAAGCGCGGGCGACCCTCGAAGAGGCGCTCCGCAAGTATCTGGATTACTCCACGGCTCCGCGACTGACCGCCTATCAGTTCGGCCAGTACTGGGCTTCGCTTTTGCGCTGGGAGGAAAAGCGTCGCGAGCTCTGGCAGCAGGTGCTAGCGGAAGCGGAAAGGCTTTTGAAGGAGGACCCCAACGATAGCGAGGCGTTGCAGGCCAAAGGGGACGCGCTTACGGCTTTGGGCAAGCCGGAAGAAGCGCTGGCGGTATTAAGCACCTTGGCCCAAAGCGAAGGGGCCGGTGCCTACACGTTCATTGGCCTTGCCCGCACCCACGCGGCTTTGGGCAACCGGGAAAAGGCGCACCAAGCCTTAGCCCAAGCCGAAAAGCTCTGGCGGGAGGGAAGCGAGGTGGCCCGGGGAACGCTGGCCTACAACATTGCCGCGGCCTGGGCCGTTATGGGCGAGCGGGAAAAAGCAACCCTCTGGCTTGCCCGTAGCAAGGACCTTTACGGCTTCGACCGCTTGGACTTGCGTCTGGACCCCGATTTCGACCCCCTCCGCCAGGCCGGCTTGCTCCGCCAGTTTGAAACGCCCCGTTAAGCCTCGTCGTGAATGAGCTCGCAAACTTCCCCTTCGTCCAAGGGCTCGCGACGCTTTTTGGCTTCCGCCAGGATCTTTTTGACCCGTTCCGGTGTGGGTTTGATACCGCGGGTGAGCAGGAAGTAGCGGACGTTGGAAGCGCCGGAGAAAGGCCCAATGACCACTTCCAGCCTTTGCCCCAAAAGCGACGGAGGAAACGGGCAGTACACCAGCTCCGCCCGGCGCTGGTCCCCTTTTTCCCAGGCCTTCAAGATGGCCGCGGCGTGCACACCGGTAGCCGTGGTAAAAGCATCCCGGCCTGCAACGGGTTGATAGGCCGGGATGGAAAGGCCCAAAAGCTCGGCGCCCCGGCGCACAAAGGCCACAAGGTGGTCCAGCTGACGACGGTGGCTGCCCAACAGGTACAGGTTGAGGAGGAGCTGCTCCACCGGCGCGTTGCCGGTCCTCTCGCCAATGCCCAAAAGGCTTCCATGCACCCGGCTGGCGCCGGCCCGGGCTGCCGCCAAGGCGCAGGCCACTGCCAGACCCCGATCGTTGTGGCCATGCCAGTCAAGACCCACTTGGGAAAAGCCGTGATGATCCAGAATGCGGCGGGCAAAAGCGGTGAGCGCCTCGGCCCCCCAGGGACTCAGGCAACCGGTGGTATCGGCCAGACACACCCGGCTGGCGCCGGCCCGCACCACCGTCAGGATAAGGGTTTCCAAATCCTCGGGTGAGGTGCGAGAGGCATCCTCGGCCACAAAGGTCACCAAAAGCCCGTTTCTCGCGGCAAAACCCACCGCTTCAAAAGCCTTGCGCAGAAGGTGCTCCCGTGCCCAGCCTTCCACCTGCCGACGGAGGGCCGAAAACCCCAAAAACAGCATGACCTCCAGCGGCACCCCCAGGTTTTGGCTCATGCGCAGCAAAGGGGTGATGTCCCGCTCCAGGGTTCGAGCGGCGCAGTTGGGGGTCAAAGGGAGCCTGGCCCGGGCTATTTCCCGCAAGAGCTCGGTGACCTCCGCTTCCACCCGGGGGCTTGCCGAGGGCATGCCCAAATCCAATGCGCTCACACCCGCTTGCGCCGCCAGGTGCAGGTACTCCAGCTTGCCTTCCAGGGGAGGCTCGCGGACCGAGGGACCCTGGAGGCCGTCCCTCAAGGTTTCGTCGTCAACCTGCACCTCGCCCAACGGTGGAGCGCCGGCGTCCCAGTCGAAGATCTCTTGGGGCTTTTCGAAAAAAGCCATTTAGCGACCGGGGAAGCGGGCAGGACGCTTTTCTAAAAAGGCGCTCACACCTTCCTTGAAGTCCTCGGTGGCGGCGCACAGGCCAAACAGCGCTGCTTCCATTTGCAGGCCTTCGGCCAGCGGGCCTTCAAGGCCCACGTTCACCGCTTCCAGGCAGCGGGTCACCGCCGTGGGCGCTACCGCCAGGATGTCTTCCGCCAGCTTCTGGGCGCTGGCCGAAAGCTCCGCCTGCGGGACCACCCGGTTAACCAACCCCCAGGAGAGGGCGGTGGCGGCGTCAATCATGGCGCCGGTGAGCAAGAGCTCCAGCGCCCGCCCTTTGCCCACAAGGCGCGGGAGCCGCTGGGTCCCCCCGTAGCCCGGGATCAAGCCGAGCTTGACCTCCGGCTGGCCGAACTTGGCGTTTTCCGCCGCCACCCGAAGGTGGCAGGCCATGGCCAGCTCCATGCCCCCGCCCAAAGCAAAGCCGTTCACCGCAGCAATGACCGGTTTGGGGGACTCTTCGATGGTGGAAAAAAGCGCCTGCCCGCGCCTTGCCAGGGCTTGCGCCTGGGCAGGAGAAAGGCCCTGGAACTCCGCAATGTCCGCACCGGCCACAAAGGCCTTCTCGGCGGCACCGGTGATCACCACCGCCCCTACGCTGGACTCCGCCACTGCCTCGGCAAAAGCCCGCTCCAGCGCCGCCAGCACCTCGCGGTTTAAGGCGTTGAGCTTTTCCGGGCGGTTGATGGTGAGCCAACGAACCCTGCCGCGATCCTCCACGAGCACCACATCCGCCATAGAACCCTCCTCAAGGGCAAGATGATGCTCCTGTCTTGAACTTTGGGCAACCCTCCACCGCCAGCTTGACAGCCGCGGCGAGAGGCAATATATTACCGTTTGGTGATGGAGTTATGAATATGAAACCGCTCACGCCCGACATAACCGTTGAAGAGCTCATCGAGCAAATCCCCGAAGCGCCAGGGGTACTCCGGCGCTTCGGAATCATCTGCATCCAGTGTGGTGAGCCCGTGTGGGGCACGCTTGGGGAGCTGGCCAAGGAAAAAGGCATCACCGATTTGACCGAGGTTCTCCGGGCCCTGAACGAAGCAGGAAAGACAAAGGAGGGTTAAGGCATGGCATTGCTTTCTGAAAAGGACGCCAAGAAGGTTCAAGAGATCCTGAACGCGCTTCCGGCCACGGTGGAAGTGCATTTTTTCACCCAGGAGCTGGAGTGCCAGTTTTGCCGGGAAACCGGCGAGCTGCTGCGGGAGCTGGCCGCGCTTTCGCCAAAATTGAAGCTTGTGGAGCACGATTTCCTGCTGGCTAAAGACGCGGCGTCGGCGTTTGGTGTGGAGATGGTGCCGGCCATCGTGCCGGTGGGCCCCGCCGGGGATTTGGGGCTGCGCTTTTACGGCATTCCCGCCGGCTACGAGTTCGCCAGCCTCCTGGAAAGCTTCAAGCTGGCTGCCGGGGCTGACCCCGAGCTTGCTCCCGAAACGAAAGAGTTCCTCGCTCAGCTCGCCCATGAGCTGGAGCTGGACGTTTACGTCACCCCCACCTGCCCCTACTGCCCCGGGATGGTGGTGAACGCCTTCCGCCTGGCCGCCGCCTCGCCGAAGGTGAAAGCCGCCATGGTGGAGGCCACGGAGTTTCCCCATTTGGCCATCCGCTACCAGGTGCGGGGGGTTCCGCGCACCGTCATCAACCGGGGACAGGCCTACATCGAGGGGCTGGTGCCGGAGTCCCATTTGGTGGAAACGCTCCGCAACCTCTCCTAACGTGCAGCATTATCGTGGCATGATGGGAGGGTGAGAGCACTCGCCCGGGTTTTTCTGGCGGCGGCTTGCCTGACCGCCCTCAGCTGCCAAACGGCGAGGACTCCGATTTTTCTTTCCCACGAGCAGTGGGTGGAGGAGGTTCGCAAGCGAGGGGTGGATCCCAGCCACATTCCCAACCCCTTGCAGGTCACCGATTCCATGCGGCAAGCCGCCAACCTGTGGGCGGGACCGGGCGATCCGCCAGCTCGCTTGGAACGGCTCCAGCGGGCACTTTTCGACCCCGACCAGTTCCCCTTCACCTACTTCACCCGCGGAACCCTCACCGCCGCCGAAGCCTTTTTCCGCCGGGAAGGCAACTGCCTTTCGTTCACCAACCTCTTTGTGGCCCTGGGGCGGTCGCTGGGGATCCCGGTAACCACCGCCCTCGTCCAACGGATCATTGGCTCCGAACGGGAAGGCGATTTAATCGTGGTGAACACCCATGTAGTGGCGGTGCTGGAATACGGTGGCGGTTTCTACACTTACGATTTCGACCGCTCGCGCCAGGTTAAGCCGGTGCGAATCAAGCCCCTGGACGACATGTGGATCACCGCGCTTTACCTCAACAACCGGGGCGCCGACGAGCTGCGGGCCGGGCACCCCGAGGTGGCGCTCCGCTTTTTCCAGGATGCGGTGGCTCTGGCTCCCACCTTTGCCCCGGCCTGGGCCAACCTGGGGGTAGCCTACCGGCGCGTGGGCGATACTCCCCAGGCGCTTTCCGCCTACCGCCGGGCTTTGGAGTTGGAACCCTCAAACCCCACGGTGCTTTCTAACCTGGCTTCCCTTTTCCGGTCCTTAGGCCGGGAGCAAGAAGCCCAGCAAGCCCTTCGCGCCGCCAACCTTGCCCAGGCTAGCCCCCACCAGCTCCTGGTGAGAGGCGATGTGGAGCTGGCCGCCGGCCGTTTTGCCGAAGCTAAAAAGCTCTACCGTCGCGCCCTGCGCCTGAACCCCCAGCTGGTGGACGCTGTCCTGGCCCTGGCCCGTGCGGAGCTGGCCGAAGGGCATCTCGAAAAAGCCAAACGGCTGGTGAACAAGGCCTCCAAGTTAAGCCCTCAGGACCCGCGGGTGCAAGCTCTCAAAGAAGAGCTCGCCGGGCGTCCCAACCGGTAGTACCCTTTATAGCGCCGGGTAGCAACGAAAGGAGCGAGCAACATGCGCCAGCAAACACGCCCAGCAGTTTCCGGCCCGCCTTCGCCGAAATCCCTGTTCCGCCGCGTGGCGAAAACCCTTTCGGCCATCGAGCAGGGGGAAACGCCCCTGGCGACCATCAGGGCTGCTGCTGACCACATGATCCGCCATTTCCACAACGAACTGGGGTTAGTGGGGGGCCGCGTCTACCGCCTGGAGGGCGTCAACTATGAGCTGGTGGAGACCTTTGGGCAAACGCCCAGCGCTCCCGTGGGCGCCCGCGTGCCCATCTCCTACCCGCCCATCCAGGAACTTTTGGAGCGAGGCCTGGTGGTCATGGACCGCAACGCGCCGGGCCTCGATCCGGCTTTGGAGGACGCCCTGGGCACCGGTGAGCGCTTTGCCGCCATTGCCCTGAGCGACGGCGAGTACATCATTTCCTTCGATGTCACCCCCGGCCGGGGCAGCGACGAGGAGCTAGCCGCCTCGCTGAACATCGTCAGGCTGGCGTTGAGCCAAAAGCTACGCCAGGAACGCTTCGACGAGATCCTGCAGGATGCCCTCCGCATTCAGAACTCCATCCTGCCGAAGAGGGTTCCCGAATATCCGGGGTTTGATTTGGCCGGCGATTCCCGCCCGGCCGAAGTGGTAGGCGGCGATTTTTACGACTTCATCCCCGTTTCCCCGGAAATCTTCGACTTGGCCATTGCCGACGCTTCCGGCCACGGTTTGCCCGCAGCGTTGCAGGTTCGCGACGTGTACGTGGGCTTGCGCATGGGCCTGGCCAGGGATTTCAAGATCGTGCGCACCGTGGAGCGCCTGGCCACCATCATCAACCGCTCCAAGCTCACCTCAAAGTTTGTTTCGCTGTTCGTGGGTGAGCTGGAGTCCAACGGCAATTTGGTTTATGTGAACGCCGGTCACGTGCCGCCTTTCGTCCTCAAGAAAGACGGCAAGCTGCTCTTCCTGCGGGAAGGTGGCATGGTGCTTGGCCCATCCGACAAAGCCACCTACGTGCGGGGTTTCGTGCGACTAGAACCCGGCGATGTGCTGGTGATGTACACCGACGGCATCACCGAATGCCTCCACCACCGTACCGGCGAGGAGTTTGGGGTCGAACGCCTGGTCCGCCTGGTGCGCCGCCACCGCCACGCGCCCGCCAGCCACATTGTGAAGCTGATCTTCGATGCCACCGCCAGCTTCTCCGGTCAGCCCACCCCCAGCGATGACCAAACGGTGGTGGTGGTGAAGCGCACCTCCAACGCCGAGCCCTCGCCCGAAGCCAGGTATACTGCCCGCTGATGGTTGCACTTACCGCCGAGCACTTTTTCGATCTTTCTGGCTTTTCCCACCGCGGGTTGTTTCCAGATAACGAGCCCGTTTGGGCAGCGCTGGCCAGCGGCCTTGCGCGTTATTTGGAAAGCTGGAGCTGTTGGGAAATCCGCTCCCCGCTCCCCGAGGGGGTGTACCTGCTTTCCGGCCCGGTGTTCATAGCCGAAGACGTGGAGATCGAGCCGGGGGTGGTCATCCGCGGGCCGGTGCTCTTGGACCGCGGGTGCCGGGTGCGCACCGGCGCTTACCTGCGGGGGCCGGTGTTGTGCGGCGAAGGCGCGGTGGTCGGAGCCCACTCCGAGCTTAAGAACGCCATCCTCTTGCCGCAAGCCCACGCGCCGCACCAAAACTACGTGGGGGATTCCATCCTCGGACGGGGCGTTAACCTCGGTGCGGGAACCATCCTCTCCAACGTTAAAAACGTGGGCGGCGAAATCACGATTCCGGTGGGCGAAGAAAAGGTCCGCACCGGCCTGCGAAAGCTGGGCGCGATCCTCGGTGACGGGTGTAAGACGGGGTGCAACACCGTCACCAACCCCGGGGTGCTCATGGGCCCCGGCTGCGTCACCTACCCCAACGCCACCCTTCGCTCGGGCTATTACCCGCCCAGAACAGTGGTGAAGGTTCGCCAGGTCCAGCAGCTGCTCAGGCTCGACCGATAGCACCTGGCACGGGTATTGCACGTGCGTGAAGGCGGAGGGAGGTAGCCATGAGCACCCGCAGCCACTGGCAGCTTAAAGCCGCAAGCTTCTTGATGGTGGCTATGGTATCCTGGGCGCAAGAGGGCACGGATGAACTGACCTCTCTAAGCTACATCTCGTACCTTGAACGGTACGCCACCCTCAAACCCGCCACCCAAGGGGAAACCCTGGATGCGGTGGTGAACATGCCGGTGCTCCCCGGAGACCGGGTGGAAACCGCCCGCGGCGCGCGCCTGGAAATTCAACTTTCCGACGGCTCCACCGTTTGGCTCGACCAGTTCACCACCGTGGACTTTGACAGCATCGCCAAAAGCCGCGGTTATTCGGCCCCGCGCACGGCCCTTTACCTGGCCGCCGGTGGGATTGCCGTGGAGGTAGCCCCGGAAGCTGCATCGGTGCGGGTGGACTCTCCCGCCGGCACCGTTTACCTTGCCCGGGGCGGCCTGTACCGCCTGCAGCTGGATGGGGACCAGCTCAAGGTGGCTGCCCACCGGGGTTCCGCAGAGCTTCCGGCAGGGATGGGCTCGGTCTTGCTGCGGGCCGGCTTTGCCGCCTGGATTGCCGGTGACGAGGAGCTCCAGCGGGTGGAATGGAGCGGCGACAGCGACGATTTCTGGCAGTGGGTCTTGGAGCGCCGCATGCCCCCCAGCCAATCCCCCACAACCCGCTACGTGCAGGGGGCTCCGCGGGCCTACGTCCTGGACACCTACGGAGAATGGGTGTACTTGACCGACCTCTCGGCCTGGGGTTGGCGGCCGCGGGTGAGCGTCACCTGGGTTCCTTACTCCTACGGCCGTTGGTACTGGACGCCCGCGGGCTGGTGTTGGGTTTCCTACGAACCGTGGGGCTGGTACCCCTACCACTACGGCTCCTGGTACTTTTCCGTAAGCTTCGGCTGGGTTTGGTTTTACGACCCAGTTTGGGCCCCGGCGTGGGTTCACTGGGTTTACACCCCCGGGTATGTGGGCTGGTGCCCCCGGGGGTATTACGACTGGTGGTGGTGGAAACAAGGGCATCATCACTACGATCGGCCGCACCGGTGGTCGGAAGTGAGCTTCGATTTTTCAGGACGGGTTCGCCTAGGGCACATTGATCACCGGCCCTGGACCTTCGTCCCCGAGGATCGCTTTACCTCATCCCATATTGAGCGGGTTCGGCTGGATCCCGGCCGGATCATCCGCTCCATCGGCGACCGCGAAGCCATCGTGCGCTCGGGGCCTCTGGTGGGACCCGCACCGCGAGACCTTGGGCGACCGGCGGAGCTCCGCGAGCTGTTCCGCGACCAGGCACCCCGGGAGGTTACAAACTACCTCCGGCGTGAGACGCGTGGTCCAATGGATAACGACGTGTCCCCCCTGCCGTTAACCCGCACTTCAGAAGCGGTGCGTTTGGCCAGGCCTTTCCCCGTCCGCCCCTCCGACGGAGGGGATGAAGCGCGCCCACGGACCGAGCCTTCTTTCTTCCGCGGACGTCAACCCGGCGCTGATACCTCCAGGCCCTCCGGAAGGGAGCCGGACGTCACCCGGTTGCCGGACCGACGCCGGGAGCCGGAAAGGGTGGAGCAACCGGAGCGCACCTCTCGTCCCCCATCCTCCTGGCAGCCGCGGGTGCCTCGCCCCGAAGCCCCAGAGGTTCCCAGGGCTCCAAGCCGGCGGGAAAACCCCGTGCCTCGCCCCTCGCCCGATTCCTCCGAGTCCTGGCGGCGGGAACAACCCCGCTTCTCTGCCCCGGATCGCTCCGCACCGCCAGTTTCCCCCCAGCCGCGCCAGATCATCCCCAGGGAAAGCCCTCGCCTGCGGGAAATCCCCGCCGAACCCTCCCCCAGGACTCGCTCCAGCTTCCCCTCCAGCCCGTCCCCTAGCTTTCGGCCCCCGCAAGGCGTGAGCTCGCCGCGGGTAAGCGAGCCGCGCCCCAGCTCCCCTGGCGGTTCCCCCCGGAACACAGGGGGGCACAGCACCAGCGACCGGCCTTCGGCAAGTCGTCCGCGCCATTAGCCTGAAAGGCCGGGCTAGGGAAAAGCCTGGGGATTGAATTCAACGGCCCGGACCGGCTCGAGGAAAACCATGCCAAAACCGAAGAGGCGCCGATCGTCCACCGCCGGAGGCGGCACCGGCACGAACCGCCCCACCTCGTGGGCAAAGGCAACGGGCGTGCGATGGCCCACGGCCTCAAGCACCCGCCGTACAGCAATCCCCTCCCTCCGCAGCCTCCAGCTGGCCAGGGCGCTCACGGCCACAACCCCGTAAGGGTCGTCCGGTCGCGGAAAGTAAAGCTTTGGCATTCCCTGGGGCGAGCGTATCAGCCGCCAAAGTGGCTCGTGGTCGTTGCTGCGGAGCAGGAGAACGTCTTTCCCTTCCCGCAAACAGCTCAAGACCGGCTCCAGCTCGTGGTCCAGGCGGGTGGAAAGCTGCTGGAACTGCCTCCAGTCCGCGCGGTCGCCCACCACCACAAGAACGTCGTTGGCCCCAACGCTGATGACCACTAAGGCCAAGACCGCCAGGGCGGCAACTCGCCACCGCCCAGCCCGCAAAGTCATCTCTCGAAGAGCTACTGCCACACCGGCAAGGAAGAAAAAGTAAGCGAGAAACGTGTAGCGCGGGCTTTGCACGTTGGCCGGCAACGTGGGTGCCAGCGCTACTATGGCCGAAAGAAAGGAAAACACCACATACCGCCGAGCGGCTGGAGCCAAAACCACAGAAAACCCGGTCAACATCAGGGCCAGCACTGCTTTCGGCCAATGGGAAGCCAAGGCCTGGCTATACCCGGTGAGCACCGGGGGGCTGAGGTGCCAAAAGGCCGTCCAAGTGGTCAAAAAGTTGGGGAAAGCAAGCCATGGGTTTTGGTAAAACCAGCTGGCCTGAAAATGCGCCGTCAGCCGATAAAGCAGCAGGTAAGCCAGCACCAGGCCCCACAAGGGGCGCGTGCGGCGCCACACCTCCCGGGAACCCAGGTGAAAAAGCACGGCGTCCTGAACAACTGCAAGCAAAGGCAAAACGATCGCTTCCTCCTTGCTGCCGAGAGCCACGAGAGCCCCCACCCACATCCATCTGGAGACTGACCCCGCCCTCCTGGCCCAGAGCGCCAGCAAAATCCCCAGACAGCAAAGGATCTGCTGCACCTCGCAGGTCACGAAGAACACCTCATCGGTCAATGGGGAAGCCAACCAAAGGGCAACAAAAACCGCCGAAACTCCCGCCGGCAGGTTGCCGTGAGTTTTCAGGAACTTTCCAGCCACCCATAGGGTGGCAACCCCAAAGGCCAGGGAAGAAAGCCGGTAAAGCCACCAGTGGTCAGCAAAAACCGAGCTCGCAAAGGAAAAGAAAGCCAGCACCAGCGGGCGGTAATGCTGGTGGAAAGGCTCCAGAAAAGCCACGGGGTTGTGAGCGGCGATCCAGCCTTTGTAGGCCCACTGGAGATCTTCGGCCACCGGACCCCAGCGCACTACTGGCCCATAAAGTGCGCCCAGAAACCCCAACGTCAAAGCCCAAGGCCACCAGTTCCTGTTTGGCATCGCCTGGCGGATGGTAGCAGGGCCGATTCCGCTTTGCTATAAAGGCAGGGTGAGACCGGCGGTAAAGATATTGACGGTAGCAACAGCTGCTTTAGCGGTCGGTTTGCTCTTTGCTCCGGTTTTGTCTTTCTCGCTCATGGGCGACGACTTCCAGTGGGTGCAGCACGCCCACAAGGCCAGCCACAGAGTGGCGCACCTGCTGGCCGATTTGGACTCCTTTTACCGCCCCACCACCACCTGGACCTTGGCCCTGGACCGCCTGTTTTGGCAGCAGCGGAGCTGGGGGTTCCACCTTACCAATCTCCTCCTTCACGCTGCGGCGGCTGCCATGCTATGCCTTGTCGCCGGGAGGTTGGGTCTGGGAGTCGGTCGCGCCCTAGCCGCCGGCCTGCTTTGGGGCGTTTCGCCCTTTGCCGAGGAGAGCGTAGTATCCGTAGCCATCCGCTTCGAAGACCTGCTGCTGCTTTGTTGGTTGGGTTTGGCCCTGGCATGGCCGCGGCCGGGTGAGCGCGGGAATCCCAGGCTTTTGGCGCTCTTAACGGCGCTGGCCATGCTGAGCAAGGAAACGTGGGTGGTGACCCCGGCTCTCGTTTTCGCGCTGGCCTGGGGGTTTTCCCGGGATTCACTGGCCGTAACCTTCAAAAAAGCCCTGGTCTTTTTCGCCGGGGCTTTGCTGTACGTTGGGGCTTACTTCCTTTGCTTTCCGGGAGACAAGAACTACTTCCGCTACGACCTGCGGGTGCTGGCCAAGGTGCCCCACAGCTTGGCCGCCTTTTTGCACCTGGAACAACTGGTGCCTCTGGAGTTTCCGTTCACGCTTCGTGGGGGGCTGGCCACTGTGGTGGTGCTTTTGTTGGTGGTTTTAGCGGTGAAAACCCGTCATCCGGCAGGGATTTTCGGTGCCAGCTTGCTTTTTGCGCCCATGCTTCCCACCCTGCTCGTGCCCTACCAGCCCTCCCGCTACCTGGTGGCCCCGTACGCCGGCTTTCTTCTCCTGATTTTGGCGAGCCTTGCCGTCTTCTTCCAGAAGTTGGGAGAACGCAGCCGCCGGATTCCCAGCGTGGCAGCAGGCTTCGTGGGTTTTCTGGTGCTCCTCGCCCACGTTTTTACCGTGCGGGCGGACCTACGGGATTGGGCCCGCGTTTCCGACGCTCATGCCCGGCTTGTAAGGCAGGCCGAGGCGGTTGCCGGTGAGTTTCCCCTGGATCGCCCGGTGGCGGTGGTCCGCGCCGACGGCACCAACGTGCTCCGGGATATTGCCCTTTCGGTGGAAGGGTGGCCCAAGCTCTTTTACGTTCGCGGCAGCGATCCGGCCGGGCTCATTGACGCCGCCGCGCTCTTCGAGTGGGTGCTCCACCGGGAAGACCTGCAAGTCCGGCCTGTCCTGGAGTCACCGGGATCCCTGAACCGCCAGGGAGCGGTGCTGCTTTACACCCGCGACGGGTTTCGGTGGGTGAGCAGGGACGAACCTAACCTCCAGGTGGCGGTGGAAGCCTGGCGCGGGCGTGGCTTTCCGGTGCGGGTCATCGAGGTGCGCCCACTCCCCCGGTTAACCCTCTAACCCCATCGGGAAACCCAGTGCTCCAGGGTGAGGAGCGTAAACACCGCCCGGGCGTGGCGTGGGGGATCGGCCACCGCTAGTTTGCTCAGGGTTTTGGCCAAAGGCCCCATGCGCAAGAAACCGCGCAGGGAGCACCGGGGATCGTTTAACACCCGTTCCACTTCCCCAGCCCAAGGCCCAGCCAGCCACCGGGGAAGCGGCGGCTCAAACCCCCTCTTGGGACCCCGTCGTACCTCCGTGGGAAGAAGCCCGCGGGTGGCCCGGCGCAGCAAGCGCTTGGTGCGGAAGGGCGATAGCAAGAGCTTGGGGGGAACGGTGAGCAAGAAGCGCACCACCTCCTGATCCAGGAAAGGCGACCGCGCCTCCAGGGAACAGGCCATGGTGGCGCGGTCCATTTTGACCAGCAAATCTCCAGGCAAAAAGAAGAAAAGCTCAAGGGCACGCAAGCGGTTAACCGCTGAATCTTCCGGCGCCTGCGCCAGAACCCGGTGGAAAGAAGCCAAATTCGGCTCCCGACCCAAAAACGATGCCACTTCCCCGGGTGTGAACTTCACCGGCCCCCAAGCCAAATACCCCCCGCTGGGATCTCTCAGCCCCTCACGAAACCGCCGGGATAGCCACGGCTTGCCAGAAACCAGCCCCAAAGCGGCCAGCCCCGCCGCCAACGCCCACCGGGTCGGCAGCCTTTCTGCCGCAGCTGCCAGGAGGAAGCGGCGATAGCCAGCTAAAAGCTCGTCTCCGCCGTCCCCGTTGAGCACCACTTTCACCGCGGCCGAGGCGGCTTGCGCCACAAAATAGGTGGGGACCGCTGAAGGGTCGGCCAAAGGCTCATCAAAAACCTCCGCCAGTTTAGGCAGAAGCTCTGGGCTCGGCGCCCCCTCCCCGGGAAGCACGTCCAGGGGCAACCCAAGGCTTGCCGCGGTGGCCATGGCCCGGCGCTTTTCACCGGCATCACCCAAATCCACGAACAAAAGCTTGGGCTCCTCCCCAAGCCGCCGGGCGAGCGCCGCAATGCTCGCGGAGTCCAAACCACCCGACAAGAACACCGCCATCGGCACATCGGCGCGCAACCGCAACGCGGTCGCCTCGGCTAAAAGCTCCACCAAGCGCTGAGCTGCGTCTTCCTCGCCAAGCGTGGGATCCGGAGAAAACTCGAATGTGGAGTAACAGCCGCTACGGATTTCTCCGGTGGGAATGTCCAGTTCCAGCCAATGCCCGGGCGGGAGCTTTTCCACCCCCCGCACAAAGCAGCTCCCCTCGGGGACAAAGCCGAAAGTTAAAAACGCCTCCAGGGCCGGAGGGTCCACCACCCAAGATTGGGCAAAGGGCCGGAGCGCCTTCAGCTCGGAAGCAAAAAAGAGCCCCCCGTGGGAGCGCATCCAGTACAGCGGCTTCTTGCCCAATCGGTCACGGGCCAAAAAGAGCTTCTGCGTACGCTCATCCACAACCGCCAGGGCGAACATCCCCCGCAGGTGCGAGAGCAGAGCTTTCCCGTGCTCCTCCCAAAGGTGGGCCAAAAGCTCGGTGTCCCCCGAGGAGCGGAGGCGGTGCCCATGTCCCCGCAGCTCCTCCTGCAGCTCCCGGTAGTTGTAAATCTCGCCGTTGAGCACCGCATGAATGGTGCCGCTCTCGTTCCTCACCGGTTGATCCCCGGCCACCAAATCCACGATGGCCAGGCGACAAGCCCCAATCCCCCATCCCGGGCCTGACACAAAGCCGGTGGCATCGGGACCCCGATGGCGCAAAAGGGCGAGGGCCCTCTCCGCATCCCGGGAGGAGCACACCACTCGGCTGCCGGCGTAGCCAAAGATCCCGCACATGGCTGACCTTGCACTTTACAGTGTAAACGCCAGCCAGGACAAGCTTCTATACTGGCCCTGCCATGGAGTTTTCTGCCATCTTTCCCATCCGCGAGCGCTGCCTTTACCTGGACCACGCCACCCTTGCCCCCCTGCCGCAGCCAGCGGTGGCAGCCGTTGGCGAAGCGCTGAGGCTCTACCAGCAGGAAGGTTTTTGGCAGTCGCGGGAGCTCCACCAGCTGGATCAAAAGGTCCGCATGCTGGTGTCGCAAATAACAGGGTGTCAGCCCAGCGACGTGAGCCTTTTCCCCGATGCTGCCACGGCGCTGGCGGCCCTTTTTGCCGGGCTAGACCTTCCCCCAGGCACCGAGTTTTTTCTCACCGCAGAAGATCCCGACGAGGCCCGCTCCCTGGTCATTCTCCTTCAGCGGTTGGGACGCCCTGCCACTCTCCTGGAGCCGGCCCGATGGGCACAGCTCGCTCACATTCTCGAGGCCAGGGCACCAGAACGCGCTGTGGTTTACCTCCCCTGGGTGGATGCTGCGGGGTGGGTGGGAGATTTTCCCGCCGTGGTCAAGGAGCTCAAGGCCCGGGGGTGCTTGGTGGTTCTGGACGGCAGCCAGGCCGTGCCCTGTCGGCCCGAAAGCTTCCCCGAACTGGAGGTGGAGGCGCTCTTGCTGCCCAGCCACACCTGGCTTTTGGGCCCGCAGGGGGCTTGCGCCTTGATCACCACGCCAGACCTGCGGGAACGCTGGCATCCCGTCTTTTCCCCCTGGCGTAAGCCCCTGGCCGAGGGCGCCAGCGACGCGGCGTGCTTTGAGGGCCAGGGTGTTTCCCCTCTTGTTTTGGCCGGTTGGACGGCAAGCTTGGAGTTGATCCTGGCCGAAGGCCTGGTGGCCGTGCGAAACCGCATCTTTGCCCACCAGCGGACCATGACCTCCTTTCTCCTCCAGCTGGGCTGGAACGTGGCCTCCCCGGGGGCTTCCCAGCCGGTGGCCGGCATCGTTTTGGCCCAGCATCCGTTCTTTCCCGCCGAGGAAGTCCAGCGGCGCTTGCAAGCGCGGCACGTGCGGGTAGGCACCCTCGGTTCGTGGGTGCGCTTTTCCCCTCACTTTTACACCACCCTCGCCGAGCTGGACGCCCTCCAGAAGATCCTGAGCTCACTTTAGGCCCGCTCCACCGCCCAACCACGAACTGGCCTCGCGGGACCGAGCGTGGGGATTTGGCGCGCTTCCGGGAAAACCGCACGAGAATTGCGGAACCGCGCTCCATCGCAACGTTAGAGGAAAACTGTGGGACCTGCGAAAAAAATGTGGGACCTGCGCTCCTGCGCAGGTCGTTTCCACACACAGAAAAAATGTGGGGCCCGCGCTCCTGCGCGGGTTGCTTCTCTTCTTAGCCGCCGCAGGAGCGGCGGCCCCACATTGGAATTGATGGCCCCGCACAAACGAACACGCGGCTTTGCCGGTGCGAGGAACGAAGACTCGAGAGCTAAGCCGGCCCGCAAAAGATGCGGCCGGACTCGCCACTCCGCGGGCGGGGGCAATAAGCGCGCGTCCAGCTTTGCTGGCGCGCGCGTGGGGGCTCGGGGGGCTAAGCCGCTCGCGGGCGGGCGGGAGGAGCGCGAGCGTGCCCCCCGCGAAAAATAGCGGGCGGAGAACGAGTCACAGGCCGTATGGCCCAAACTCGCTTTGGGCATGGCGGGGCTGGCCGGACTCGAACCGGCGACACGCGGTTTAGGAAACCGCTGCTCTATCCGTTACTGAGCTACAGCCCCGCCGCAATGGTAGCCTCGAAACCCCGTTGGCACAAGGGCAAAGCCCGAAGTTTACGAACGGCGGGATGAGAGAATCACAAAACCTTGGTTGGCGGGTGGTTCGGTTTCCTCCACCTCCACCATGGTGACGTTGGCCATCACCGGGCCTCGCCATAGCAAGGCTTCTAAGCGGTTCAAGGCGCCCTCGTCACCGGTGGCCACCACTTCCACCCGTCCATCCCCCAAGTTGCGGACAAAACCCGATAAACCCAGGCGTTGAGCTTCGCGGTACACGAAATAGCGAAAGCCCACACCTTGAACGCGCCCCGCGACCAAAAAGCGCCGTGTGCGAATCGTGTCGCTCACCGTCACAGCAATTGTAACAAGGCCGCGCTTCCACCGTGCCACCCATAAACCGCTCCGCCCCCCATGGCGCCGACCTTGCGTTGCCGTAGGCCCTGTGGCAAACTGAACGAGTGTTCATTCAGCCCTTTTTCCGCCAGCCCCCGAGACCCCAAAGCCCCGAGGCAAGCGCGCTTGCAAGGCTTCTGGAGGCTCGTTTGGGGGCGCGTGAGATTGCCATGAAAGGAGGAGCCCATGCATAAACCCATCCGCAAAGTGGCCGTTCTGGGCGCCGGTGTGATGGGATCGGGCATTGCTGCCCATCTCGCTAACGCCGGCGTTCCCTCCCTGCTTTTGGATATCGTTCCCAAATACACACCCGAGGACGAAAAAGCAGGGCTCAAGCCGGAAGATCGAGCCTTTCGCAACAAGCTCGCCCTTCAAGGCTTGGAGAACATCAAGAAATCCAAGCCAGCGTTGATTTACTCCCAAAGGTTCCTCCCGCTAATTGAGGTGGGGAACTTCGAGGATGACTGGGCCCGCCTTTCCGAATGTGACTGGATCGTGGAAGCAGTGGTGGAGCGGTTGGACATCAAGCAGCAGCTCTTTGCCCGGGTGGAGCAGGTGTGGCGCCCGGGGGTGATCGTTTCCTCCAACACCTCCGGCTTGCCCATCCGCAAGATGGTGGAAGGGCGCTCGCCTGAGTTCCGCAAGCACTTTTTGGTCACGCACTTCTTCAACCCCGTACGCTACATGCGGCTTTTGGAAATCGTTGCTGGCGAGGATACCGATCCGGAAGTGGTGCGCACCATGGCCGATTTTGGCCGCTTCCGGCTGGGCAAGGGCATCGTTTACGGGAAAGACACGCCCAACTTTGTGGGCAACCGCATTGGCGTGTACGCGCTCATGGCCACCCTGCATGCAATGATCGAGATGGACTACCAGGTGGACGAGGTGGACGCCATCACCGGTCCCGCCATGGGGCACCCCAAGTCGGCTTCCTTTGGCACCGTGGACCTGGTGGGCCTCGACACCATGGTGCACGTGGTGCGCACGCTGCGCGAAGACCTGCCCAACGATGAGGGGCAACCCTACTTCCAGGTCCCCGAATTCGTCACCCGCATGGTGGAGCAAAAGATGCTGGGGCGGAAGTCCGGCGCTGGCTTTTTCAAGCGCGAAAAGGGCGCCAACGGGGAAAAGCAGGATTTCGTGCTGGATTGGAAGACCTTCAACTACCGTCCCAAGCAGCGCTATGACTTTCCTTCGCTCAAAGCCACGAAGAACATTCACGATCCGGGGGAGCGCATCAAGACGCTGGCTTTTGCTGAGGACCGCGCCGGCAAGTTCGCGTGGCGGGTGCTGCGCGACACGCTGGCCTACACCTCCCGCCGGCTTTTCGAAATTGCCGACACCATCGTGGACATTGATAACGCCTTAAAGTGGGGGTTCAACTGGGAGCTGGGGCCGTTCGAAACCTGGGACGCCCTGGGCGTGCGCACGGTGGTGGAGCGCATGAAGGCCGAAGGCGTGAGCCCGGCGCCGTGGGTGGAGGAAATGCTGGCCTCCGGAGCGGAGAGCTTCTACCGGCCAGGAGAGCTGAGGCGAGAGTACTGGGATGCCGCCAAGAAGGCGTACCTCCCCGAGCCGCGGCCGGACACCTTCCTGGTGCTTCCCGAAATCAAAAGGCGAAACCGCATCGTTTACGAAAACCCCGGAGCCTCGCTTATTGACCTGGGGGACGGCATTGGCTGCGTGGAGTTCCATTCAGCCATGCAGCCCAAGCTCAACCCCATTGATGACCAAATCATGGAGGTCATGCACAAGGCCCTGGAAATCGGTCCCCGGGAGTTCCGCGGTTTGGTCATCCACCACCAGGCGGAGCAGTTCTGCGCCGGCGCCAATTTGCTCATGATCCTGGAAGGCGCCACGTCCCAAGCGTGGAAGGCCATTGACGAAATGATCCGCAAGTTCCAGGGGATGACCATGGGCATGCGCTACGCTCCCATTCCGGTGATTACCGCCCCCTTTGGCTTTACCTTCGGTGGCGGCGCAGAGATCACCATGGGCGGCGACCGGGTTTGCGCTTTGGCCGAAACCTACATCGGTCTTGTCGAGGTGGGAGTGGGCTTGGTCCCCGCCGGTGCCGGGCATGTTTTCATGTTGGAGCGCGTCTTGGAAGGGATTGACGAGCCTATCCTCGACAACCTCCCCTTCATCCGCAAGGCCTTTGAAACCATCGCCATGGCCAAGGTGGCCACTTCCGCCGAGGAAGCCCGGGAGCTCAAGTACCTGCGGCCCTGCGATCACGTGGAGCTCAACCGCGACCAGCAGCTGTGGACCGCCAAGCGCATGGCCATTGCCATGGCCGAGGAGGGCTACAGGCCACCGGTGCCCAAGACCTTCCGTTTGCCGGGGCGTTCCGGAATCGCCACCCTGCGCATGATCCTGCACAACCTCAAGCTCACCCACAACATCTCCTCCCACGACGAAAAGATCGCCACGCACATTGCCACCATCCTCTGTGGTGGCGACACCACCATCAACAACCCGGTTTCGGAGCAAACCATCCTTGATTTGGAACGGGAAGCGTTCCTGTCGCTGTGCGGCGAGCCCAAGACCCAGGAACGCATCAAGTACATGCTTTTGAACAACAAACCGCTGCGCAATTAAAAGGAGGCGAGCATGAGACAAGCCGTGATCGTCAGCTACGCCCGAACCCCCATCGGCCGAGCCAAAAAAGGGAGCCTCAAGGACACCAGACCCGAGGAGTTCGCGGCGGCGGTTCTGAAGGACCTGGTACGCCGCACCCCGGGCTTGGACCCCGCCATGGTGGATGACTTCGTCGTGGGCTGCGCCATGCCTGAAGGCGAACAAGGCATGAACATGGCGCGGCTCATCTGGCTTCTGGCGGGCTTCCCGGTGGATGTTCCGGCCACCACCATCAACCGCTTCTGCTCCTCCGGTTCGCAATCCATCGCTTGGGCGGCGGATGTAATCAAGGCCGGCTCCGCCGACATCATCATTGCCGGCGGGGTGGAATCCATGTCCATGGTGCCCATGGGGGGCAACAAGCTCACCGCTGACCCCGAGCTCATGGACCTCCTGCCCAACGCGTACATCGCCATGGGCACCACAGCCGAGGTGGTGGCTCGGCAGTTCGGCATTACCCGGGAAGATCAGGACGCCTTTGCCCTGCGCTCCCATCAGAAGGCTTCCGCCGCCATTGCCGCCGGCAAGTTCAAGGATGAAATCGTCCCCCTGAAGGTCCGCACCATGGACGACGGCGTGTGGCGGGAGTTTGTGTTTGACACCGATGAAGGCCCGCGACCGGACACCTCCTTGGAGGCTTTGGCCAAGCTCAAGCCGGTCTTTGACCCGCGGGGCACCGTCACCGCGGGGAACTCCTCGCAGATCAACGACGGTGCGGCTTTCGTGGTGGTCATGTCCGAGGAAAAAGCCAAAGAAATGAGGCTGGAAATTCAAGCGTACGTGCGGCAGTGGGCGGTGGCGGGGGTCCCTCCGGACATCATGGGCATTGGTCCGGCCAAGGCGGTACCCAAGCTTTTAGCCAAGGCCAACCTCTCGCTTAAAGACATTGACCTCGTGGAAATTAACGAGGCTTTTGCTTCGCAATCGGTCTACTGCGTACGGGAACTGGGGCTTTCCGACGAGCAATTCAACGTGAACGGCGGCGCCATTGCCACGGGACATCCCCTGGGGGCTACCGGTGCGATTTTGACGTGCAAGATCATCGGCGAAATGAAACGACGCAACGCCAAGCGGGGCATCGTCACCATGTGCATCGGCGGCGGCATGGGCTTTGCCTACCTTTTGGAAAGGCCGTAAGGCAGAAGTCCAGGAAAAAACTGCGGGGCGGGGGGTCTCCCTCGCCCTTTGTTGTTTGCGCACGAGTCACAACAGCCTTTCTTTTTTGTTGTTGAATGGCTACCATACAGTTGTGCTGGACCACGTAGCGCAACTAGAGTACAACGTGGCATCGCTTGTCACATTTCTTTCGCAGTGGCCGGGTTGGCGCGTTTACACCGAGCCCGGTCTTGTCTGGTGCGAAAGCGCCATCGCCAACGAGGCCTTCAATAAGGTCATTCGCTGCGAGCTCGCCAACGTTGACGCCGCTTTACGGCTAGTTCGCTTACGGGACGAAGCTTTCGGAAGGGGTGCTCCACTGGCCTTTTGGGTAGGACCCCGGTCAAAACCCGCAAACCTCACCCACATCTTGGAGGAGCTGGGTTTTCGCCCCACCGCCCAAGCCTGGGGCATGGTGCGCTCCACGGAGCTGGAGCTTCAAGCTCACCACCTTGCCGACGTGGAGGTTCAAATCCTCAGCGGGTACAACCTCTGGCCCTCCTGGCTTGCGGTTTTCGGCCAGGGCTTTGGCTTATCTTGGGAGGTGGCCCAAGCGTACGGCGAACAACTGGCCATAGGTTTGGGCGCAGAACAGCCGCTCATGCACCTGGCCGCCTTCATTCAGGGCAAGCTGGTAGGCACCGCCAGCATGTTTGTAGACGACGACCAGGTGGCGGGCATTTACAACCTGGCCACCGCCGCTTCCGCGCGCGGGCAAGGTGTGGGCGAGGCGCTGGTCAGCCACATCCTCTCCCAGGCCAGGGCCAGGGGTTGCCGGTGGGCGGTTCTGCGTTCCACGGCGTCCGCCTGCGGCTTTTACGTTGGCGTTGGCTTCCAGCCGGTGGCCCGTTACCAAATTTTCGCGGCCACACCACCGGCAACCCTGCTCTAGCGCTGGGAAAAAGCGACATTTCGGAGAATCCTTTGCTCCCCTTCCCAAAACGCCCTCAGGCGTTCCGGAGCACCGCTCGATACCGCACGCGGTTTTGTCGTACCTGCTCCAGGGCCTGGTTCACGGAAGCCATGGGAAACACTTCCGCCATTGGGGTAATCCCCAACCGCGCGGCCAGCTCCAGCGTTTCCTTGAGGATAGCCCGGCCGCCGATGGGCGACCCCATGACCCGGCGGCGCTTGGCCAAAAGCGCCCAAAACGGAATTTCCAGCGGCTTGGGTCCGCCAGCCACCAGCACCAGAGTGCCGTCGGAATCCAGCCACTGGAGGTAAGCCACCCAATCTTGGGGGTAAGGCACGGTGCTCAAAAGCAAGTTCAAACGGTACGGAGGCGCCGGCGGACTTTGCCCAGGCTCCACCACAAAGGCCCGGGTGGCTCCAAGCTTTTCTGCTTCCTTGGCCTTCTCCGGGGTGGTGGTGAACACCGTCACCTCGTTACCCAACCGCGAAGCAAAGAGCACCGCCAGATGGCCCAACCCACCCAGGCCAATCACCCCGATCCGCTGGCCCGAGCTCATCCCGGCGTGGCGCAGGGCCGAGTACACGGTCACCCCGCCGCACAGAAGCGGCCCCGCTTCCACCGGCAGCTTTTCCGGGAACGGCAAGGCAAAGCGCCCGTCCACCTTCACATGGGAGGCAAAGCCGCCCTTGCTCGTGACGATGAGCCCCTGGTGGTGATCGCAGAGGTTTTCGTTGCCGGAAAGGCAGTCGGGGCAGGTCATGCACGCGGAAGCCTGCCAGCCGATGCCCACCCGCTGGCCCACCTCCAGCCCTTCCACCGCAGCCCCCTTTTCCACCACCCGGCCCACCACCTCGTGCCCTGGCACCAACGGGTAGGTGGACATCTGCCAGTCGTTGTCAATCATGTGGATGTCCGAATGGCAAATGCCACACGCTTCCACCGCCACCACTACCTCGTGGGGTGAGCTCACCTCCAGCTCGTACTCCAAAGGCTCAAGTTGCGCTCCTTTTTCTTTTGCAGCCCAACCTCGAACCTTCATCGCAGCACCTCCTAGCTTTTTTGGGGGGACCCCCCCTCTTCCCAGCACAACCGATATCCTAAACCACGCACGGTAACCAAAAATTGGGGGTTCTCCGCATCCTGCTCCAGCAGCCGGCGCAGCTCCATCACCGCGTTGTCCACGATGCGGCGGGAGCCAAACTTCTTCCCCGGCCGCGCAGCGGCAAACAGCTCCTCGCGGGAAACCACCGCCCCTTTGGCCCGCACCAGGGTAAAGAGCACCGTGCGAGCGGTGGGGGAGAGGGCAAGGACCTCCTCACCCCGCCGGACCACCTGACGGCCCAGGTCCACGGTAAGAGGGCCCACCTGAAGGATCTCCGGGGTTTGGGCCCGGCGCAACAGGGCCCGCAAGCGGGCGGCCAGCTCCGCCGGAGCAAAGGGCTTGGTCATGTAATCGTCGGCGCCCAAATCCAGGGCCATCACCTTGTCCAGGGGATCGGTTTTGCCCGAGAGCACCAGCACCGGGGTGCGGATGCCCTCCGCACGGAGCGCCGTAAGCAGCTTGAACCCGTCCACGCTGGGGAGGGTCAAATCCAACACCACCGCGGCAAAATCGCCGCGAAGTGCCAGCGCCAGGCCGCGGGAACCATCCTGCGCCGTAACCACCTCGTAACCTTCCCGGCTGAGAAAGCTCTGGAGCGCCTGCAAAAGCTCGCTGTCGTCCTCCACCGCTAAAACCCGCAAGCTCATGCCCGCTGCCCCCGGCGAAACCACAGGGTAAAGCACGAGCCTTCCCCGGGCTTTGAGTAGAGCGTCACCTTCCCGCCCTGGGCGGCCATGACCTGGGACACAATCGCCAAACCTAAGCCAAAGCCCTCCACCCCCTGGGATTCCACAAAGGGGAGGCGGAAAAAGGGGCGGAAGATCTTGCGCTGTAAGCCAGGGGCAATGCCCACCCCCTGGTCCCGCACCCATACGGTGACCCACTCCCCCTTTTCCCCAATGCCCAGCTCCACGGTGCTCCCCGGGGGGCTGTACTTGCTGGCGTTGGTGAGGAGGTTGACCAGCGCCGAAACCGCTGCTTCCTGGTCCGCCCAAACTGAGGCATCCTCAAGGCCGGATCTCACAACCCGCTGCCCTCTCGCTGCCAAGCTGGCTTCAGTACGCCGCAGCGCCTCCCCCACCACGTGAGCCACCGACACCGGCAGCAAACGCAAGCGCAGCTGCCCGCCGGTGAGGCGGCCCCAGTCGATGAGCCGGTGAATGCCGGCTTCCAGCACGGCCACTACGTTTTCCAGGGCTTGGGCCTTTTCCCGATCCTCCAAACCCGAAGCCAAAAAACGCAAGGTGGTGAGCGGCGTGCGCAGCTCGTGACTGGCTTGCGCCACAAACAAAGCCTGGTTCTTGCTCATCCGGGAAAGCTCCCGGGAAGACAAGAGCAAAAGCACGCCGCCCGCCAATAAGGCCGCTGCCAGGGGCACCAGGAAAAGAGGAAACAGCAGAGAGCCAGGTTCCGGCAGGAGCTGCACCATGGCGAAGCTCAAAACCAAAATCGCCACCGCCGGGATGAGCACCAACCCCACGGCAATGCGCACCACATCCCGGGGCAGGGAACCCGCCGGCAACCCCCGCCAGCTCACGACGCCACACCCTCAAAGCGCCGCCAAATGGACACCCCCCAAAAGGCGTAGGCCGCACCAAAGAAACCATGAAAGAAAACCACCGCTGGAGGCAAGCGGAACTGGGAGGGATCGGGGATTTCTGCGGCCAGGTAAAAGCCGTAAAGAGCGTCAGCAAGGGCATAGAGAATGAAAACCACAAAAAACCACGGGGAAAGTCCCCGGCGCAAGCTCACCACCAGGCCTACCAGGCAAAAAAGCAACCACAGGTAGGAAAACACGCCCAACCAGGCCCATGTCGGTGAAGGACCGAAGCCGGCAACCACTGCCGCTTCTGCCAAAAGCAGCAACCCAACGGCCGCTCCGCCCAGGTAGCACCAGCGCATGGTCCCCTCCTGCCTGGTGCAAGCCTAGCAAAAAAAGGCCCGGGGATGACCCCGGGCCCGGAAAAAGAGGAGGTCGGGTTCTATTGCACGGTAAGGGCGGTGTCATCAATGAGGAAGCCGGTGGCTAAGCTCGAGTCCTCAGCGCCGTAGAAGTAAATCCGCAAGGTTTGACCCTTGTACTGGGTGATGTCAAAGCTCTTCTGCACGTAGGTGGAGGTCTTGTTGAGGTTGGAGTAAATGGCCAGCGTCTTGATCAGCGAGTTGTCCGAAGGCCGGCGCAGCTGCACCCAGAGCCGATCGTAGGCGGTGGTGGTGCTGGTCTCCTGTGTGCGGATCCACAGCCAGAAGGAAAGGGTTACCGAGGAGGCGCTGGCCGGCACCGTGACATCCTGGTAGAGGTAGTCGGATGAAACTGTGCCGTAGCCATTCAGGTAGGCCTTCCAGGAGCCGGTGCGTGGCGCCGGCGAGGTGTTGTTTTCAATAACGCCAGTGCTTGCCGTCCAAATCACGTTGCCCTGCTCAAACCCCGGGTTTTGCAGGAGCTGGCTACCCGAGCTGCAGGAAGCGGTGAAGTTAATCCCGGTGGCGTTGGGACCCACAGTCACCGAGCGGGAAGTGGGGGTAAAGGTGCAGCCGGACTTGGAGGGCGTCACGGTGTAGGTGCCGGCAGCAAGGCCGGAAATGGTGTAGTTGCCGCTGGCATCGGAGGTGGCGCTGACGCTACCCGCGGTCACCGTGGCGCCGGAAGTCCCCACGTTCCCGGAAATGGAGTAGGTCCCGGGCGCCGAGCAGCTCCAGGTTCCCGGAACGCCCACCGCATCCCACGCCATTTGCACGGTCTTCCACTCAGGCGTGCAGGTCCCGCCGTACAGATCGGCGGCCGCTTGCGCGGTGTGGTTGCGGGCTTGCTCAAAAGTTTCCGAAGACGTCATGTACACGGTCAGGGCGCGGTAAAAGATGGAGCGCATCTTCACCACCCCAAGGCCAGGCACGTTCACCGAGGTCTTGCCCCGCGGATGGGTACCACCGTAGGACATGAGGAAGGCCGCCAAGTTGGCAATCCCCGAGTTGGTGTGTACACCGCAGTAGTCGTTGGAGGAAGAAGGCGTGCAACCCGAGGCGTAGTTGCGCTCGGGGTAGTAATCCGCCGACTGCCCGTCCTTCTTGGGGTCGTACATGTACCGCAGGGCGTCCCCGGACTGATTAGGTGTGTAGACATCAGCGCCAATGACCCAATCGGTCTTCACCGAGGGGTCCCCCTGTCCAGCCCAGAACGATGCGGCCCGACCCAGGATGTCCGACATGGCCTCGTTAAGCGCTCCCGACTCGTTCTGGTAGGCCAGGTTGGCGGTCCGGGAGGTGACACCGTGGGTGAGCTCGTGGGCCGTCACATCCAGGCTGCGGGCCAAGTCGCCCAGGGTGGAGCCGTCGCCATCACCGTAGGCCATTTGGTGGATGCTTGAGGTGTCAATCCACGCGGCGTTGTTCTTGGTGCAACCGAAGAGTCCCGTGGAAAACTGTGCGTGCACGGAAGAGCGCAGCTCCGCTCCTTGTCCATCGTAGGAATCCCGGCCAAACACGTTCTTGTAAAAGTCGTAAGTGGTGCCGGTGCCGTTGTAAGCCCCCATGGCCGATTGATCGGAAGAGCTGCCGCCTTCGGAGAACATGAAGGTGCCGGGGAGTTCCGAGCCGGTATAAATGCACTTTTGGTTGAGGTTGTAAATGGTCCGGTACTTAGCCGTGAATAACCGCGGCTCCAAGCCCTTCACTTCCCCGGTGGTGGCATCCACGTAAAAGATGTCCAAATGGGGGCTGCCTTGGTAGGAGTAGTAAACCAGCACCGGCAAAGCCAGGTATGGCACCGTATCCCGGGCGTAAATCACCGGCGCACCTACCTCCACAACCCCTTCGGGCATCCCGCCGTCCGCTTCCACCCGGGCGGTGGCTGCGGCAATGGCTTCCCGCTCGGAAAGACGGGGTGCAACCTCCAGGTCCAGATCAGGCACAAACTGACCGTTTACCCCCAACACCTGCCGGGAATCCAGGTGCACGATGAGGTCCCCTCCCACCACCGGCACACCGCGGTAGGTTTGCTGCAACCGCACGTGCTCCTGCCCTAGCTCGTCCCGCTCCACCACCCGCGGGGTGAAGTTGTCCTCGGCCTGCAGACGGAAGAGCGGACCCAGCTCATGAACGGCCAAAAGCGCTGCCCCTTCCGCTTGGGCTGCCAAACGGGCCTTCCCCGGGCGCCAAAGCTCCCGAGGTACGCCATGCTCACTCAGGCTAAGCTCCGCGCCCTCGGGCAGGGCCTGGAGCGCTTGCTCCTGGAGCGCCCAACGGTCCTGGGACGAAGCGGCCCAAAGGGTTCCCATCCCAAGACCCAAAACCAGCATCGCAACTGCCATCCTCCTCATGGTTCCTCCCTCCTCCCCCTGTTGGGGAAGCTTGAATTGGCAAGTCAAAGGCAGAAACGGCTTCAAGCCCTTCACCTCCTGGTGCTGGGGTCTTTTTTACCCGGAGGCCCAGGGAGGGGGAAGGCGTTTTTTTCCGAGAAAGGTCAGGGAAACGTCAGGTTTTCATGACAAAAGCGCCGCGGTGGTGGCGCAAGCGCGGGAAAAAGCCAGAAAGCTCCACAGCCACCACGTCAAAGCGGCATGGCGGTGCGGGGCCCCGGCGCTGAGAAAGGTAAGCCCTGGCGACCCGCGCGAGCTGCGCTTGCTTGCCCAAGGAAACGGCCTCTTCCGGCAACCCCACCTGCCGGGAGGTCCGGGTTTTCACCTCCACGAAGACCAGAAGCTCGCGCCGGCGCATCACCAGGTCCAGCTCCCCCAGGGTGCAGCGCCAGTTGCGAGCTTCCAGGCGGTAGCCTTTAAGCCAAAGCCACAGGAGCGCCAGGGTTTCCCCCCAGCGGGCAAGCCGCAGGTGCCGGCCTCTCTGGGAACTCGAAAGCAGCGCCTTAGCTTTCACCTAAAGCTTGGGCCGCCAACTGCACCACATCGAGGGTTTTGGCTTGCTCCCTTCCCAGCTCCCCTTGGGCATTGCCGATCATGATGGCGCAGAAGGGGCACGCCACCGCCACATCCTGGCAACCGGACCCTTCCAGCTGCTGCAAGCGGGTCTGGTTGATGCGGCTGCCCAGCTTTTCCTCCAGCCACATGCGGCCACCACCGGCCCCGCAGCACATGGACTTTTCCCGGGAAAGAGGGGCTTCCTTCAGCTGCAAACCGGGGATTGCCGCCAAAACCTCCCGGGGGGCGTCAAACTCCCGGTTGGTGCGGCCCAAATAGCAGGGATCGTGGAAGGTGAGCTCCTGGTGGAGCTCCTTGGTAAGCTTGAGCCTTCCTTCCCGCAAAAGCTGGGCCAGCAGCTGTGTGCCGTGGACCACCTCGTACTGGCCGCCAAAATCGGGATACTCGTTTTTCAACGTGTGCAAGCAATGCGGGCAGTTGGTGACGATCTTTTTCACGCCGTAGCGGTTGAGGGTTTCCACGTTGGCCTGGGCCAGCATTTGGAACAGGTACTCGTTTCCCAAACGACGGGCCGCATCCCCGGTGCAGGTTTCCTCGGGTCCCAAAATGGCAAACTTGACCCCAGCAGCCTTGAGGAGCTTGGCCAGCGCTACCGAGGTGCGCTTGCCCTGGTCGTCAAAGGAGCCGGCGCACCCAACCCAGAACAGGTACTCGAACTCACCAGCTTCGCTGGCCAAAGGCACGTCCAGGCCCTTGGCCCAATCCGCCCGGCTGTCCGCCGGCAGCTGCCAGGGGTTGCCTGCGGTTTCCATGCCGCGGAAGGCCGGCTCGGCTTCCGGGGGGAACTCCGCCTTTTCCAGCACCAGATGCCGGCGCATTTCCACGATCTTGTCGGTGTAGGAGATGAAAAGCGGGCAGGCCTCCTCGCACCAACGACAGGTGGTACAGGCCCAAACCGTTTCCGGGTTAATCACCGGCCCCGCCAGGTCTGAAAGTTCGCCCTTCTTCCCACTTAGGATGAGCCCGCTGCTGGCGGTGAGGTGATCCCGCAGGTCAATGGTGAAATCTCTGGGGATGAGGGGCTTGCCGGTAATGGTGGTGGGGCAAACCACCGTACAGCGGCCGCACTCGGTGCAGGTGTAAAGGTCCAAGAGCTGCTTCCACGTGAAGTCGGTGACCTTGGCTGCCCCCAGGGTGGTGCCTTCTTCGATGTTTTCCAAATCCATCTTGGTGAGCTTGCCGGGTTGCTCCAAGGGCCGCAAAAGCACGTTGGGAAGCGAAAGGTACACGTGAAAGTGCTTGGAATACGGGAGGTAATTGGCAAAAACGAAGAGCACCAGCACGTGGAGCCACCAGGAGACGGCGTACACGGCATCGAGCGTCCCTGCCGCCGAACCCGCAAACCACCCGGCCACGAACTTGGAAACCACCGCGCCCTGAAAGCCTTCCGCAGCTCCCGCAGCCAGGCGCGGCGCATCCATGGTGATGTCGGTGATCATGAGGGTGGCGATCATGCCCAAGATGAACCAGGCGTCGGCCGAATACTCCAGGCGCGCCGGGCGGGTCACTGCCCGGCGGAACATGGCCACGCCCACCCCCAAGAGCACCAAAACCGCAAACACATCCTTGGTAAAGCCGTAAACGGTGCCAAAGCCTCCGGAAAGGAAGGGAAGCACATGGCCGCCGGTGATGCCTTCATAGACGAGGGCCAAGGAGCGCAAAAGGAACACGCAAAAGCCCCAGAAGATCAGCGCGTGCATAACCCCCGGCACAGGATCGGAAAACATGCGCTTTTGACCCAGCACGTACACCACCACGTCCCAAATCCTGCGACCCCATTGCCCCAACACCACCCCACGCCGCCCGGCAGCCACCAACTTCAAGCGCCGGGTGAGCGAATAGGCCACCCCGGCAGCGGCAAGCAAAAGCAACAACCAAAAAAGCCACAAACCTAACCCAGAACCCGGAACAAGCTGCGTGGCGTGGTGCATAGCCCCTCCCTTCCCGGCAATTATGCCAAAGAAAGGGATTTTTGCCACAGAACTCTTATCAAGGTGAGGCTCTTCGTTGGAAGAGACCTCCAAAGGCTCGAAAGCAAAAGCCTGTAGGGATTTTCTGGTGCGAAAGCGCTCTGTTAGAATGGCTCAGCGGTGGTTTATCGCCGGCGTTAGCCGATCTTTCACAGAGCACGCCGCGGGCGTGAGCGTCAGGCCAGAAGGCCGGCACCAGCAGAGCGGGAAGAAGCCCGGCGAGCACAAGTGAGCGCTTGGGGGAAGCATGGAGAAGGGGGAAGCATGAGCGGAAAGGTCAAGGTACTGCCCACGTCGCGGATTGGCGTTGGCCCGCTTGCCGACATGGCCGAGCAATTGCGTTCCTTCCTTCCCGGTTGGGAGGACACCCGCCCCACCTCGGAAAAGAGCCGGCAGCCCTCCGATTTGCGCTGGGATTTGGAGCACTTAGCCCAGCACGACGCCGATGGCCTGTTGGTCGCCAGCCTGGGCTCCGAGGTTGTGGGCTTCGTGGCCAGTTTCGTCCGCTCGCGTTTGCTCTTAATTTCTCAGCTCTGGGTCCTGCCGGAGTACCTTAAAGCCGGTGCCGCCGAAGCGCTCCTCCGTCGTGCTTTGCTTTTCGGCGAGCGCTCGGGAACTACAAAAGCGGCCTTCCACGCCCTCACACCCTGGCAAATTGCACTGGGCCTGGGTTTTGGCCTTTCGCCGGCGTTTCCCCTTTTGCGCCTGGTGATTCCCGTGGACAAAGCCCTGCCTTTGGCGCATCAGCTGGCCAAGCTGCAACCGGGTGCCGAGGTCACCGCCGAAGCGGTGGGGCGCCGCGCGTACTTTGCCGACCTGGAGCGGTTGGATCGGCTGGTCCGGGGCTTTGCCCGCCCCATGGACCACGAGTACTGGCTCTTTTCCCGAAACCTGCGGCTGGCCGTGGTGCGGGAAGGCGAAAGGATCATGGCGTACGCTTACGGGGGCCCCGGTCAGTGCGGGCCGGTGGTGGGAGCCACCGAGGAAGCCTCCCTTTCGGCCTTCGGTTGGGCCTTGCAGCTCGCCGCTGGTTCGGTGGCTGAAAAGGCCGAAAACGCCTCGGTAGCCTGTCTTGTGCCCACAGCCTTTGCCCGGGTTTTTGATCACCTCCTCGAGGCCCAGCCGGAATTCACCGCCACCTCCTTTTGGCTGGCCAACGAAAACCCCCGGGCCGGGTACTTCGTGCCGGCAAGCTTTAGCTTGTTGTAAACCGCAGGCGCTACAAGCCCAAAGCGGCCAGTTCGGTGCTTTTCCCCCGAAACCCCACGCTGCACCTTTCGTGATCCACCACCACCGGCACCGCTCGCTCAAAGGTCCAGCGGGCCAGCTCTCCGATCCTTTCTGGCTCCCGGCTCAGGTTCACCGCCACAAAGGAAACCCGCCGCTTTTGGAGGTCGGCAAGCAAAAGCTCGCAAAAGGGACAACCATCGGCTACGTAAACCAGGATCAACCTTTTGACCCTCTTCGGTAGGTGCGCCTCCGGCTTCCGCTCACCTCTCTAACACCTCTAACGTGTGACGATCCCCAAGAGATGCAGCGAAGGTAAACGACCGACCCCCTGTTCATGCCTGTACCTCGTTGCCACCATCCTCAATAGTATCGTGAAACCGGATGGAGAGAACGCCACCAAGCACAATAGCCGAACCAACGAGCAGCAGCACATACAGCGGTGCAGAGAAGCCAAAGACAAAAAACCATGCATAAGTGGACACGATGAGCGCAATGGTGCTGCCCCACGACCACCTGAACTCGTTCAGGTACCCGAACACCCGCATGGTCACAGCCTCGAAGATCCCAAGCAATGGGTTCACCATATGGAAGGCTAACATCATGAAAAACGCTGTGATACCGTCGTAAAGAAACCAGAGTGCCCGTGCCGTATTACTCCCTGGCCTTGAGGTTGAAAAACCCACAGCAAGAGTCAGACACGCAAGGCTGCCTTTTTCTACTTCATACCCGTTAAGCTTAAGCAGGAGGTACAAAAGCGCGTAGCACAGCAGCGCCACAACGGCAATACCGTAAAATGACCTCAGTATTCTTGTCAGTGTCTGCATCTTAATCTTTCTCCCCAAAGATTTGATCAGACCCCGCCTCAGTTTTAGATTTTGTGCTCACCGTAAACCTACTTGCAACGAAAGGTCGCTAGACCCACACCCCTGTCCTTGGCGTCGCGTATTTTGCCATAAAGAAACCCAGGGCGGGCTCCGCAACTGCCGCGCCGGGGAACTCGTTCGCGTGAATCATCCAGCAAATCCTATCTTGGCGAGCTACAAATATAAAGGCCTATGCCGATATTTCCGCTCAAGCACCCAGCTCGGTGGTCCCATCATCAAGGTCGAAAAGAAAGCTTAACCCAGCCCAGCTACTCATCCCAGGGTACGTCCACCGGCTCCAGCTCAGAAAGCACGTGGGGCTTTTCCCGCCAGCCGGGGTGGGCTTTCACCCGCAGGTCCAGGTACAACCTTACCCCCAGGATCTTCTCAATGCGCTCCCGGGCCGCTTGACCCACGGCCTTGATCATGCGGCCGCCGCGGCCTACGACGATGGCCTTTTGGCTCTCCCGCTCCACCAAGATGTCGGCCCACACCTTCAGGAGGGGAAGCTCGTTCTGGCGCTCTTCTTCCTCCATGTGCCGAACCAAAACAGCAGTGGTAAAGGGCAGTTCCGCTTCCACCCGCTCCAGGAGCGCTTCGCGGATAAGCTCGGCAATGAAGAAGCGCTCGCTCTGGGTGGTGGTGGCGTCCGCCGGCAGCAGCGGCTCACCCTCGGGGAGCAGGGCAAAAAGATGCATGAGGAGGATGGGGATGCCCTCGCCGGTGAGCGCCGAAAGGGGAACGATGGCGGCGTAGGAGCGGCGCTCGGTGTAAAAGGCAATCCGCTCTGAAAGGTGCTTGCGCGCTGCCGAAAGGTCCAGCTTGTTGGGTACCAGAACCACCGGCGTGGAAAGGCCGGAAAGCAGCTCCACCACAAACTCCTCGCCGTGGCCCGGAGGTTCATCGGCGGCAAACATCTGCACCACCACATCCACTTCCTGAATGGTTTCCCGCAGCACGTGCATCATCTGCACGTTCATGCGGTGCAGGGGACGGTGAACCCCCGGTAAATCGAAGAGGACAATTTGCCCCCGCTCGTCGTTGACCACCCCCACGATACGGTGGCGGGTGGTTTGCGGACGCGGCGAAACGATGGCCACCTTTTGCCCCGCCAGCGCGTTGATGAGCGTGCTTTTGCCCACGTTGGGTCGGCCCACCAACGCCACCGTCCCGCTCTTCATGCTGGAAGCCCTCCCGGGCGCGGGCAAACCCGCACCCGCTTCAGCCGCCGCCGCTCCACCTCCACCACTTCAAAGAGCAGCCCCCGGTACTCCACCTTTTCACCGGGGCGCGGCAGGTGCCCCAGGCGATCCAGCACCAACCCCGCCACCGAGTCGTAAGCGGCGTCGTCCTCCAGCTCCAGGCCAAAGAGCTCCGTGAGGGTTTCCACATGGGCGTTGCCGGCGATGAGGTAACAGCTGTCGCCTTCCTGCTGGATTTCCGGAGGCTGGGTTTGGTGCTCGTCCTGAATTTCCCCCACAATTTCCTCGAGCACATCCTCCAGCGTCACGATGCCAGCGGTGCCGCCGTACTCGTCCACCACCACCGCCAGCTGCTGCCGGCTTTGCTGGAAGAGCCGTAGAAGATCACGCAACGGCTTGGTTTCGGGGACCATCAGAACCGGCCGCATGAGACTGCGGGCCGGTGGGGATTGGTTGGAAGCCACAGCCCTCAAAACGTCCTTGACGTGCACCACCCCTTCGATGTGGTCCAAGCTTTTGCCGTAAACCGGCAGCCGGGTGAACATGGACTCGGCAAACACGGTTTTTACCGTTTCAAAATCCGCATCCACCGGCAGCGCGATGAGGTCGGTGCGGGGGGTCATGATTTCCCGGGCCACGGTATCGGAAAGCTCAACGATGGAGGCCACCAGCTCCGCTTCTTCGTGCTCCAAGATGCCCGCTTCCTCGCCGGCGCCAATGAAGGCCCGCACCTCGTGCTCATCCACCTCGCTTTCCTCTTCCTCCTGGCCGCCGTCGGGGTTTTCCTCCGGAGCTTGCGAGGAGCGGGCCAGGAAAGCGATCACTGGAGCCACCGGGCGCAAAAGGTAAAGCGCCGCCACGGCAAAGAACTCCGCCTTTTCACCCCCCGTGACCTGGGCGGACAAGGCCACCAGGCCTAACCAGGCCACCAGAACTCCGGCCCAAGCCCCCAGCTCCCCGGCTCCTACCAGCGTGGCCGCCCGCCACAGCGCCGCGGTTAAAAGCACCCAGAGCCCCGCCACCGCTCCCACCAGGAAAACCACACAAGCGCTGGCCGCTTCAAAGCTTCTGGGCACACCGGGGAGCAGGTTCTTGCGGGCGGACAAAAGCCCCGCAAACTGGATGCTGCCCATCCGCACCACACCGAAAACCCCGGACATGAGAAAGAAGGCCACCGTTGCCGTGAGCGCCGAGAAAAGCAAAGCCGTGATTGGGTTGGCCCACCACTGGGATAGTGCTTGGCTCACAACAACTCCTCCCGCAACTGGGCTTCCAACGCCTCCATTTCCCCTTGATCCTGCTCGTGGTCAAAGCCGCACACGTGCAAGGCACCGTGGATCAAAAGCAGGCAAAGTTCGCGCTCCAAGCTGTGGCCGGCCGCTTCGGCTTGGCGGGCCGCGGTTTCCAGGGAAATGGCCACATCACCCAGGTGCACGGTGCCGTTGGGCAGGCGGTCGTGGGCGGGGAAAGAAAGCACGTCCGTGGGCTTTGGTTTGTGGCGAAAATGGCGGTTCAAAAGCTCCATGGTGCGGTCGTCGCACAGGAGCACCGAAAGCTCCCCCTCCTCCGCCCCCGCCCGCTGCAGCGCGGCAATACCGACGGCCCGCAGCCGCTGGGTCACCCCCGGCAGGGCCCGCCCCTGCCAGCGCACGGCCACCTTGAGCTTACCGGCCATTGCCCCTCCGGTTGAAGTCGAAACCCGGGTAGTCAATGCGGTGGTGCCCCGCCGAGGTAATGACCCAGGAAAAGGCGGCGGAAATTTTTTCCAGGTCTTTAAGCGTCAGCTCGCACTCATCCAGCTGCCCGTCTTCCAGGACCTTCTTGATGACCTGGTCGATCATGGACTGCACCCGCCCCGGGGTGGCTTCGGTCAGAGTACGCGCCGCCGCTTCCACCGCATCGGCCAGCAGGATGATGCCCATTTCCTTGGACTTGGGCTTGGGACCTTTATAGCGAAACTCCTGCTCCTCTACTTCCCCTTTGTCCGGGGTTTCTTGCTGCTTGGCGCGGTTGTAGAAGAAGTGGATGAGCTTGGTTCCGTGGTGGGTGGCAATGGCCTCACGGATGGGCTCCGGAAGCTTGTACTGGCGGGCCAGCTCTAAGCCGTCTTTGACGTGTTTTTCCACGATCAACGCCGACATCCACGGCGACAGGTGATCGTGGGGGTTGGGTCCGCCCCGCTGGTTCTCAATGAAGTACTCCGGCCGCATGAGCTTGCCGATGTCGTGGTAGTAGCAACAGACCCTGGCCAAAAGCGGGTTGGCACCGATGGCTTCGGCCGCGGCTTCCGCCAAGTTGGCCATGGCCAGGGAGTGTTGGAAGGTACCCGGAGCTTCGGTGGCAAGCCTGCGGAGCAAGGGCAAGTTGGGGTTGGAAAGCTCCAAAAGGCGGATGTCGGTAATGGTGCCGGTGGCGCTTTCCAAAACCGGCAGGAAGAAGCTCGCCAAAACCGCCGCCATGATGCCGCCCAACGCGGCCGTGGCCGCGTGCGCAGAAACCTCCTGGATTTGCGGGTTGGGCAAGCTGTGGAGGCTCAAGGCCACCGCGCAAAACACGTTAAAACCAGCCAGAAAAAGACCCACCCTGGTGAGGGCGTTTCGCTCCTTGACCTTTTGCGTGGCAAAGGCCGCCGCCACCGCTGCCAGCAACGAGTACGCCACGGTGTGCCCGGGAAAAGCCAGCATCAGCGACACCAGCACCGCCTGGCTGGCGGCAAACAACACCCCCACCGACAGGCCAAACATGAGGCTTGCCAAAATTGGCCCGGTGGCGTGGGGGAGCACCGGCCAGTACACCGCCACCTGGTTGAAGGGCTCGCGGATCACCGCCGCTGCCACCCTGCTCACTACGAACCCAACGGCTGCTTCCACCACCAGCGCCACGAAAAGCACCACCAGCACGCTGCCGTAACGGACCAGCCTCTCGGTTTCCGCCACCGGCTCCCGCCGGAAGTAGAAGAACCACATGAGGGCGAGAAGCGAGGCCATGCCGAAGCCCCCGAGCATCGGCCAAACGCTGCGCGGCCCCTGGGACGAGGCAGCCAGGGATTCCAGGAGCCGGGCCACCTGGGGGGTAACTTCATCGCCCCGCCGCAAGAGCACCCGGCCGCGGTTGAGGTGCACGGAAACCTCCTCCACGCTGGCGGCGGCCCGCATCCTCCGGGAAAGGGTCTCCCCCCGGTCCAAGATCACGTTGGGGGGCATAAGCCGAGCCAAAAGCGAAGCCAGCGCCTTCCGGTGCTGACGATCCACCACCCGCAGAGCGGCCAAGCGCTGCTCCAGGGTCTCGGCCAGGGTGGCGGCATCGATGAAGCGAAACACGTCCAGCTGGAGCTGTTCCTTATCGGTACCTGCCTCCTTAACGGTCACGCCTTTGTCGGCCCAGCGCAAGAGCTCCACGCGGTCTTCCACCACCCCCTGCCGGTACACCTGGTCCACCACATCCAGCAAAGCCAGCAGAACTTCCTGGGAGAAACGCAGCGAGCGCAGGGCCAACACCTCGCCGGTTTCCAAGCGCTGGCCCGCCACCTGGGAAAGCTCCGAGGCCAGGCGCGATAGATCCTGATGCTCGGCCTTTTGCCCGGCGGCCACAATGGCCGTGAGTTTGGCCTTCACCTGCTCGCCCACCTCAGGATCGAAAACGTAAACGGGAGGCACATCCAGCCCCGCCCGCCGCCGCTTTTGCTCCGTGGATTCCACGTCCGGAAGCGTCACGTCGCGGTAAATCACCACATCGGTAGGGGCAATGTCCCCGGCTTTGAGCAGCGGGTAGTGGGCCGCCTGGCGAGGGGCAATCAAAAGCGTGGTGAAAACCACGAACGCCGGCCCAATCAACCAAGCCTGGGCCAAGAAACGCCGGCGCTTTTGCCCCCACTCGCCGCTTTCCCGCCGGGGTTTGATTTCCTTGGCACCGGAAAAGAGTCTGGGCAGCTTCACGGTCTTTCGCGCTTTTCCGCCTCGAACCGCTCGTACGCTTCAACCACCCGCTGCACCAAGCGGTGGCGGACCACGTCCTCCTTGGTGAAGTCAAAAAAGCAAATGCCCGGAATGTCCCGGAGGATCTGCCGGGCCTGCACGAGGCCCGAAGAAGCCCCGGCCGGCAGGTCAATTTGCGTGACGTCGCCGGTAATTACGGCTTTGGAGTGGAACCCCATGCGGGTGAGGAACATCTTCATTTGCTCCGGGGTGGTGTTTTGCGCTTCGTCCAAGAGGATGAAGGAATCGTTGAGGGTTCGGCCGCGCATGAAGGCCAGCGGGGCAATTTCGATGACGCCACGCTCTAAGTGCTTGACCACCTTGTCGTAGCCCAGAATGTCGTAAAGCGCATCGTACACCGGGCGCAAGTAAGGGTTGACCTTTTGTTCCAGATCACCGGGCAAGAACCCCAAGCGCTCGCCGGCTTCCACCGCCGGACGGGTGAGCACGATGCGCCGCACCCGCTTTTCCGCCAAACTTGCCGCCGCCAGCGCCACCGCCAGGTAGGTTTTTCCGGTTCCCGCCGGGCCTACGGCAAAGACAATGTCGTTTTTCACCACCGCCTGAATGAACAAGCGCTGCTTTAAGTTTCTGGGCACCAGCAAGCGCTTTACGCTTTCGGGGATGGTGGCGTCGGTGAAGAAGTTCACCAGGTCCACCTCCGGGTCTTCTTCCAAAACCCGCAGGGCGGTGCGGAACTCCTCCCGTCCCACCGCATAACCCCGGCTCACCAGGGTGCCCAGATCCGAAAGCAGGCGCTCGGCAGTGGCCACCGCCTGCGGCTCCCCGGCCAAAAACACCGTGTCGCCGCGGGCCTGCACGCGGATCCCCAGGCGTTCGCCCAGGTAGCGGAAGTTTTCCTCCAAATTGCCCGACAAAACCTCAAGGCTCTTCTCAGGTAACTGCACGCTGGTCATTCTTCCCCTCTGCCCTCCGCGGAGGGCGTAACACGGCCGCCCAGCGCTTGGCCAGCTCTGGCCAAGCCTGGCGAGCCCTTACTCTCCGACTCCCCGTTGTTATTCATGCCAAAGGATTTCGCGACCGCCCTGGAGGTGATTGAGCCAGCGGGCCAACACAAAGAGGGCGTCGCTGAAGCGGTTCAAAAACCTCACCGCCGTGCCCACCACCTCGTCTTCAATCCCTAAAGCCGCCACCGCCCGCTCGGCACGGCGGGTGACGGTGCGGCAGAGGTGGGCCACGGCTGCGGAGCGGCTCCCACCGGGAAGCACGAAGTTCTTGAGCGGTGGCAGCGCCGCACTCATGCGGTCAATCCAGTTCTCCAACCAAGTCACGTCGGCGGCGTCGGGAGAAAGAAAGCCCCGGGGGCTGCCCGCCAGCACCGAACCCAGAGAGAAGAGTGCCCGTTGCGCCCTTTCCAGGTGGGCGTCAGCCTCAGAGGGGACCCCCTCGGCCCGCAACATCCCCACCCATGAGTTTACCTCATCCAGATCCCCGTAGGCCGAAACCCGAGGTTCCCATTTGGGGACACGCTCACCGCTGCCCAACGCGGTATAGCCCCCGTCACCGGTCCGGGTGTACACTCTCACGCCTCCATGCTATCACGCGAAGGGCTTTCTAAAACCGGCTAAGCCTGGGGTGGTGAGGGCGACACCAGCCGCCTCACCACTTCCAGAAAAGCGTCGGCGCTGAAAGGCTTTACCAGCACCAAGGCGGAGGCCAAGGAAGGGTCGTTTCCCGGGTGGTAGCCGGTGGCCAGCAAAACCCGCGGGGGGTTTTTCCGGCGCATGAGCTCCGCGTAAACCTCTCGCCCGTCCATTTCCGGCATGACCAGATCCAGCACCACCAGAGCAATCCCTTGGGGATCGGCATCGTAAAGGGCCAACGCTTCCCGGCCGTTGGAAGCTTCCAGCGCCTCGTAGCCTTCCGAACGCAGGAGAAAAGCCAGGCCCTCGCGAATGGCCGCCTCATCGTCCACGATCAAAACCTTTCCCGGTCGCGGCTTTTCCACTTCACCCACCGGCACCGCTGAAAGCACCGGCGGCAAGTCCACCCACACCCGAAAACCAAAGCCCGCGCGCTCGCGGAAACCCGCTTCACCCAGGTGACGTCGGGCCACACAGGAAGCCAAAGCCCGCGCCCTCAGCCGGGCCGGCAGCACCGATCGCAGCTCCTCCTGCCCCGAAAAGACCTCGCCGGTATCGCTCACCGCCAGCCGGCAAACTCCTCCCGCCAGCTGTTCCACCGCCACCTCCACGGTGCCCGCTCCACCGTGCAAACACTCCACCGAGGCCTCCACCAGGCCATGCACCAGCAGCGCCAGCTGCTCCCCATCGCCACGAACCACCGCCGGACCGGCCCACGGGCGCACCACCAACCTCACCCCGGTGGGCAAAAGCGAGCGGATTTCCGGCTCCAGCCCCGTGACAAGCTGGTTGAGATCCACGGCCACCAGCCCCGGACCGTGGAGGCGGAAAAAGACCCCCAGGCGCTGCACCTCCTGGGCCACCTGGGCCATGCCATCCCGCAAACCGGTGGCGCCCCCTTTTCCCGCCGAGCCTTTGGCCAGGGAGGCTTGCACCACGTTGGCCATGCGGTGGAGGGCATGGGCCACCAGCTCGTGCATGGGCGTGAGCACCTCCTCCGACAACGTTTGACCCGGTAGTAAGCCAGCCCGTTGTGCCACCACCACCACGCCGGCGAGGCTTCCGGCCACGAAAATACTTCGAAACACCAGCTCCACAGAGCTAAGCACGTCGCCCTTGCAGCGACAGCTCGCCACCACCGAGGCTGATTCCCCGCGTATGGCACGAACGAAAGCCCGCTTTACCTCCCGGCGGGAGGCAGGGACCACAAAGGGAAGCAAGCTGGCCTCCTGCAGCTCTTCGGGTCTAACGCCCAGGGCCGTAGCCAGCGCCGGGTTACACCACGCCACTGTTCCCTTGGGCTCCAGGAAAGCCACCCCCACGTTGACGCCGGAAAGCACCGCCCGCAGCACCTTTTCCAGCCGCTCACGGGCAGTGAAGTCCTCCAGGCTCAAGCAGGTCAGCGATTCCTCGCCGCTGTCCATGACCCAGGGATTAACCTCCACCGTGCGCCGCCGCCCCCGGGGACCCAAAAAGTGCGCGGTGAAAGCGCCCAAAGAAAGACTGGTGGCGGGGAGGAGCTTTTTGACGCGCTCCCTATCCTCGGGTGCCAAAAGCTCCTCAAACTTTCGGCCGATCAGATCGGCACGCTGTTCGAAGCCCAAAAGCCGAGCTGCCGCCTGATTAGCCCGAACCACCAAGTCGTCCCGCAAAAACAAAAGCGGCTCCTTCACCCCATCCAGCAACAGCCGCCAGGAAGCCTCGGCAATCCGGGCGGAAAGCTCAGCTTCCTGCCGAGCCAGGAGAGCTTGGGCTGCCGCTCGTTGAGCCTCCATGTTGGCCCACTGCCGCCAGACCAGCACCGCCGTTCCCACCAGAAAAGCCCAAAAGACCAGCAAAGAAAGCCACGCCGGTGAAAGCCTCGTCAAGCTCTGGCTGGGAACAAAAACGCCCAAAGTGAAACTTTGGCCCGCCAGCCGCACCCTCTTGCCCACCGATGTGCCCTCGGTAAGCCGCACCTGCCCTTCGTCAGCAACAAACTCACCCTTGCCCCAGAGCGCTTGCCGGCGAAGGGAGCAAGCCCACCCCCCGGCAGCGTTGAGTCGGGGCTCGCAAAAAAAGAACCGCGGCTCTTCGCCGGAGCCCGTCACCCAAAGGATGAGCGCCTCTCCCGCGGCCGAAGGTTGGTAAGCACTGACCAGCAACCTGGGGAGCTCCAGCAGCAGAACACCCTGCCGCCCGGCTCTGGTCACCCGTAAAGCCAGCACCCCACGTTCCGCCCACGCCCCCTCCTCCACGAAAGCCCACCCCCGATCGGCGGGAAGCATGGCGTCAACCTGATCGGCCACAGCGCTGAGGCCCGACGGCCAACAGCGGTGCCTGCCTCCGCTTTCGTCAATGACGACTCCAAAAAGCGGGTCCTCACGCAGGAAAGCACCGAGGTGTTCGATCTTCTCAGGGCTTAGGCCCTCTTCCACGGCGTCCACCACGCGCGCCAGTTGGCTGGCGGCCCCCGAAAGCAACTGCTCCTGGAGCTCCAACGCCCGGGCCAGCTCGTGTTCGGAGCCCAACCAGAGCACGAGCAAAACTTGAGCACTCACCAGCCCCAGCCAAAGCCACATCCAAACTCGAACCCGCGTTCCCGGAAACGCTGATGTACGCTCCATAAACAGGGTTAGTGTAGCGCAACCCCTTGGCAAAGGGTTCCCCTTTGGCTACCTTTGGCAAGGAGGAAGAAGCCATGAAGCCCGTTGGCTGCCTTTTTGCGTGCCTGAGCCTTACGGTGCTGGCGGTGGAGGCCGCCGACCGCCCGGAAGGCAGGTCCTTTGCCACCCGCTCGGTGACCGTGGCCCGCCACGGCATGGTGGCGGCGGCCCACCCGTTGGCGGTGCTGGTGGGCGTGGAAACCCTCAAGAAGGGCGGCAGCGCAGTGGACGCAGCCATTGCCGTCAACGCCGCGCTGGCCCTGATGGAGCCGGTTTCCTGCGGCCTCGGCGGGGACCTCTTTGCCATGGTTTACGACCCTGCCACCGGCAAGCTTTACGGGCTCAACGGCTCGGGGCGGGCACCTTTCGCCCTCACCCGGGACAAGGTTCCGCCGGCCCCCGATGGCACCGTTCCCCTGCACAGCCCTTACGCCTGGACGGTGCCGGGCTGCGTGGACGGGTGGTGGGAGCTCCACCGCAAATTCGGGCGATTGCCGTGGCGCGAGCTGTTTCAACCGGTCATCGCTTACGCCAAAGAGGGCGTCCCCGTCCCGCAGGTCATTGCCGGAGCCTGGCAGCGCAGTGCCCGGGTTTTTGCCCAGAAGCCCGGGTTTGCCGCCGTTTTTCTCCCCGGAGGCAAAGCCCCAGCTGAAGGTGAGCCCTTTGCCAACCCGGCCCTGGCGGCCACCTTCGAGGTCTTGGCCCGTGAGGGAGGCCGAGCCTTTTACGAGGGCACCATCGCCCAGCAAATCGTGGCTTATTCCCAAAAAAATGGCGGCTTTTTTTCCTTGGAGGATTTTGCCCGTCACCGCTCCGAATGGGTGGAGCCCATCAGCACCACCTATCGCGGCTACAACGTTTGGGAGCTGCCCCCCAACACCCAGGGCCTGGCGGCCCTGCAAATGCTGAACATCCTCGAAAATTTCGACCTCAAAAGCCTGGGCCGCGACCACCCCGACTTTTGGCACCTCCTGGTGGAAGCCAAGAAGCTCGCCTTTGCCGACCGCGCCCGCTACTACGCCGACCCGGCCTTCGCAAAAACCCCAATCCAGCAGCTTCTGAGCAAGGAGTACGCCAAAAAACAGGCCAGCCGGATAGACATGACCCGGGCCGCCGCCACCGTGGAGCCGGGGAACCCTCACCTGGCCGACGGTGACACCACGTTTCTGGCGGTGGGCGATGCCTCGGGAATGATGGTGGCGCTCATTCAGTCCAATTACACCGGGTTTGGCTCAGGCTACGTGATCCCCGAGCTGGGCTTTGGTTTGCAAAACCGTGGAGCGCTTTTCAGCCTTCAGGAAGGCCACCCCAACGTGTTGGAGCCTGGCAAGCGGCCGTTTCACACCATCATCCCCGCCTTCCTGGGCAAAAACGGCACCCCTCTCATGGCCTTTGGCGTTATGGGCGGGGACATGCAGCCCCAGGGGCACGTGCAAATTGTGGTTAACATCGTGGATTTCGGCATGAACCTGCAGGAAGCCGGTGATGCCCCCCGCTTTTACCACACCGGCTCTTCCGAGCCCACCGGCACGGTGATGCGCGATGGCGGCAGGCTTTCCCTTGAATCGGGCATCCCCGTTGACGTGCGCCATGAGCTTTTGCGCCGCGGCCACCGCCTGGTGGAAGCCACCGGCACGGTTTTCGGCGGATATCAAGCGGTGCTGCGGGATCCCCGCACCGGTGTTTACTTCGGCGCCACCGAATCGCGCAAGGACGGAATGGCGCTGGGCTACTGAAACCTAAGGGTGATCGGGGTTAGCCAGCAGAGAGAGGCATTTTTCGTGGAGCTTACGGCCCAGGCGTAAGCCCGCGGCGGTGCGGGAGGGGTACCAGGTAAGATCGGCCCCGGGGACCGCAAAACACACGATACGCCCGGCCAGAAGGAAATGGTCGGGTTTTTCTTCAACACCTTCGCCCCAGTCCTGAACGTGGGCGGGCAGTGCAAAGGCGTAAGGTTCGTCCGGGTAAAGGTGAACGCGAACCCCTTCGGCCAGCGCCATCTGTTTCCCGACAATGGGGTAACGGCGCGGGCCAGCAGGAACTGCGTTGTCAAACCCGCAGGCCGTCAAGAGACGGCTCACGTAGGTGTCGGGCCCGGCGGCCATGAACGGGTCCTTCCACACGAAGTACACGAAAGGGATCGGCACGTACGCATCAGTGCCAAGCAAAGTCTCCACCTCCCGTGCCAGCTCCTCCCCCCGGGTTTGGGCACCCAGCAGGGAGCCCAAAAGCCGCCAAAGATCGGGGACCTCCTGGGGCCCCTTGGGGTCTGCCACCAGCACCGGCACGTGGGCCGCCAGGGCTTCCACCTTGGCTTTTGGGTTTTCCTCCTTGGCTGCCAACACCGCATCGGGCTTTAAGGTCAAAACCGCAGCGGTCTCGAAGGTCTTGGTGCCCCCCACCGAGGGCAAAGCGCGCACTTCCAAAGGAGATGTGCAAAAATCGGAACGGGCCACAAGCTTTTGGCCACACCCCAGCTGAAAGACCGCCTCGGTGAGGCTGGGCACCAGCGATACCACCCGCCGCGGTGTTCTCCTCAGGCCCGGGCCTAACAAGAAGCTACTCACAGCAAATGGCGCCGGCGGGCGGCAGAGCGCAGCTCATCCCGAAAGTCGGGGTGCGCCACGCGAATAAGCTCAGCCGCCCGTTCTTTCAAGCTCTTGCCAAACAGCGAGGCAACGCCAAACTCGGTAACCACGTAGTGCACGTCTGCTCTTGTGGTCACCACGCCCGAGCCGGGAGCCAGCACATCCACAATGCGCGAAACCGTGCCGCCTTTGGCGGTGGAGGGCAAGGCAATGATAGGTTTACCGCCTTCCGAAGCGGCAGCACCCCGGATGAAATCCACCTGGCCACCGAAGCCCGAGTAAATTGAGGTGCCCAGGGAATCGGCGCACACCTGTCCGGTGAGATCCACCGCCAACGCTGAGTTAATGGCCACCATTTTGGCGTTTTGGGCAATGATGAAGGGGTTGTTGACGTAATCGGAAGGGTGAAACTCCACAAACGGGTTGTTGTCCAAAAAATCAAAGGTGCGTTTGGAGCCCAGGACAAAAGAGGCAATGGTTTTGCCGCGATGCAGGGTCTTTTTTTCGTTGGTAACTACCCCGGATTCCACCAGCTCCACCAACCCATCCGAAAACATCTCGGTGTGAATGCCAAGGTGCTTTTTTTCTTTCAAAAAGAGCAACACCGCATCGGGGATTTCTCCAATTCCCATTTGCAGCGTGGAGCCATCCTCAATGAGCTCGGCTATGTGGCTGCCGATGGCTTTGGCAACTGGGCCAATTTCCTGGGCCTGGGGCAGCTCCAGCACGGGGCGGTCAATTTCCACCACGTGGGTGAGGCGGGACACGTGGATAAACGCGTCCCCCAGCGCCCGGGGCATTTGCCGGTTAACCAGGGCAATAACCGTGCGGGCCGCTTCTGCTGCCGCTTTGGTGCACTCCACCCCCACACCAAAGGAACAAAATCCGTGTTCATCGGGGGGAGAAATGTGAATCATGGCCACGTCCACCGGCAGGATTCCCGAAGTAATCAAGCGGGGGATTTGCGAAAGATGCACCGGCACAAAATCGGCTCTCCCCTCGTTGACCGCTTGCCGCACGTTGGGCCCGGTAAACAAGGCCCGGTGTCGGAAAACCCCTTCGAATTTGGGATCGGCGTAATCAGCCCGGCCAAAGGTAAGGATATGGATCACCGTGACGTTGGAAAGCTCGGAAGCCCGCCCCACCATGGCGTGGATGAGCTCCTCGGGGTTGTTGCACCCCCCGTGAATCCACACGTGATCGCCGGATTTGATGGCCTTGACGGCTTCTTCAGCGGTGGTAACCCGCCTACGGTAAATTTCGTTCCACTGCACGGCGCCTCCTTATCCCAAAACCGTGGCCAAATCCGCTGCCGATTTACCGAAAATTCGACCCAAGCCCCCATGCACCAGCTTACCCTGGTAAATGTACGTGCCTGCCGAAAGCTCCGGCGTGCGACGCAGGGCTTCGGCAAAGCCCCTTTCGGCCACCACCAAAAGGTAGGGCAAAAGGGTGTTGGTCAAAGCGAGCGTGGCGGAGCGGGCCGCCACCGAGGGCAGGTTAGGCACGCAAAAGTGGCGGATCCCATCCACCGTGTACACCGGATCGGGAAAATACGTGGGGCGGGAGGTTTCCGCGCACCCCCCCATGTCAATGGAAAGGTCCATGAGCACCGCCCGGGGCTTCATTCGCTTCAACATGTCCCGGGTGATGAGCAGCGGGGCCCGCTCCCCCCGTACCGCCGCCGAGAGCAACACCAGGTCGGCAAAGGCAATGGCCTTTTCGATGTTGGCCGGGCTGGCCAACATGGTGGGCACGGCATGCCCCACCGCTTGCGCTGCCGCCCGCAAATGGGCTACCGACCGGTCCAAAAGCACCACCGAAGCCCCCATGCCCAGGGCTGCCTGAGCGGCGGCCCTCCCCAGAGCCCCGGCACCAATCACCACGAAGTTGGCGGGGGGTACACCGGGGACACCGGAAAACAGGATCCCCTTGCCGCCAAACTCGTTTAAAAGCAAACCCGAGCCAATGGTAACCGCCAAGCGCCCGGCAATTTCCGACATGGAGGTCAGCACCGGTGCGTGGCCGTGGGCGTCTTCGATGATTTCGTAGCCCACCACGGAAGCACCGGTGGCCAACAGTGCTTCCACATCCTCAGGGCGAGCTGCCGGCAGCGCCCAAAAGCCCATCACCACCAGCCCCGGACGCAGCAGCGGGTAGTCCTGGGGGCTGGGGCCATGCACACACACCACCGCTTGGGCCCGGGAAAACACCTCCTGCCGGCTGTAGGCAAGGCGGGCCCCCGCCTGTTCGTACTCCTCATCCTCAAACCCCGCACCGGCCCCGGCGCCTCTTTCCACCCAAACCCTGGCCCCCGCCCGCACCAGGGCCTCCACCCCCGAAGGGGTGAGGGCCACCCGGTGCTCGTGGGGTTTTGTTTCCTTAGGAATCCCGAACTCCATGGTCACCTCCCCGCCCCCCTTGCCGGTCTAGCCCCGGGGCAAGGGCAAGAGCGCCCCGCCGGAAACCGGCAGGTCAATTCCGGTGATGTGCCGCTGCCGCTCGTCAGCTAAGAACACTACGGCCGATGCTACATCCTCAGGCTCGGCAATGCGCCGCAAGGGGATGCGCTCCACGATGCGTGCTTCCCTCCCCGGTTCCGACAGCGCCGGCTCGGCCATGGGCGTGCGCACCCAGCCCGGTGAAACCAGGTTTACGCGAATTTGGGGGGCCAATTCCTGGGCAAGGGATTGCACCAAACCCCAAAGCGCGGCTTTGGAGCCGGCGTAGTGGCTGTGCCCGGGTTCCCCCCGCTCCCCCGCAGTGGAGCCAATGAAAACCATGCTCCCCCGCGGCATACGGAAAGACGCCTCCCGCGCCAAAAAGTAAGCGGAAAACGTGTTGACCCGAAACATCTCCTCCAGCCTGGCCGCGGAAAGCTCACGGATAGGGCCGGCATTCCAAATCCCGGCGCTGTGCACCAGCACATCCACTTGCTGAAGGCCGGCAAACAGCGCCACACACCCCGCTTCCGTGCCCAAATCCGCCTGCACCAGACTCACGCGCCCGGGATAGCGCCGCGCCAGCTCGCCCAAACCCTTGGGATCGCTCCGAAAGTGAGCGATAACCTCATCGCCCAGCTCCAAAAACGCTTGGGCACAGGCCAGGCCAATGCCGGAAGCAGCCCCGGTGACCACGACGGTCCTGGGCTTCACAGCCGCCCCCGGGCCCGCTGCTGGCGGGCTACCTGCAGCTGCTGAAGGGCGTTGGTGACGCGGGAAATCTTGCGGTTTTTGAGCTGGTTGCCGGCTACATCATCGGCTGGCAGCACCTGGCCACGCAGGTCCCTGAGCAGCTTTTCCAGCTCAAACTGCAGCTGATCCATCTCAGAATCGGAAAGCCGCTTGAGCTGGACCGCCGAAAGCAGCGTGTAACCCTCAGCAATTTGGCTGGCCATCGCCACCGCCGAGCCACCGAGAAAAGGGCACATGGCTTTGCCCTCCCGGGACATTGTGCCATACTTCACGTGCCCGCGAAGGAGGGCCACGGAGGACGCATGGCAACGCAAACCCTGGACCTTTACCTGGTGGAAGAGCTGTACACCGAGGAAGAACGCATGGTGCGCGACGCGGTGCGGGAGTGGGTGGACGAGCGCATTCTTCCGAACATCGAAGAGTGGGCCTGGGAGGGCCGCTTCCCCCGGGAGCTGATCCCGGAAATGGCTGCCATGAACCTTTTCGGGGCTACGTTTTCTGAGTATGGCCTGCCCGGGCTTTCCAATGTGGCCTACGGGTTGGTCATGCAGGAGTTGGAGCGCGGCGATTCGGGACTGCGTTCCTTCGTTTCGGTGCAATCCGCCCTGGTCATGTACCCGATCATGACCTGGGGCTCAAAGGAGCAAAAGGACAAATGGATTCCGCGCTTGGCCAAGGGCGAAGCCATCGGCTGCTTCGGCCTCACAGAGCCTGACTTTGGCTCCAACCCCGGCGGCATGCGCACCCGCGCCCGGCGGGTAGGCAACGACTGGGTGCTTAACGGCGAAAAGGCCTGGATCACCAACGGCTCCATTGCCGATGTGGCGGTGGTGTGGGCCAAGGATGAAGAGAACGTTATTCGCGGCTTTTTGGTGGAAAAAGGCACACCGGGTTTTGAAACCTTTGAGCACAAGGGCAAGTACTCGCTCCGGGCTTCGGTCACCTCACAGCTGGCCTTTACCGACTGCAAGGTCCCCGAAGCCAACCGCCTCCCCGGGGCCGCTGGCCTCAAGTGCCCGCTCTCCTGCCTCACCCAGGCCCGCTACGGCATTGCCTGGGGAGCCCTGGGATCGGCACTGGCCACCTTCCACGCAGCCCTGGACTACGCCAAGACCCGCAAGCAGTTTGGGGATGCCCCCATTGCCAGCCACCAGATCATTCAGGAGCGCCTGGTGTGGATGGCCAACGAAATCACCAAGGGGCAGCTCATGGTCTGGCGGCTGGGGCGGCTCAAGGACGAAGGGCGCGCCACCTTTGTGCAGGTCTCTCAGGCCAAGCGCAACTCCTGCTGGGTGGCCCGGGAATGCGCCAAGCTGGCGCGGGAAATTCACGGCGCCAACGGCGTGGTGAACGAGTACCCGGTGATGCGGCACCTGATGAACATCGAATCGGTGTACACCTACGAAGGCACCCACGACATGCACACGCTCATCCTTGGAGAGTTCCTTACCGGCATCCCGGCGTTCATGCCGCCAAGGCCAGAGCGTTAGGCGCTTCCCGAAGCTTTAGGCACGCCTGTCGAGGTGCTGGCGGGTATGCCTTTAAAAGCTCAACGCCAAGCTCACGTAAGGACCCGAAAGGCGCAGCCGTGCCCAATCGGGATCGTCGCGGTAGTTCACCCGCAAGCTTCGGAACCCGCCACCTAAGGCCACCGGCCCATACGGGCCCAAAAGGACGCCTGCCTCCAAGCTATCGTAGCTTCCCTGGCTCACATGCAGGGTGGCGCCCCGGGCAAAGAACCGCAGGCGCTTTCCGGGGCGAAGGTCCAGGGCCAACCCTGGGGCGGGGAGTGCCGTTTGAAACGTACCGGACTCGGTAATGGGCGGCGTGCTTTCCGGTGCATCGAGCGTTCCCTCGAAGCGCAGCCCCACCAGCTCCAGCATGGGTCCGAAGGCCACATGGCCACTGGGTGACGCCAAGAACTGCCAAGCTAGCTGCACCACGCCCCGCTCCACTGCCAGGTCGCTTTTCACCCGCGTGCCCACGGTGTAGGTTTTCCCGCCGTACTCGATGGTCCGCTCCACCACCCGGTCACCGGTGTACGAGGCCTTCTCGTAGGCAACCGAAATAAACCCGCGCTTTCCAAGGTGAGAGAGCCGCAAGCTCGGGAGAGGCTCATCGCTCATCCCCAGGTCCTTGGCAAAGTCAACCTCGGTCCCCACCCCTTGATCCACCACCCGTGCTTGGGCGTCCAAACTGGGGCGAGCTCCCGTGAATTCCAAAAGCGTCTGTGCTGCCAGTGGCACACTGAGCCAGGCGAAAAAAAGCGGTAGGGCTACACGCAGCTTCATCGTCCACCTCCGCAAGACCAGAGCGTTCCGGTCTGCCTTGTCTTGATGCTACGCCGCAACCCAGGGACAAGAGGTGACCCCGCACACCAGGGGCTGGGGACCGGCTCTCAACGCCGAACTCAGGCTTTAATCGTCTGGCAGCTCAAACGGGGGACAGCCAGCGTGGGTGGGGCGGTGCAATGCCGCTTGCGCCAGGTGCGGATAGGCTTCGGCAAAAGCCTGGCAAAAAGCCCAGAGCTCCGCCGGCGAAAAGCGGTGAACCTCCCGCAGACGGCGAACGTCCTCCTCGCTTACCGGCAAATCCTGGGGGCCGAGAAAGCCCCCGCTTTCGTTTCCAAATCCCTCGGAACGACTCATACAGGGGGCTACACTTCAAGGGACTGCCGGGTGCCAAGCTCGCCGACCAACACCGTCACCCACCAGCCGGGGGAAAGGTCGTTACCTCAACCCGCACACTCGCCGGCAGTCGGCCATCACCTCGGCCACCACCGCATGGGCCCGTTCGGCACCCTCTTGCAAAACCCGCTCCACGTAGCCCAAATCCCTCATGAGCTCCTCCCTCCTGGCGCGGGCTTCCTTAAAGTAGTCCACGATCAAACCCAAAAGGTGCTGCTTCATCTTGCCGTAGCCGGTGCCCCCCTGGGTAAACCACCTGCGCACCTCCGGCCACTCCTGCTTCGGAGTGAAGAGCTTGAGCAAGTGGTAAAGGGTGTTGCCGCGGGTGGGCTTGGGCTCTTCCACCGGTGTGGAATCGGTAACGATGGACATGACCCGCTTTTTCAGCTCGGCTTCCGGGGCAAAAATATCCAGAGTGTTGCCGTAGGATTTGGACATCTTGCGCCCATCAATCCCTGGAACCACCGCCACTTCCGGAAGGATCATTTCTTCCGGAAGCTTCAGCACCTCCTCCCCGTACTCGTGGTTGAAAGCGGCGGCCACATCTCGGGTCACCTCCAGGTGCTGCTTTTGGTCCTTACCCACCGGCACCTTATCGGCGCGCACGATCAAAATATCCGCGGCCATAAGGACGGGATAGGCAAACAGCCCGTGATTGGGCGAAATGCCTTTGGAAACCTTGTCCTTGTAGGAGTGACACCGCTGCAAAAGCCCCATGGGCGTCACCGTGGATAAAAGCCAGGAAAGCTCCGTCACCTCCGGGATATCCGACTGCCGGTACAGCACCGAGCGCTTGGGGTCCAACCCTAAGGCGAGAAAATCCACCGCCAGCATTTGGGTGTTTTCGCGCAGCGTCTTGCCATCGTGCACGGTGGTCATGGCGTGCAAATTGGCAATGAAGTAAAAGCACTCGTTGGCCGGGTCTTGTTGCAGCTCCACAAACTGGCGGATGGCCCCGAAGTAGTTGCCGATGTGCAAGCGTCCTGACGGCTGCACCCCTGAAAGAACCCGCATAGCACCTCCCGCCCTGAAGTTTAGCGGAAGCTCGCGCCTTAAGGGGAGGAAGTTACAGAAAGCCACCCGACCTTCATACTCAACCGCGCACTCCATGCAACCCAAACCCCGGGATAAGGCGCGGCCAGAAGCAAACCCATTCTCAGCGCGGGCACCAACAGCAAAACCCAGGTGGCGCGAACACGGTTGGCACCCAGACCACAATCGCAAAAAACGAAAGCCGCGCACAAACACACCTGGACGTGGCGGATAGAAGGTTCCCCGCTTCGCTCGGAATGACAGGCGCAACATGTCATTCCGAGGGCCGAACCACTGTTGTCATTCCGAGGGCCGAAGGCCCGAGGAATCTGATTTTCAATGGTTCATCATTGCAAGCAACCCGCGCGGGAGCGCGGGTCCCACATTCTTGAGCGCGGGTTCCACGTTTGCTCGGAAACCGCACGGAAGGCGGTAGCCGCTAGTAGACGCTGAGCCGGCGGGCGATGGGAGCTTCGCCGCTGCGGAGGGAGTTGGTCAAAAGCGGGCGGTTGCCATCTTGAACGAGCGTCACCGGTCGGGAGCTTCTGGTGGGGCGGCCAAAACCGCCGGAAAGGATGGGCGTGGCACCGCCTCCCCGGTAAGCGGAAAGAATCGAGCTGACGTACTGCTGGGTTTCCGCGTAAGGGGGCACGCCACCGTGTTTTTCCACGGCTTTCGGGCCGGCGTTGTAAGCCGCCAGCGCTTTGGCCAAGTCAAAGCCAAAGCGCTCCAGAAGGTCCCGGAGGTAGCGAACCCCGCCCCGCAGGTTTTCCTCCACGTCAAAGAGGTTGCTCACCCCGTAAAGCGCGGCGGTTTGCGGCATGAGCTGCATAACGCCCTTGGCCCCTTTGGGGCTTACCGCTTTCGGGTTGTAGCCGGATTCCAGGCGGATCACCAGGTCCACCAGGTGAGGGTCCAAACCGTGGGCCTTGGCCACCTCTTCCACCAAAGGCCAAAGCGCTCCCCGCCGGGAACCCCCATCCGGCAGACGAAAGGCCACGCTGGGACCAGGGATATTGACGATTTTCACCCCACCATCGGGTTTTTGCACCAAAAACACGTTGCCCGCCTGCACCGGCAGCGCCAGCGGCACGGTCACCAGCGCGGCACAAAGGAACGTCCTCACGGTGCCAAAAGCTCCTTAACCACCTGGGGGGCGGCCTCCAGCGCTTGCGGCAGCTTTTCCGGGTGCTTACCGCCAGCCTGCGCCATGGTGGGCTTGCCACCGCCCCGGGCATCCATGATGGCAGCCAGACGCTTGGCCACTTCCGCAGCGCTGATGCGAGACGCCACGTCCTGGGTCACCGAAACCAGAAGCGTTGCTGCGTCTTCTTCCGCCATGCCCACCACCACGATCCCGCTTACCAGCTTATCACGCAAGCGGTCGGCCAATTCCCGCAGGGCTTTGGCGTCCATGGGGGGAGCTTCCCGCACCACCAGCTTGACGCCGGAGATTTCGTGCACGTGGTCTTCTTCGGCCCCGCCACCGGTGGCCAAACGGAGCTTGAGGTCCTTCACCTGGTTGGTGAGCTCCCACACCTTGCGTTCCAGGTTGTCCCAGGCTTCGGGGAGCTTTTCCGCGGGCACGTTGGCCTTGGCCGAAAGCTCGCGCAACCACCGGAACTGCTGCTGGAAAAACTCCACCGCCCCCCGGCCGGTAAGCGCCTCAATGCGGCGCACACCAGCGGCAATGCCTCTCTCGCTGACGATCTTGAACACACCAATATCGCCGGTACGGCGCACGTGGCAGCCGCCGCAAAGCTCCCGGGACACCGTCCCCCCACCCACCGAAACCACCCGCACCACCTCGCCGTACTTTTCGCCAAAAAGCGCCATGGCGCCGGCGGCTTTGGCTTCCTCCAGACTCATGTACGCCCACTCCACCGGGAAGTTGGCGCGGATGTTGGCGTTGACCAGCGTTTCGATGGCCTCAATTTGCTCCAGGGTTAAGGGCTCCCGCCAGGAAAAATCAAAACGCAAGCGGTCGGGAGCCACCAGCGAGCCGGCCTGTTGCGCGGTGGGGCCCAAAATTCGCTGCAATGCCGCGTGCAAGAGGTGGGTGGCCGTGTGGTTGGCCTGCGTATCCAGGCGCTTGCCCCGGTGCACCTCCGCCCGCAGCTTCTGCCCCCGCCGGAGGCTGCCTTCCTCCACCACCACCCGGTGGACGATGAGCCCAGCTACCGGTTTCTGCGTGTCTTCCACCCGTGCTTTGCCGCCCTTCCACACCAGCACGCCCTGGTCCCCCACCTGACCACCGGCTTCCGCGTAAAACGGCGTGCGGTCGAGCACCACCTCGCCGCTGCCGGTGAGGATGTCCACCTCCCCGGAGCTGCCCAAAAGCGCCACCACGGTGGCCCCTTCCAGCTCCAGTTGTTCGTAGCCCACAAACTCGGAGCTCACGCCGCGCTCCACCAACAGCTCGTACTCCTCGCGGGTGCGGGCCAAAAGCTCGCCCTTCCAGCTTTCCTGCCCCGCCCGCCGAACTTCCTCCAGACGGGCGTCAAAACCCTCCCGGTCCAGCCGCAGCCCCTCCTCCTGGGCAAACTCCTCCAGCACCTCCAGCGGCAGACCGTAGGTTTCGTAAAAGCGGAAGGCCACATCCCCAGGCATCACCGTGGCTCCGGCGCGCTTCAAGCGCTCCAGCTCCCGCCCCACCACATCGGTGCCCACGTTGAGGGTGCGCGCAAACCTTTCCTCTTCGGTGCGCAAAAGCTCGGTCACCACCGGCAAGCGCTCCCGTACCTCCGGGTAAACATCCCCCAGGCTGTCCACCACCGCCGGCACCACGTCCACCAGGAAAACCCCGTCAAACCCCAGGCGTCGGCCGTAGCGCAGGGCCCGACGGATGATGCGGCGCAGCACGTAGCCCCGCCCTTCGTTGGAGGGCACCACGCCGTCGGCCAGCAGCATGGTGACGGCGCGGGCGTGATCGGCAATGACCCGGAACGCCGGACCCAGCTCCGAGTCCTTTTCGTACCGGCGCTGGGCGAGCTCCTCTACCCGGTTCAAGACAGGGGTAAAGAGGTCGGTGTCGTAGTTGCTGCTCACCCCTTGCAGCACCGCGGCAAGCCGCTCCAGGCCGGCTCCGGTGTCCACACAGGGCTTGGGCAGAGGGTGGAGGTGGCCCTGGGCGTCCCTTTCGTACTGCATGAACACCAGGTTCCAGATTTCCAGGGTGACATCACCCGGACCGTTCACCAGATCGGCGGTGTTTTGACGCAAGTCCTCACCCTGGTAGTAGTGGATTTCGGTACAGGGGCCACAAGGGCCGGTTTCCCCCATGGCCCAGAAGTTATCCTTTTCCCCAAAGCGCAGGATGCGCTCCCGCGGGGCACCCACTTTTTCCCAGAGTTTTGCCGACTCGTCGTCTTCGGTGTAAACGGTAAACCACAGGCGCTCCACCGGCAAACCGTACACTTCGGTGAGCAACTCCCAGGCAAAGGCAATGGCTTCTTCTTTGAAGTAATCACCGAAGGAAAAGTTGCCGAGCATTTCAAAAAACGTGTGGTGGCGGCCGGTGTAACCCACGTTATCCAAATCGTTGTGCTTGCCGCCAGCACGCACGCACTTTTGGCACGAGGTCGCTCGGGTGTAAGGCCGCACCTCCCGCCCTAGGAAAACGTCTTTGAACTGGTTCATGCCGGCGTTGGTGAACAAAAGCGTAGTGTCGCCAGCAGGAATGAGCGAAGAGGAAGGCACCACCTGGTGGCCTTTTTTGGCAAAAAAATCAAGAAACGTCTTCCGGATTTCCCGGCTCGACCACGTTCCCATACCCAAGTTTCCCTCCATAAAATACAACGACCCGCAGGCGCGATCTTACATCCAGTTTGCACACTCCTGGCAGCGAAGCTCAGCTATCGCTTTGAGGGCCCTGGCCAAGGGGGCACACCCAGGTCTTTACAGATCTTCTTCGCCAAAAGATCGGGAATCTCCACGTGCCTCGGTATCGAGGATCGCTTCCCCGATGCGGTGTTTCGCCACCACGAATGCCGCGCCCCTTCCCGTAAAAGCTCACAGCCGTTGGCCCGCAAATACCTCAGCAGCTCGTCACGCTTCATACCGTGACGGGCTCTTCCCGAAATCCCACCCCTGCCGCCGCAAGTGCTTCCTGACGGTTCAGCTCCAGCGCCTCCTCCAGCGCAACTTTAAGGCTTTCAATAAGCTCCTCGTAGCTTTTCTCCTGGCAGTTGACGCCGGGAACCTCCTCAATCCACCCCACCCACCAGCCCTCCACTTCCTTAATCACAGCGGTAAATTGGCGTTTCACTGCCGCACCTCCTTAGCTTTGGAGTTCGGGCCCCAGCCGGATATCCCCTTTTTGCAGCCGGCCCAGGGCCGGTCATGGGATTTCGTCCGAAGCACTTGGTTCGACCAAAGCTTCTTCATCCAGCTCCCCTCCCAGGAACTCGGTAGCCCGCAGGGCGGCGGCAAGCCCGAACCCTCGGCCAAGCAAATACCGTACCACCTTCTGCCGGCGGAGGGAAGCTTCTTCCCCTTCAAAACGGCGAATCGCCTTTTCCAAAGCCCTGGACAGCGCCTCGTCCTCATCGTCGGGGGCAAGTTCAGAAAGCACCCGCTCGCTGACCTTGACGTCTATCCCCCGCTGTCGCAGGGCAACGCGCAGAGCCCACCGGCCGTGGCCGGTTTGCAACTTCGAGCGCACCACCATCCGTGCCAGCTCCAAATCCGAGACAAGCCCCGCCCGGCGAAGTCGGGACAGCTCCTGCTCCACTTCCTTGCTCCCGAAGCCGCGCTTTAAAAGCTTCTGGCGCAGCTCATCCTCACTCAACGCCCGGCGGTTGAGCAGCTCCAGGGCCACCGTGTGGGCGGTCTTAGCCTTCTTTGGGCCCACCGAACTCGAAGGGACTACCCATGGCAAATGGGTCTTCGGTCACACCGGTTTCCAGGGTGGCCTCCATTTCCTCCCGCGACATGTCGGCGGTGGACTGGATCCCCTGGATGCGCAGCCGCAGCTCGTCGGGGTTGGTGGCGCGCCGCAGGGCTTCTTCCAGGGTGATGAGGCCCTGCTTGTAAAGGGCGTAAAGCGACTGGTCGAAGGTCTGCATGCCGTACTGGGAGGTGCCGGCGGCAATGGCGTCGCGGATGAGCTTGGTTTTCTCCTTTTGCTCAATGCAGTCGCGGATGTAGGCCGTGGAAATCAGCACCTCCACCGCCGGCACCCGCCCCAGGCCATCGGCCCGGGGCAGCAAGCGCATGGAAATGATGGCCTTCAAAACCGCCGCCAGCTGGATGCGGATTTGCTTTTGCTGGTGGGGTGGAAAAACCGCAATGATGCGGTTGATGGTTTCGGTGGCGTCCAGGGTGTGCAGGGTGGAAAACACCAAGTGCCCGGTTTCCGCAGCCAGAAGCGCGGTTTCAATGGTTTCGAAGTCGCGCATTTCCCCCACCAGGATCACGTCCGGGTCCTGACGCAGGGCCGAGCGCAGCGCGACCGCAAAGCTGCGGGTATCCACGTCCACTTCCCTTTGGTTCACGATGGATTTTTTGTCCCGGTGCAAAAACTCAATGGGGTCCTCGATGGTCACGATGTGGACGTTGCGGGTGGAGTTGATGTAGTCAATCATGGCGGCGAGGGTGGTGGACTTACCGGAACCGGTGGTCCCCGTGACCAACACCAGCCCCCGTTCCTCGGAAGCAATGCGCTCCAGCACCGGTGGCAGCAAGAGCTCGCGGATGGTGAGGATGCGCGCGGGGATCAGGCGCAGCACCAGCCCCACAGACCCCCGCTGCTGGAAGATGTTGCACCGAAAACGCCCCAGCCCCGGAACCGAGTAGGCAATGTCAATTTCCAAAAACTGCTTGAACTTTTCCTTTTGCTGGGAGGACATCATGGAAAAGGCCATGGCAATGGTGTCCTCCTGCATCAACCGCTTGAACTCCACCAGGGGCACCAGTTGCCCGTCCACCCGGATGATGGGGTGGGACCCCACCTTCAGGTGCACGTCCGAAGCCTTGCGTTCCGTGGCTACTTTCAAGATGTCGTTAATGTGCATCTCGCCCTCCCGCGCCGGCTCTCCCCCATAGGGTAAACCCTCCCCGCCCCTCCGTCAAAGACCCCAACCGGCGAGGCTTCTCTTTAGGCCGGGGAGGCACTTCCCGGGGCAGGAGACTTGAGCAAGCTGCGCAGCCCTTCTTTGTCCTGGCTTTTGGCCAACGCTTCCTCCAGTTCCACCACACCGCTCCGCACCAGCTCCGCCAGGTGGTCGTTCAAAAGCCGCATGCCCAGGCGCTTATGGGTTTGCATGATGGAGGGGATCTGGAAGGTCTTGCCCTCGCGGATGAGGTTGGAGACCGCCGGCGTGCCCAGCAGGATCTCGTAGGCGGCCACCCGCCCTCCCCCTTTGCGCTTCAGGAGGATTTGCGCGATGACGCCTTTCAAAGAGTCGGCCAACATCATGCGAATTTGCTCCTGGCGGTCGGCGGGGAACTGGTCAATGATGCGGTCCACGGTGGAAACGGCGGTGGTGGTGTGCAGGGTGCCGAAAACCAAATGGCCGGTTTCGGCGGTTTCAATGGCAATGGCCACCGTTTCCAGGTCGCGCATTTCGCCCACCAGGACGATGTCCGGGTCCTCGCGCAGCGCCGCCCGAAGGGCCTTCTTGAAGGATTCGGTGTGGGAAAAGACCTCCCGTTGGTTGATCAAGCAGCGCTTGTTTTCGTGAACGAACTCAATGGGGTCTTCGATGGTGATGATGTGGTCCTGGCGGTTTTCGTTGATGTAGTCCACCATGGCCGCCAGCGTCGTAGACTTCCCGGAGCCGGTGGGCCCGGTGACCAGCACCAATCCTTTCGAAAGCATGCACAGGTTCTTCACGCAGTCGGGCAGCCCCAGCTCTTCCAGGGTCATGATGCGGTGGGGGATTTGCCGGAACACCGCGCCCACACCCCGGCGGTCGCGAAACACGTTCACCCGAAAGCGGGCCAGCCCAGGGATCTCGTAGGCGAAGTCCGTGTCGTTGGTTTCCCGGAACTCCTGGCGGTTCTTGGCGGGGGCAATTTCATCGCACATCAACAGGATGTGCTCGGAGGTGAGCACCAGGTTCACGCCCGGCAACGGCACCATGTCGCCGTGGAGCCGCATCATGGGCACCACCCCGGAGGAGAGGTGCAAATCGCTTCCCCCCAGCTCCACCAGCGTGGCCAGGAGCTTGTCCAGCGGCCGCTGCAGCTCCTCGGGGGCTCTGGGCTTGGCGGGTGCCGCGGGCTGGGCCGCCGGCGGCGGTGCGACCGTGGCTACCTCCTGCCCACCCCCGCGCTCCGGCTCGGGAGAAGCCAGGAAGTCCACCACCACCTTCACCGCCCCGGCTACCCTCTGGGCGTAAGCCTTGCGCGGCTTTCCGCCCACCTGCACCGAAAAGGACACCTCCTCCCCCAGCTCGAAGGTAATGAGCTTATGAGGGGGGACCACGGTGTCCAAAAACGCTTCCAGCTCCTCGTTGCTGAACGGCCGTTGCCCCCGGCTGGCCTTACCACCAGACCACAGGAGCGGAGGGTTTCCGCCCGTGAGCTCCAGCCTTTCCCCCTTGCCTGCTGCCACCTCGAGTAACTGCGCCACCAGGGATTGATCGCCCATGCCCCCATGTTACCTTTGGCGGGCTGGGCAAGACCAGCGGCGGAGGAGCCATGCGGCGTTTAGTCCTCGTTTCCCTTTTAATCGCTGCCTGCGTTGCACCCAAGTCGCAGCTGCGCCACGACGTGTTTTTTGCCAGCCGCCCCGGGGATCCCCGGGAGCGGCACCTGGCCAACCTGCGGCAGCTCACCCGGGGTGGTGAAAACGCCGAAGCGTACTTTTCCTTTGACGGTCGCCGCCTGATCTTTCAGTCCACCCGCCCACCCTTTGCCTGCGACCAAATCTTCACCATGGACTTGCAGGGGAAAAACCTCCAGCTGCTTTCCACCGGCAAGGGGCGAACCACATGTGCGTACTTTTACCCCGACAACCGCCACTTCATTTACGCCTCCACCCACGAGCAAAACCCCCAGTGCCCACCGCGCCCCTCCGCGGCCGGGGGCTACGTGTGGTCCCTGGATCCCAATTACGACATTTACCTCGCCTCTCTGGACGACCTCACCCCCCGCCCGCTCACCCGCACGCCCGGTTACGACGCCGAAGCCACCGTGTCCCCGAAGGGCGACCGCATCGTGTTTACCTCGGTACGGGATGGCGATCTGGAGCTTTACACCATGAACTTAGACGGCTCCGACGTGCGCCGCATCACCCACGAGCTGGGTTACGACGGCGGTGCGTTCTTTTCACCCGATGGCTCCATGCTGGTCTGGCGGGCCTCCCGGCCGGCTCCCGGGAAGGAAACCGAGGAGTACCTGGCGCTTTTGGCCCAGGGGTTGGTGCGCCCCAGCAAGCTGGAGATTTACGTGGCCAACGCCGACGGCACCAACGTCCGCCGCCTCACCCAAAACGGCGCGGCCAACTTTGCTCCAGCCTGGCACCCCTCAGGGAAAAAAATCATCTTTGTTTCCAACCTTCACGACCCCAAAAGCCGCAACTTCGATTTGTACCTCATAAACCTCGATGGCACCGGCCTGGAACGGGTCACATACTTTGAAGACTTTGACGGCTTCCCAATGTTTTCCCCCGACGGCAAGACGCTGGCCTTTTGCTCCAACCGCTACAACAGCAAGCCCGGGGAAACCAACGTGTTCCTGGCGGATTGGATAGACTAGTGGCAAAGCCATGAGGCCCCGGAGAGCAAACCGCCTGGCGGCAGCCGAAAGCCCGTACCTGCGGCAACACGGCTACGACCCGGTGGACTGGTACCCCTGGGGCCAGGAAGCTTTCGAAAAGGCCAAAACGGAAGACAAACCCATCTTCCTCTCCATCGGTTGCGCCACCTGCCACTGGTGCCACGTCATGGCCCGGGAAAGCTTCGCCGATCCCGAGGTGGCAAGCTTCGTCAACCGGCACTTTGTGGCCATCAAGGTGGACCGCCAGGAGCTCCCGCAGGTGGACGAGGTGTACATGCGGGCGGCCATGGCTCTGGGGGGACACGGCGGCTGGCCCCTGTCGGTGTTTTGCACCCCCGAAGGGCTGCCCTTTTTTGCCGGCACGTACTTTCCCCCCAAACCCCGGGGCGGGCTCCCGTCCTTCCGGCAGGTGCTGGAAAGCGTGGTGGCCTTCTGGCAATCAAAACGCTCTGAGCTGGAAGAACAGCGGGAGGGGTTGCTTTCCCTGTTGGTTCCCCCTTCCCCGGCGCCCGGAAACCTCGACCTAGCAGCCTTGAAGGGCAAAGCCTTGGCCAGTCTGGAAGCGGAGTTCGATGAAGAAAACGGTGGGTTTGGGGGAGCCCCAAAGTTTCCGCTGCCGGCCCAGCTCCAGTTCCTCCTGCACCTCGCCCGCCAGGGCAACGCCAAAGCCCAGCTCATGCTCACCAGGAGCCTGGAAGGCATGGCACAGGGAGGCATCCGCGACGTGCTCTTCGGTGGCTTTCACCGCTATTCCACGGACGAACGCTGGTTTATCCCCCACTACGAAAAGATGCTCCCGGACAACGCCCTCCTTGCCCAGCTTTACCTGGAAGCAGGCCACCTCTTTCGGGTTACCCGCTGGCGGGAGGTGGGAAGGAAAACCCTGCATTTCTTGAGGTCCCTCTTTCGCCAAGAGGAAAGCCTCATGGCCTGGGCACCGGTGGATTTGTCGGGGATCCCCCACCCGTTTTTCGTTGCCGGCTGGGACGCCGACACCCACGGGGAGGAAGGAAAAACCTTCACCTTTTCCCTTGCGGAGCTTGCCGGGGCTTTAACCCCGGAGCAGCTTGAGCTCGTGCAGAAACTCAGCCCCTTCCCCTGGAGCCATTCCCCCCGCCCCCTGGCCCTGCGTCCCCTGGATGCGGAGGTAGCCCGGCAGCTTCGCTTGCCCTGGCCGGAAGCAAAAAAGGAACTTACCAAGGCGTTGGCGCGGCTCAGGCGCCTCGCCCAGGGCAAGGGGCTGCCGGCGGTAGACAGGCAAGCGGTAAGTGCCTGGAACGCCATGGCGGTTTGGGCCTTCTGCCGCTTCCTGCAACAGCAAAAACCGGGGCGAGCGCTGCTTTTTCCCGTGGACACAATGCTTTTCGTTCCCCTGGAAGATGACGACGACGAGGAGCTCTCGGGGGTTCCCTCGCCAGACCGGGCCTGGTCGGCGTCGGTGGCCTTTGCCCGCTACATCAGCCGGGATACCTACCTGCTTTCCGCCGCCGAAGCGCTCTGGCAGTTCCGCTGGCCCAAGCCCGGAAGCATCCCCAGGACCATCGTTAAAGGGTGCCCCAAAAGCCCCGAAACCCTGGAAGACCTGGCCTGGGCCAGCTGGGCCTTTTTGGAGGTCTTCCTCACCACCGGTGCAAGCTTTTGGGTGCCTCGGGTGGCGAGGCTGCTGGAGAGGAGGGTCCCCCACTACCGCGGGCCTCAGGGAGAGCTTTTCACCACGCCCGATGACCAATCGGTGTTCCCCATCCGCCAGCGAAACCCTTACGACGGGGCCCACCCCAACCCTGGGGCGGTGCTGTGCCGCGCGCTCTACCGGCTTTTCTGGCTCACCGGTAACGAAACCTTCCGCACCTGGGCTGACGAGGCCCTGGCCGCCGAGGCCCAGTTTGTGGCGGCCAGCCCCCACAACGCCACCAGCTGGCTACTGGCTGCCGAAGAGGGGCAAAAGACCTCGGTACTGGTGGTGGCGGGCTCCCCGCGGTGGGCCAGCACCCAGGCCCTCATCCGCGCCGCCCACCGTCACCCCCACAAACCCCACATGGTGGTCTTTCTGGACCAGTGGCCGCCCACCAGGCACGAGCTTTTCTGGCTTCCGGTGTTCCAAAACCGCCCCGCTGCCGGAAAGGAACAAGCGCAAGCTTACCTCTGTCGGGGGAGCGAGTGCTTTCCCCCGGTTTCCAGCCCCGGGGAGCTCCGGCGCCTTCTCACCGAAACCGCCGGGACCTAAGGCCCTCTTAACGCCGCCCTCACACCGGAAAGAAGCGGCCGGCGCTCCCCCCGCGGCAACACCCAAAGACCGGAAAGGCGATAGCTTTTCCGCCCAAACTGGGGGTCGAGGTAAAGCGCCTGCCCCGCCAAACCTGAAGCCACCAGCACCTGCAGGGCCTGGCATGACACCTCTGGGCTGCGGGAGGGATCCACGGCTTGGGCCAGGAAAACCCCGGGGGGCAAAAGCAACCAAAGCTGGGGGAAGGTGTGGGTGGGGTTTTCCACGGTGCTGGTCAGGAAACGCTGGGCAATGAGGTCCTTCCGCGGTGCGTAGCTCACCAGCACCGGTTCCTCCTCCGGCAAAAGCCCCACAAAACCCACCGCGCCAGCACTCCTCTGCCAAAAAAGCCCAAAAAATCCAGCAAGCCTGCGGGACACCGAGGCCAGCTCCCGGTAGGGGACCTGAAGTTCAAAACCAAACCAACACAAAAGGTCGGAAACGCCGTGGGTTTGCACTCTTGCCGCCAAAGCCTGCTTTCCAAAGGGCCAAAGCGGGGTCACGGCGTCACCTCGGGCCAAAGGGCAACACCCAGAAGCTCGTGGTCGAGCCTGGCGGTCAACGCATCAATGGCCTCCCCCACCTTCTGGCACGCGGCTTCCATGTCTTCTGGCAAATCGCCGGGAAACAGTGGCTGACCGTAGCCAACCACCACCCGCGCCGCCACCTTGGGCACCACCATTCGGTCCCAGCTGGCCAACAGCCGCACCCGGCTGGCGGTGAAGCTGGCGGGCACAATGGGAACCCCCAACCACCGGGCGGCCGCCACCACCCCCGGTTTCACCTTTCGCCACGGCCCTTTGGGGCCGTCCACGGTAAGCCCCGCCAGCGGAGCCCCTGCCTGCAAGGCACGCTTCAACGCCCGCAGGGCCTGGGAGCCGCCGCGGCTGGCCGAGCCCCGCACCGCCCGACACCCCAACGCCGCCACCGCTCCCGCAGCCAAAGCCCCATCCGTGGACAGCGAAGCCATGGTCACCATGCCGGAGCCGGTTTGGTGAAGCAGTACCCCCAGGAGCCTTCCGTGCCAGACCGCCAAAATGCAGGGTTGTGGCAGTGGTCCCGGGGTCACCACCTGCCACCGGAGAAGCCGCCGGTAAACCCGCAGGGCGGCGCCTAACACCCACCCCGCTCGGTACGCCCCGCGTTCACCCACGGCGCTATTGTGGCACCGGCGGCGCCGAGGCAGCTACACCCGGTTCTCCGAAAGCGAATTTTGAGGTTAGAATCTGCCATGGTGGTCAACGAGATTCCTCTGGCCCTGACATTTGACGACGTGCTTTTGCTCCCTGCCCGCTCGGCGGTGCACCCGGCGGAGGTGGACGTTTCCAGCCGGCTGACCCGCGACATCGTTTTGCGTGTCCCCATTCTTTCCGCAGCCATGGACACCGTCACCGAAGCTCGCATGGCCATTGCCATGGCCCAGCACGGCGGCATCGGGGTAATCCACCGCAACATGAGCATTGACCGGCAAGCGGAAGAGGTGGACATGGTCAAGCGCTCGGAGTCGGGGATGATCGTGGACCCCGTCACCATCCGCCCCGACCAGCTGGTGCGCGAAGCTCTGGCGCTCATGGCTCGCTACCGCATTTCCGGCTTGCCGGTGGTGGACGAGCAGGGCCAGCTGAAGGGCATCCTCACCAACCGGGACCTGCGCTTTTGCACCGACGAAGACCGGCCCATTTCTGACTTCATGACCAAGGAAAACCTCATCACTGCTCCGGTGGGCACCACCCTGGAGCAAGCCAAAGCTATCCTCCACAAGCACCGCATCGAAAAGCTGCTGGTGGTGGACAGCGAAGGCAACCTCAAGGGCCTCATTACCGTGAAGGACATCAAGAAGGCCCAGGAGTACCCCCACGCCTGCAAGGACACCATGGGGCGTTTGCGGGTGGCGGCGGCGGTGGGAGCCGGAAAGGACCTGGCCGATCGCTGCCGGGCGCTGGTTTCGGCACGGGTGGACGTTTTGGTTTTGGACTCCAGCCACGGCCACGCCGAAGCGGTGATGGCCGCCGCTCGCTGGATCAAGGAGCACTTCCCCGAGGTGCCGCTGGTGGCCGGCAACGTAGCTACTTACGAAGGTGCCCGGGACCTCATTGCCCTGGGGGTGGATGCCGTGAAGGTGGGGGTGGGGCCGGGGTCCATCTGCACCACCCGGGTGGTCACCGGTGCCGGTGTGCCGCAAATCACCGCCATCATGGAGTGCGCCCGCGCTTGCCGGGAAGCCGATGTTCCCCTCATCGCCGACGGCGGCATCAAGTACTCCGGGGACATCACCAAGGCTCTGGCCGCCGGCGCCGACACGGTGATGATTGGCTCGCTCTTTGCCGGCGTGGACGAATCCCCCGGTGAGCAGATCCTGTACCAGGGTCGAACCTTCAAGGCCTATCGCGGCATGGGCTCGCTGGGGGCCATGCGGGAAGGGGCTGGCGCTCGCGAGCGCTACTTCCAGGAGGAAGAAGAGCTCACCAAGCTGGTGCCCGAGGGCATTGAGGGCATGGTGCCGTACAAGGGGCCGCTTTCGGCTCAGCTTTCCCAGCTGGTGGGTGGTCTCAAAGCCGGCATGGGCCTTTGCGGGTGCCGTACCGTGGCCGAACTGCAGCAAAAAGCGCGGTTCGTGCGCATCACCCAGGCGGGGCTGCGGGAATCCCACGCCCACGACGTCATCATCACCAAGGAAGCCCCCAACTATCGGGTCGAGTAGGGGCGACCCGCAGTCGCCCCTGGGCGAGCAGCCGCTCGCCCCTACGGTTGGTGTTGTTCTGAGCCGCAAAGGCAACTGGAGAATCCTGCCCGCGGTCTACCCGTGGCAGGCTCCGCAGAACTCCCCGCTCATGCCCCCAGCGTGGCACTTCTCGCAGGAGTCCACGCCGTTTTCCCGGGCGAAGGCCGGGTGGGTTTCGGCCCAATCGCTGGGGTGGGGCATGGCCACACCGCCGTGGCAGGCGGTGCACTGGGCTTTGCCCACCGTCACCCGGCCGTGATCCGGCCAAGCGCTGTGGCACGCCACACAGCGCACATCCGGGTGGGAGAGGTGCTTGGCGTGGGAAAACCGCACGCCGTCCACTTCCTTATCAGCCGGAACGGTGGCGTGACAGGGCTGGCAGGCCTCGGCGCGCTCCCCCTTGTGGCAGGTGGCGCACGCCGCCACCCCTACCCGCTCCAGGGTGGCCCTGGCTTGCTGACGAAAACCAGCCGGGTGCGGCATCTCCACCCCACCGTGGCAGCGGGCGCAATCCTCGGGCTTGAGAATGGTTTTCCCGTGGTCCGAGCGGGGGGTGTGGCAGGTGGTGCACTGCTCCACCGCCCGGGCATGGGGGCCGTGGGGGAACGGCTTGCCGGCAAAGCTCAAAGTGGCCGTGGGGGGCTCCAGGTGGCAAAGCCGGCACTCGTTGGCCTTCATCACCTGGGCTTCGGGCACCCCGGAAACCTCAAGCTTGAGGCCCGCCGCCTTGGCCAGCTTGAGCGCCTCATTTTGCGCTTCCGCTAAAAGCGCCATGGCAAAGCCGATGTTGTGCACGCCGTGGCCGGCCTTCACCTCCTCCACCTTGCCCCGGGCAAGCTTGAGGCTCTCCTGCAGCTCGGCGCGCCCCTTAACGGCGGGTGTTACTGCAGCCAAAGCCCTTTCGGTTTCCGGCAAGCGCTGGGCGAGAAGCGCCCGCCACCCCTGGAGGATCTGGCCGTAGCCGGGGCTGTGGCAGGTATCGCAGGATTCCGGCGTGGTGGCCCGCACCTTGCCGCCATCGGAAAGCTCCCGTTCGCTGGTGTGGCAGCCCACGCAGTGGACGTTCACCTGGTACATGGGGCTGGGCTCAGGGCTGCGGTGGGGCTCCACCGCTGAGGCCCCCACGTAAAGCCGCAGCTGGTTTTCGTGGGTTCCGGAGTGGCAGTCCCGGCAGTTGAGGCCTTCCGCCAGGCTCACCTTGCGAATGGAGTGGGTGATTTCGATATGGCACTCGGAGCACTCCACCTTGTGCTTGGTCACGTGGGTGGAATGGACGAGGTCCAAATCCTCGTACTTAGCCAGGCGGTCCGCTTCGTTGTGGCAGGAAAGGCAGTGCTGACGGGGAACCTCCCCGGTACCGCGGGTAATGTCGCCGTGGCACCGCTTGCAGTCCACTTTGTTGGCCAAGATGTGGCGGTGATCAAAGCGGTTGGCTGGGATTTTGGTGACGTCGTGGCAGGTCTGGCAGCGAGAAAGGTCCTGCTGCCAGGACACGCTCTTAAAGTGGCACAGGAAGCAAGTGGAGGGAGTCACCGTAAGGTGCTGTCCTTGTACGATTTGAGCGTGGCAGGAGGTACAGCGCAGTTGCTTGCCGCGCTTGAGATCCTTGAGGTGATGGGAGTGGTCAAAGCGAATGGTGCCGTCGGGGCCAAAGGGCACCGTGCCTGCCAAAAGCCGGGTCTCATGGCAACCGGAACGCAAACACGCCGCGTCTTCCACCTCCGCCCAGGGCTTGGTGCCGTAGGTTTTGGTGACGTACTGCACCACCTGCGAAATCGCAACGATTTTCGCGCGAATAACCGACTTGAAACCGGGAGGGTAATGGCACTTGAGGCAGTTCACCTGGTTATGTGAAGACTCCTGCCACGATTGGTAGTAAGGCTCCATGTAGTGGCAGGTAACGCAGAACTGTGGCCGCTGGGTGTATTCCAGAAACCCGAAAAACACCGCAGCCAGGACCGCCACAGCGATTGCAATAATTTGCAATCGTTTGGCCCAACTCATTTTACGCAAGGTTCTTTCGGCCATGCTCCCCCCGCCCGAAAATCGTTTTTGATGTTTTCAACAAAAAGGGGCTGGAAATGGCCCCCGTTTTGCCGTTACTTTTTGTGGGCGTGCACCAGCTCGCGGTCAAACTTCACCGGCTTGTGGTGGTCCTTCCCATCGTGGCAGCTGTTGCAGGTTTCCTGTGTGGGAATGATGAGGCCGTTGGCAATGGCCTTCTCCCGGTCCTTCATGATGGACATGGTCTTGTAATCCGAACCCGGGCCATGGCACGCCTCGCACTGCACACCCGAAAGCGCCTCGTTCTTGTTGGTGGCGTGGCAAGAAAGGCAGGACGCATCAAACTTCCACTTGGTGCTGGCCTTCGCTGTTTCGGTGGCTTTTGCATGCTTGGTGGTAAGCCACGAATCGTACTGCAGCTTGTGGCACATTTTGCACTTCTCCGCCCCAATGTAGCTGTGCTGCGCGTAGCTCGAGCCCACCGCTGCTAACAAAAAAGCACCCGCAACCAGTCCGTAGCTTGCTTTCATCTCCGTTCCTCCCTGCGGGGCCACCCCCCCAAGCCCATAGTAACCCCTTGTGAAGGAGTTTGCAAGCTATCGTGTTTTCGTTTACAAATCAACGGCTTGTGGGAATTGCCTGTCCCACCAGCGAGCGTATCCTGGCTGTAGCCTTGGCCGCCAGGTCCATGTTGTGCACCCCCTTAGCCTTGAGCAGGGCGTTGTAAAGCGCCTCGGCTTCCCTGAGGGCTCCGGGATTAACCTTGGCCGCCTTGGCCTTGGCCAAAAGCACCGCCAGCTCCTGCAGCCTATTTTGGTCCTCGTTGATCCACTCCACCAGCATGGCGTCGTAGCCTTCCTCGTGGCAACTCACGCAGGCCTTTTGGACGCTGACCACCAGCGGTTCTTGGCGATTCAAGTCGTGACACCCGCTGCATTCCACGCCGGCGGCAGCCATGGGGTCAGGGTCCCCCTTAAAGCCGGTACCCACAACCTCACCCGCCGCCAGGCTGGCCTGGGCCTGGTGACAGCGGCTGCAGGGTTGGGCCTGTTTGGGGCTGTGATGGCAGGACATGCAGGCTTCAGCCACAATCGTGGTTTTCCCGTGTTCCTCCACACTGTGGCAGCTGTCGCAGGTCAAACCCGCATTTAGGTGGCGGCTGTGCCCAAAGCCCATATTGGCAAACTCCAGCCGCAAAGCCAGGTGGCTGGTGGAATGGCAAACCCGGCAGTACCCGCTTTCCGAAGCCAGAATCGGCGAGCTAGGCACCGCTACCCCCGGAACCCGCCGGGCTTGCTCCAGAGCGTAGCGCAGCAGCTCCACCGCGTAGCGGACGTTGTGCTCCCCATGACCCCGGGAAACAAAGCGCACGTTATGCCACGCCTCTTCGAGACCGCGACGGTACTGCTGGCCCCGGGTGCCCATGCGGGCTACATTGGTTTCTGCTTGCGCAAGAGCCCGCTCCACGAGGCCCCGCAGCTCACCCAGCTCCCGAATCCAGTCGTCCACCATGCGGTCGTAACCGGCGCCGTGGCAGTGGACGCAGGAAGCCCGCAGCTTTTCCGCCCCCACCCGGGGATCAGAGCCAGGTTCCGCGTGGCAGGAGTCGCAGGCCACCCGCGCCAAAAACATGGTGGACGGCATATCGGGAACGCCCTTGCCGCCAATGCCCACGTACATTTGCTCCTGGGCGGTGTGCTCCGGCTTGTGGCAGTTCTCACACCGCTCGCCCAACGCCGCCGCCATGGCAATCTTGCCGTGCTCCATGCGGTTGTGGCAGCGCTTGCAGTCAATGGCGTGCTTTCGCAAATGGATTTCGTGAATCCGCTGGCTGTCGCCAATGGTTTCGGCTCGCGACACGTGACAGGCTGCACAACGCTCCACGGGCACGTTGGCATCCCCGCGGGTGACCTCGGTGTGGCAGGTTTCGCAGCGCACACCCCGCTGCAAGTAGGTGCCATGATCAAACTGGAAGCCCTGGTGGGTGACCACCACTTTCGGCGGCCCGTGACACACCAGGCACCCCGTTACCGCCTGCCCCTGTTCGGCCCCTTTAAAGTGGCAGGTAAAGCACACGGCTTCGTCCACACCCACGTGGGTGGCAGCCTCGGTTTCGCCCATGACCAGGCCTGAGTGACAGGAGGTGCAGTGCAAACGCTTGCCCCGGCGCATCTCACCCAGGTGGTCCTGGTGCGAAAAGTGAATGTTCTTCAAGAACACCTTATCGGTGTCGAGGTTCTGCTTTTCGTGGCAGGTCAAGCAGCGGCCGTCGGGAACTTCCGCCCGCAACTGGGTCGTATAAATCCCCAACGCGTATTTGAGGTACGTGCGGGAAAGCACGTAGCGGTATTCGGTATGGCAGTACACGCAGGCCACATCCCGATGGGTGGATTGCCGCCACATTTCCACGTAAGGCTTCATAATGTGGCAGGACTCGCAAAGCGCAGAGGAGGAAGAAGCAAAGAAGAACACCGCGTGAATAACAAAAACCACAGCTGCAATCCACGCCAAAAGCAGGAGGAGAGCGCGGCGATGCTCAATGATGCCTTCCCAAATGGCGAGCAGCAGGTGCCTCACGCCTCACCTCCTTGCCCTGAACGCTTCTTCATCAAGCGTTCGTACTCCAGGGGGTGTTCCTCCTTCATTTGTCGCTCGCTGATTTTCCCGGTAATGAAGGTTTTGTTCATGGGGAAAGAATGCGGGTTTAGGTGGACGTTGTAAAAATGCCAAATGATGATGGCCAACGTTGCCAGCAAGGCCTCATCCGAATGGGCTTCTTTGGCAATGTCGGTGACCCATTTAGGGACGTATTTCAAAAACCACTCGGTAAACCACAGGACCGTGCCGGAGCCGATCATGATAACCATGCCCCAGTACACCGCCCAGTAGTCGAACTTCTCCACGTAGCTGAATTTATCGAACTTCGGCTTGGTGTCAGAGAGGCCCAGGTAGTACTTAATTTGCTGGGCCGCGTCCTTGGCGTCCTGCCACCGGGGCAAAAGCAGTCGGAAATTCTCCCTCCCCTCACGGGTAAAGGCAATATAAAGCAAATGCCAAAAACCAACGAAAGCCAGCAACGTAGCTGCCACTCTGTGGATAATGGGTGTGACATCGGGTCCACCCAAAAACGCGATGAGTTCTTTAGCCCAGAAGCTCTCGTGGAATTTGAGGGGAAGGCCGGTGATGATCAGGACGATCACCGAAAGCGCCATGAGCCCATGCTGCAAACGCACGTTTAAGGAAAGCCGTTCGAAGAACTCCCCTTCCTCCTCCATTGGGGCGGCTTGGGCTTGCACCGCAGCCTTTTTCTCGGTCTTTTTTCTATGCCAGTAGAGCTCGCGGCGCACCCAGGTGGAAAAGCGCTTCTCCACCTCTGGTTCAAGCTTGGCGGCCAGCTTTTGCGCTTCCTCAAGCTCAAGCTTGTGGACCTGAGTAAGTTCCTCAACGATGGCTTGCTTCAAGGCGATTTTGGGGTTTTCAGTCATGGGCCGTCCTCTTCCTGAGCTTGGCTCGGAGGTCCAGGAGAATATGCAGGAACAGCGCTGCCAGCGTGCCCGCGGTAAGGTACTTGAAGAACAGCGCCACCCAGTACACAACGCCTGCATCTCTTTGGCTCGGATCAATGTGAAAACGACCGCGCGCGTAGTTGACGTTGGCGCCGGGGTGGCAGCCTTCCTTGCCACAGGTTTTGGGGATGTTTTCCGGGTTTACCGAAGAGTTAGGGTCGGAAGGGGGGAGCACGGCGTGGGAGGTATGGCAGGAAGCACAGTTGGCCACCTTCACCGATCCCAACTCGTTGGCAATTCCGTGGAAAGAGTGCTTAAAGGTTTTCACCGGGTTTACGGGAATTTCGTACTTCTGGTTGAACTCCAAAGACCCGTGGCAACGCCCGCAGGTTTCGGGAATATGGGAGGCAGAAATTTCCGAGGCCTTTTCTTTTTTGGGGAGGATCTGGTGCTCACCGTGGCAGTCGGTGCAGGAAGGGGCATCCAGGTTTTGTTTCACCAGCAGTCCTGCGCCGTGCACCGATTGGCGGTACGTTTCCAAAATTCCCTGATGACAGCGACCGCAGGTTAACGGCACATTGTTTTTATATACCTTTGAATTGGGATCCTTCGCCTTGTGCACGTCGTGACTGCCATGGCAGTCCTGACAGAGGGGTGCTTTAGGGTTGCCCGCCCGCTGCAAACGCCCGTGCACCGACTCCACGTAGCCCTGATAGTTCACGTCCTCCGGTGCGCCCACCGGGTTGCCGGGAAAGTGACAGCGCTGGCACCTCACCTTTTCCAGCCGTGGAGGGTGGGGAATTGCGGTGATATCGGCGTGGCAGTCCAAGCAGTGCCACTTGGCGTGAACCGATTGGGCAAGCTCGCGCTCGTCCACAAACAGCGCCCGTACCGAGCCGTCCGGCTGCACCTTCTTGAACTCACGCCTACCGTGACAGATGCTGCACTGGCGAACTTCTGACCCCGTTTGCTGGGCCCCCGCCGCCACTGCCAATGCGCAACCAAGCATCCACCAACCAACCCACCGCCTCATCATTCCTCCACCGGTGGCTCGTCGCCAAAAAGCGTCCGGTACTCCGCCCGATGGTCGCGCCACAGCTCCTCTGCCGTGATTTTTCCGGTCAAAAAGGTTCGGGACATGGGGAAGTTCCCCGGACTGAAATGAACGATGTAAATGTGCCAGACAAAGAGCACCAAAAACAGCAAAAGCCCTTCGTAACCGTGAATGACCGCGGTAATGTCGAAAAGCCATTTAGGAAGCACCGCCATGGCCTCGGTGTGAAACCAAAGCAAAAGCCCCGTGAGGATCATCAAAAGCGAGCCCAAACCGGCCCCCCAGTACTGGAGCTTTTGCAGCGGGGTAAAGCGGCCGAACTCCGGGAGTTCCTGCTGCTTTCCACGGTAATAGCGCAGCATGCCTATCACACCCTGGATGTCAACCCTTCGCGGCACCATGGCCCGCAGTTGCTCATTCCCCCTTGGGGAAAACAAAACGTAGCCGAAGTGCCACAAGGTCAACGCCATCAAAATCACGGCAAAAACCCGATGCAAAATGCCCCGGGATTCCATGCCCCCTTCCAGCGCCATGAGCACCTTCCCCACCCAGGTCCCATGGGCAAAGAGGGCCAGCCCGGTGAGCGCCAGTCCCACAAGTGTCACCATTAGCACCCAATGCTGGGCCCGCTCTACCTTGGTAAACCGGATCACTTCCTGACCCTTTTTCGGTGGTGTGGTCATGTCAAGGCCTCCGCCGGCTGCCTATTTGCTCCACGATCACGTAAAAAAGCATCCCCGCAATTAAAAGCCCAAGAAAAATTCGAACCGCAAGCCGAAGCCCACGGGGTACCGGGGGCAGGCTTTCTTCTACCTGTGCGACGCTGGCCAAAAAAGCCTGCATTCTCATGCTGCCTCCATAGAATCAAAGCAAACCGGGTGACCAACGCATCCACCACAAAAGCCACAGGCTCCCCAAAACGAGTAAGGCTGTGACCACAATGAAAACCAGCACCCTCGCCAGCGCTGGCGGCTCCGGTTTTGGCACTTCCCCTCGGCGGATTTGCTCCAGCTCCAGCGGGTGCTCCTCCGCGTAGAGCTCTTCCTCCAGGTAACCGGTGAACATGGACCTGTTGAAATGCCGCAAGTGCACAAAATAGCTGTGCCATGTAAGAACCGACAACACCGCCAGAATGGCCTCCCCACCGTGGGCGGTTTTGGCAGCAATCACGCCTTGGCCGGTGATGATCTCCGCCCAGCGGATGGGGTAAAGCAGCATGAGACCGGTGCCCACCATCAGAACGGTGCCCCAAATAAGCGCCAGGTACTCGATTTTTTCCGCAAAGGTGTAGCGCCCCATGCGGGGAGGCTCGGAAACCAAACCCAGGTTGTAGCGCAACTGGTGGAGGAAATCCTGGATATCTTTGAGCCGGGGAATCATCGTGGTGGGATAGCGCCGGACCATGTGCAACCACAGGAGCTCCACGGCGTGCACTACCAGCTGGACCGCCATGATGGTGCCGCAGAGGTGATGGAGCCAGCGGGCCCGTTCAACGCTGCCAAAGATGAGGATGAGGCCTTTAGCCCAGGTTTGCTCCGGGTACTTTTGCGGCAGCCCGGTCAAGGCCAAGAGCGTAAAGCACACCACCATGATCGCGTGGCTCACCACTTGCCATGTGGAAAACCTGCGGATCCGTCCCGGGTTCATTGTGGCCTCCGCTGCCGACGCCGGGCCCACACATCAAGGGCAATGTAGGCCAGGAAAAACCCAACCGTTGACGGGATTACCACTTGGTAAAACAGCCGCACGTAGTAAATCAGCGGGTAACGCTCCCGATCCGGTACGTAGTGCGCCGTCCACGCCGACAAAAACTTCTTGCTGGCCCGCGGATGACAGGCTTGGCAGCGCTTGAGGAGGCGCTCCTCCACCTTTTCGATCCCCAACTGCCGCACCGATTCCACATCGTGATAACCGTGGCAGTCGTAGCAGACGGCTTTGTTCAGAGGTTGATCGGGGCTGGTGGCGACGAAAAGCTCAGCCGTGGTCCCGTGAAAATCGGCAACGTAGGTATCAAAAACCTCGGCGCGCAGCCCGTATTTGCCGGCAACCTTGGGGTCGGCGTGGCAACGGGCGCACATTTCCGGCGAAACGTTGCGAAAACGCGGTAGCAGCGGGTCCAAAGTGGCGTGCGCCGCGTGGCAGTCGGTGCACGTGGGAACGTCCCGGTTGCTGGCGCTCAGGTTTTGCCCGTGCACCGAGGCCAGGTAAACCTCCGTAACCCGCCGGTGGCAGGTCCCGCACGTTGTGGGCACGCTTAGGCGATGCACGTGAGAAGCTGGGTCCTTGGCCGGCAAGATGTCGTGGCCGCCGTGGCAAGAGACGCAGGTGGCCGCGAGATCAAGCCCCGCCAGCTGCACCCCGTGACCGTGCACGCCCACCAGGTACTCCTGCTTGTTGTGGCAGTGAAGGCAGGTGCCCGCCACGTTGGCCGGCGCCAGGCTCGATTTGGGATCTTGGCTTGGCCGGACGTCGTGAGCCCCATGACAGTGCCAGCACTGGGCGCGGAAGCTCCCCTGGCCCAGGGGGTCTTTGTGCACCGACCGGCTCACCGCGGCGGCGGCATCCTCGTGACACCCCAGGCACGGGTTTTCCCGGCTCATGCCCTTAGGATGGGGAACTTGCGAAGCCCTGGGGTGACAGTCGCCGCAGGCCAAGGAAGCGTGCACCGAATCGGGGCTTACGGTCACCACCAGCGCCGAAAGCCGCCCCGAAGCGTGCTGGGCACCCAAGCTCTCTGCGGCCGCCTGGATGCCTTCTACACTCCCGTGGCAAGAAAGGCACTCCTCCTGGGGAGCAGGGGTGGCTGCGGTGGCCACCAAAAGCCCCAAAACTGGAAACCACCGGCGGTCGCTTCGAAGGCTCATCCGGTCCTCCCCTCCGCCGTCAATTTAAGAAAGAATTCACAATTTGTCAATTGATGACAAAAACACTACTCTTCATCAAAACTTTCACCGCTCCAGTACGCTTCACCCAAGAGCTTTTGGAGGGTTTGGCGCAACCGCGGGTGCACCTCGGGATCCCCGAGCTCCTGCGCCAGACGCTGGTACTCGGCCAAAACAGCCTCCTCCAGCTGCCGGCGGGCATCGGTGGAAAGAAAGTGCACCACGTCTTTGAAAGAGCCGTTGCGCAGCCTGCGGGAAGGCATGGCCACGTACAGCGTTCCTTCCTTGCCTTCCATGACCCTGAGATCGCCAATCAGCAGGGCGTTATCAATAACGACTTGCACAAAAGCCTTGACCCGCCCTTGGCGGTTGAGGTTAACCCGCACTTCCGTGATTTCCATAACAAGCCTCCTTACTCAGCGTGAGCCAAAAGCTGGGACTCCTCCCGGCGAAGCAGCGGCACCGCCACCGCCTGCCGAGGGGAAAGCTCAGCGGCGACCCGCACCGCTTCCCCCTCATCCCGAAACAGCCCAAAGACCGTTCCCCCACTCCCAGAAACCATGGCAGTAAGCGGCGAAAAGCGAGCCAAAAGCGCCAGGTTCTCGCCAATCCATGGGAAGAGAGCAATGGCTGCAGCTTGCAAGTCGTTGCGCAACTTGGCAAACGGCAGCTCGCCTTTCCCCACCAGCCAATCATAGAGGAAAAAGCCCTCACCTTCTCTGCCGCCAGGTCCGGGGGTGGGCAAACCGGGAGCAGGCTCGAAAGACGGCAGCGCACTCTCCTGCTGGGCCTCATCCCAGGCCCTGTACACCGCCGGTGTGGACACCGGTTCCTGCCCGGGGATCACCACCACCCCGTAACGGGGAAGATCGGGAAGCGGCAACACCTGCTCCCCCCTTCCGCTGGCCCAGCAGGCACCCCCAAAGAGGAAAAACGGCACGTCCGAGCCGATTTCGGAGGCCATGGCCACCAGCTGCCCCGGCTCCACCGGGAGGCCCCAGAGCTTGGCCAACGCCACCAGCGCTGCAGCTCCATCCGCCGAGCCACCGCCCAGACCCGCCGCGGCCGGGATGCCCTTGCGCAGCACCACCCTAGCTCCACCGGCATCCGGAAAGGCGGAAAGCAGGAGCTTGGCCGCCCGCCACACCGTGTTGTCCGCCGGAAGGCTCACCCCGCCCTCCACCCGCAGCTCCCAAACTCCCGGCGGCGCCGCTTCCACCTCCAGCTCATCCCAGAGCCCCACGGCGGCCAAAAGCGTCCGCACCTCGTGGTAGCCATCGGGGCGCCGTCCCAAAACCTCCAGGTGGAGGTTAACCTTGGCCGGGCAACGCACCACCATCCGCGTCATTGCACCTCGCAGCGGGGAAGCCCCAACCAGGAAGGTTCCGGAACGCCTGCTGCCGGCTGGAACTCCACCAGGGAAAGCCTTACTTCGCCGAAAGGACCCACAACCTGAATTTGCCCCGGCACCCGGCCGTGGTGGCTCCGGGCGGCAAGGCGCACCGGCTCCGCACTTCCCGAAGGCCAAAGCCAGCCCCGCACCCAGCGGGTGGGACCCCCGGTCAGCTCCAGCTCCAGACGAGCGCCGCCAACCACACCCGACCACCGGTGGGCAGCCACCGCCTCTCCCCCGGCCGGTAATCTCCCCGAAAGCAGGCTGGCGAAGGCCTTCTCGGCAATAGGCAGCGCCGAGCCGTCGGAAAGGGGAAGCCCTCCTGTCCGGGTGGCTGCCAAACACCTGCCCTCTACCCGCTGCACCACCTCATCCCCCTCCACCCACGCGGCAAAACCCACCCCCCCAGGACCTCCCACCACTTCCAGCGAGGTTCCCTTTGCCCCGTGGGCCACCACCAGCTGAAGCCCCCGCAGGCCACAGCACTCCAGCCGGTAGAGGGCGCGGAAGAACGGCGGGTCTCCGGCAACTTCCGAAAGGTTCGGCGGCGCTCCTGGGGCCGTGCTGCATCCCAGCGTGGCCAGCAGCACAAGCTTAAGGAGCTGGCGCATGGGGAAGCCCCGCCAGCTTGGCCTTAATGCGCTCCTCCTGACCCTCTTCGTCGGGCTTCAGCTCCAAAGCCCGCTGCCAGGAAGCCCTGGCTTTTTCCACCTGGCCCCGGGCCTGGAAAAGGTCGCCCAGGTGCTCGTGCACCGTGGGGTCGAAGGGCTCCAGGGTAGCGGCTTCGGTGAGGTACTTTTCGGCGCGATCCCAATCCCCCAGGCGGAAGTAAACCCAGCCCAGGGAGTCGAGATAAGCACCCGAAAGGGGATCCAAAGCCACCGCTTTTTCGATGAGCTCCTTAGCCTCGGTGAGGTTTTCGCCGCGGTCAGCAAACATGTAACCCAAATAGTTAAGCGCCGAGGCGTTTTCCGGATCGTTGGCTAAAAGCAGGCGAAAGGTCTTTTCAGCTTCGGCAAACTGGCCCGAGCGCTCCAGGGCAGCAGCCAGGGAAAAGGTGAGCTCGCCATCCCCTGGGAAGCGCTCCAGCGCTTTCTTAGCCCAAGCCACCGCTTCTTTGTAGAGCTTGCTGCGCATGGCCGTCCCCACCGCCACCCGCGCATCCTCCAGCTCGCCACCGGCCATTGCGGCAAGCTCAGCAAGCGCCTCCTCGCGGCTGCCAGCAAAAAGCAAAAACTCGGCTTTGATGGAGCGGAGAAGGCGCAGGGTTTGGGGATCTTCGGCGACACTGGCGTTCTTGAAGAACGCCAAACCCTCACTCCACCGCTCCTGGGCTCGAAAGTACTCAGCCCACAGCGCCAAGCCCCGGCGCTCCAGCGGCTTTTTGGCCAGCTCCTGCAGGAACGGCAGCGCCCGCTCGTAGGCCCGCGCCACCAGCTCCAAAGCCGCCTGCTCCTCGGCCACCTCGGCTATCGCCCCCGGTAGCGCGTCCTCGTGTTGCTGCACCACCTCTCGCGCCTTGACCAGAAGCGGCCGGGCTTCGTCAAAGCGCCGCAACTCCAAAAAAAGACGGGCCAGGCCCAAAAGGGCATCGGGGTCATCGGGGGAGGCAGCCAGCGCTCGTCGGTAGAAGTGCTCGGCCTCGTCGGCCTTTCCCTGGCGGAACGCCACCGCCGCCCGCAGGATCAGCGCATCGGTGAAGTTGGGGTCGCGGGATAAAGCCTCATCCAAAACCTCCACCGCTTTGGCTTCCTCCCTGGCCCGCACCAGCAGCGTCGCCCAACGCACCAGGCCCGGCAGGGTGGGCGCCCCTCCCTGCCGCACCGCTTCTCCCACCAAGGCCGCCGCTTCCTTGAACTTCCCCTGCTGGGCCAGCACCTCCACCAGCTCCCCTGTGGCTTGCGCGGAAAACTCGGGAACCCCCCGGGCCTTTTGCAGGTGCCCTTCCGCTTCCGAAAAGCGCCCCAACTGCCGCAGCGCTTGCCCAGCTACCAGGTGCAGCCAGGGGCTTTCCGGGTGCTCCGCCAACAGCGGCTCCACCTGCGCCCAGGCTTTGGCACCCTGCCCCAGTCTGAGGTAAGCCTCGATGAGGCTCTGTCGCACCCGATCGGCGTAAGGGGCAAAGGCCTGCCCTTTTTCCAGGTGAACCACCGCTTCCTGCAAATCCTCCCGGGAGCCCGCGCCCTGAGCCGCCAAAAGCCCCAGCACCGCTTCCCCCTCGGACGAAAGCGTGGCGGCCTTTCGCAACTCGGAAAGGGCCTGCTCCCGCAGGCCCGCGCTGGCCAAAGCCAAGCCGTACTCCTCCCGCAGCTCCGCCGACCGGGGGTCCAGACGCACGGCTTCGGCAAAAAGCGCAAGCCCCTTTTCCACCCGCCCCTCGGCCAGCTCAAACTGCGCCTGTGCCACCAAACTTAAAACCTTCTCGCCCTGGTCAACGGCTCCCGGTGCCACCGTCTGGCACGCGGAGAGCACAAGAACCAGCGCCACCACTGCCCAGGCTTTTCCCACAAACACCTCCGCCGTCATTCTACCCGCCAGCCAACCCTGCTTTCGGCAAACTGATGTAAAAGGCTGCAGATCAAGGCTGGGAGTCACTCCAGGGTACCGCACCCGAAATCGGCCGGGATGGGATGACCCCCAGGGCGTAACCTCCCGCCACCGCCCCCTGGCCCAGCTCCCGCCCCTTCGGGCTCAGCAAGTGCACCGATTGGTCTTCCAAAACTAAAAGCCCCTCCTCGGTGAGCGCCAGCGCTCGAGGCTCCCCTTCACCTTGCCAAACCCGCTTGGGCTTGGGAATCCGCGAGGCCTTCTTGGGTACCGGGACCCGCCACACCTCGCTTCCCGGGGCAGCCAAAAGCAGGAAAAGCTCCCGGCCGTCCGGGGACCAGGCCATGCCCGCCACCGTTCCCGGCACGTTCACCTGTACGCCTTCGCTAAATCCCAGCGGCCAAAGCCCCACCCGGCCCTCCCCGCCCACCGCCAAGAATCCATCGCTCAAAGCTAAAAGGCGAGGAGAGGGAAAGCCGGAAAGCGGGACCGTGGCCGTTTGTCCCTGGTCGAACGGGAAAACCAGCACCACCTGGGCGGGCGGCGCCGTGGTCAAAACCGCCACCACCCGCCCGTCGTGGGAACACGCGGCAAAGGTAGGTGAAAGCCCCCGGGGCAAGGGCCAAGAGGCAATGCGAACCCGCTCAGGGTAAGCGAGAGCCACAAGCTCTCCCGGAAACACCGCGTACAGCCGATCGGGCTCGCGGAAGAAGAGCGGCACCAGCCGCCCACCGATGGTTTCCCCTGCCTGGCCCAAACGCGCCACCACGGTTTCCTCACGTTCAGCAGAAGGAAGCCACAGCGCCCCATCGGGAGCCACAAACACGCCCATAGTGTGGCTGGCAAGGGGAAAACGGCCCAATTCCCTCCCGGCGGGGAGCTCCACGGTGACCACACCGCCCGTTTGCACCACCGCCACCACCACAAGCAGCGCGGGAAGCATGGGGCTATTCTAGCCCTGTGGAGCGCGCTCACCACGAAGCAAAGGAGGCCCTGCGAGCTTACGCCCTAAAAACCCTGGGCTTTGACCTCTTTGGGGTAGCTCCCGCCGAACCCCTGGAAGGCCAACGCCACCTGGCAGCGTGGCTGGCGATGGGGTTCCACGGCGAGATGGCCTACATGGCCCGCACCGCAACCCTCCGCGGAAACCCCGATGCCCTCCTCCCCGGCGCCCGCTCGGTGATTTGCGTCGCATGCGCCTACCACGATCCCCCCGATGGGCCGCTTCCCTCCGGGCATGTGCGGGTGGCCCGCTACGCTCGCCGCCGGGACTACCACAAGGTCATCCGCAAAAAGCTCCTCAAGCTCGGTGAGCATCTTGTGGGGCTGTTTCCCGAAGCACAGTTCAGGATCGTAGTGGACTCCGGGCCGCTTTTGGAAAAAGAGGTAGCGCAAAGGGCTGGGCTGGGGTGGATCGGCAAAAACACCTGCCTCATCAACCGCCGACTGGGGTCCGAGCTGCTTTTGGGGGAGCTCATCACCACCGTGGCTTTACCTCCCGATTCACCGGAAACTGACCACTGCGGCTCCTGCACCGCCTGTCTTGCCGCCTGCCCCACGGAAGCGCTGCGGGGGCCTTACCAGCTGGACGCCCGCCGTTGCATTTCGTACCTGACCATCGAGCACAAATCCGCCTTTGACACCCACCACCCTCCCCAGCTTTCCGGATACCTCTTCGGCTGCGACCTCTGCCAAACCTGCTGCCCCTGGAACCGCCACGCCCCGCTCCAGGTCAACCCCCATCTCCCCACCCGTGCCCATCTGGCGACCCTAAGCGTCAGCGAGCTTGCCGGGCTTGACGCCGAGGCCTGGGCCAAGCTTGCGGAAGGCAGCCCCCTGCGCCGGCTGACCTACGAACGCCTCCGCCGCAACCTGGGTGCCCTTGACAGCACCGCAAAACAGGAGTAAAAGCAAGGTCCCGGGGGAAGCCCCGGGGAGGTGATGCCCACCCCAGTCGGAAGACCATGGACTCTTGTCACGCTGAAAATTTTGGCGTAGCATTACAAACCAGCACCGCAAACGGTGCGAACCTCTATAGGAGGAGGAAAGGAGAGGAGACGATGCGTAAGAACGTTGTGGTTGGGTTGTTAGTGTTGGTCGTGGCGATTTTGGCCGTGGGTTGCGCCAAGCCGCCCCAGCAGGAACTGGACGCCATGAAGGCGGCCCTGGCTGCTGCTGAGCAGGCTGAGGCCCCCAAGTACGCCGCTGCTGAGTGGGACAAGGCCCAGCAGGCGGTGAACGCTGCCAACGCCGAGGTGGAAGCTCAGAACGCCAAGTTCGCTTTGTTCCGTTCCTACACCAAGGCCAAGCAGCTGATTGCTGACGCCACCGCGGCAGCCAATGCGGCCAAGGAAGCCGGCATTGCTGGCAAGGAGAAGGCCAAGAACGAGGCCCGCGCGGCCATTGATGCCGCCAAGGCTTCTTTGACGGCTGCTCAGGATGCGCTGGCCGCTTTGGAGAAGTGCAAGCGGAAGCCCAAGGACCTCAAGAAGGACCTGGAGCTCCAGAAGGGCAACTTGGACGGTCTGGCCAACCAGGTGAACCAGCTTGAGGATGCCTTCAACCGCGAGGACTTCTTCGGCGCCAAGGCTCAGGCCGAGAGCCTCAAGGGCCAGCTGGACAACTTGGCCACCGAGCTTGCCAACGCCAAGACCAAGATCAAGTGCTAACTGAAGTGGTAGGGTTTTCCTTTGGGCCGGCGGCAGGCTTATGCCGCCGGCCCCTCTTTTTAGCGCTGGTGGTATTGGCGCTGGGCTGCGGACCTCGCCCGGCGCCGCCGGCGGTAGAGCCTGCCCGGACGACCGTCAAAAAGGCCATTGCCGAGCTGCGCGCCAGCCAGCCACAAACCGCCAGGATGCTGGAGCGGCTGCTGGCCGATGCTGAAAGCATCACCGCTTTTGAGCGGGAGGCCCCGTTCTGGGACCACACCCCCGGTCGAACGGAAGCGGCTTGGTTGCGTCTTGCCAAGTTGGCCTCGGTGACGGTGCGGGAAAAGCGAGAAAGGCAACTTGCCGCTCGCCAGCAGTTCGAGCAGGTCTTTGCCAAAGCCACCAACGAGCTCTCCCGAGCCCAGCAGGAGCTTTCCGAAACCGGCATGGGCCGGCGCGAGGCGGCAGCGTTCCAACGCGCCAAAGGTGCCCTGGGCCGGGCCCAAGCCCTAGCCCGCCTGGGTCAATGGGGCGAAGCCAACGATTTGGCCCGGGCTGCCATCAGCGACCTGGCCATCGTCCACCGGGAGTTTGGAGCCCTCCACGCCCGCTTTTCGGACCCCAACCTCCGGCGCCAGTGGCGGGATTGGGTGGAGCAAACGCTGCGGGAATCCCGGGAGCAAGGGATCGTGGTGATCATCGTAGATAAGCTCAAGCGCCGGCTTTCCGTGTACCGGGGCGGCACGCTCCTCGCCAGCTTCCCCGCCGAGCTGGGAGCCAACGGCTTGCGTCCCAAGCAGCACGCTGGCGACCGCGCCACCCCCGAGGGTCGGTACAAGGTGGTGCAGAAAAAGCAAGGCGCAGCCACCAAGTACTACAAAGCGCTGCTCATCAACTACCCCAACGACCAGGACCGCGCCCGCTTCCTGCAAGCGAGAAGCCAGGGTAAGATACCCTGGCGCGCCGGCATCGGCAGCCTCATCGAAATTCACGGTGACGGCGGCGAAGGGCGAGATTGGACCGACGGCTGCGTGGCCCTGCGCAACGCCGACATGGATAAAGTGTTCGCTTGGTCGCAAGTAGGAACGCCGGTAACCATCGTGGGCACCTATGAGCACTGAACCCGACCTTTCCACTCCCGAGAGCACACCCCGGAAATCCTTTCCGCTTCTTCTGGTGCTGGTTCCGCTGGTGCTGCTAGTGCTCACCCTGGGCGGCGCTTTGGTGTTGGCCCGCTTCGGCAACCCCCTGACGCTGATGCCCCTGGTCACCGTGACCGACCCTCAACTGGCGCAACTTTCCCCGAACGTCTTGAAGTCCCGGGCCGCCAAGGCCAGAACCACGCTGGAGCGGGTGCGTCCCCAGGGGCTTTACATCGTGGTGGACACCTACCGGAACCGGTTGCGTCTGGTCGAGGACGGCAAGGTGGTGCGGGAGGCTTTGTGTTCCACCGGTACCGGCATCGTGCTCATTGATCCCCGCAACAAGCGAAAATGGGTGTTTGACACGCCCCTGGGCGAGCGGATCATCGAGCGAAAACAGAAAAACCCGGTGTGGATGAAGCCGGACTGGGCTTTCATCGAGGAAGGAGAAGAGCCGCCTCCCCCCGGTTCGCCCGACCGCGTGGACCCCTATTCCCTGGGGGATTATGGGCTTTACATGGGGGACGGCTACATCATCCACGGGACCCTGTTCAAGTCGCTTTTGGGCCGGCGGGTGACCCACGGCTGCATCCGGTTGGGAGACGAGGACCTTGAGTACCTTTACCACCACGTGCCGATTGGCACTCGCGTGTACCTTTACTAGCCTGGCAGCGTGGGCCGGGGAAGCGCCCCTTTCCCCGGCCGCCGTGGCCGGGTTAGAGCTGGAGGCTTCCCTCGCCCGCAAGCCCAACGTGTACCTCAAGCTGGACCTGGGGGAGAGGCTCCTGCAAATCAAGGCCCGGGGGGTGGTGCTGGATCAGGTGGTGGTCAAGGCGGTGGAGGCCGCCACACGGCAGCCTTTTTACCAGCCTCCCGAACCCCTGGCGCTGGAGGTCCCTGTAATCCTGGAGGTCCTGCAGGGCCCGGGCGATACCGATCGCGAGGTTATTGCGCCGCCAAGCTTGCGTCCAGCGAAAAGCGCCGAGGAAGAAGAGGAGGAAGAGGCCGCAAAGCCCACCCCTTCCCTCCAGGGCCCCACCCCAACCCCCACGCCGCGCCCGGAAACCCCCAGCCGCTACCGGGTGGAGCTCACCAAGAACGGAAGCAAAGGGGGCGAAGCTTCCCCGCTGGTTCTGTGGGTGGCCAACGACCTCCCCGCCCGCAGCTTATGGGAGCGCTTCCGCCAGGCGGTGAAGGAAGGCTGGGCGTTTTTGGTACACCACGAAGAGGTTCCCCAGGAGCCGCCGGGCATTGTGCTGGTGGTGGACCCGGAAGACGCCCGCCGCCTGCACCACCTCTTCCGCCAGGGCATGGCGCTTTTGGTCACCGCCAACACTCCGTAAATCCCGCACCCGCGCCACCAGGTTTCGTAAAATGCCACCGGGAGGTGCGCTATGGGCAAATTAAAGGTAGGTGTCTTGCTTTCCGGTTGTGGTGTTTATGACGGTGCGGAAATCCACGAGGCGGTGATCACGCTTCTGGCCTTGGACCGGGCGGGGGCGGAAATTGTGGCCATGGCTCCCAACGTGGACCAGCTTCACGTCATCAACCACCTCACCGGTGACGTGGTCCCCGGGGAAAAGCGCAACGTGCTGGTGGAAGCGGCGCGCATCGCCCGCGGCAACATCCGCGACCTGGCCACCGTGGACCCCGCCGAGCTGGACGCTTTGATCCTTCCCGGGGGGTTCGGCGCCGCCAAAAACCTCTGCGACTTTGCCCTCAAAGGCGCCGACTGTCAGGTGCACCCGGAGGTGGCGCGGGTGGTGCAGGGCGTGCACCAGCAGGGCAAACCCATCGGCGCCATTTGCATTGCCCCGGCGCTCATTGCCAAGCTCCTGGGCCAGGAGCACCCCAAGCTCACCATCGGCACCGACAAGGACACCGCCGCGGCCCTGGAAAAGATGGGGGCCTGCCACGAAGCCTGCGGGGTGGAAGGCGTGGTGGTGGACCAAAAGGCCAAAATCGTGACCACGCCGGCCTACATGCTGGCCCGCTCCATTGCCGAAGCCGCCACCGGCATCGAAAAGCTGGTCAAAGAGGTTTTGGCCCTCTGCGGCCGGTAAAAGCTAAAAGCGCGCGTCTCAGCGGGGCCGCTCCCCCGAAAGCCGAACCTGCAACCACAGGGAGGGGGCCAGCGCCGCCGCCATCAGCATCAAGCTCGCGCTGACCCAGGAAGGCTGGGCGAGAGGCAAACGACCGTTAGAAGGATCGCCGGGCGACCAAAGCAGCGGGACCCAAGGACAGCAGTGGAGAAACGGAAGCGGGCGTTTGCCAAGACCCCTGACCCTGCGGCAAGGCCGGCGGGTGGCCGGCCCGGAAAAGCTTAGCAAGCTGAGCAGCTAGCGTGCGGCGTTTACGGGAAGATCAGCGTCCCCTGAGCGCTTGGTTGGTTTAGCCACCAGCTTGCTGGCAAGCCGGGAAAGCACCTTGTGGGCTACGGAAGCCACCCGCTGGGGCCGTGGTGGGCCTCGCCGCAGCCACTGGGCCAGCGGTCGCATTCCCTCGCCGGTTTTGCGGGCTATTTTCCCGTGCGCGGGAACCACCCAAAGCCGGATCACCACCGGGTCCAGGGTTCGGGAAGCAACCAAGGCCCCGCCAACCCAGGTGACGGTCTCCAGGAGGAACTCCCCGCCCCCTACGATCCAGCCATCCCGGGCCCGTCCTGTGACCTTGGCGGCAGCCACCCCATGCCCCACACCTGCCACCACGCCCTGCCCCAAAAGCACCCACAACCACGATCTCCGCACCTCACCGTAAGCAACAAGCTCCGGCAGCACCACCGCGTCCACGTGGTCAGCCAGGGCCCGTTCCCGCAGGTTCGCGGGTTGAGGGGCAAGCGAGGCCGCTTCCAGCTCCCCCTCGCACACCTGCACCCCTTTTTTCGTCAAAGCGTCGGCCAACGCCCCCCGCAGATTCACCAGCACCTGCTGCCGCTGACGATCGGCGGGACCCGGCGCAGTGGACCAAACCCCGGGATCGCGCACCGGCACCCGATCCACGGGGGTGAGCACCTCCACCCGCATTCCAGGCTGAAGCGGCCTCACCGTGGCACAGGCGGAGGCCACAACCACCAAAAGCGCCGTAGCCGCTGCGCGAGTGACCGCCATGCCGCCGAGTGTAAACCCAAGCGAAGAAGCCATTCAAAAAACAGCGGCCGTTGCGTTGGGAAGCGACCGGGCTACACACCCAATCCGGTGGGCATTGAAAAGCGCCAGCTAAAAGCAGCGGTAGGTTTTAATTGGTCGCGGTGCGGAGGCGGGTGATGCGCTCCACCACGTCGCGGTAGGCAGGGTTGACGGCCAGCACCTCGGCGTAATGCGCCAGGGCGGCCGCCACGTTGCCGGCGGCTTCCCAAGCCCTGCCCAATTCGTAACGCAGGCCCAACTCAGCTTCTGGCGGCAAGTTGGGCGTCTTGAGGGCCTTTTCGAACCAAGAGGCAGCCTCTTCGGGGAGCCCTTTGTCCATGTAGCAGTTGGCAATTAAGGTCATGGCGTCCAGGGCAAGCTCCGGTGACTTCAAAACCAACTGAAACTCGCCAATGGCCTCGTCCAAAAGCCCCATCTCCCGGTACGCCAGCCCCAGGTCAAAGTGGGTGGCGTGGTCCTCCTCCCCCAGCTGTTCCGCCACGCCCCGCTGGAACTGCTTGAACAGCTCCTCGATGGACTCCTCCTGGGCCCCATCCTGGCCGCGGGCTTCCGCCACCATCTGCTTTTCCTCGTCTTCCGCCAGCTCCTTTTCGATTTCCGCGGCCAGGTTGAAGAAACCTTCCTCCTCGGCAAACAGCTCGGTCGCCGAGGTCTCGGCCACCGGTGCCGGCGCTGCGGAAAGCTCGGCCAGGCGATGGGCCCGCCGGCTGAGCTCGGTACTTTGGGGAAAGCTTTCTGCCAGCCGCTGGTAGGTTTCTTTGGCCTGCTCTACCAGCCCTTGTTCTAACAGCAAATCCAGCTCCGCCAGCTGCTCGGGGCTCGGTTCGAAAAGCTCTTCCGCCAGCTCCACCAGCTCCACGGGTTCGGGTGCCAGCTCCACCGGCTCGGGCGCCACCTCCACGGGTTGCAGCTCCTCCATCACCGGCGGCGGAGCGACTACCTCCGGGGCTGGCTGGGAGGCTAGCTCCGGAAGCTCAAACTGGGGCACGGAAAAATCAGGGACTGCTAGCTCTGGACTGGCATTTCCCACAGCTACCCCCTCGCTGGAGGGCGGCGACGGGGATTGGACGGGCGACCCGAAGTCGGGTGCAGGGGCCAACGGCTTTTTGGGGGTAAGCCCCAACAGCGATTCCAGCTCGTCTAAGGCGGCTGAAGACCGGGATGCAACGGAAGACGCAGCCGGCTGGGCCGGGGGGATGAAGGGTAAGGGCGCTGCAGGCTCGGGTTTGGGGGCAGGGGCCGGCGAAGGCAGAGGCTGCGCCGGAAGCTCCTCCACCTCCTCCAGCCGGCCACCCAGGGAAGCCAAAAGCTCCCTGCCCTTGGCGTGGTGCGGGTCTAAGGCCAGGAGCTGCTGCAGGTGAGCCAAGGCCTTGTCCACCAACCCGTACTTGGCCAGCACCGAGGCTTCGGTGTACAGCTCCTCCACGTTGGGCTGTGGGCCGGTGGCCGGGACCGGCGGTTCCTCGGCCGTGGCTGCAACTTCAGCCGCGGAGTCCCACTGGAAGCTGGCCGCCCCAGCTTCCTCGGCCGGCAGCCCCGCTTCCTCCAGGGGGATTTCCACCTCCAGCTCTTCCGCTTCCGCAGGGGGTGGTGTGATCGCAGGCTTGGTGTGGACGATTTCCACCCCCACCGGGCCCACCCCCAGCTCCTGCAGGCGCTGCTTGAAGAGGGTGTTGCCGGGCTCGCGTTGAGCCAGCTCCATGTACAATTCCGCAGCCTCCTGCCGTCGCCCCGCTTGGTAATAGGCATCGGCCAAAGCGCCTTCCAGCACCGAGAAGAACTCGCCGTCTTGACGCCGGTCGAAGACCTTAAGCCCCCGCTCTAGCACGTCAATGTCCCTGGGGTTGGCCTTCAAAAGGCGCTTGATAAGCTGACCGGCCCGCTCCAGATCCTTGGCGGCCATGAGCCGATCGATGGTGGGCAGGAGCTTTTCCTTGGCGGCTTCGGTTTCCCCCACCCGCAGCAGGATGTCGCCGTAAAGCTGCACCACCTCGGTGCGTTCCCCCACCTCGGGCAGCGCCCGCTCCACGAGATCCCGAGCCGCGCCGATGTCCCCAGCTTCCAGCAGCACCCGGCCCATGGCCACCGCTAAATCGGGGGCCACCGCAGAGGGCTCCAGCTTGCGAACCAGATCCAAAGCGGTGGGCAGCCGACCGGTGGTCACCAGGGCGTTGAGCAAGGCCGGCCCGAAGCTGCCCAGGGAAAGCTGCATTTCCAGCGCTCGCTCCACCAGCTTCACCGACTCGTCCACGTGCCCGCGGCTTAACAGCAGCTGACCCAGGTGATCCAGCTCGGCGCTGGCTGCAGCAATATCGCCGCTGCTGGCCAACAGGTCCACCAGCTTAGCCCGGGCTTGGAAGTTGCTGGGCTCCAGCTCCGCCAGCTTGCGGTACACCTTGATGGCGTCGGCCACCTTGCGGTTGCGCAGGTACCAATCGGCCAGGGTCAGGAGCTGCTGCCGCCCCTCCACCGGCATCCCCAGCTTGTAGTAAAACTCGGCCAATCGTTCGTAGGTGTCGGTGCGCTGGGGATCGGCGCGGTTGGCCTTCTTTTCGGCGGCCACGGCTTTGAGCGTGAACCCCATTTGCGCGTAGACGTCGGCCGCTTGCTGGTAGGCGGCCACCGCCTCCCCCACGCGGTTGGCTTTAAGCAGCAAATCCCCCAGCCGGTTCAAAAGCGCCCCGTCGGGAGCCCCATGCTTGAGGGCTTTTTGGAACTGCTCGATGGCCGCATCCAGCCGGCCCTTGGCCGCTAGCTTTTCCGCTTCCTGAATGAGCTGTTCGCGCTTCGCCGTGGCCATCCGTTACCACTCCTGTTTTGATACTACCATGCGCACGGGCGCATAGCTTTTCCGATGCCAAGGGCTGGGTCCATGGTGACCCAAGGCCCGCAAATGTTGGGGCGTGGGGTAGCCCTTGTTTTCCGCCCAGCCATATTCGGGAAACTGGCGGCCCAGCTCCTCCATGACCTCGTCCCTGGCCACCTTGGCGAGAATCGAAGCAGCGGCCACGCAAAGGTAGCGGGCGTCGGCCTTGGCCTCCACTATCACCGGCAGCGCCAGCCCCGGCAGCTTGACCGCGTCGGAAACCACGCACTGGGGCGCGGGCCTAAGCGCCAAAACCGCTTCCTCCATGGCTTGACGGGTGGCCTCGGCAACGTTGAGGCGGTCCACCTCAAAGGCTTCCCTCCGGACGATCGAAAACGCCACTGCGGCTTTTTTGATTTCCGCGGCCAGCTGCCGACGCCGGGCAGGCGCCAGTTTTTTGGAATCATCGATGCCGGAGACTGCGCAGGGGAAAGGCAAAATCACCGCCGCCACAAACAGAGGTCCCGCCAGGGCGCCACGACCCGCCTCATCCACCCCTGCCACCAAACCAAAACGGTGGGCTAGAGCCCCGTCGCTGCTGCCATCCGGTGGCGTTTTTCCCTTACCTCCGGTTCAAGTCTTCGGTGAGGCGCGCTGCCTTCCCCTTCAGGTTGCGCAAGTAGTAAAGCTTGGCCCGGCGCACTTTGGCGTGCCGCACCACTTCGATCTTGTCAATGTGGGGGGAATGCACGGGAAACACCCGCTCCACACCCACGCCGTAGGACACCTTGCGCACCGTAAAGGTTTCACGGATGCCACCGCCCCGCCGGCCCAGCACCACGCCCTCAAAAACCTGAATCCTCTCCTTGTCGCCCTCGCGCACCTTGACGTGGACCCGAACCGTATCTCCCGGCCCGAACTCAGGAATGTCCGTGCGCAGCCAACTCTCCTCAAGCTTGCGGATATCCATGACCGCCTCCAAAAGTACCGTCGCCCTTGCGGGGCGAAACGTGATTTTACAGCAGCATCGCCCGTTTGCCAAGAGCACGCATCGCCTCATCAAAAATCTGCCCGAAATGGGGTGGTAGCCTCACCTAAGAATCTGCCCGAAAGGGGGGGGAAGGACGAGATTGCTTCCCGAGGGGGGAAGCAGAGATGGAGCTGATCATGGCTGAGAGAAGGGTATTGGTGAAGGCGTTTGCAGGGCGGTACCAGAAAGCCAGCAAAAAAGAGCGTGGAGGCATTTTGAAGGAGTTTGTGGGCGTCACCGGCTACAACCGCCGGTACGCGGCGTGGCTTTTGCGCTCGCATGGGAAGAAGGTCCGTTTGGGCCGGCGCTTGATTGTGGTGGGGGATGCGGGCAAGAAGGTCAAACGGCGCCGTCCCCGCCTCTATGGTCCGGAAGTTGCGAAGGTCCTCATCAGGCTGTGGGTGATGCTGGATTATCCCTCCAGCCGTCGGCTGGTGGCCGCGTTGCCCGGGGCAATTGCGGCGCTCGAGCGGCATGGGGAGCTGGAGCTGGACGAGGACGTACGGGCCAAGCTGTTGAGCATTTCCCCCGCCACAGTGGATCGGCTCCTGCGCGAGGAGAAAAGGCGCTATGCCCTGAAAAGCTGCGCCAAGACCAAACCCGCGAGGCTCCTTCGCCACCAGGTGCCGGTGGAAACCTTTGCCGAAGTTGAGCGGCACCAGCCTGGGTATGTGCAGATGGACTTGGTGGCCCATGATGGCGGCTCCGCCCGAGGGGATTTCCTGTGGAGCCTGACCCTGACCAATCCCGCCACCGGTTGGACGGAGGTGGCCACAGCCCGCAACAAATCCCGTTTCCATGTCCTGGCCGCCTTTGAGGCCGCCTGTGCTCGGCTGCCCTTTGCCTTAACGGCGGTGCATACGGACAACGGCACGGAGTTCATGAACGCACACTTCATCACGTACTGCCAACAGCGGGGCATCGCCTTTAGGCGCAGCCGAGAGTTCAAGAAAAACGACAACTGCTTCGTGGAGCAAAAAAACGGCTCGGTGGCTCGCCGCTTTAAGGGGTATGCCCGTTTCGACACCGACCGGGCCTGGAAGGTGATGCAAGAACTGGATGCCACCGTGAGTGTGTTCGTGAACTTCTTCCTGCCTTCCCAAAAGCTCATCAGCAAGACACGATGCGGGGCCAAGGTACGCAAGCGTTACGATGCCCCGCAAACCCCGCTGCAACGCGTCCTTCGCTCTCCTTCCGTGAGCGAGGAAACCAAAAACGCCCTCCGCCAACAGGCCTTCACCCTCAATCCTGCGAGCCTCTCGCGCAAGATCGCCCGCCTTCGCCGCGAACTGGTTCAACTGGCCACCCCGGTGGCTGTCAATGTCCCCAACAAACGGGCTGTGGACGGTGCCGGGCTGCGGCAAGCTGGCCCCAAATCCCCCAACCCCACCTTGCCGCAGCCCTTGGAAATCGTTGCCGATTTCCACACCGCCCACAGCCCCGACGAGACGCGGGAGAGCCTATCATGATTTCGGGCAGATTTTTCATGAGGCTACCACCATCACTTCGGGCAGATTTTTACGTGAGGCTACATG
>FWWM01000336.1_pt1 | contig 107347 bp, 104 predicted proteins | sample 2228351 | NCBI WGS metagenome assembly FWWM01 (sample SAMEA103939774, study PRJEB20133) | metagenome
CCGTTCCGCCCGAGAGCCTTCCGCCCGCGATCCGGCCGGGCGGCATCTACAAGCCGGCACCCCCTCCGCAGCCCGCGGCGCCGAAGCCGAGCCCCGGCCCGCCGCCGCCGGACGAAACGGCCGACACCGGCGCAGCGCCGGCGGTCGCCGCCGCATCGGCGCTGCCCGCTGCGAGCGAGGCCGGCGCCGCCCCGCTCCGGCTCGCGTGGCAGGGGCCGTATCGCGTGAAGGTCGGGCAGCCGTTTCAGGTCGCGCTCGAAGTCAATGCGAGCGCCGACCTGACGCGCCTGCCGCTCGTGGTCCGCTTCGATCCTCTGGTGCTGACGTTCCTCGATGCGCAACTCGCCGAGTTCGCATCGAAGAGCGGTGTCGGCGCGCTGAAGCCGGAGGTCGACGCCAGCCGCGGCAGCGTCCGCTTCGATCTGCAGGCGGGCGCAGGCAAATCGTTCCGCGGCCAGGGCGTGCTGCTGAACTTGCGCTTCGCGGCGCGCACGCTGCGCCAGCAGACGCAGCTCACGCTGGCGCAGATCGAACTGAAGGACGAAAGCGGAGTGATCGCAGCCGCGGTGCGGCCGACGCCGCTGACGCTGCGCGTGGGATACGGACGATGAAGGGTCGGGCGAGCGGGTTCACGCTGATCGAGCTCGTGGTGGCGCTCGCACTCGTCGGCCTGCTCGCGCTCGTTTCGGTGCCGCTGTACGAAGTCGCGTCGACGCGGATCAAGGAAGCCGAGCTGCGCGGCGCGCTGCGCACGATCCGCAGCGCGATCGACGCCTACAAGGCGGCGGCCGACAGCGGCGCGATCGCGAAAGGCGCGACCGAGTCGGGCTACCCGCCTTCGCTCGAAGTGCTGGTGTACGGCGTCGAAGCGCAGCGCGACGCCGCCGGGCGCCGGCTCGTGTTCCTGCGGCAGGTGCCGCGCGATCCGTTCTGTCCGGATCCGCTGGCACCGCCCGCGCAGCAGTGGGCCACGCGCAGCTACGGCAGCGCGCCGGACGACCCGCAGCCGGGCGCCGACGTGTTCGACGTGGCTTCGCGCTCGCAACGCGTCGGCAGCAACGGCGTGCCGTATCGGGAGTGGTGAATGAGCGGATCGCGGATTGCGGATTGCGCATCGGTGTCTCGAGGATGCACGACGCCGCCGGGATGCGTTGACCATGACGGCCGTTGGACACGGCAGCCCACGAACTCGGGCGAGAACGTCGCGCAGCCGATGTCAGCGCAATCCGCCATCCGCGGTCCGCAATCCGCCTGCGGCTTCACTCTGATCGAACTCGTCATCGTCATGGCGACGATTGCGCTGCTGCTGACGCTGGCGGTGCCGCGCTACTTCCAGACGATCGAGAACGGGAAGATCAACGTGCAGCGGCAGAACATCGCGACGATCCGCGACGCGATCGACAAGTTCTACGGCGACCAGGCGCGCTATCCGGAAACGCTCGACGAACTCGTGCGGCTGAAGTACCTGCGCGCGGTGCCGGTGGACCCGCTGACGCAGGCGCCCGACTGGGTGCCGGTACCGCCGCAGGACCCGACGCTCGGCGGCGTCTACGACGTGCGCAGCGCGTGGACGCCGAAGGAGGGGGATCGTGCGTCGTGACGCCGAACGCCGTCGCGCGCACGGCCTCGTGCTGCTCGCGGTGCTGATGCTGCTCGTGCTTGCGGGGCTTGCGGCGCTCGTCGGCGCCGAGGTGTGGGCCACGGCGCTGCGGCGCGAACGCGAAGCCGAGCTGCTGTTCATCGGCGAACAGTACCGGCGCGCGATCGAAAGCTACTGGCGCGCTTCGCCCACGCCGGTGAAAACGCTGCCGACCTCGCTCGAGCAACTGCTCGAGGACGACCGCTTCCCGACCCCGGTGCGCCATCTACGCCGGCTTTATGCCGACCCGATCACCGGTACCGACGACTGGGGCCTGGTGAAGATCGGCAACGGCATCGCGGGCGTGCACTCGAGGTCGAAGGAAACCCCGCTGAAGCAGAGCGGCTTCCCCGCGCAGTACGTCGAGTTCGAGCAGGCCGGCCGCTATGACCGCTGGCGATTCGTTTTCAAGCTGCCGCGCCAGCCCGGTCCGCCGGCGCGCCCGCGCCCCGCGCAGAACGATCTTCCCGTCAACCCAGGCCGCAGGAACGAATCGCCATGAAGAATCGCACCTTGATCGCCGAAGACCACAACCTGCTGCGGCAGGGACTGTGCTCGCTGATCGGATCGCTGCCGGATTTCGAGATCGTCGGGGAGGCGCGCGACGGCAAGGAGGCCATACACAAGGCGATCGCGCTGCAGCCGCATGTGATCCTGATGGATCTTTCGATGCCCGGCATGAACGGCATCGAGGCGACCGCGCAGATCAAGCGCAGACTGCCGCAGATCCGCGTGATCGCGCTGACCGCCTTCAAGACCGACGAGTACGTGCGCGAGGCGCTGCAGGCCGGTGCCGACGGCTATGTTGTGAAGGACGCCTCCTACGAGGAGCTGGCCTCCGCGCTGCGCAGCGTCGTCGCCGGCAGGAAGTTTCTCAGTCCCGAGGTCTCGGGACAGCTCGTCGCCACTTTCCTGCATCGGGGGCTGGCGCCGCCGCCCGCCACGCCGTGGGACAGGCTCACGTCGCGCGAGCGCAGCATCCTGAAACTGATCGCCGAAGGCCGCACGAATCGCGAGGCCGCGGGCTACCTGAACGTCAGCCCGAAGACGATAGAAAAACATCGCGCCAGCCTGATGCGCAAGCTCGGGCTGCGCAACGTCGCCGAGCTGACGCTGGCCGCACTCGAATGCGGGCTGATCGAGCGGCCCGGCGCGGTGTCGCGTTTGATCGAAGCGGGACGCGGACGCGGTCGCTTCGAAGCCGCCGCACCCGGGCTGCGCGTGCCGATGTCGTAACCGCGGGCGACTCGGCGGCAGTCCGGCGCCTCTCGTCGACAAACGCGACGTCGGGCCCCTTTCGGAACGGGGTCGGGCCCGCCCCGCTCACGCCGCTGCGCCGATGCGGCGAGCGAGCTTCCACACGGCGCCGACGACGGTACCGCGCAGCGGCGTGGACTCGAGCAGCAGGCGACCGTTGCTGCCGTCGACGCGCCGTTTGATGCCCTGCAGGCCGACGCCGAGCAGACAGGCGTTGCCGTAGAAAAGCTGCGCAGCATCGAAGCCCGAACCGTCGTCGACGATCGCCAGTTCGAGCTCGTCGCCGCGCATGCGCAACGACACCCGAACGCGCCCGGCGTTCGCGTGCTGGGCAGCGTTGCTCACCGCCTCTTCGACGATGCGAAAGATATCGAGCTTCAGCGCGTCCGGGATATCGCCTTCGGCGACCTCGAATACGCGCTCGACGCGCAGCGAGCGGTACGCCTGCTCGCAACGGCGACAGAACCACTCGAGCGTCGGCAGCAGGCCGAGGTCGTCGAGCAGGCTCGGCCGCAGCTCCATCGAGATGCGCCGCACCTCGCCGATCACGTCGCGCAGCCGCGCGGTGACGTTCATCAGCACGTCGGTCGCCTCGCCGTAGGCGCCCCGCATCAGGCGCTGCAGGGCGTCTTCGACCATGAACTTGGCCATGATCACCAGCGGCGCCACGCCGCCGTGCAGCTCGCTCGCCACCCTGGAGCGCTCGGCCTCGTGCGTGCTAAGCAGGTCGTACGCGAGCCGGCGCAGTTCCATCTCCTCGCGGTCCGGTACCGCGGCGGGCGCCGGCGGGCCCTGAACTTCGGTCCATGCGACGACGTGTTCGGTTTCGCTGCGGCCGTCGATCGGCCGCGCGGTCATCCGCAGCAGCGTTCTTCGCCCGCTGCGGCCGCACAGAAGCAGTTCGCAGGACTCAAGCGCGCCGAGCAGGATGCGGGCGGTCACGCCTTCGGCCGCGGTCCGCCAGCCCTCGGCGGCCAGGTCGGCGAGCGTGCGTCCGCGCAACTCGTCCGGGACGAAGCCGAGCAGAGCGGCCGCGTCAGCGGTGGCCGAGACGATTCGGCCCTCGCCGTCGAGCCGGACGGCGGCGACGGTGCCGTCGCCGCGCGCTCTGTTCGCGTCGGCGGCGCGCTTCTGACATGCGCGTCGAAATCGAATCCGAAGTACTCGCGTGTCATGGCAACGCGTTCCGGTCCGCGGGCAAGGGTGATCGATGCCGCACTAATCGACAATCGCCCGTTCGGGCGTCACATGCCGGCGTTCGCGACGCCGTCCACCACCCGAATGCGGGATCGGCGCGAACGCCCCGAACCGGGCCCCTTGCGCCAGGCGCAGTCATCGCAAACCTCCGCCCGCATCGGCGGCGAGCGCTTCCGCCGACCCGGCCACCGGGTGAAGATGGACGCGGCGCGCAGCGAAACGCTGCGACGGCCCGATTGCCAGCCGCGGATACGCGGTGAGCGGGGGCAGGTTCTCAAGGTTGTGCTCGATCCGCTCGATGCAGTACTCGCGCGAGAAGCGATCGTCGACGTGCATCATCGTTTCGACCGCGACGACGGCGGCAAGCAGCGCATTGGCGGCGATGCGCTCGGATCCGACCTCGATGCGCCTGCCGGCGAACCAGGCGCGCGCGCGCGCCATCTGCCGCCGCGCCGCTGCGCCGCGCGCGAGCGCCGTCACGAGCACGCCGCGTGCACGCAGCGTGGCATCGTGCGGCCGCCAGGCGTCGGGCAGTTCGGCGAGCATCCCGGACAGCACGTAGACACGCTCCGGCGCCTGCGGGAGCGCGTGCCAGCGCTGCTCGAGCGCATCCGCGGGCAGCGCGGCGACGAGCACGTCCTCGGCCCGCGGGGCGCGGGCTGCGACGCCGATGCCGTGACGAGCCAGGACGGCGGCGATCGCCGCGCGGTGGCGTTCGCCGAGCGGCCCTTCCTGCGTCCACAGCACGACTTCCCGGGTGCCGGCCAGCGCCTCGGCCGCCGCTTCCGCTTCGGCCGCGAGCCCCGGCGTAAAGTAGATGCTGTAGAAATCCTCGCGCGCCGGCGGCAGCCACGCGTTGGGCAGCAGGCAGGGCAGCTTCTTCCGTTCGCAGAACTCGTGCACCGGCGACCAGTCGTCGTACGACAGGCCCGAAAGCAGGGCGAAGACGGGTGCAGCGGCATAGCGCGCCTCGAGCTGCGCGGCCCAGGTGTTCGGCTCGCCCGCCAGCGCCCAGTGTTCGAGCCGCCAGCGGCGGAAGCGTCGGTACATCGTGCTGTCGGTGCGAAGCGCCTGCGCGCGCCGGCGGGTCTCGTGCCGTGTGCCGGCGTTGCGGTCGGCAAAGAACGCCCGCAGCGTGCGCAGCAGGTCGTCGACCTGCGCGGGCGGCGCGTCGGGCGTCGTGACGGTCGCGAAGGCGACCTCCTCGTCGCTGACGCCGGGCGCCGTATCCACCGAAAGCGTACGCAGGTACGCGGCGAGCGCGGCGATTTCCTGCGCCGTGAACTCGTAGCGCGGCATCGGCGCGGCGATCGGCACGCCGTCGGGCGCCACACCCTCGCGCAACGCGCGCGCGAGCGAGGCCTCGTCATACGCCGGCCGCGTGCGATCGCGGCTGGGCCACGGCAGCCGCTGTCCGGTCTGCGGCGAGAGCGGATTGAACAGAAGATGTCCCGCGATCGGCGGCACCAGCAGCGTGCTTTCCGCGCTGCCGAGCCCGCTTCGGCGGTGGCACGCGACGCAGGCCGCCGCGTGCGGCGGGATCGGCGCACCCTGCACGCGTGCCGCGCCGGGCCGCGCGAGCGCGGCGTCGGTACCGAAGTAGATCGCTTCGCCGCGCGCGACGAGTGCGGCGTCCGGACCGGTTTGCGCGGCTGCCGCGGCGCCGGCAAGACATGCGGCGAGCAGCAGCGTGCGCATCGGCTCACCTCACTGCCGGCAGGCGATCGAAGACGGCGAGCAGGTCGGCCGCGGTGGCAAAGCCCTCGATGCGCACCCAGGGCGCCGTGCGCGATCGCCGCATCAGCACGACCGGCGGGTGGTTGGCCTTGGAGCCCCGGTACACGTCGAACGCCTGCTGCACACGCAGCAGTTCGTCGAAGTCGCCCGAGTAGAAGTCCCAGTCGCTCTCGATCGAGAACTGCCGAGCGAACGCGGCGAGCCGCTGCGGCGTGTCGTTGTCGGGATCGATCGTGAACGAGACGAAGCGCGCACGCGCGCCGCGCGCGGCGAGCCGGCGCTGCAGCTCGGCCAGCGTGGCGGTCTGCGTCGAGCAGATCGTCGAGCAAGTCGTGTAGATGAAGTTGACGATCTGCGGCGCGTCGGCATCGAGCGGACCGGGCAGCCGTACCGCGTGGCCGCGCACATCGACGACGCGCACTGGCGGCACCGCGTAGTGCGACTGCGTGGTCACCGACAAAGCCGCCGCGGCGCCGCGCGCGTGCGCGCCGTCGTGCGCGCGCGACTGGCCCAGCCACGCGGCGGCAGCCAGAAGGACGAAGGCGGCGGCGAGGCGGCGCATCGGCGGCTTACCGCACCATCACGGCGACCTGCACGCGCTCGCGCGCGCTGCCGTCGGAGGCGAGCAGCGTGCAGACGAAATGGTCGACGCCGCGGAATCCCGCGCGCGGCGTGTAGCGCACGCTGCCATCGTCGCCGATGTCGACGCGGCCGCCGCGGATCGTCTGCGATGCGCGGATCGAATCGAACGCGGTCTCGCCCGCGAGCTGCGCGCGCGAAAGCCGCAGCGGTTCGCCGGGACGAGTGACCACCGACAGGCGACGCTGCGCGACCGCCTCCGCGGGCGGCGCCGGCTGCGGCTCGACCGCGATGCGCCAACGGCGGCCGTCGGCGGTGTGAGCGACGACGGTGAACGGCGCCGGCCGCGCGCCACCAAGGTCGCCGGCGACGTAGCGCAGGCGATCGGCGGCCAGCGTCTCGAGTCTGCCGCGAGCCGGTTTTTCCTCGACTTCCAGGCGGAACAGCTTCGCGGTCCACGGCAGCACGCGCAGCAGCGTGCGCGCATCCACCTCGAAGCGGCCGTCGTCGCCCAGCGCGGGGCGCCACGCGATCGCCACCGGCGACCTTGGCGCAGACGCCGTCTCCGAAGACGACAGCGCGGCCGCCAGACGCCGCTCTCGCTCCTCCAGCGATGCGTCCGGCGCCTCCGCCGCGATCAACGCAAGCATGCCGCTGGCGAGCGCGGCGGCGAACGACGTACCGGTCACGCGCAGCGGCTCGCCGAGCACGCGGCCGGCGGCATCGACGCTTTCGATCTGCACGCCCGGGGCGAACACGTGCGGATACGGGCCGCCGCCGCACGCCGACGGGCCGCGCCCGGACTGGTCCGCGACGCGTCCGTCGGCGGTCAACGCGCCGACTGCGAGCACGTCCGGATTGTTGGCCGGGCTCATGCTTGTGTTCGGCTCGGGCCCTTCGTTGCCGGCAGCGAAGACGACATGGATGCCGGCGGCGCGCAACGCGGCGAAGTCGCGCGCGAACTCCATTTCGCAGCGCCCGATCGTCTGCGGCAGGCCCCATGAGTTGTTGACGATCTGCGGTGCGTCGGCCGTCTCGACGCGCCCGTCCGGGTCGAGCAGCCACTGATAGATGCGGTGCACGGCGGACATGCTGCCGATGCCTTGATCGTCGTAGATGCGCGCCGCGATCCACTGCGCGTGCGGCGCCACGCCGAGCGGCGCCCCCCCGGCGACGGCGGCGCCGCCGGCGATCACGTAAGCGACGTGGGTGCCGTGGCCGCTCGCGTCGTGCGGCTGGGCATGCTGGCCGAAGGGGTCGAACCAGTCGCCGGGGCCGCCGCGGAAGCTGGCCATCAACGGCGCCTCGTTCGCATCCACGCCCGAGTCGATCACCGCGACGACCACGCCCCTGCCGGTAACGTTGCGCTGCCAGTACGCCGCCGCGCCGACCGCGCTCAGGTGCGCGGGCAGCTCGCCGCGCCACGCCACCGGGTCGATCTGCACAGCGGACGCGGGCGGCTGCGGTTTCCCGTCGTCGCGCCGACGCTTCTGCGATGCGCGCGACGTGGCCGATGCGCGCACCGGCGCCTTGAGCTGCATGTCGGCATACACGCGCGCCACGCCCGGCGTCGCCGCGACCCGCTCCACCGCCTTCGGCGGAAGCAGCGCGGCGAACGCGTGCGTCAGCCACAGCGGCTCGACCTGCATCGCGCCGGCCCGCTGCAGCGCGGCGCGCACGGCGGGTGCGGCACGTTCGAACGCGGATCGCAACGACGCCGCGAGCGCCCCCGGCCGCTCGCCCATCCGCCGCCCCGTGAGCGAGGCGGCGAGCGACGCCAGATCCGGCTTGTTCTCCAGTTCGACGATCACCGCGACCGGGCGCTGCGCGAGCGCGCCGGACCGCGCGAGCCGCGCCGCGAGCGCCGGCTCGATGCTGCCCGCGAGCGCGGGCGCCGCGCCGCACGCGAGCGTGGCGACGGCGAGCGCAAGCGCTCTAGCGCGCAACGCGCCCGACGGCCGCCTGCGCCTCGACGCGCAGATTGCCGAATCGCTTATCGCCCACATACAAGGTCACCGTCGAGCCGGCCTGCAGCCTGCGGTCGGGATTGGCGAACAACATGAAGTAGTCGCGGTCGGTGTGGATCACCTTGTTGCGCGAAGTCTGGCGCAGCGCCCCGACGATCGGCGGCACCGGCACGTAGAAGCGCTGACCGGTCGCCTCGTCGACCAACACCGGCCGCACCTTGCGGTCGAGCAGCGCCTGCGCCTTCGCCGGGTCGATCACGCGATAGCGCAGATCGACGATGTAGCCGTTGGCGGAAAGCCGGACCCCTTTGAGCTGTATGCCGAACGGCTCGACGATCGCGCCGACCGCGAGGACGTCTTCCGACGCGCGCGCGGCTGGCGGTTGCAGCGGCGCCCCGGCGGACGGCTGCGCCGGCGTCGCTGTCGCTGCCGCCGCCGCGGGACCGGCGGTCGGCGTATCGGGCGCAACGGCCGCGCAGCCGCCAAGCAGCGCCACCGCCGCGCACAGCGGCCAGAACCGAACGCGCTTGGATGCCATGACCCGCGCCCTACTGCACGTTGACGCGCAACGTGGCCGTATTGGACGCTGCGCCGAGCGAATCGGACACGCGGTAGGTGATCGCTTCGGTACCGCGGAAGTTCAACGGCGGCGTATAGCTGATGCAAGGCCGGCCCGCAGCAGGACACCCCGCGGTGACTACGGCCGCCGTGCCGCCGCGGTTGGGGCCGCCGACGATCGCGAGCGTGCCGGGCGCAAGATTGCCGTCGACGTCGTAGTCGTTGACGAGCACGTCGAGATAGCTCGGGCCGACGGCGGCGAAGGCGCGCGCATCCACGTCGTCGACCGCCACCGGTGCGCTGTTGGCGTACAGCGTCAGCGTGACGGTGGCCGGGTTGGACGGCACGCCGTTGGCGGTCACCGTGTAGGCGAACGTGGTCGTCGTCGACCCGGTCGCCGGCAGCGACGCCGCCGTGTACGTGAACGATCCGTCGCCGTTGTCCGTCAGCGTGCCGTTGGTCGCCGGCGCAACGACGGCGATCGCGCCGAGCGCATCGCCGTCCGGATCCGCGTCGTTGGCGAGCAGCAGCGAACGGCTGAACGTGAGCGCACCGCTGCGGACATCGAGCGCGTCGTCGCGCGCCACCGGCGCGTCGTCGGCGTTGTTCACGGCCACGTCGAAGTTGCCGGTCGCGTAGCGGCCGCTCGGGTCGGAGACGCGGACCTGTACCGGATTGCTCGCGGTCTGTCCGAGCAGCGGCTTCCAGGCCTGGTCGTTGTTCGGCGTCCACGCAATCTGACCGGTGGTTGCGTCGATCGTCATCCCGGCGGGCGCGAAGTCGAGCGCGTACGTGGGCGCCCCGGAGCCGGTCGACGTCACGGCGCAAGAGTACGGCACACCCTGTGTGGCCGTCGTCGCGCAGCCCGACAGGTCGACCGTGGGCGTCGTCCCCACACCGGCGACGTTCAGCCGCACCAACATCCCTCCGACCGAGTTGGCGTCGTTGTTGCTCAGCGCCAGCCGCCGGTCGAAGATCGCCAGCCGCCGATCGGGCGACGCGCCCGCCGGCAGCGTCGGCGTGAACCACAGATCGGCCGTCTTGGCGGCCGGCAGGAATGCCGAGTACTGCTCGCGCGGATACGGGAACAGGTTGCCGTCTTCGGCGATCAGGTGCCAGTGGCCGTCGATCAGCATCAGCGCGCGCGACTGCAAACCGGCGTTGACCGCGCGCACGAGCTGGCGCGTGCCGAGCTGGATGCCGAGCGCGGTCCGCGACGGGCCGTCGGTGAAGTCAATCGGCTGCGAGATCACGCCCGCGGCCGGGACGGTCGCCGGAGGGATCGGATAGCGGTGCACGCGGAAGTACTTCGGGTCATAGCCGATCGTGCTGCCGCTGAACGTGCCGCCGGCCACGGCCGCATGGATCGCCGGGTCGACCTCGGACAGCAGCAGGGCGATCTCGTTGTCGAATGCGTACTGGTCCGGCGCGCTCGCCGCGCCCGGATATGCGACTCGTGCCGACGTGACCGTGCCGGGCGCATTCTTGCGCAGCATGCCGTACAGGCCCATCTGCACCTGGATCTGCGGCAGCGTGCCGCTGTGGTACAGGTAGGTTCCGGGCTTGACGTTCGTGTAGGTGTACGTCGCCGTCCCTCCGGGCGGCGCCTCGTGCGTGAATGAGCGCACGCGGCAATCGAGCGACGCGCCGGGCGCGCAGTCGGAAGCGGTGCTCGGGCTGTTGACCGTGGCGTTGGTCTTGAACACCGGAGTCATCGTCGTGTTGTGGCCGTGCAGCACGATCGACGTGGGCACCGGCAGCGCGGTTTCGCCGAGCGCCGCATTCGCGCTGGCGCGGTTGACCAAAGTGATGTTCAGCGTCGGATCGGACGGATTGACGGTGATTGCCGCGCCTGGCGAAGTGACGGGCCGGTTGATCGCCGAGGTCGGGCTTGCGAGCTGCGCGGCCGTGCAAGTGCGGGCGACGCGGTAACCCCACATCGGCACGGTCGTGCCGTCGGGCATCGTTTCGACGTACTGGGCCACGCGGATGCAGACGTTCATCGCGTGAGCCGGTGCCGCGAGCGCGCCGGCCGCCAACATCAGTCCGATCGCCGCCGCCCGCCGCGGGGCCTTGCCGTGGATCCTCATATGCCGCCTCCGTCTCGGGCTGGGCTCAGTCGATCGTGACGTTCCACGGCTCGATGACCACCATCGTCATCATTCCGCCGGGGAAGATCCCGTTGTTGATGATCTCGCGCTCGTTATGCGAGTGCCACATGTGGAAGTACGCACCGCCGCTGGAAAGCCGGCCCGAACCGACCGGAAGCCCGCCGCTGGCGCCGAGGTAGGGGCTTCCCGAGTACATGTCGCCGAAGGTCATTTCGAGCGCGCTTGGCAGCGCCGTCGGAAACGGTTTGCCCCGATCGCTCGGATCCTGATGCCGCATGCGCGGATCCAGGTTCGCGTACACCGCGTCGCAGCTCGCCGGGTTCGCCGCGGGCAGCGTGTTGTCACACCGGATGCCGTAAATGTCCCAGCCGAGTCCCTTGCCGGTCCACTCGTAGATAGCATCGATCGTCTGGCCCGGGATCATGCGAAGCGTGTTGTCCGAGCGCGCCAGATCGGGGCCGTTGGCCGGGTTGCTCGCGAGCATGCGGCCGTCGACGGCGATCGTCCACGTGTTGTTGCCGTGGTGGTGGAACGGGTGCAGATCGCGGCCGGCGTTGATCATGCGCATCAGCAGTCGCTCGCCCGGATGCATGCGCGGCAGCGCGTTGTACGGTTGTGTCGGAAACTGCGGCGCGAACGCTTCGGTCATCGTGTCCGGCGCGTTGCGGCCGTTGATGAACCAGTACAGCGGATTGCGCGTCGGCCAGCCCGCCGTGTCGACGCTCCACTTGAAGCCGCCGTTGGTCGTCGGCAGCGTGACCGCGGCGGCCTGGCGCGCGACCTCCTCGTGCCATACCGGATCGATCTCCGACAGCACGAACAGGTACTCCCGGTCGAAGCGCGTGCCCCCGTGCTCGTACGCCTGGTTGGGCGCGCCGTTCGGGCGCACGATCAACGCGCCGAACAGCCCCATCTCGACCTGCACGCCCATCTGCGTGCCGCTCTGGTAAAGGTACGTTCCCGGTTGCGCCGCGACGAAGCTGTACTTCACGCAGCCGCGCGGGCGCGCCTCGCGCGTCAGGCTGCCGACCGCGGTGGCGCTGGGCCACAACGTGGAACGTTCCGAGTTCGCGCCCCCGATGCAGCCGGCCGGCCGGTTCGCGTTGGTGAACTGCGTGGCCACCACGTCGCTCTGTCCCGGGAAAATGATCGACACATTGGTCGGCAGCTCGTTGATCAGTGTGATCTCGACCAGATCGCCCTGGTTGACGATCAGCGTCGGCCCCGGGTACTGCATCGTCGCACCTTCGGCCGTTTGCAGTGCGTAGCCCCAGTTGTAGACGCTGCCGCCGTCTGCGGTCGTGATGTAGCCGGCTTTGGCGACGAGCGTGAACTGCCGCCCGCCGACGCCGTCGATCTTCGCCGCGGCCGCGCCCCCCGCGGCGGCCAGCGCCGCCGCGCAGATCGCCCGCAGCCCGTGCGCGAGCCAGGATGTGCGTTGCCCGTTCATGCGTTCCTCCCGGCTACGGGTTGTTGATCACGATGTGGGTCATGATCCCGCCACGATCCTCGTTGCCGTTCGACAGGTAGTTGAGGTTGGTCGTGTACAGGAAGTAGGTTCCGGGCTCGACGTTCGACGTGTCGATGATCACGTCCACGCTCTCGCCGCCGCCGAGCGTCAGCGAGCCCACGTCGTGCGTCCAGTCGCGGCCGGCGACGCCGCCTTCCGGGTCGTTGCGGCCGCGCGTGATCGCCGCCCCCTGGCCCACGAGCCGCATCGGCAGCCCGAGCGCTGTGACCGTGAAGTACTCGCTGACGCTCGAGTTGGACAGCCGCAGCAGGACGCGTTGACCCCTCGTCGCCGTGATCAGCGCCGACTCGATCTGCGACGATTCGGGCAGTACCGAACCGGGATCGTCGGGATCGACCTGCACCGGATCCAGCGGGCCCGGGAACACCGTGTGCGGATAGCCGCGGCCGTTGATGAACGTGTGCGTGGCCCGCAGCTCGTGGAAGGGTAGCGGTTGCACCGCCTCGTGCAGATCGTGGAAATTGCCGTCGAAGGCGCCGAGCTGAAGCGGATAGTCGACGTCGTAGCGCGTACTGCCGTCGCCGTCGTTATAGGCGTACTTCTGCCCCGCGCTGTGCACGAACGAGCCGAGCACCGTACCGGGTGGAAGCAGATCCTGCTTCGGCCGCACGTACAGCGTGCCGAGCATGCCCATCGTCATATGCTCGGTCGACTCGACGTGGCAGTGCCAGATGTAGGTGCCCGGGTCGTTCAGCTTGTAGTAATAGGTGAACGTCGAGCCCATGTTGACGACCGCCGAGGCTTCCGGCACACCGTCGTAGACGGGCGCGGCCTGCGGAAACCCGTGAAAATGGATCGAGTGAGGGTCGAACAGATCGGGCCGGTGCAGCATGCCGACGTTGGTCAGCGCCAGATATACCTCCTGTCCTTCTCGGAACGCGAGCGTCGGAGCCGACCACTTGGCGTTGAAGGTCGCTCTCGTCATCACCTGATCGTTCGGCACGCCGGCCATGTCCGAAAATCCAAACGTGTAGAACCGCCCGCCGTCGGCGCGCAGCGCCCAGCCGTCGCCGGCCGCCATGTGACGGCAGATCTTGGCCGGTGACATCGGGCCTGCGGTCTGCTCCGGGGTCAGTCCGATCTGGCCGATGTCGGGCGTCGGCGCCACACCGTCGGGCGGGCATTGCGGGAAAACGCCCGCTGCCGCCGCGGAACACAGCAGCGCCAGACCGAATCCGGTCGCGGCCGACGCGAGTGCGTGCAAGGTTTTCATTCGTTCCTCCCTCTGACTCACGGACCGCACGGCGGAACGCCCAGCCCGCCTTCGTAGGCGCCACGCGACCACTGCAGCCCTCGCGCAACACCGTTGCGGTCGTTTGCGAGCGCGGGGATCGACGGCAGCCCGAGGTAGATCTGGCCGGTGTTATTGGCGGGGCTGCCGTCCAGGATCCGGTAGTCGCCGTAAGGCGCGAGCGTGTCCGGGTTCAGCAGCGTCAGCGGGCCGAAGCGCGTGTCGATGAAGTTGCCGCCTTCGTCAAACGCGGCGGCCGTCGCGACCTGCGCCGTGGTCTCGACCATCCGGATCACCGCGTCGCGGCCGCCGTTGAAGTAGCTGCAGCGGAACGATGGGTCGCTCGTCAGGTTGTTGCTCCCGAGGACACCGGCGGTGGACGTCAGAATCGAATAGTTGGCCGTGAGCTGATAAGTGCCGCCGATGACCGCGAGGTCCGAGAACACGGGCGGCTCGCCCGCCGCGATGTTGGGCACCAGGCCGTAGCAGGTCTGCTGCGGCGTGTTGAGCGCGCAGTTCGTCTGGTCCGCGTTCGGATCGATCCGCCAGTAGAACATCCGGTTGTCGCGCACGATCGAGTTCAAGATCAGCGGGTTCGAGAAGTTCTGCTGCGACAGCCCGTAGACCGTCAGTCCGCCCGCCACCGCGGCAGCCAGCGCCGGGCTGTGCGTGCGCGCGGCGATGCCCGCGCCCGGCTGCGGCGTCGACTGCGTGTTGCTCGCCACGAAGGCGCGCGAGCCCGTCGCCACGCTGTCGTTGCGCGCGATCGTGTTATTGATGATCCGCACCGCGACGGCGTCCTGCAGCGCGATGCCGCCGCCGGCCACACCGGCAACGTTGTCGACGATCACGTTGTTGACGATGTCGATCCGGTAACGCCGACCCGCCGCGAGCTCCGTGCCGTTGACGCCGGCGAGGCTGATCGCGCCGCCGTCGCCCGCGCCCGCCAGGTTGCCCTGGAACGTGTTCGCGTTGACCAGCACGGTACCGGTGCCGGCCGACAGACCGGTGTTGGCCACGAGCGACTGCAGTCCGGTGATCGCCAGTCCGCCGCCGTTCGGGTTTGAGCCCTGGTTGAACGACTGGTTGAACAGGATTAGGTTGCGTTCGATCGTTGGCACGCGCAGGCCGAGTTGCGTGGCGCCGCTCAGCCCGATATGCGCGATGCCGCCGCCGTCGCCGGTGGAGAAGTTGCCGCAGATGACGTTGTCCGTCACGCGGTAACCGTCGGCGCCGGTGAACAGCGAAATCCCGCCCCCGCCGCCGACGAAGGCGCCCGCGGTGTTGCCGTTCTGCACGATCTCGTTGTGATGGATCGAAACGTTCCGGTTGCGCGAGTTGACGTAGCGGAGCTCGTTGTTGGCGAACTCCCCGACCAGGTTGGCGTGGCCGATGCGGATGCCGCCGCCTTCGATGCCCTGGTTGCCGGTGATCCGGTTGTTGGCGATCTCGATGCGATTGGCGTGGCCGTTGACCATGATCCCGCCGCCCTGGTCGGCCCCGCTGATCGTGAAGCCGTCGATCTGCAGTTCGGAAGCGAGCGAGTCGCCGCTCTTGATCATCACGAACACGCCGGCGCCTTCGTCGGTGCCGAACAGCAGCGGCGCGTTGTCCACCGTGTCGCCCGTGCGGCACGCGTCGATGTTGGCCGGCATCAACTGCCCCGGCAGCAGGTACTGCGCACCGTCGGCGTCGGCAAACAGGATCGAGCAGACCTTGTCGCGCCACTGCTGCTGGCGCTCGGTCGGCTGCTTGACCGCGTTGATCAGCGTGCCGCCGGCACCGAAGCCCTGCAAGCGCAGCCGCTTGTACAGGATCAACGATTCTTCGTAGAGGCCGGGCTCGACGGTGATCAGCGCGCCCGGCGTCGCCGCGTCGATCGCGTCCTGGATCTTCTGCCCGGCGCGCACGACGATCGGCGCAGGTCCGCCGATGTGCAGGGTCACGCCGCGCGGCGACGTGCGGCCGTTCGCCCCGGCGCGACGCACCAGCACGGTGGCCGAGTTCACGCCCACTCCGAGATTAGGCACCGTGACGGTGATCTGCGAATCGGTCCAGTCGGCCTGCGGCACGTTGACCGCGACGACATCTTCCAGCGGCGTGCCTGCACGCCTTACGAACAGAACCTGCCCGGCCTGCGTGCCGAAGCCGTAGTCGCGCGTGATCAGGCGCGGCTCGGGCAGATTCGTGACCGGATTGATCGCGCCCGGATCGTCCTGGTTGTACTGCGGGTTCAGGACCTCGGTCTGGCCGAGCGAGGTGATCACGATCTGCTGCCCGGCGCTTGCGACCCATGGACCCTGCCCCGCCGTGTTGCTGACCGTGCGGATGCCGGGTGTGGTCGAGGGCGCTTCGCAATCGAGCGGGAACTGTTGCGGGCCGGCGAACGCCGCGATCGGCAGCACGGGCGTATCGAGGTACGTCGTCTTGCCCGGCAGGTACTGGAACGTGTAGCAGAACTGCGTGTAGCTCTTGTTGAAGTGCGGATCGAGCTCCATCGCCTGCTTGCCGTTGGCGTCGAGCACCGGATTGCCGCCGGCGTCGAACTTCGGCCGGTACGGCGAGTTCAGGCACGCCTGCACCATGTTCGGGCTGACGCCCGACGGCATCGGCACGTTGTAGCTGAAGGTCGACGGCACCAGGGCGTTGTAGGTGCCGTAGCGGTCCGAGTACACGCGCGAGAACTCGCGCCCGCTCTGATCGCGCAACGAGATCGGCATGAACGGCGGTCCGTACTTCTCGCCGAACGCGGGCGCGAAGGGGCTGAACTCGTTGGCCAGGTCGTCGAGGATCATGCCGACGATGTGGCCGGCGACGGGCGCCTTCGTGAACAGGTAGAAGTTGGCTGCCGCGTTTTGCTGGGGCGCCAACGTCACGGCGAGCCGATCGCACAGCGGGCGCTTCTTGCCGACATACGTCGGCGGATAGGCGGACCCGTCGATCGGCGGGTTGTCGCGATACTCGGACGGAATCGGCACGCCCGGGAACAGCGACAGCTCCGCCGGAACCGGATACGGACGCTCGCCGACGCACTCGGGCGGTAGCGCCTGCGTGGCCACCGCGTAGTACTCGCCGAAATCGACGTTCTTGTCCTCTTCCTTCTGCACCTCGTAGCCCGGCGGCGGCACCACCTCGACGATGTAATTGCCCGGAACGAGCTGCGTGGCGCCGCCGGTGCCGATGCCGTTCGGTTCGTAGTCCGTAAACGCGTACCCGCCGTCGAACACTGCCGGGCGCACCTGGTTGTAGTTGCGCAAGCCGTCGAAACACGCGTCGGCGGCGACGAGCGCGGGAATCTGGTTGTCTCCCGGGCAGCCCGTCGGATTGTTTTGGTCCCAACTGTCCGTCTGGACCTCGGCGACCGCGTCGGCCGGGGTAATGAAGCCGTCGCCGTTGACGTCGAGGATCCTGCGACGATCGTTGGGATCGGCGCGATACAGCCGCACGGTCACGCCCGGAATTCCGGGCTCGTTGTTCTCGCCGGTGGCGAAGCGCGGGTCCGCCTCGGCGCGCGTGCTCGCGTAGTAGACGATGCCTGAGATGCCGCCGTTGTCGTTGCCGCGGTACGGCTGTTTGCCCCAGTCGATCAGGTTGGTCGTGCCGAGAAAGCTCTGCATGCCCTGCAGCAGCACCGGCCCCGTTTCGGTGCGGTACGGCGCGTTACCGTTTTCGGGCTGCGGCTGCGGATTGAGCTTGTTGCGCGACGGCATGGTCCAGCCGTCGTCGGCCGGCACCGGCCCGCCGGCGTCGACGACGACGGTCGCGCCCGTGGCCTTGAAGCGCGCGAAGTCGACTTCGGTCACCAGCCAGTTGAAGAACGGGAAGATCTCCGTCAGCGCGTAGCTGCCGCCGTCGTCGCTCGCAGCCATCTGGTAAATCGAGCCGTCGCGGAAGCGAAGGTTGACCGCCTGCCCGGGGATCCCCGGTTCGCCGTCGGCGCAGAAGCCGTCGCCGTCCTGGTCGTGGCAGATCCGGCCTTCCCACTTGGCGAACCAGCGGAACACCGGCACGTCGTTCAACGCGACAGCACCACCGTCGTTCGGCGTGACGAAGTCGTACAATGCGAAAATCTGATCGAGCGGCGTGTCCCACACCGCAAGCTGGTAGCGCGTACCGGCCTTCAGGCCGTCGATCACGAAAGTGCCGTCTTCGTTGCACGGCGCCGCGAATACGCCCCTGCCGCCGCCGACGCCGGCGGCGACCTCGTTCAGCCCCACCCAGCATTGGTCCACCACCTCGCCGTTGTAGAAGGCGAAGTTGGGCGGCCGCGACATGTGCGTGTTGACGATGCGCCCGCTCACGCGGCTTGGACCGGTGCTCGGGGACAGCGCGCTGAACCGGCGCACGAAACCCAGCGAAACGTGATGCCCGGGCGGTCCGAATTCCTTGAAGAAGGCGGGTTCGCCGGCCTTGACCCATGCATCGATGCCCCACGTCCCCTCGATCGTCGAGGTCTGGCTCCACAGCGTTTGGTCGTATTCAGGGTCGCCCGTGCGACTCGGCCAGCGGATCCGCTCGGGGTCCGTGCCGTTTTCGTCCTGGTAAACGCCGGGGCATTCGGCTTCGCTCGGCCGCTGCAGCGGCGGCAGCGCGAACACCGTGTATTTCGCCGGAGCGAGGTTCTTGATGCGCAGCACCCCGTTGACGTCGGTCTTCAGGATCGAGCTGCCCATCGTCGCCACGCTGCCGTCGGCGTTGTACGTCGTGCCGAGTGGATTGCCGAACGCGTCGGCGAAGATTCGACCGCCGGAAGCGCCGTAGGTACCGCCGGCGTCGTACAGGTGGACTTCGAAGCCGCACAGTCCGCGCTCCTGCGCCGGCGGCGCGTCGGCGGCGTTGTTGATCGGGTTGTCGTCGTTGAAGACCAGGACCGAGATCTGCGCGGTCTTTAGCGGCAGTACGTCGACCAGGACGTCCACGCTCGTCTGTCCCGCTCGCACCGGCGCGCCGCCCATCGCGTAGAGCGCGGCACCGCTCGCCTCGGCCATCGGGAGCACCGAGACGAAGTAGCGCTTGGTCGTGTCCGCGATCGGCACTTCCACCGATGCCGTGGCCGACTCGCCGGCGGCGACGACCGGCATGTGACTGCGATGAAAGCGCAGCGAGAGCGTATCCGCACTCGCGCTGGCGGGACAGCCGGGCGGCAGCGGCGCGATGCCGGTGCACCCGGGGATCACGTCGAACGTGCGGTCTTCCTCGACCGTGTACCGGAAGCCGGTGGTGATCGGGGTGCCGTCCGGCGTCTTCACGTTGATCGTGAGGGCATCCGCGCCGAACGCGAGCAGACCGCCCAGCATGCCCGCCACCGCGCCGATCCAGCGCATCGTCCGCTTCGATCCGACCCGGTTCTGATGCATAGAACCTCCCTCGTTACCCGTCTTCGCCGCGCGCATGGCCGCGCCATTGGGACCCGTATTCTTGGGATCGCCGCATCGACTGTCTGTACGGCGAGGGACTATTCGTGGGGTGCGAAACACCCGCAACCAAACGCTGCGGCATGGGTGAGAACCACCCGTTCTTTAAGCGGCCTTAACACTCGCGCGTCGCGCGAACGAGCGGAGGCTCAGCGACCGCTCGCGGCCAGTCGCGCGAGCACGCGCGGTACGTAGCGCTGCGTTTCGGCGTAAGGGGGAATGCGATGCCCCGAACGGATCACCGCTTGCTCGCCGGCGTTGTACGCGGCGAGCGCGAGCCGAAGTTCGCCGCCGAATAGATCGAGCAACCACTTCAGGTAGCGCGCGCCCGCGCGCACGTTTTCGCGCGGATCGAACGGATCGACGACACCGAAGCGCTCGGCCGTGGCCGGCATCAACTGCATCAGCCCTTGCGCGCCCCTGGGCGACACCGCACGCGGGTTGTAGTCCGATTCGACCGCGATCACCGCCTCGAGCAGCTTCGCCGGGATCCGCTCGCTCGCGGCGACCTCGTGCACAATGGCCCGGAGTTCCGTAAGCGACGCGGCGACCGCCGAGGGCACCGCCTCAACCGCGCGCGCATCGACGCGCGGCGCGTCGATCAGGACGTGTGGCGCATCCCCGCTGGGGAAGTCGGACAGCACGATCGCGCCGCTGGCGGACTGGCCCGCGTAGACCTGCGCGGCGGCGGGCGCGGCGAACGCCACGCCGCCGACGAGCGCACCGACAAGCAGGACGCGACGCAAAGGATGGGACATCCCGCCTGGATACCGCCCTCGCACGCGGCGCGACAGTAGGAACCGTCCCCGAAAGCCGCGGGCGGGACCACCCGCACCCGGCGCGAACGCTCAGAAGCGCCGGTAGACGCCGACCTGGTAGAACTGCGCCTTGAACGGATCGAGCCCCGGGCTGCCGCTGCCGCCGAGCCGCCAGTCGCCGCGTTGTTCGTAGTACTCGAACTTTGCGTCGACGCTCCAGTCCTGGTTGACCGCCCAGGCGAGCTTGATGCCGGCGGTCACCGCACCGAACGCCGACAGGCGATGGTCCGCCGAATAGTACGGCGGCCGCAGCGATACGGCCGGCGGAAGCGCGCTGCCCGGGATCGGGTCGACGTAGAAGCTGGCCGAGCTTTGCGTGTGGTAGCGCACGCTCGGCGTCACGGTCAGCGCGCGCACCGGCTGCACCCACTCGAGGCCGAACGTGTGCGCCTTGACCTCGAACGTATCGGAGTAGTAGCGGTAGCTCGAGCGCAGCGTGGCGCCAGGGGCGGCGAAGTAGTGGTTCCAGCGCCCGAGCAGCGCGGTTTGGTTGCGCTCGCGCGGGCGGTTGTCGAGGAATATGTACGGGTCGCTGAAGAAGCCGCGCCCGCGCGAATACGTCAGGTTCGCCTGCACGATGTCGGTCGGCGTCAGCACCTGCGTCAGACCGACGATGAAGTCGTTGACCTTCTTTCTCTCGTCGGACGTGACGCTGCCGCCGCCGGTGTCGTTCGGCTTGATCGTGTCGTCGCTGTAGCCGGCGCCGAACACGATCGAGGTGTTGTCGTCGTCGCTCGACATGAGCACGTCGAAGCTTGCCGCGCGCGACTCGTAGTCGTCCTCGGTCGAGTAAGCGAACCCGACGCCGACGGCGGCGCGGCGGAAGTAGCGGGTCAGGCGCAGGTCGCCCGCATGGCGCTCGTCTTCCATGCGCGATGCGCTCGAAATCGCCGAGTGGTAGCGCGGCGACGGGCCGGAAACCGCGTCGCGGACGATGGAGCCTTCGAGCGACCACTGCCGGCCGACCGGCGTCAGCACGTATAGCGACGGGCTGCTGACCTCGATGCGGTCCAGCCCCGGCTGGTACCTTGTAGTGGAGGTACTTGAGCCCGATCAGCCCCTGCTCGGGAGCGTTCTCCGCGAAGGCCACCCCGGGAAGCGCCATCGCCGCGGCCAGGATGGCGATGCCGGACTCCCTGTCGCGCGCCGGCTCGCGCGCAGCCGCCAGCGCGGCAGCGTTGTTTTCGCTGCTCACCGTTGTCGTTTTCCTTCCTGTCGGCTCAATTGCAGCCGCAGCCGCCGCCGACGCCGTAGCCGCCGGAGGCGTTTTCCTTGCTGAAGTAGATGTGCTGCTCGAAGCGCGCCTGCAGCGGATCGGCTTCGAAGGTCATCTCGGGCTTCGCGAGGTAGCCCTTCTCCCAGGGTTGCACGGGCTGCAGGCCCGCGCAGCCGGCGGCCGCGGCGGCAGCGGCCACGACGCATGCGATCCGAACACTTCGCATCCGCTGCTTCTCCCGCTTACGGCTTCTTCGGCAGCGCTTGCCGGATGCGCTCCTCGAGCGCCTGCTTGTCCTGCTCGCGGAAGCCCGCGTGAGCGTACAGCACGCGGCCGTCGGGCGCGATCAGATACGAGCTGGGCATGCCCTTGATGCGGTAGCTCTTCGGCGATTCGCCCTGCGTGTCGAACGCGACGGTGAACTTCGCCGGCACTTCCTTGAGGAACTGCTCGGCGTCGGCGCGCTTGTTGTCGACCGCGATGCCGACGATCTGCAGACCGTGACCGCCGTACTTGGCCTGCATCTCGTTCATCCACGGAAACGACTGCTTGCACGGGCCGCACCACGACGCCCAGAAGTCCACGTACACGAGCTTGCCGCGCAGGTCGGCGAGCCTGACCTGCCCCGCCGCGCCGGGCAGATCGAACGCGGGCGCGGGTTGTCCGATTTCGGCGGCCGCGGCCGCCCCCACTTGCAACGCCGCCCCGAGCAGGACGGCCATTCCGAGCTTGCGCAGATTCATGCTGCCTCCTTGGGTTGCCTGGTTCGATCGGAGGATCAGTTCGCTGCGCGCCGGCGCCCGCCGAGCGCGGCCAGCAGACCCAGCGCGGCAAGCAGCGTGCCCCCGAGCGCGCCCGCGCCGCCAAAGCCCACGTTTGTCGCCCGCGCCGCCAAAGCCCACGTTGGTCGGACCACCCGCGGCCGCGGCGGCGACCTGCCCCTGCCCGGACACCGTCACCACCGCGGGCGCCGCCGCGTTGCTCATCACCTGCAGTCTGCCCTGGTGCATGCCTGCGGTGCCGGGCTGATAGGCCACCATCACCGAGCAGCTTGCGCCCGGCCTAAGCTTGAACGGCGGCGCGCCGCAGGTTCCGCCGGGGGCCACCTGGAACGGCGCGTCGACGACGATGCCGTCGACGATCAGATTGGTCAAACCGGTGTCGGCGATCGTCAGCGCGCGCGGCGTGGCGGTGGTACCGACACGCACCGCACCGAAGTCGACCGCGGTCGGGTTGGGCGCGGCAGCAGCGGCGGCGACTGCCGAACCGGTGCCGGTCGGGCTGGCGCTCAGCGTCGACGGCGCGCCGCTGCTCGCGATGGCGAGCGTTCCGGTGCGCGCGCCGGCCGCCGCGGGCGCGAAGCTCACGTCGATCGTGCAGCTCGCGCCGTGCGCCAGCCTCTGGCCCGCGCGGCACGCGCCGGTCGCGCCCGCGACGACGTTGAACTCCGATGAACCGGCGACGCTCGTCAGCGTCACGCTGCCGGGTCCGCCGTTGGTCAGCGTCACGCGCTCGGCGATCGACTGCTGGCCGACCGCCGTCACGCCCGGGAAGGTCACGCTGGTACGCGAAAGCGCCACGGCCGGCACCGGCGCGGTCGTCCCCGTGCCGCTCAACGCGACGTTCGACGGGCTGCCGCCCGCGCCATGCGCGATCGCGAGCGTGCCGTTGACGGCGGCCGCCGCGGTCGGCGCGAAGGTCACGCTGACCGTGCACGACTGGCCGTTGGCCAGCTTGGCGCCGACGCAGTTGCCCGCGACGGCAAACGCGCCGTTGCTCGCGGTGACACCGCTGATCGACAGGGTGCCGCCGCCCGCGTTGCCGACGATCACCGACTGCGCCGCGTTCGTCGTGCCGACCTGCTGGTTGCCGAAGGCGATCGTCGTGCGCGACAGCGCGATCGACGGCGTGTTGTCCACACCGGAGCCGCTCAGGTTCAGCGTGACGTTGCCGCCCGAGTTGCTCGACGCGATGGTGAGGGTCGCGCTGCGCGCGCCAAGCGCCGCGGGCGCAAACGTGTACGTGATCGTGCGGGTCGCGCCGACCGCCACCGTGCCGCCGTCCGTGCAGGTGCCGCCGCGCGTGAAGTCGCCGGGGTTGGCACCGCCCGCGGTCAGCGCGCCTATGTTGAGCGCGGCGCCGCCGGTGTTGGTCAGCGTGACCGACTGCGGCGCGCTCGCGCTGCCGAGCGGCACCGTCGCGAACGACAGCGACGCCGACAGCGAAATGGTCGGCGTCGCAGCGCCGGCCGAACCCGCCAGCGCGACGCTGGTCGTTCCGCCCGAGGCGTTGTGGCTGATCGTCACCGCCGCGCTCTTCGCGCCCGAAGAGGTCGGCGCGAACACCACATCCACGCGGCAGGTGCCGCCCGCGGGAACGCTGCCCCCGGCGGTGCAGGTCGACGTGTTGGCAATGCGGAACTCGGCGGCGTTCGTGCCGACCGTGGCGATCGAGGCGAGGCGGAGCGTGGCCGCGCCGCCGTTGGTTACCGTGAACGACATCGGCGCACTGGTCGCGCCCGCCAGCGTGTACGAGAAGGTCAGCGACGCCGGCGACACCGCGATCGTCGGGCCGTTCGCCGCGGCCGGGTTGGCGATGTAGGCGGCGATGTCCGCCGCATCGGTCGCAGTGACGAACCCCTGCAGGATCCCCATTCCGCCCTTGTTCCGATTGATCGCGTCCGGCGTGACCGCCGGATTCGTCCCGTTGTTGATCTTGTTCTTGCGGACGGCCGGAAAGCCGTCGTGGCAGCCGCTGCTGCCGCAGGTGATCGGCCAGTTGCCGGGCACCGGCGGGCCGTACAGCAGCTTGCCGCGCACGGCGTCTCGTGCGTGTACGGCCGGCGCGTGCGCGCTCAATGCCAGCAGCAGGCCGGCGCCGACGGCGCACGCGCGGCGCGCGACCGCTCCGACGGCTTGCCGGAAGAGAACGAAGAATGCGAAGACTGCGATGGCGCGCGTGCGCTGTGCTGGCACTGGCGCTCGTGCCGCCGCTTGCCGCAGCAGCGGCGGAAGACGACTTCCTCGATCCGGAGAAGGCCTTCGAGTTCTCCGCGCGCGTGCTCGACGCACGCATGATCGAGGCGCGCTGGAAGATCGCGGACGGCTACTTCATGTACCGCGAGAAGATCTCGTTCGCGGCGGACAACGGCGTTGCACTCGGCGCCCCCGAACTGCCGCGCGGCAAGGTCAAGTTCGACAGCAACTTCAGCAGGGATGTCGAGACATACCGCGACGAATTGGCCGCCCGCATCCCGGTCGCCGCGGGCGGCGGCGCCTTCACGCTGACCGCGGTGAGCCAGGGCTGCGCCGAGCGCGCCGCGCGCGGCCGCGCCCACCGACGAGGGGCGCGTCGAAGCGGCGCTGAAGTCGGGTTCGCTCGCGACCGTGATGCCGCTGTTTGCGGTGCTCGGCCTGCTGCTCGCGTTTACGCCCTGCGTGCTGCCGATGGTGCCGATCCTGTCGTCGATCATCGTCGGGCAGAGCGCGCGCGACGCGCCGATGAGCAGGGCACGCGGCCTGTCGCTCGCCGCGGCGTATTCGCTCGGCATGGCGATCGTCTACACGGCGATGGGCGTGGCCGCCGGTTTGGCCGGCGAAGGACTCGCCGCCGCGCTGCAGACGCCGGCGGTGCTCGCGACCTTCGCGGCGCTGCTCGTGCTGCTCGCGCCATCGATGTTCGGCTTCTACGAGCTGCAACTGCCCGCGTCGTTGCAGGCGAAGCTTGCCGGCATCTCGAACCACCGGCGAAGCGGCAGCTACGCCGGCGTGTTCGTGATGGGTGCGGTCAGTGCCTTGATCGTTGGCCCCTGTGTGGCCGCACCGCTGGCCGGCGCGCTGCTGTACATCTCGCAGACGACGGACGTGGTCGTCGGCGGTGCGGCGCTGTTTTCGATGGCCGTCGGCATGAGCGTGCCGCTGCTGCTCGTGGGCGTGAGCGCGGGCTCGCTGCTGCCGCGTGCCGGTGCGTGGATGGAAGGGGTCAAGAAATTCTTCGGCGCGCTGCTGATCGCGGTCGCGATCTGGATGGTCTCGCCGGTGATTCCGGCGTGGGCGCACATGCTCGCGTGGGCCGCGTTGTTCGTGGTCGGCGCCGCGTACCTGAGCGCCTTCGATCCGCTGCCGGCGGGGGCTCGGGCTGGCGTCGGCTGTGGAACGGGGGTCGGGGCGCTGCTCGCGATCGCAGGCACCGTACAGATCAGATCGTCGGCGTCGCCGTCGGCGGGGCCGACGTGCTGCAGCCGCTGCAGGGACTCGCCACGAGGTCCGGTGCCGCGACCTCGGTCGCCGACGGCGACGCGAAGGGCCGCTGGGTCAAGGTGGCGAGCGTGGCCGAGCTCGACGCCGTGCTCGCCGCCAACCGCGGGCGCGTCGCGATGCTCGACTTCTATGCCGACCGGTGCGTGAGCTGCATCGAGATGGAGCGCTTCACGTTCCACGAACCGCGCGTCGCGCAACGGCTCGACAAGCTGCTGCTGCAGGCCGACGTGACGAAGAACACGCCGGCCGACAAGGAACCGCTCAAGCGCTTCAGGCTGTTCGGCCCGCGGGGGATCATCTTCTTCGATCCGCAGGGGCGCGAGGTCGAGGGCGGCCGCGTGATTGGTTTCCAGAACGCCCAAGCTTTCCCGGCGACGATCGAACGCGCCGTGGGTGAGGCAACGATCGCCGCGGCCGCATCGACCGCACTGGCCGCACGCTGAGCGCGCGGCGCGGCGGCCTCAGCGACGGCGCGCATCGGCATCGATCACGCGCTCGGCGACCGCGACGCAGTCTTCGATATGGCGGTCGCCGAGGTACTTGATCGCGGCGAACGAGATGCCGGCGGCGAGCGCCTGGCCGGCGAGCGGCACGTACTTCACCGTGGTCTTGGTCGCGATGCGCCGGGCCACGCTTTTCAGCAGCGCCAGCGCGAGTTCGCGCGTGACGATGCGGCCGACGTAGCTCGATCCGATCGCGGTGATCGCCTTGTACGCCGTCACCCGGCGACGTGCGGCGAGCGCCTCGAGCTGCGCGGGCGTCAGGCCGAACGCCTCGTTGATCTCGTTCAGCATCTTCATCAGCATGCCGAGATCGACGGCCAGATCGATGCCGGGGATCGGAACGACCGCCGCGCCCGCCGCAACGAGCGCCCGCCGCGTGACGATCCTCCGGCACCGTCGGGCGATGGCTTCGACGTCGCGGCGCGTGGCGGGCAACGGCGCAGACGCGCTGCGGGCGGCTTTCGTACCGGACATGTGGATCGCGCGTGGCTCGTTGCAAGGTGCAGGTGCGGCGCCGACCTCTGACCCAGGTCATTGCCGCATTGTGACGGGTCGCGTTACTCTGGCGCGGCCTGCGCGGCCGCGGAGACGGTCGATGGATCCGCCACTATAATCGTTCGCGAATCAAAGACTTATCCCGCTCGTGCAACTGCTGACCCTCGGTTTGAACCACCAAACAGCGCCGCTTGCGCTGCGCGAGCGCGTGGCGTTCGTGCCCGACGAGGTCAGCCACGCGATCACGCGGTTGCGCGACCGGCTCGCCGGTCGCGACGCCGGGCGGCTGACCGAAGCCGCGATCGTCTCGACCTGCAACCGCACCGAACTGTACTGCGCGGTCGAGGAACCCGTCGCGGCGGCGCACGCGCTGACCGACTTCATCGCCGCCGAAAAGCGGCTCGAGGCCGACGAACTGAAGCGCGCATCCTACGTGCTGCCGCAGACCAACGCGGTGCGCCATGCCTTCCGCGTGGCGAGCGGGCTCGATTCGATGGTGCTCGGCGAGCCGCAGATCCTCGGCCAGATGAAGCAGGCCGAGCGGCTCGCGCGCGAAGCAGGCGGCATGGGACTACTGCTGAACCACCTGTTTCAGCGCACCTTCGCCGTCGCCAAGGAAGTGCGCACGACGACCGACATCGGCACGCAGTCGGTGTCGATGGCGGCGGCGGCCGTGCGCACCGCCGAGCGCATCTTCGGCGCGCTCGCCGACAGCCAGATCCTGTTCGTCGGCGCGGGCGAGATGATCGAGCTGACGGCGACGCACTTCGCCGCGCGCCACCCGAAGTCGATCGCCGTGGCCAACCGCACGATCGAGCGCGCGCAGGCGCTCGCATCGAAGCTGCACGGCCACGCGATGCGGCTGGCGGACCTGCCCGAAGCGATCGCCAGGTTCGACATCGTCGTCTCGTGCACGGCGAGTTCGCTGCCGATCATCGGGCTGGGCATGGTCGAGCGTGCCATCCGCGCCCGGCGCCACCGGCCGATGTTCATCGTCGACCTGGCGGTGCCGCGCGACGTCGAGCCGGAAGTGGCGCGGCTCGACGACGTCTACGTCTACACGGTCGACGACCTCGGCCGCATCGTCGCCAGCGGCGCCGAAACCCGGCAGGCGGCGGTCGCGCAGGCCGAGGCGATCATCGAGACGCGCGTGCGCGACTTCGAGGCGTGGATGAAGACGCGCGCCGCGGTGCCGGTGATCCAGGGACTGCGCGAACGCGCCGACGCGCTGCGCGCCAAGGAACTGGAGCGCGCAAGGAAGCGGCTCGCGCGCGGCGAGCCGCCCGAAGCGGTGATCGAGCAGCTTTCGCGGGCGCTGACCAACAAGTTCCTGCACGCGCCGGTCACAGCGCTGCACCAGGCCGGCAACGAAGACGACGACGAGCGCGCGCGCGTGGTCGCGCTGCTCGCGCGCTTCTACTCCCAGGCGGATCATTAGCTTGCGCGGCGCGCCCGGCTGCACGGCCGCGGCCGGCCGCGTTCGCCCATTGCGGACGACACGATGAAGGATTCGATGCGCAACAAGCTCGGTCAGCTCGCGCGCAGGCTCGAGGAAATCGACGCGCAACTGGCCGCCGAGGACGCCGCGCGCGACATCCAACGCTTTCGCGCGCTCGGCCAGGAGCGCGCCGGCATCGAGCCGGTGGTCGCGCGCTTCCACGACTACAACCGCGCGCAGGCCGATCTGCTCGCCGCGCAGGAGATGCTCGCCGACCCCGACATGAAGGCGCTCGCGGAGGAGGAGATCCACGCGGCGCAAGCCCGGCTAGAAGCGCTCGAATCCGAGCTGCAGCGGTTGCTGCTGCCGAAGGACCCGAACGACGAACGCAACGTCTTTCTGGAGATCCGCGCAGGCACGGGCGGCGAGGAGTCGGCGCTGTTCGCCGCCGACCTGCTGCGCATGTACCTGCGCTACGCCGAACGCAACCGCTGGAGGACCGAGATCGTGTCGGCGAGCGAGTCCGATCTGGGCGGCTACAAGGAGGTGATCGTGCGCATCGAAGGCGCCGGCGCGTACTCGAGGCTGAAGTTCGAGTCCGGCGGCCATCGCGTGCAGCGCGTCCCGGAAACCGAAGCGCAGGGTCGCATCCATACGTCGGCGTGCACGATCGCGGTGCTGCCCGAAGCTGACGAGATCGACGACGTGAAGATCGACCCGACCGAGATCCGCGTCGACGTGTTCCGCGCGTCCGGCGCGGGTGGGCAGCACGTGAACAAGACCGAAAGCGCGGTCCGCATCACGCACCTGCCCACCGGCATCGTCGTCGAGTGCCAGGACGACCGCTCGCAGCACAAGAACCGCGACCGCGCGCTGAAGATCCTCGCCGCCCGGCTGAAGGACAAGCAGTTGCGCGAGCAGCAGGCGAAGGAGGCGTCGACGCGCAAGAGCCTGATCGGCTCGGGCGACCGCAGCGAGCGCATCCGCACCTACAACTTTCCGCAGGGACGCGTGACCGACCATCGGATCAATCTGACGCTGTACAAGATCGACCAGATCATGGACGGGGATCTCGACGAACTCGCCGCCGCGCTGACCGCCGAATACCAGGCCGAGCAACTGGCGGCGTTGGGGGAAGCGTAAGGTTGGGATCCAGGATCGAGGATTTAGGATTGAGCTGATCTTTCGCCGCCGCGGTCGCCCCGTCTTGATGCGACCGGCGACTGACGGCCGACGCGCATGACCCGCACCGAACGCGATTCCTTCGGATCGATCGAAGTCCCCGCCGATCGGCTTTGGGGCGCGCAGACGCAGCGCTCGCTGCAGTTCTTTGCGGTGTCCACGGAAAAGATGCCGACCGAGCTGATCGACGCGCTCGTGCGCGTCAAGCGCGCGGCCGCCGAGGTCAACCGCGAGCTGGGCCTGCTCGATCCGCGCAAGGCCGACGCGATCGTCGCGGCCGCCGACGAAGTACTGCGCGGCGAGCACCGCGAGGAGTTCCCGCTGTCGGTCTGGCAGACCGGCAGCGGCACGCAGACCCACATGAACGTCAACGAGGTGCTGGCCAACCGCGCCTCCGAGCTGATGGGCGGTGCGCGAGGCGCGGGCCGGCTCGTGCATCCGAACGACGACGTCAACCGCGGCCAGTCGTCGAACGACGTCTTTCCGACCGCGATGCATGTGGCCGCCGCGGTTGCGCTGCGCCGCAGGCTGCGGCCGGCGATTGCGGGTCTGCGCGCGACGCTGGCGGCGAAAGCCGACGAGTTCGCCGACATCGTCAAGCTCGGCCGCACGCATCTGCAGGACGCCACGCCGCTGACCTTGGGGCAGGAGTTCTCCGGCTACGTCGCGCAGCTCGACGCGGCGGACCGCGCCATCGCGGCGGCCGAACCCGCGGTGCTGGAACTGGCCATCGGGGGCACCGCCGTCGGCACCGGGCTGAACACGCATCCGGAATTCGGCGCGCGCGTGGCCGCCCGGCTCGCCGCCGACACCGGGCTCGCGTTCGTCTCCGCGCCGAACAAGTTCGCCGCGCTCGCCGGCCACGAGGCACTGCTCGCACTGCACGGCGCATTGAAGACGCTGGCGGCCGCGCTGACGAAGATCGCCAACGACGTGCGCTGGCTCGCGAGCGGGCCGCGCGCGGGGCTCGGAGAGATCGCGATCCCGGAAAACGAGCCGGGCTCCTCGATCATGCCCGGCAAGGTCAACCCGACGCAGTGCGAGATGCTGACGATGGTCGCCGCGCAGGTGTTCGGCAACGACGTCGCGGTCGCGATCGGCGCGGCTGCCGGCAACTTCGAGCTGAACGTGTACAAGCCGCTGCTCGCGCACAACGTGCTGCAGTCGATCCGGCTGCTCGCCGACGGCTGCGCGAGCTTCGACGCGCACTGCGCGCGCGGCATCGCGCCGAACCGCGAACGCATCGCCGAGCTGATGGCGCGCTCGCTGATGCTGGTGACCGCGCTCGCGCCGCACATCGGCTACGACAAGGCGGCCGGGATCGCGAAGAAGGCGCACCGCGAAGGCACGACGCTGAAAGCCGCTGCACTCGCGTCGGGCTACGTGACCGAAGATCAGTTCGACGCATGGATCGATCCGGCGGCGATGACCCGACCCGGCGCATGACCGCCGGCGCGCTGCTCGCCGCGAGCGGGTTGCCTGGCGCGGAGGCGCGCGCATTGCTCGCTTTCGCGAGCGGCGTCACACGCGAGGCGCTGATCGCCTTCCCCGAGCGCACCGTCGCGCCGGACGCGGCGGCGCGCTTTGCCGAATTCGCCGCGCGGCGCCGCGCCGGCGAACCGATGGCCTACCTGCTCGGTGTGCAGGAGTTCTACGGCCGGCCGTTTCGCGTGACACCCGCCGTGCTGATCCCGCGGCCGGAGACCGAACTGCTGGTCGAACTCGCGCTCGACGCGTTGCGCAGGATCGAAAGCCCGCGCGTGCTCGAGCTGGGCACCGGCTCGGGCTGCATCGCCGCGACGCTCGCGCTCGAGCGACCCGATGCGCGCGTCGTCGCCGCCGACGCGTCGATCGAGGCGCTCGCGATCGCGCGCGACAACGCGCAGCGGCTGGGTGCGCGCATCGAGTTCGTCGCGAGCGACTGGTACGCGGCGATCGGAGGCGCATTCGATGCGATCGTCGCCAACCCGCCGTACGTCGCCGCCGGAGATCCGCACCTGGCGGCGCTGCGCTTCGAACCGATCCAAGCGTTGACCGATCACGGCGACGGGCTCGGCTGCCTGCGCGCGATCGTCGCCGGTGCGCCCGCGCACCTGGTGCGCGGCGGCCGACTGGTGCTCGAGCATGGCTACGACCAGGCCGCTGCCGTCCGCGCGCTCATGGAACGCGCCGGGTTCGGTGAAGTACGAACCGTGCGCGACGCGGCAGCCATCGAACGGGCCTGCGCAGGCCGGTTCGCCTGACCCGAACGCCGTCGCCGGTTCGGCGCGTCCGGCGGCGGTTACACTGTGCCGCCCCCATTTTGCGAAGCCAACGCCATGGATGCCAAGGAATTCATCCGGAAGACGATCGCCGAAAACCCGGTCGTGCTCTTCATGAAGGGCACCGCGCAGTTCCCGCAGTGCGGCTTTTCGGGCCGCGCGATCCAGATCCTGAAGGCCTGCGGCGTGAAGAACCTCGTGACCGTCAACGTGCTGGAAGACGACGAGGTGCGCCAGGGCATCAAGGAATACGCGAACTGGCCGACGATCCCGCAGCTGTACGTCAAAGGCCAGTTCGTCGGCGGCTCGGACATCATGACGGAGATGTACCAGAGCGGCGAACTGCAGGACCTGCTGAAGCAGGCCGAGGTGGTCTGATCGGCTCCGTGCGGGCGGCTGCCTTGCGCCGGATCATCGTCGCGATCACCGGCGCGTCGGGCGCCGTCTACGGCGTGCGCCTGCTGCACGCGCTGCGCGCCGCCGGCGGCGTCGAGACGCATCTGCTCGTCACGCCGGCCGCGAAGCTGAACCTCAAGCAGGAGCTCGATCTGGCGCGCGGCGATGTCGAGCGGCTGGCGGACGTGGTCCACAACGTGCGCGACATCGGCGCGACGATCGCGTCCGGTTCGTTCGTCACGCACGGCATGGCGATCGCGCCCTGCTCGATGAAGACGCTCGCGGCGATCGCGCATGGACTTGCCGATAACCTGGTCGCGCGCGCCGCCGACGTCTGCCTGAAGGAGCGGCGCCGGCTCGTGTTGCTCGCGCGCGAGGCGCCGCTCACTCTCGCGCACATCCGCAACATGGAAGCGGTCACGCTGATGGGCGGCGTGATCTTCCCGCCCGTGCCCGCCTTCTATCACCGGCCCAAGACGCTCGACGAACTGGTCGACCACACGATCGCCCGCGTGCTGGACCTGCTCGACATCGCGCACAGCCTTGCGCCGCGCTGGGAAGGCGAGATCGGCGCGTCGGCCGGCGAGACGGACTGAGGCGCTACGACGGCAGGAAATCGACCGGCCAGGTCACCGTGATCAGGTCCACATCCTTCGCGCCGAAGTCGAACTGCCTGATCCGCGCGAGCAGCTTGCGCTCCAGTTCGGGGGACTTCAGCTCGCTGGAGACGATGCGCAGGTCGGTCACCTGACCCGACGGCGCGATCTTCAGCTCCAGCACCACCTTGCCCTGCAACGACGGCTCGTCGCGCAGCGCGCGGTTGTAGATCGCGTAGATCGCACCCTTGTTGCGCTCGAAGACGATCTTGATCTCCTCGATCGAGCGCGACGCCTTGCCGCTGCTGCCCCGCCGCAGCGTGCCGCCGCGGCCCGCGCCGGTGCCGCCACCGCCGCCGGCATTCGACCCCGGTCCGCCGCCGCCGCGGCCGCCGGCAACACCTTCGACCAGGGTCGTCGAGCGTCCCGCGAGTCCGCCGCCGCCGGTGTCGCGGCTGTAGGCGGCGGTGTTGATGCCGCCGCTGCCGCCGGTGGCGTTCGAGGTGATCAGCGCGCGCGTGGGCACGCCGGGGGATAGGCCCGCGCCCACACCAGGGCCGACGCCGGCGCCGACACCCGACCCCGGTTTGATGTCCTTGTTCAACTGCACCGCCGCCGGCGCGGATCGGAGTTCGGCCAGTTCGTCCTTCATCGCCAGCAGGCCGACACCCGAAGCGCGCCTGCGCGCGTTTTCCACCCGCTCGCCGGGCGCCTTGCCGGGCTGCGGCTTGCGCGCTTCGACCACCGGCGCTTTCGGCTCGGCCTTCGGCGTATCGGGCGCCCTGTCGGGCTTCGACGGCGCATCCTTCGGCGCGGGGCGCTCGGACTTCGGCAGCGGCACGGGCGGCGGCACTTCGCGATCGAGCAGCAGCTTGGCCAGCCGCGGCGGCAGCGGCTCCGCGGCGATGCGCTCTTCCTTGCGCACCGGCAGCCACGGCATCACGAGCGCGAACAGCGCGCAGACGACGAGCACGCGCCGCAGGATGCGGCGAAAGCGCGCGTCGTCCTCGGCCGAACCCGACCAGGGCAGCAGCGCGACGGGGGCGTAAGCCGCGGCGCTCATCACGCACTCTTTCGCTGGACCGCGAACGACACGTCCGTGAAGTTCGCGCGCGCGCAGGTGACCATCACCTTGCGCAGCAGTCGATACGGAATGTCCTTGTCGCCCATGATCGTGATCGCGCGCTTGGCCGCCTCGTTTTCCGCGCGGATCGTCTGCCGGCTCGCATGGAAGTCCAGTTCGGCCTTCAGCGGCGCGATCACATCGCCCTCGGCGCCCAGCACGTCCGCGACCGCAGCGACCTTGCGGCCCTCGACGATGATGTCGCTGTTGTTGACCATCACCACGATCGTCTCGCGCGCGCTTTTCTCCGCGGTCGATTCCGGGAGCTTCACCGCCTTCGAGCCGGGCAGCACCTCGACCACGCCGGCGTTCGACAGCAGGAAGAAGATCAGGATCGTGAAGATATCGATCAGCGCGACCAGGTTCAGGTCGACCTGCGACTGGTTGCGCGCGCGCCGCTCGGCGCGTTTCTGCAAGGGCGTCAGCTTCATCGGCCTTTCTCCGCGTGCGCGACCTGCTGCCGGATCGGCGCATCTCCGATCGAGATGTCCGGGAACAGATCGACCGTGACGACCTTCGTCCCCTGCACCTGGCGGCCGACCCGCACCGCGTCCATCACCTGCACCAGCGTGTCGTACGGCACGGCGGGCTCGGGCAACACGGTGACCGCGGTCTTGTCCGGGAAGCGCTGCTTGATACTCTGCATCAGGTTCGCCAGTTCGGCCACGTCCTTGCCGTCGCTCTTGCGCTCGATGCGCTGGATCAGCCCGCCGATGCGGTCGCCGACCTCGAGCGCATCGGCGCGGACCACGACCTCGAGCTGCAGGTTGTCGGGGTCGAGCTTTTCCAGCGCGCCGCTGGACTGCGGCGGCAGCGTCAGCTCGAGCACCGCCAGCCGCGTGAAGACCGCGGTCGACAGCAGGAACGGCACCAGCACGACGATCAGGTTGATGAACGCCGTGACGTCGAGCCCGGCCGGATGTTTGCGCAGGCGTCGCACTCGCATGTTTCGATCCTCCGTTCGAGCGGCCGGGTGTGCGGCCGGGCCGTTCAGCGCGCGGCGCTGCGCGGGTCGGCCACCAGTCGCTGCGTCAGGTTCAGGAAGCTCACCTTCGCGGCTTCCAGGCTGTCGACGATCTCGCTGGTGCGCGCCTGCAGGAAGGCATGGATCAGCAGGAACGGGATCGCGACCATCAGCGCGAACGCGGTGTTGTTCATCGCGATCGAGATCGACGCCGCGAGCAGCTCGGCCTTCTCGGCCGGGTTGACGTTGGCGACCGCGGTGAACGCCTTGATCAGGCCGATGATCGTGCCGAGCAGGCCGACCAGCGTGATCACGTTGGCGAAGGTCGCGATGTAGTGCGTGCGCTTTTCCAGCCGCGGCACGATCTCCATCATGCCTTCCTCCATCGCGGCATCGACGTCTTCGCGCCGGTGCGGAATCTTCAGCCGCTCGAGGCCGTGCGCGACGATCTTGCCGATCGCCGCGTCCGACTTCGCCGCGACCGCTTCGACCTTGTCGAGCTTGCCGTTCTGCAGCAGCGGCAGCATTCGCTCCCACAGCCGGCGGTTCTCGGTGCGCGCGCGCCGCAGGAAGATGAAGCGCTCGATCGCGACCGCGAGGCCGAGCGCCATGATCAGCAGGCTGGGGTAGATGAAAAGCCCGCTGTCCTGGAAGAACTTGACGACGGTGTTGAAGGCATTCATGGGCGAATCTCCGATGACCACTGCAACTGAAGCAAACGAACCGATCACTTCCGCCCGGCCGCGGGCGGGCCGGTCGGCGCCGCCGTCGACGCCTGCGCGGCGGACGTGTAGCGCACCTGCCGGCGGAACACGTCGCGGTCGACCGGCGCGAGCGCCTCGTCGAGCACGCTCTCGAGCGGCCGGCCGGACAGCTCCGACGGCAGCGGCTTTTTCCACGGCACGATGTAGAGAACCTTCGGCAGCTCGCGGTTGCCGATGATCTGGGTGCGATCGATCTCGGCGCGATCCTCGGCCAGCACGCCGAACGAAACGGCCATGCCGAGCGCCGCCGCAGCCGAACGGGAACGCAGAAGCAGGATCGATGCGTTTGCGCTCATGGCTGCTCCTTCTGCGCGACCGCGCTCTTCTGCGGCATCCGGTTCTTCAGATCCGCGACCCACTTCCTGACGTTGTCGTCGCCGGCGGGCACGAGTGCGAGATAGCGCTCGTACAGCGCAAGCGCGCGCTGCCGGTCCCACAGGTAGAGGTCTTCGAGGATGCCGAGGTTGAGCCAGGCGAGCGCGTAGTTCGGATCGGCTTCGATTGCGCGCTCGTACGCGGCGCGCGCCTTGGCGAACTGGCCGGCCATCCGGTAGGCGATGCCGAGCTGGTTGTGCAGATCCGCGCGCTGCGGCGCAAGCTGCACCGCGCGTTCGAGCGCGGCGATCGCCTCGGCATACCTGCCCGCCTGCCGGTGGATCAGCCCGAGGTTCGCGTGCGGCCCGGCGAGGTCGGGGTGCGACTTCGTCAATGCGACGAAGCCGCGCTCGGCCTCGGCCGTTCGCCCGGCGGCGAGCGCGCGGCGCGCGGCATCGAACGCGCGGACCGCGGCCGGATCGACCGGCGGCGGTTCTTCCTTCTTCGGCGCCACCGGCGCGGCCACGGCGGCGGGCGTGGCCGCCTGCGGCTTCACGGGCCCGGCGGCCGGCTTCGGCGCAGGCGGGGCCTCGCGCACCGTCGCGCAGCCGGCGGCCGCGAGCACGACGGCAACCCGCGCGAGTCGATCAGCGAATCGCATCGATCACTCCTTCCGCGCGTTCGACCTTGCCGTAGCGCACCGGCCGCAGCTTCGCCAGCGCGCCGTAGCTGTCGCGCACCCACCGGTCGTAGACGCCTGCGGCCGCGCGCCTGGCGTTGACCTCGTGCAGCTCGATCGCCTTCTCCTCGAAGGGGAAGGCCTGTTCCTCAAGCAGCACGTTGTACTGCTCGAGTTCGTCCTTCTTCAGCCCCTTCGGCCGCTGCGAATCGAGCATCGACTTGCCGAAGTCGCGATACAGCTCCGCGGTGTGGAAGGTCGCCGCGGTCGCGACTTCGGCCACGCCATAGTCGGCCGCCGCCGCGTAGGCCTTCAACGCCTTCTCCATGCGGTCCTTTTTTCGCTTGAGGTTGCGCTTCAGCGGCTCGACCAGCGCGACCTTGCGGTAGTCGTCGGCGAGCGGTTGCGCGAGCGCCAGCGTGGCCATCGCGCCGAGATAGCGCGTGCGGTCGGTGCGCGCGCGTCCGGCCGTCTGGTCGGCCCTCTGCACCTCGCGCATCAGCGCCAGCGAGCGCGCGGCGTTGCCTTCGTCCTTCGCGATCGTCGCCAGGCGATAGCGCGCCTCGATCGACGCTTCGAGCGGTTCCGGATACCGCTTCGCGTAGCGCTCGTAGGCGCGCGCGGCCTGCGCGCGCGCGCCCGCTTTTTCGTACATCTCGGCGGCCTGCCACAGGCCGGCGCGCGCAAGTTGCGGGTCCTTGCCCGCCGCGGCGATGCGCTCGAATTCGCCGGCCGCCTGCGCCCACTGGCCTTGCTGCAGGTATGCGGCGGCCAGCTTGTTCGTGACCTCGTCCTGCAGCGGATGTTTCGGATAGCGCGCGCGGAAGTCGGTCAGCAGCCGCGTCGCACCGGCCCAGTCCTTCAGCGCGATCAGCGCGGCGGCCGCGTCGAACTGCGCCGTCGCCGCGACGGTCGAACCCGGCGCGAGCGCGCCGACCCGGCTGAAGTGCGCGACCGCATCGGCGAGCCTGCCCTGCGCCTGTGCCTCCTCGCCCTGCTTGTAGACCGACGCCGCAAGCCGCTCGGTCAGCGCGCCGCGCTGCGCGTCGTTGGCAGCGACGAGCGCGAGCGACTCGCGGTAGGCGCGCTCGGCGTCGGCGAACGCGCCGCGGTCGAACGCCGCGTGCGCGATCACGGTCCACGCCACGCGCCGCTGCGCGGCTTCGGCCGGCGGCTGCAAGGCGACGACGCGCTGCGCGACCTCGACCGCGCGCTGCGCATCGTTCAGCGCGTAGAGCTTCTCGGCCGTGTGGGTCAGCACCGCCGCGTGGCGCGGATCCCGCGGGAACGCCTGCGCGAAGCGCAGCGCGCTTTCGACGCCCGCCATTTGCACGTTGCGCGCGTCGGTCGCGGCCGCGCGCCTTTCGAGCTGCGCGTAGGCGAGCAGCGCGGCGTAGCCGGCATCGGCGCTTTTCTCGTGCCGCGGATACCGGTATGCGGACTTCTCGTATTCGGCGGCGGCCTCGGCGTAGCGGCGGTCCTCGTACAGCAGCTCGCCTAGCAGGAAGTTGTTCTGCGCAGCCTGCGGATCGTCCGGGAACGACGCGAGATAGGTGCGGTACCAGCGCACCGCCTCCTGGTAGTCCTCGGTCTTCCTGCTCTTCTGCGCGGCGGCATGGTGATGTCGCGCCAGTTCTTCGAGGTGCGTTTTCACCAGCGGTGCGCTGCGCTCCCAGCCGGCCGGATTGGCGCGCTGGAACTCGCTGCCCACGCCGTAGTGGACGACGTAGCGCTTCTTCGCGTCGAGCGCGAGCGTCTCGAAGCCGTTGCTCGCATACAGGTCGATGACGCGCGCCTGCAGCACCGGCGATTCCTTGTGCAGCGGATGGCGCTGCGCGAACGCCGTGAACGTGTCGGCCGCGTCCTTGACGCGCTCCTGCTTGATGTACAGCTCGCCCAACTGCCAGTAGACGCGGAATTCGTACTCGCGCCGCACCGGCGTCGTGATGTACGGCGGAATCGACGCCGCCCCCTGCAGGTTCTCCAGGCTCAGGCTCGCGACGCGGAAGGTGTCCTCGACCAGCTCGCGGTCGGCGCGCGTCAGCCCGGGCAGCTTGTCGAGATCGCTTTCGTCGCCGCGGCCGGCGAGCTTCAGATCGAGCACGCCGAAGAACGAGTGCAGCGCCTCTTGCAGCCGGCCCTGCTTGAACAGCGACCAGCCGTGCATGTAAAGGGAACGTTCGTAGTAGGGCGTGTTTCGACCCGCCGCCATCGTCTTCGCGTACGCCGCCTCGGCCTTCGCGTAGTTGCGCAGCGTGAACAGCAGCTCGCCGCGCCGGAACTGCGCCTCTTCGCGATACCGCGTCGCGGGGTAGGCTTCGACGAGCCGGTCGAGCGTCTTCAGCGCCGTTTCCAGCTCGCCGGCCAGCTCGTGCGCACGCGCGAGCTGGTACAGCACGCGATCGTTGTCGGGCGCGTTCGGATACGCCTTCAGATAGTCGGTGTAGCGCGCGATCGCCACGCGATAGTCAGCGGCGGTGGCCTGGGTTTCGCCTGCGGCGGACTGCGCGTCGATGCGATCCATCTCCAGGTCGCCGAGCCGGCGCAGCGCCTCGCGCCGATGCGGCTCGCGCGGCGCGGTGGCGAGGAAGTCGCGGTACGCCTTGGCCGCGATCTCCTCGTTCGCCTTGACCCCCGGATCGGGTTCGACCCGGATCGTGCGGCCGGCGAGCGACTTCAGGGTCGGCGGCTCGGGCAGCGCGCGCTTGGACGCGCTCGAACAGCCGGCGAGCAGCGCGGCGGCTACGAGCAGCGCGAGCGGGCTACCGGGTCGCCGCACCGCCGTCTCCTTTCGCCAGATTGGCGCGGTCGTAGATCTGCGCGACCGCGAAACGCGCCTGCGACACGTACGCGGCGAGCCGCTGCTTCTGCTTCGCCAGTTCCGCGACCGCGAGTTCCTGCACGTGGTGCTGCTGCGCAGCCGCGAGTTCCGCCACCCGCGGCTGCAACGCCTTGACGCGCGCGGCGAGCGCTTCGATTCGCGCGGCGAAAGCGTCGAGCTTCGCCGGTTCGTCGCGCTGCGCGCGTGCCAGCGCGGCCTCGCGCGCGTGCGCCTCGGAGAGGTTGCGTTCGAGTTCGGCGAGGTGCTTCTTCGCCTGCCAGAGCCGATCCGCGAAGTCCTGCGTCTGCTGCCAGAGGAGCGCACCGGCCGCCCGCCGCAGCCGCTCGCGCGCGGCCGCGATCCCGGGATCGTCGCCGCCGCGTTCGACGATCGCGCGGACGGCGTCGATCCGCGCCTGCAGCTCGCGCTCGCGCGCATCGGCGAAGGCCGCGACGTCGGCCTCGCGTTCGACGCGGGCAAGCTCGGTGCGCAGCGCGTCGCGCTTGCCGTCGTAGAGGCCGAGATCGATCGCCTGCTCGCGCGCGCGCACGGCGGGCAGCCGCTCGGCGTAAGCCTGCCGGCGATTGGCGAGCATCGCGCGCAGCACGTCGAGGCTGTCTTCCCAATGCTCGAGATTGCGCGCGAGGAACAGCAGGTCGCGCCAGTTCTTGAACGCCTCCTGGAACTCGTGCTGCGCGAGCACCGGCGCGAGGTGCCCGCGGTGCGGCAGCTCGGGCAGTTGCTCGATGTTCCAGAACCAGCCCATCTCCTCGCCGGGGTTGCGTTCGATCAGTCCCGCCAGCAGCTTGCCGGCGCGGATCGCCGAGATCGACTCGTCGAGCCGCGCGTTTTCCCGCTCGAACGCGCCGATCGCGTCCTGGTACAGGCCGAGCGCCTTGCCGTAAGCGCCCAGCTCGGCGTATGCGTACGGCACGGCAAGCTTGGCTTCGAGCACCGCGGCGTCGCTCGGATCGCGCTGCGCCAGCTCCGTCCACGGCACGAGCGCGGCGTTCAGGTTCCTGCCGCTCGCGGCGGCCCAGCCGAAGCCGAGCAGCGCCTTGTTGGCGAGCATCCCGGAAAGCCGCACTCGCTCGAGCGCGCGACGCGCGTCCTCGGCGCGATCCTCCTGCAGCGCGGCGAAGCCGAGCGCGACGTTGGCCTTGTCGCGCAGGCTGCGGAATTCCTCGCTCGCGGTCGGAACGCGGCCCACTTCGTCGAGCAGCGCAGCGCCCTTCGCCGCCTCGCCGCCCTTGATCATCGCCACGCCGAGGTTGTAGCGCGCGTACAGGGCGACATCGCTGCCGGGTTTGCCGCTGTTGGCCAGCGCATCGAGCGCGCGCGCCGCGCCGGCGTAGTCGCCGCGCGCCATCGCGAGTTGCGCCTGCAGCAGCACCCGGTCTTCCTGCAGATCGGCCGGAAGGCTTCGCTCGATGCGCGCAAGCGCTTCTTCGGCCTGCGCGTGCAAGCCGCGCTGATAGCGGATCTTCGCGAGATAGAACCAGGCGCGGTCGCGCACCGGCGGCGGCGCGCCCTTTTCGATCAGCTTGGCGAAGATCTCGCCCGCCTCGCGGTGCAGCCCGTACGAGAGGAAAAGACCGCCGCGCAGCACCTCGGCTTCGTCCGCGTGCTTCGGCATGCGGTCGAAGTGCTGCGAGACCATCAGGCTGGTCACCGCGCTGAAATAGCGGCCCTGGTAGAAGTAGAACAGGCTGTCGCCGTAGTGCGGGTCCTGCACACTGGTCGGCGGCTCGGGCTTCTTCGTCGCGGGCCACAGCGACTTCACCCAGCCGAACTGCGCGTGCGCGGGCGCCGCGCAGGCCAGCGCGAGCACGCACACCGCAAGCTGCAGCGCGCGCCTGATCGGATGGGCGATGCCGCGCATTGGGACTACTGCCAGACCTTGACTTCGAATTCGGGCTGCAGCTTGCCGGTCGAGTCCTTGATCTGCAGCTCGATGTATTTCGGCTCGGTGCCCTTGTCGAAGCGGATCGTCGCACCGCGCTTGTAGTCGCGGTCGTGCGGCCCCTTGCCGGTGAAAAAGGCGACCAGCTCGTGCGATCCCGCCTTCAGGTTGCCGACGTAGATCCGCTGCACGCCGCCGCGATGCAGCGCCTGCACCTCGGCCGGCGTGTACAGGTAGTTGGCGACGTCCTTGTCGTCGAGCCTGATCTTGACCGAGTCGAGCTGGAACAGCTTGCCCACGTCCATCGATACGAAGATCGCGACCTGCGTGTTGGCGGGGAACAGCAGCTCTTCCTCGAGCACCATCAGGTCGCGGTTCAGGCGGATCACGTCGCCCTTGACGTCCTGAATGCGATCGTCGAGGTTGGCCGCGGTCGTCTGCGCCGCCACCGGCGACGCCGCCGCGCTCACCGCCATGGCAAGAACAAGGCAGCAACGTCTCAGCATGCCCGCACTCCTTCAGAACGTCGCCGACACGAAGACCTGCATCACGTTCGCGTCGTACGCGTACGGGCTACCGGTGCGGATGTCGGTGAAATCGGTGAAATCGAAGCGCGCCCGTTCGAGCGCGCCGTGCAGCCTGACTTCGTATCGTCCGGGAACGCGCTTCCAGGTGTACGCGAGCTTGGCGCCGAGCCCGATGCTCGTGAACGTGCCGAGCTGGCGGTTGCGCGACACGTACAGCGTCTCGGTCGTCGCGTTGTCGCTGTAGAACAGCGCGCGGTCCTGCGTGTAGTAGCGCAGGTACGCGTCGGCGAGCCACCGCTCGCCGAAGTGGCGCGCGTAGCCCGCCTCCGCCGTGTGCGAGCGGATGTCCCACGTGTCCCAGTAGTAGCGGTACTCGGCGCGCACCGACTGGCGATCGGCGATTTCGCCGATCGTGCGCAGCTTGACGGCACGGCTCGAGCGCGTGCGCGGGTTGCGCTCCGGAATGAGCGCGCCGAACACGCGCGCGGCGCGGTACGGGCTGCCGAGGAAACCGTCGTCGGCGACCGCTTCGAAGTTCAGGCTCGCCAGCCAGCGCGGCGTCAGGATCTGCGTGACGCCGAGCCGATAGCGCCAGTGCGACGCGTTGTCGAAGAAGCCGCGATCCTTGTGTCCGACCTTGTCGCGCGCGCGCGTGAAGCCGAGCGCGACCGTGGTCATGCCGCCGAAGGTCTCCTGCGACACGTCCAGGCTCATCGCGTCGGCCCGGTAGTCGGGCTCGCGGCTGGTCGACGCGGAAAGCGAAATCAGGGCGTCGCGCACCGCGTAGTCGAGCCCGAGCGCGTATTCGTTGCGCGTCTCCTTGTAGGGGCTGGCCTGCGTGACGACGTCGATCGACGCATTGCTGACCATGTCCGCGTAGTACGACGCCGACAGCGACACGCGGTCGATCATGTTCTTGCGAACCAGCAGCGCGGGGCCGGTCGCACGAACGCCGCCGCCGTCGTAGCCGTGGAACATCAGGTCGGCGCGGTTTTCCGGCAGGTCGACGGCCTTCGCACCGCCGACCGCGGCGAGCCCGCCCGCGAGCCCGAGCAGCCGCGCGAGCAGCGCGCCGATGCGGCGCACGCCGTCAATTGCAGCCACAGCCGCCCCCCTGCACGCCGGTCGCACCGCGCGAGCCTTCGCGCACGTCGCGCACGTGCTCGAAGTGCTTGTCCGACAGCCCGTCGCGCTGCAGCTTCATCACCGGGTCGGCGAGCCGCTCGCGCTCGTACGGCTTGACCCAGGGCTGCAGCCGCGCGCAGCCGGCGAGCGCCGCGCAGGCGAGCAAGGCGGCCGCGGCGCTCCTCGCGATCGACGGCGTGCGCATCATTCCTTCAGCAGCTCCCGGATCTGCTTTTCGTAGGTGTCCTCGTAGCCGTCGCGATAACCGCGATGGACGTAGCGGACGCGGCCGTCGCGATCGATCAGCAAGGTCGAAGGCATCGCGGTCAGGTCGTACAGCCGGCTCACCTTCTTCTCCGAGTCGAGGAGCACCGGAAAGCGCAGCCCGAGCCTGGCTGCGAGGTCGGCGGCCTTGCGCGGCTCCTCGTCGATGTTCACGCCCAGCAGCACGAAGCCCGAGGCGCGGTACTTCTCGTACAGCCGGTTCAGATGCGGCATCTCGACGCGGCACGGGCCGCACCAGGTGGCCCAGAAGTTCACCATCACGACGCGGCCGCGCTGCTCCTGCAGCCGCAGGTTCGTGCCGCCGATCGCGGGCAGGGTGAAATCCGGTGCTTTCGCAGCCGCCGCCAGCGTGGCATCCGCGTCGGCCGCGGCCAGGCCCAGCGCCGCGGCGAGCCACGCGCCTGCCGCACGGCGAAGGAGGGTCTGCAACTTCACGTTCATCGCGAATCGGTCAGAAGAAGAAGGTCGCACCGGCGGAAAGCTCGAGGTTCTGCGTGCTGCTCCGCCGGCCGAGCAGGTCGAGCGAATAAACGTGGTCGCGCAGGTCGACCTGCAACGAGAACCGGTCCTTCAGGAACACGCGCAGCCCGAGACCGAAGTTCACCGTCTGCTTGCGCTGCTCGAGGAACCTGGTGCTGCCGATGCCTGCGATCAGGTAAAGCGCCGAGGTCTTCGCAAAGCGGCGGCCGAAGAACACTTCGCCCGGCAGCACGTTGTAGCCGGCCGACAGGTTGTAGTAGGAAAGCGTTTCATTCGGCTGCGGAAACACGCCGCCGGGCAGGATCTGGCGGAAGTTCTCGTCGCTGACCTCGGTCTGTGCGTAGACCGCCTCGACGAAGATGTCCTCGGTGACGTGGTAGCCGAGGCGCAGTCCGTACACGGCGCTCGTGCCGAAGTTTTCGGTCGCGTACGTGCCGGCGAACAGCCCCGCGACGAAATCGTTCGACGGGATCTTCGGCACGCGCACGTCGCGCCGCGGCACCTGCGGTTCGATCACCTGCTCGTCGGCCGGTTTGCCCGCCTGCGCGTGCGCCGCCCGCGCCGCGCACGCCAGCGCGAGCAAAGCGAACAAGCGCACCATGAATTGCCTGGAAATCATCGGCACTCGCGGATCAGAAGAAGAACGAAAGGCCGGCCGTCACCGCGCGGTATTCAATGCTGCGCGTATCGGCGACGAACGCCGTGTAGAAGCTGTAGTCCAGCCGCGCGACGAACCGGTCGGTCAGGTGATAACGCAACCCCAGCGACGCATGGCTCAGATTGGCGTTGGTCGGCACCGCGTCGACGAGACTCGCGTTGGGGATGTTCTTGAAGCGCCCCACGCCGATGCCGAAAAACGGCGACAGCCGGCGATCCGACCAGGGCTCGGCGTTCAGGCTGAAGTGCCACAGGTCGGTTCCCGAGAACACGCCCTGCACCTGGCCGATCGTGCCTTCGACCGTCAGCGCGTCGGAGAAGCGGTACGCGGTCCAGATCTTCAGCATCGGTTCGGCCTTGAAGCGGCCGTAGGCCGCGCCGAGCTCGAGCCGGCGCTGCAGGTAATCGTCGAGCAAGACGTCGCGAAAAGTCTTCCTGCTGCCCGCCTCGGTCAGCGTCGTTTCGAGCTGCGCGCGGTGCACCCAGCCTTCGCGGCCGTTGGCGGTACGGACCTTGAACCAGTCGGTATGGCGCAGCAGGATCTCGACCCATTCTTCGCGCGCGGCGACGTGGAAGATCGGATAACCGCGGCCGGGCCCGGTGCGCAGTTCCAGATACGCGTCGGCGACCTGGACCCGCTCGGCCGCGCGCGCCGATGCACCCGGCCACGCACCGAGCGCAAGCAGCGCGACGGCAAGACCGCGTGCGAGCGTCCGAAGCGGCGACTGGAGCGGGCGCCGCTTCATTACGAGTTGCACGTGCCGACATTCGGGTCAGCCGGAGTGAACATGTTGTACGTCGCGGTGCTGAATTCGTCCTGCCCCTGCGGAGCGGGATTGCCGATCCAGTAAAGAATGCGCCGAACGTTCGGGTCCTGATCGCTCGAAAAGATCTGTCCGCCGCCGTGAAGCACGCCGCGCACCAGCGGCTTGGTCAGCAGCCGGCTGTCGGGCGGCGAGCTCACCAGCGTCATGCCCTGCGCCGAATAGAAGTTGCGGTACATCGCGCTGGCACGGATCGCGTCCGGCGTGTTGGCCGGGTTGGTCACATCGATCGCCGTCGCGTTGGGCACGATGCGCAGCGCGCCGCCGGTGCCGTCGCGATCGTCGTGACAGCCGGAGGCGGCGCAGGTGTTGTTGGCCAGCACCGTGTTGAAGATCGGGTCGATGCAGCGTTGGTAGTAAGCGAACGACAGTCGCTGCCCGGAGGTGTTCGGCGGATTGCTCACGTCCGGCGGGTTGTCGAGCGGATTCGATCCGCCGCAGCCCGCCAGCGCAAGCGCCAAAAGGCCGTGCGCAAGTCCGCGCACGGCCCCGGCTTGGCGCCGAACCAGGACCGTCAAGGCGTGCACCCCGTTTGTATCCACGCGGCGATGGCGTTGTAACCGGCGCTGCCCACCGGCAGCACGGCCGTCGTCTGGCCGGCGGCGCCGGCCGGATGCGGCACCGTCGAGGGCCGCGCGAGCAGGTAGTTGGAGGCCGGCTGGCAGGTATTGGAGATCATAGACAGCGTGGCGTTGTAGTCGCCCTCCACACTTCCGGTCAGCACGTATCGATTGCGCAGGAACGACTGTCCGGTGGCCGTGCCGTCGGTGCCCCCCGGCAGATGGCACGTCGCGCACTGCGCGCGCAGGATCGGCTGCACTTGCGTGGCGAACGTCTGCTGGCTCAACGTGCTGATCTGCACGCCGCTGCCGCCGTTGGTCAGGTCGTTGAAATACAGGCCGCCCAGGTCCATCCACTCCGCGAGCAGCCGCTTCTCGGCGGCGTTGAGCATCGTCGCGTGATTGGGCGAGGCGGGCGTCGGATGCGCGGTGCGCGCCTCGGCACTTGCCTTCAACGTCTCGCCGAACATGATTTCGGTCAGCCGGCTCGATCGCGCCAGGCCGCGCGCACCGCCGGCGCTCGTCTCCACCAGCGCCGCGCCGCGCACGACCACCGGCACGCCGTCTTCGATGCGCGTGACCGGCAGCCCGGTCGCCTGATCGATCACCGGATCGCCGACCACCAGTTCTTCATACGAGACGAGGCGGCCGGTGCCGGCGGTGTTGGCGCGCAGATCGAGCCGCGCCGGATCGTTGTGGCAGTTCGTGCAGGTGTTCGCACCGCGGTCGCGCGTCCACAGCGGCTGGATGTGGCTCGGATAGTCGATGAAGCCGCTTGTCGGCGCCGGTGTGGCCAGATCGTCGGCCGGATTGGGATTGCCGGTGTAGCGAACCGTGATCGGCGCGCGCGCGGTGACGCCCGGCCGGCTCGTGTCGGCCCACACGTCGGTGAACTCCATGTGCGGCTTCAGATTCAGCGCACTCGGGTCGAGCCGCGTGCGCAGCGAAGCCATCGTCTCGCCGGATTGATGCGCGCCGGCCAGCGCCGGGTTCAGCGCCGCCGGCAGCGTGTTCACCGTCGTGCCGCTGTTGATCGACGCACCGCGACGCGGGCTGTGGCAGCCCATGCAGGTGCGCCGCTCGCCGGGCCGCACCTGGATCCAGTTCAGATGCGTCTGGAACCCGCGGCCGTAGGCGTCGGTGATCGTCAGCGCCAACGGCACGTCGGCCGGAACGTGCAGCTTGAAGGAACCGTCGGGCTCGATCGGCGCGTAGCCGAGGATCTGCTGCGGCTCGAAGTCGGTTTCGCCGAGTGCACCGCGCACGCCCATCATGTTGGCCACCGGTGGCGCCGCGCGGGTGGCGCGCACGAAGCGCGGCGGCGCGCAGCGATACGCGGCGTCGGCGGGATCCTTCATGCGCACGAGGTTGGCAATCTGCGCGCGCGTGTCGAGCGGATCGGTAGGCGTCATCTTGGCGATGCCTTCGCTGCAGCCAGCTGCCAGATCCGCGGCAGCGAAAACGGGCTCGCCCATGCGCTGCAGGCCGTCGGTGTCGTAGATGCTGCGCACCTCGATCAAGCCGAGCCCCTGCGCGGCGAGCGTGGCATCGACGCTGGTCGGATCGGCGACGGCCGGTTCGGGTCGCGCCTGCAGCGCGATCGGATCGGTGTACATGAACCCCGGCGGCGGCGCGGCGATGGGCAACATCGTCTGCTTGGCCGGGTCGAACATGTAGATCGCGTACGACGGCCGCACGTTGTCCTGCAACGGATCGTTGGCGACGTCGGCCGCGAGCCGATTGCGGTCCGTCAGGCGCGCGATCTCCTCGGCGGTCAACGTCGCGCAGGACACCACCACACCGTTGCGCGTGACCTCGCACGGGGCGTAGGCCACCAGCACGCGGTTGGTGCCGTCCCACAGCGGATACGGCGTGGTGATGCGCCCGTGCCGCGATAGACCTCGCCCGAAGTTCAACGCCTCCACCGTGGCCTGCCGCTGGCCGCCGGCGCCGACCACCTGCGCGCTGACCGGCGCGTTGTGCTCCGAGTAGTTGGCCGCGTCGATGAACACCAGCGCGCCGCCTTCCTGAGTTCCGGACAGCGGCATCAGACTGGAGGCGACGAATCCCTCGTACGGGCCGTTGGGGTCCATGTCGCGCGGGTGCAGGAAGCTGTTGCCCGGGCTGAACTGCCCGTACAGCACGAACAGATCGGTGCCGTCGGGCTTGACGCGGAAGATCGTGAAGCGGTTCTGGTCGCCGACGTGCTCCCAGCGCGCGAACATGATGTCGCCGTTGGGCCGCACGACCGGGTTGCGCTCGTGGCTGGCGTTGACCGTGATCTGCGTGATGTTGCTGCCGTCGGCGGCCATCGTGTGCAGGTTCAGCACTCGCTCGCGTTCGTACTCGTCGAGCGCGTAGAACGTCTGGCCGTTGCTCACCGTCCGCGTCTTGCTCTGCCGGTTGGAGGCGAAGACGAAGCCGCGTCCAGCGGGCAGGTACGCGGGGTCCACATCGTCGTCTTGCGTGGAGTTCGTGATCCGCCGCAGCGTGCCGCCGGCGAAACCGCCGGTGCTCATGTCGTATTCCCAGATGTTCCAGCGACCCGTGCACGCGGGCTGGCCGCCGATCATCGACGTGTTCGACGTCGGGCAGCGCAGCGCGAAGACGATCTTCTTGCCGTCGTAGGACACTTCAGGGTCGGACACGTCGCCCCGGCCCTGCGTGATGGCGGCGGTGACGTTGTGCTCCGGCGCGGAAGGCGAGGACTTCTCGCGGATGATCAGGTCGCCGCCGGCGGCGGTGTTGGTGCCGTCGGTCGGGTTCATCGCGATCGTGTTCGACCGCTTGACGTACGCGACCGCGACATCGCCGTTGACGGTGACGGTGTCGGTGCTCTTCGACGTGCAAGCCGCCAGCGCGAGCATTGCGCCGAGCACGGTGAGCCCGCTCACAGCGAGCGATTCGATACGCAGCTTCGTTTGGACCGACATCGTCTCCTCCGTTCGCTTCGCGAGACGTCCGTCGTCAGTACGTGCCGTGATCAATGCGTGTTCGCGCGGCCGTCGAGCAGCCCGGACGAGTAATGCAGGCACCCGTGGCCGTCGACGACCACCGCGTCGACGCCGGGCAGCGACTCGACGAGCTGCAGGCCGCGTGCTGCGCCGAGCACGAAGACCGTCTTCGACAGCGCTTCGCTGGTCAGCCCGTCGGGGGCGACGACCGTCACGCTGCGCACGCCTGCGGGCGATTTGCCGGTGCGCGGATCGAGCACGTGGTGGCAACGCGTCACGCCGTCGTCGAAGTAGCGCTCGTAATCGCCCGAGGTCGAGACCGACACGTCCTCCAGCGGCAGCAGCGCGACGACCTCGCCCTTGCGGCGCGGATCGCGAATGCCGATCGTCCACGGCCGTCCGCAGCGGTCGCCGAGAAGCCGGCTGTCGCCGCCGGCGGCGACGATCGCGTGGCGGATGCCGCGCCGGGCGAGCAGTGCCGCGGCATTGTCGACCGCGTAGCCCTTCGCGAACCCGCCGAGATCGATCCGCACGCCAGCCTTCGCAAAGCGAACCGTGCGCGCCGTCGGATCGAGCTGCAGGCCGCGCCAGCCGATCGCCTCTCTCGCGCGCGCCAGCTCGGCTTCGCTCGGCTTGACGCCGCGCCGGTAGTCGTACAGGTGCCCGGCCGCGGCATACGTGATATCGAATGCGCCGTCCGAAAGCTGCGAGAACTCGACCGCACGCGCGAGCAGTTCGAACAGTTCGTCGTTGATGCGCACCGGCTCGCGCGCCGCGTCGCGGTTGATGCGCGAAAGCTCCGACGTTTCCTTGTACGGGCTCATCGCCGCGTCGATCCGGTGCATCTCGCGCATCACATCGTCGAGCGCGGCTTCGGCGCGCGCCGCGTCGTCGCACCACAACTCGACGTGGACCGCGGTGCCCATGATCGCTTCGTCGCGGCTGAACCAGCGCGCGTGCGGCGCGGCCGGCGCGCTGCGCCGGTGCGCCGCGAAGCGCAGCGCGCTCAGCACGGCCGCGCACCGCGCCGCGTGCGCCACACGGCCTTTCGATCGGCTCGACGCTTCGGTCCGGGCACTGCGGCTTCCCCGCCCAAGCGGTTCGAACGGCAAACTTTGACCTGAGTCATGGCGACGGATTCTGAGTCGTTTCTCCGCTTTGAACACTCATCCGCATGTCCGATGCCGAAGTGCCGCTTCATCGGTGCGCAACGAGCGCTAAATCGAATTCATGAGGCGCGCGTGACACGCGGCGCGGCTGCCGCCGCAATGCGCGCGCGCCGCGGCTCGGCAGTCGGCGAAGATGCGCCCGCGGGGATGCGCAATTCGAATGAATGGATACGCGCAGTGCCGCAGTCGACACAAAGCGCGCGCAACGAGGATGGCGCAGAAGGGACGGCCTTGGCGGCGGCGCCGTAGCGAAATTTCCCCTCGCAATGCGCGCAGCGCTGCATGGCCCGCTGCGGGCGGCGCGCCTCGGGGAGCGCGCGTGGTGCCGGCTGAGGGACTCGAACCCACGACCCCCTGATTACAAATCAGGTGCTCTACCGACTGAGCTAAGCCGGCGCGCGGAAAGCGACGGCAGTTTAGCGGACCGCCGCGCGCCGCATGCGCTATGGTGGCGCGCATCCGCGCGGGAGTGTTCCGAATGAGTACTCTGCTGATCACCGGCGGCGCCGGTTACATCGGCTCGCACACGATCGTCGAGTTGCTGAAAGCCGGTCACGAGGTCGTCTGCATCGACAGCTACGTCAACAGCTCGCCCGAGGCTTTGCGCCGCGTCGAGCGGATCGCGCAGCGGCCCGTGACGCAGATCGAAGGCGACGTGCGCGACGCCGCGTTGCTCGACGCCATCTTCGCGCAACGCGCCATCGACGGCGTGATCCACTTCGCGGCGCTGAAGGCGGTCGGCGAGTCGGTGGCGCGGCCGCTCGCGTACTACGACAACAACGTCGGCGGCGCGCTGGCATTGCTCGCCGCGATGGACCGCGCCGGTGTCAGGTGCATGGTGTTCAGTTCGTCGGCGACGGTCTACGGTGTGCCGCGCGAGCTGCCGTTGCGCGAAGACGCGCCGCTGGTGGCGACCAACCCCTACGGCCAGACGAAACTGATCGTCGAGCAGATCCTGCGCGATCTGGCCGCGGCCGATGCCCGCTGGTCGATCGTCAGCCTGCGCTACTTCAATCCGATCGGCGCGCATCCGAGCGGGCTGATCGGCGAAGACCCGAACGACATCCCGAACAACCTGTTTCCGTTCATCACACAGGTCGCTGCGGGTCGGCGCGAGCGGCTGAACGTGTTCGGCCGGGACTGGCCCACGCCCGACGGCACCGGCGTGCGCGACTACCTGCACGTCGTCGATCTCGCGGCGGGGCACCTGCGCGCATTCGAATACGCCCGCACGAGGACCGGCTGCATCGAGATCAACCTGGGCACCGGGCGCGGCACCAGCGTGCTCGAACTCGTCCGGGCCTTCGAGCAGGCCACGGGGCGGCGCGTGCCCTACGCGATCGCGCCGCGCCGGCCGGGCGACATCGCCGCGTGCTGGGCCGATCCGTCGCGCGCGCACGAACTGCTCGGCTGGCGCGCCGAACGATCGATCGGCGAGGCGTGCGCCGACGGCTGGCGCTGGCAACGGGACAATCCGAACGGCTACCGCGCGGGCTGACCGGCGCGCGTCGTCCGCGTCGAACCGGCGCAGTCGCCTCGGCGCGCGGCGGCTTTACTTGATGCGCGTGAGCTTGGGTCGATCGCCGGGTCGCGGCGGCGGCGGCTCGGGCCGGCCGGCGTCGGCCGCGTCGACGCCGCTCGGGGCCGCCACCGGAACCAGGTTCGCGCGTTCGCGCGGTGCCGCTTCCTGCGGGTGGGCCTGGACGCCGGACGGACCTTCGACCCCGGCAGGCAGCGAGCGCGGGACTTCGAAGGCCATGCCCTGGCCGTTTTCGCGCGCGTAAATGGCGACCACGCGCGCGATCGGCACGTAGACATCGCGCGGCACCCCGCCGAAGCGCGCCTGGAAGGCGATCGCGTCGTTGTCGATCTTCAGACGGTTGGTCGCGAGCGACGAGACGTTGAGCACGATTTCGCCGTTCCTGACGAACTCCTGCGGAACGCGCACCGATTCGTCGACCGCCACGGCCACGTACGGCGTGAACCCCGCGTCCGTGCACCAGTCGTAGATCGCGCGGATCAGGTAGGGCTTGGTCGAAAGCTCGGGCATGCTGCAGGGGCGTCGGCGTCGATGGAAGCGTACCGCGTTCGGCGCAATCCGCGATCCGATCCTACCGCCGCATCACCTTCTCGGACGGTGTCAGCGCCTCGATGTACGCGGGGCGGCTGAAGATGCGTTCGGCGTATTTCATCAGGGGGGCGGCGCTTTTCGGCAGGTCGATGCCGTAGTGGTCGAGCCGCCACAGCAGCGGCGCGATCGCGACGTCGAGCATCGAGAAGTCGTCGCCCAGCATGTACTTGTTCTTCAGCAGGATCGGCGCCAGTTGCGTCAGGCGGTCGCGGATGATGAGCTTCGCCTTGTCGATCGCGGGCTGCTTGTTGCTGTTCTCCAGCGTCTGCACGTGCACGAACAGTTCGCGCTCGAAGTTGAACAGGAACAGGCGGGTTCGGGCCCGCATCACCGGATCGGCCGGCATCAGTTGCGGATGCGGGAAGCGCTCGTCGATGTACTCGTTGATGATGTTCGACTCGTACAGGATCAGATCGCGCTCGACCAGGATCGGCACCTGTCCATACGGGTTCATCACGCTGATGTCTTCGGGCTTGTTGAAGAGATCGACGTCCTTGATCTCGAAGTCCATGCCCTTTTCGAACAGCACGAAGCGGCAGCGCTGCGAGAACGGGCAGGTCGTGCCGGAATAAAGAACCATCATCGTTCTGCACCTCTGGAAGCCGACGAGGGCGAGCCGCGCCCGCCCTCGAAAGAATCACCGCGCCGCGCCGCGCGGGCCGATGCCGCGGGCCGCACCGCGCCCGCGCGCCTCCTACTTCACATCCTTCCAGTACACCGCGTTCAGCCGCCACGCGACGACCGTAAACAGCGCCAGGAACAACAGCACCCACACGCCGATGCGGACGCGGTCGGTGCGGACCGGCTCGGTCATGAACACCAGGTAGGCCACCAGGTCGGCAACGTCGGAGTCGTACTGGCGCGCGAGCTCCTGCGACAGCGGCTTGAACGAGACCTTCACGCCCTCCGCGGCGCGCTCCGCCACCGGGACCACGGTCGCCGTCGCGCGACCCTCGGCGTCGATCGTCGTCGTCGTCCGCACCAGTCCCTTGTCCCCGTGCGCGACGCGCTCGATCGTCGCTTCGCGCGGCCCCTGCAGTTCCCACAGCACGTGCGGCATGCCGATGTTCGGATACACGGCGTTGTTCCAGCCGGTCGGCGAGGTTGCGTCCCGGTAGTAGCCGCGCAGCAGCGTGTACAGGTAGTCGGCGCCGGTGTACTCGAACGACGTTCGCGCGCGCGCGATCACCGACAGGTCCGGCGGCGTCTTGCCGAACCAGACCTTGGCGTCCTTCGGATTCATCGCGATCGACATCGTGTCGCCGACCTTCTGCGGACCGAAGATCAGGAAGTCCTTGATCTGCTTGTCGTCCAGCCCGATGTCGTTGAGCCGGTTCCAGCGCATCAGATTCGCGCTGTGGCAGCCGAGGCAGTAGTTGGCGAAGATGCGCGCGCCGTTTTGCAGCGCCGCGAGGTCCTTCGAGCGATCGGGCCACTTGTCCAGGTGCAGCGCCGCACCCGCGCCGAAGGCGCTGCCGGCGGCAACGGCGAGCGCAAACGCGGCGATGAGTTTTTTCATTGTCGTTCTCCTCAGTGCGCCGCGAAGGTCACGCGCTCCGGCACCGGCTTGAACTCGCCCATGCGGCTCCACCAGGGCATGAGAAAGAAGAAGGCGAAATACAGCAGCGTCCCGAGCTGCGCGATGTAGGTCAGCGTCGGCTCCGGCGGCTGCGTGCCGAGGTAGCCGAGCACGAGGAACACGACCGCGAATCCGATCAGCAGCCAGAAGTGCCAGCCGGGGCGGTAGCGCATCGACTTCACCGGGGACTGGTCGATCCACGGCAGCGCGAAGAAGATCAGCACCGACACGCCCATCAGCACCACGCCCCAGAACTTCGGATCGAGCGCCAGCGGGCTGCTGGGCAGCATCAGCACGGCAAGCACCAGCGCGCCGGCCAGCGTCGCGTAGCGCCACGGCCCGCGCGGCAGCGCGACGTACAGCAGCGCCGCGTAGGCGACGATGCCGGCCACCAGCACCCACATGAAGTCGCTGGTCGTCGCGCGCAGGATCGAATAAAAGGGCGTGAAGTACCACACCGGCGCGATGTGCGGCGGCGTCACCAGCGGATCGGCCGGAATGAAGTTGTTCCACTCCAGGAAGTAGCCGCCCATTTCGGGCGCGAAGAACACGATCGCGAAGAACACCATCAGGAAGATCGACAGCCCGAAAACGTCGTGCACCGTGTAGTACGGATGGAACGGGATGCCGTCGAGCGGTTTGCCGTCCGGGCCCTTGCGGTCCTTGATCTCGATGCCGTCAGGATTGTTCGAACCCACGTCGTGCAGCGCCAGGATGTGCGCGACGACCAGTCCGAGCAGCACCAGCGGGATCGCGATCACATGGAACGCGAAGAAGCGGTTCAGCGTGGCGTCGCTGACGACGTAGTCGCCGCGGATCCAGACCGACAGGTCGGGGCCAATCAGCGGAATCGCCGAAAACAGGTTGACGATCACCTGCGCGCCCCAGTAGCTCATCTGGCCCCACGGCAGCAGGTAGCCGAAAAAGGCCTCGCCCATCAGGCACAGGAAGATCAGGCAGCCGAAGATCCACACCAGTTCGCGCGGCTTGCGGTAACTGCCGTACAGCAGTCCGCGGAACATGTGCAGGTAGACAACGATGAAGAAGAACGACGCGCCGGTCGAGTGCATGTAGCGGATGAACCAGCCGCCCGGCACGTCGCGCATGATGTACTCGACCGACTCGAACGCGAAGCGCGCGTCCGGCTTGTAGTGCATCACGAGGAAGATGCCGGTCACGATCTGGATCACCAGCACCACCAGCGCGAAGCTGCCGAAGAAGTACCAGAAGTCGAAGTTCTTCGGCGCGTAATACTCCGACATGTGCTTGCGGTATTCCGACATCAGCGTCGGCATACGCGCGTCGATCCACCCGAGCAGGCCTTTGTATTCGGTCTTGTGCAGAGCCATCGTTCTTCCCGGCGCGGCGTTTTTACGCTTTGGAGTCGTCGCCGATCAGGACGACGGTGTCCGACAGGTACTTGTGCGGTGGCACCTCGAGGTTGTCCGGCGCCGGCTTGTTCTTGAACACGCGCCCGGCCAGGTCGAACGTCGAGCCGTGGCAGGGGCACAGGAAGCCCGCATCCGGGCCGAGCGCCGGATCGGTGTTGGGCGGCTTCGGCCCCACCGGCGAGCAGCCCAGGTGCGAGCAGATGCCCACGGCGATGAAGTATTCGGGCTTGATCGAGCGCAACTGATTCTTCGCGTAGGGCGGCGTCGGATACGCGGTGCGTTGCGAGTTCGGATCGGCCAGTCGATCGTCGGTCTTCTTGACCGCTTCGATCATTTCCGGCGTTCGGTGCAGGATCCAGACCGGCTTGCCGCGCCACTCGACGGTCTTCATCTCGCCGGGCGCGATCGTCGACAGATCGACTTCGACCGGCGCGCCCGCGGCCTTGGCCCGCTCGGAGGGCGCGAACGATCCGACGAAAGGTACGGCCGCGGCGATCGCGCCGGCGCCGCCGACGACGCAGGTCGCGATCACCGCGGTGCGGCGTTCGCCGTCGGGCGCTTCGGTGGCTGCTGTGGGGGTGGACATTGGAAGGTTTTCCTGGGGTGTCGGGTCGGAATCGAAAAGCGGCAGCGGCGCTGAACTCCGCGGCAGCGCGCGATTTTACTGCATGCGTTCGAGCGGACCGCGCGCCCGCGTGGTGACCGTGCTCACTGACCCCGATGCGCAATGCCGCGCCGGCCGCGCCGGCGCCGACCGCCCCTACAATGGCCGCGCGGCACGTCACGAACGACCAACCACCGGGGGAACGTCGATGAGCATGATCAAGGAGTTTCGGGAGTTCGCGTTGAAGGGCAACGTCATGGATCTCGCCGTCGGCGTGATCATCGGCGCGGCCTTCGGCAAGATCGTCGATTCGGCGGTCAAGGACGTGATCATGCCGATCGTGAGCTTCATCATGCGCGGGCAGGTGGATTTCTCCAACCAGTACTGGGTGCTCGCGGGCAACGTCCCGCCGGGCGCTTCGCTGGCCGAGGCGCAGAAAGTCGGCACCGTGCTGGCCTGGGGCAGCTTCGCGACCGTCGTGATCAACTTCGTGATCCTCGCCTTCATCATCTTCTCGATGGTCAAGGCGATGAACAGGCTCAAGCGCGAGGCGCCGCCGCCCGCACCGGCCGCACCGCCGGAAGACGTCGTCCTGCTGCGCGAGATCCGCGACGCGCTGAAGAAATAGCGGCGGCACGGGCCGGTCCGGGGTGCTGCGGCGCCCCGTTTTCTTTGCGCTGGCCGGCGAGACGGCGGCTTAGAATCGGCGGCCCTCGCCCGCTGCCGCCCGCTTCCGCATGCTGCGCCGTCTCTGGCTCCTCTTCGCACAGGCGACGACCGTCGGGCTCGCCTTGCTGTTCATCGTTGCCACGCTCAAGCCGGAGTGGCTCAAGCCGGGGCCCGCGGTGCCGTCCGCGCCGTCGGTGCCGGGTGAGGTTTCGATCCATCGGGTGGCTCCGCCCGAAGGCGCGCCGCGCCCGCCGGCGGCTTCCTACGCGGATGCCGCGCAGCGCGCCATGCCCGCCGTCGTCAGCGTCTACACGACCAAGGAGATCCGACGCGGCCCTTACAGCGAGGACCCGTTCTTCGAGCGCTTCTTCGGCGAACGCTTCCGCGAGCAGGCCGAACGCGTGACCAGCCTGGGTTCGGGCGTGATCGCCACGGCCGACGGTTACGTGTTGACGAACAACCACGTGGTGCAGGCCGCCGACGAGATCCTGGTCGCGCTGGCCGACGGCCGGCGCGTCGAGGCGAAACTGGTCGGCGCCGATCCCGAAACCGACCTCGCAGTGCTGCGCATCGAAGCGGCCGACCTGCCGGTGATTACCTTCGGCCGCTCGGAGGATCTGCACGTCGGCGACGTCGTGCTGGCGATCGGCAACCCGTTCAACGTCGGGCAGACCGTGACGATGGGCATCGTATCGGCGCTTGGCCGTACCGGGCTCGATCTGAGCCGCTACGAGAGTTACATCCAGACCGACGCGGCGATCAACCAGGGCAACTCCGGCGGCGCGCTCGTCGACACGCACGGCCATCTGGTCGGCATCAACACCGCGATTTTCTCGCGCTCGGGCGGCTCGATCGGCATCGGCTTCGCGATTCCGACGGCGATCGTCACGCAGGTGATGGAGCAACTGATCAAGACCGGCAAGGTCGTGCGCGGCTACTTCGGCATCGAGCCCGAGGACATCACGCCGGAAATGGTCGACGCGCTGAAGCTGCCGCGCAAGGAAGGCGTGATCGTGCGCGGCGTGCAGCGCAGCGCGCCCGCGGGCAAGGCCGGGATCGAGCCCGGCGACATCCTGCTGTCGATCAACGATCAGCCGGTGCGCGACACGCCGCGCATGCTCACGCAGATCGCGCAGCTTGCCCCCGGCAGCGTGGCGCGCGTCAAGGTGATCCGCGGCGGCAAGGAGCTCGAGATCGCGGTGACCGTCGGCGAGCGGCCGGCGCCGCAGCGTTAGCTTCTACGCAGCCGTTCGGCCAGCTCGCGCGCCTTGATGCGCGCGGCGGGATCGCCGAATGCGGCCGCCTGCGAGTACCAGTAGAAGGCGTGCGCAAGGTCCCGCTCGACGCCGTCGCCGTGCTCGTACATCGCGGCGATGATGTAGCAGGCGCCTTCGTCGCCCTGCTCGGCCGCGCGTTCGTACCACTTGGCCGCGAGCTTGTAGTCCTTCGGCGCGCCGCGCCCGAGGAAGTACTGGGTGGCCACGCTGACCTGCGCGTCGCGCCAGCCCTGCTCGGCGGCCTTCAGGAACCAAGCGGTCGCCTCGACGAGCGAGCGCGGCACGTGTTCGCCGCGCTCGTAGAACACGGCGAGCGAATACTGTGCGCGCGCCAGCCCGTTGTCGGCCGACTTGCGCAGCCACGCGATGCCCTGCTGCGGGTCGGGCGGCGCGCCTTCGCCGGCGATCAGCATGACCGCGAGGTTGAACTGCGCCACGCGCTGCTCGCGCTCGGCCGCCTTGCGATACAGCGCGAGCGCTCTTGCATAGTCCATCGCCTGGTACGCGGCCCAGCCGTTGGCCAGATCGATGTCGTCGTCGGGCGCGATCTGCAGCCGGTTCGCGGCCGCCGCCGCACCCGCGGCGAGCAGCAGCGCGAGCAGTACGGCGAACCGTCGAAAGGCAAGCGGGGTCATGCGTGCAGTATGCGCCGCGGCCGCGCCCCGCACAACGCGCTCAGGACGCGTCGCCGGCCGCGGGCGCTTCGTCTGGTTTGCGCCTGCCGACGAAGCGGGCAAGAAAGATGCCCAGCTCGTACAGCAGGCACAGCGGGATCGCCAGCAGAAGCTGCGAAAGCACGTCGGGCGGCGTGAAGATCGCGGCGATGATGAAGGCGCCGACGATCACGTAGGGACGCGCGACCTTGAGCCGTTCGGCGTCGGCGATGCCGAAGCGCGCGAGCAGCACGACGACGATCGGCACCTCGAAGGTCAGCCCGAACGCGAGAAACATGCCGAGCACGAAGCCGAAGTACGCCTCGATGTCGGGCGCGACGTTGACGGTGGTCGGCGCGAAGCCGGCGATGAACTTGAAGACGAAGCCGAAGACGACGAAGTAGCAGTACGCCATGCCGAGGAAGAACATCAGCACGGCCGAGAGAATCATCGGGCCGGCGAGCTTCTTCTCGTGCTCGTATAGTCCCGGCGCGACGAACGCCCACGCCTGGTACAGCACGAAAGGCAGCGCGACCAGGAACGCGACGAACAGCGTGACCTTCAGCGGCACAATGAAGGGCGTGACCACGCCGGTGGCCAGCAGCTTGGTGCCGGCCGGCAGCGCCACCAGCAGTGGCTGCGACAGCAGGTCGAAGATTTCGCGCATGAACGGCGTCAGGGCAAGGAAGACGACCAGCACCGATAGCGCCGCACGAACGATCCGCTGGCGCAGCTCGATCAGATGCGACAGGAAACTTTGTTCCTGCTCGGGTTCGGGGGTCGGCGAACTCACCTGCGGATCCTGGGCCGGTTGACGCGCGCTCGCGGCGCGTACTTGCGGCGCGACGCGGCATAGGCGTCAGGCAGCGCGAGCTGGCGTTTGAGCCGCGCGATCTCCTCGGCCAGTTCGTCAAGAGATGGGCCGGGCTTGTAGCGCCGTTCGAAGCGTTGCGACTGCCACGATTCGCCCGCACCTTCCCAGTTGTAGTCGCCGAGCGGTGCGGCTGCGGCGGTTTCTTGCGCACCCGCTTCGCCTGGCGGGCCGATCGCCGAGCCGAGTTCGGAGGCCGCCTTGCGGACATCCGACTCGAATCCCTGGACCGCCGACTGCACGGACTGCGCCGCTGCGCGCGCTTCCTCCTGCAGCTTCTTCAGTTCGGCGAGTTCCATCTCACGGTTGATGTCGGCCTTGACCTGGCTGACGTAACGCTGCGCCTTGCCGAGCCAGTCGCCGACCGTGCGGGCGACCTTCGGCAGGCGTTCGGGTCCGAGCACCACGAGCGCCACCGCGCCGATCAGCGCCAGCTCGCCAAAGCTGAAATCGAACATCGCGAATCGTTCGCCGCCGCGCGTGCCGAACGGCGACGCACCGTCGACTTACCGAGGTCGACGGCGCTCGCGCGCTCGTCCGCCGCTCAGGACTTTTCTTTGGCCTGGACGTCGATCGTCGAGCCCGCGACCTGCTTGGACTCCTCGACCTTCTTGGCGGCGGCGGCATCGACCGACTCGCCGCCCTCCTTCATGCCTTCCTTGAAGCCCTTGATCGCGCCGCCCAGATCCTTGCCGATATTCTTCAGTTTGCTGGTGCCGAACACGAGAATGATGACCAGCAGGACGATCAGCCAGTGCCAGATCGAGAACGAACCCATGATGAACTCCTGAACGATAACGGACTCTACGGACGGCCCTACAGCCGCTTCCACGGGCGGGGACCGCCCAGCACATGGACATGCAGGTGATAGACCTCTTGTCCACCGTCCGGGCCGTTATTGATCACGATACGGAAGCCGTTCGTGGCACCTTGTTCTCGTGCCAGCCGGGGCGCAAGCAGCAGCATTTTACCCAACAGCCGCTCGTGCTCCGCGCCGGCTGCGTCGAGCGCGGCCACGTGCGCCTTGGGCACCATCAGCAGGTGCACCGGTGCGGCCGGGTTGATGTCCGGGAAGACCAGGATTTCGTCGTCCTCGTGGATCCGCCGGGTCGGCAGTTCGCCGCGCACGATGCGGCAGAAGATGCATTGGGCGTCGCTGTTCATGCTCGATCCTCGATCACTCGCGCCGCTTGCGCAGCGCCTTTTCCTCGATGCCCGAAGTGCCGGCGCGCCGCTCGAGCTCCGCGAGCACGTCCTCGGGGCGCAACCCGTAATGCGCGAGCATCACGAGGCAGTGGAACCACAGGTCCGCGGTTTCCGCGACGATGCGCTCGCGCGCGCCGTCCTTGCCCGCCATGACGGTTTCGGTGGCCTCTTCGCCGATCTTCTTCAAGATCGCGTCGGGCGCGTTCGCGAGCAGCCGCGCGACGTACGAGGTCTGCGGATCGGCGCCCCTGCGCGATTCGATGACGTCCGCCAGCCGCTTCAGCGCGTCGTTCATTTGCGGTAGATCAGTTCGGGGTCTTTCAGCACCGGATCGACGACCGTCCATGCCTTGCCGTCGAGCCGCCGGAAAAAGCAGCTCGCGCGACCGGTATGGCAGGCGATACCGCCGGCCTGCTCGACCGCGTACAGAACGACATCGCCGTCGCAGTCGAGCCGGATCTCGCGCACTGCCTGCCGGTGACCGGACTCCTCGCCTTTGCGCCACAGCGCACCGCGCGAACGCGAGTAGTACACCGCCTGCCCGGTCGCCGCGGTCTCGGCGAGTGCCTCGCGGTTGGCCCACGCGACCATCAGCACGCGCTGTGTGGTCGCGTCCTGCGCGATCACGGGAACGAGCCCGCGTTCGTCGAAAGCGATTTCGTCGAGCCAGTCCATGTCAGTCCAGCCGCACCGTGATGCCCTGCGCCGCCATGAACTCCTTGGCCTGCCGCACCGTGTATTCGCCGTAGTGGAAGATCGACGCGGCCAGCACCGCGTCGGCGCGGCCGAGCGCGATGCCGTCGGCGAGGTGCTGCAGATTGCCCACGCCGCCGGAGGCAATCACCGGTACCGGCACCGCGTCGGCGACCGCGCGGGTCAGCGCCAGATCGAAGCCCGCCTTCGTGCCGTCCCGGTCCATGCTGGTGAGCAGGATCTCGCCGGCGCCGAGCGCGGCCACCCGGCGCGCCCATTCGACCGCGTCGAGCCCGGTCGGCGTGCGGCCGCCGTGCGTGTAGACCTCCCAGCCCGCGGAGGTGTCGTCCGGCGCGCGCCGGCGCGCGTCGATCGCAACCACGATGCACTGCGCACCGAAACGCGCGGCCGCGTCGGCGACGAGCTGCGGATTCTGAACCGCCGCCGTGTTGATCGAGATCTTGTCGGCACCGGCGTTCAGCAGCCGGCGCACGTCGTCGACGCGGCGCACACCGCCGCCGACCGTCAGCGGGATGAAGACCTCCTCCGCGACCGCTTCGATCACGTGCAGGATGATGTCGCGCTGGTCCGAGCTGGCGGTGATGTCGAGGAAGGTCATCTCGTCCGCGCCCTGCTCGTCGTAACGGCGCGCGATCTCGACCGGATCGCCGGCATCGCGTAAGCCGACGAAATTGACCCCCTTGACCACGCGGCCGGCAGTGACGTCGAGGCAGGGAATAATGCGCTTGGCGAGCATCGAAGCATGTCCCGAACGGAGCGAAGCATAGTGCAGCGCGACCCGTCATCCGGCCGCGGTCGGCACGCGCGTCGCGCACGGCAGCGGCTTTGGCTGGGCTCGGCGCTGTTGACCGCGCCCGTCCTTGCGGCCGTCGCGGGCGCGGTGGCGATCGAGTCGCTGGGTGTGGCCCCGCGGCTGCTGGCGCTGTATCTGGAGCGGCGCGCAAGCGGCCATCACGCGTTCATCGAAGACGTCGCCGACGTCGCAAGCCGCGCGTTGCTGCGGGCCGATCGCGGCCAGGTGCTGCCGCGCGCCGCTTACCCGGCCTGGGCCGGCGCAGCGGCCGACCGCGACGGCGACGCGCGGCCCGACCCCGGACGCCGCGTGCTGGTGGCAAATGCGACCGGCGCGCTCGAAGCCTTCGCGCGCGCCGAGCCCGGCGACGCGATCACCTTTCTGCCGGGCACCTATCGCTTCAGCGGCCGCGCCGTTGACCTGACACGACCGGGCCGCGCCGACGCGCCGATCATCGTACGCGCCGAGCGTCTCGGCCAGGTGGCGCTCGAGTTCGAGCTGCTCGAAGGCTTTCATGTCAGCGCGCCGTTCTGGATATTCGAGAACCTCGAGATCCGCGGCGTCTGCCGCACGCACGACGGCTGCGAGCATGCGTTTCACGTGGTCGGCGCGGCGCGGCACGTCCAGATCCGGAACAACGTGGTGCGCGATTTCCACTCGCACGTGAAGATCAACGGCGCCGGCGGCCGATTCCCCGACGGCGGGCGCATCGCATTCAACACGCTGGTCAACGGCGCACCGCGCGCGACCGATGCGCCGGTCACGCCGATCGACATCGTCGCCGCGAGCGACTGGACGATCGAGGGCAACCTGATCGCCGACGTCGTCAAGGCCGGTGGCGACCGCACGAGTTACGGCGCTTTCGCCAAGGGCGGCGGCAGCGGCAACCGCTTTGTCGGCAACGTCGTCCTGTGCGAACACCGGCTGCGCGGGGCGCCGGGACGGCGCATCGGCCTGTCGCTCGGCGGCGGCGGGTCGGACCCCCGGCTTTGCCGCGACGTGCGTTGCATCGTCGAGCACGACGAAGGTCTGATCGCCAACAACCTGATCGCGTCCTGCTCCGATGAAGGCATCTACGTCAACCGCGCCGCGCGCACCCGGCTGCTGCACAACACGGTGCTCGACACCGCGGGCGTGACGGTCCGCTTTCCGGAGAGCGCCGCGCACGCCGCGGGCAATCTGATCGACGGCCCCTTGCACGCGCGCGACGGCGGTGCGCTCGATGCGACGGACAACCGCACGCCGTGGCTGGCGGCGTCGTTCGTCGGGCTGCATCCGGTGCGGCGGCTGTTCGCCGACGCGGACGAACTCGATCTGCGCTGGGCCGACGCGCCGCCGCGCCGCGCGATCGCGGCAACTGCCGAGCCCGCGGCGGACCTGTGCGGCACGCGACGCGGTACGCCGGCGGCGTACGGAGCCTTCGAGGACTATCGCCGCTGCGTCGAGCGCGCCGACGCGGCCCGCCGGTAGGCCACAAACGCGTTCGCGCGGACCCCGTTCAGCGTTGCGCAGCGAGCGCGTCGGCACGCGCCTGCGCTTGCCTGAAATCGAGCGCGCCTTCGTACAGCGAGCGGCCGAGGATCACGGCCTCGATCCCTTCGTCCTCGACCGCGCACAGCTTGTCGATGTCGGCGAGGCTCGCCACGCCGCCGCTGGCGATCACCGGAATCCGCACCGCGCGCGCGAGTTCGACCGTCGCTTCGATGTTCACGCCGGTCAGCATGCCGTCGCGGCCGATGTCGGTGTACAGGATCGCGTCGACCCCGTAGTCCTCGAACTTCTGCGCCAGGTCGACGACGTCATGCCCGGTGAGCTTGCTCCAGCCGTCGGTGGCGACCTTGCCGCCCTTGGCGTCGAGCGCCACGATCACGTGCCCGCCGAAAGCCGAACAGGCGTCGTGCAGGAAACCGGGATTTTTCACCGCGGCGGTGCCGATCACGACGAAGCGCACGCCGTCGTCGATGTAGCGCTCGATCGTGTCGAGGTCGCGCAATCCGCCGCCCAGTTGCACCGGCACGTCGTCGCCGACCGCGGCGACGATCTTCCTGATCACGGGCTCGTTGACCGGCTTGCCCGAACGCGCGCCGTTCAGATCGACGATGTGCAGCCGGCGGGCACCCAGCTCGACCCAGTGCCTCGCCATCGCGACCGGGTCCTCGGAAAAGACGGTCGCGTCGTTCATGTCGCCCTGGCGCAGTCGCACGCAACGCCCGTCCTTCAGGTCAATCGCAGGGATCAGCAGCATCGAATGCTCGCTGCGGCAAGTGCTGGCGGGGAAGTCTGGCGAAGCCGGATGCGACGGGAAGATCGGCGGAAGGGCTCAGGACGGCGACGGGCGCGAGGGGGTCACGGCGTCCAACGCGTGAAGTTCTCGTAGAGCTTGAGTCCGGCGGCGGCGCTTTTCTCGGGGTGGAACTGCGTCGCGAAAATATTATCCCGCGCCACCGCACAGGTAAAGGCGCGGCCGTAGGTCGATTCGCCGACGGTCAACGACCTGTCCACCGGCACGACGTAGAAGCTGTGCACAAAGTAGAACCAGCTGCCGTCGGCGATGCCCTGCCACAGCGGATGGGAGCGCGTCTGCGCGACCCGGTTCCACCCCATATGCGGCACTTTCAGCCGCGCACCGTCGCGCGGTTGCATGTCCTCGTCGCGGAAACGCACGACCGCTCCGGGGAAAAGTCCCAGCCCCGGCGTGCGGCTGCCCGGCGTGCGCGTTTCTTCGGACCAGTCGAACAGCATCTGCTCGCCGATGCACACCGCGAACAGCGGCCTGCGGGCCGCCGCGCGGCGCACGCAATCCTCGAGCCCGGCCTCGCGCAGGTACTGCATGCAGTCGGGCATCGCCCCCTGCCCCGGCAGCACAACGCGGTCGGCCGCGTCGATCTCGGCCGCGCGCGAGGTAATGCGCACCGTCTCGCGCGGGGCGACGTGCTCGAGCGCCTTGGCGACCGAGCGCAGGTTCCCCATGCCGTAGTCGACGACCGCGATCATCGCCGCGCTACAGGGTGCCCTTGGTGCTCGGCACCGCGCCGGCGGCGCGCGCATCGATCTCCAGCGCCATGCGCAGCGCGCGCGCAAACGCCTTGAACACCGTTTCGCACTGGTGGTGCGCATTGGCGCCGCGCAGGTTGTCGACGTGCAGCGTGACCTGCGCGTGATTGACGAACCCCCGGAAAAACTCGTGCGCGAGGTCCACATCGAACTCGCCGATCATCGCGCGCGTGAACGGCACGTGCCATTCGAGTCCCGGGCGGCCCGAAAAGTCGACGACCACGCGCGTCAGCGCCTCGTCGAGCGGCACGTAGGCGTGACCGTAGCGGCGGATGCCGCGTTTGTCGCCGGCCGCGCGCGCGACCGCCTGGCCCAGCGCGATGCCGACATCCTCGACCGTGTGGTGCGCGTCGATGTGCAGATCGCCGCGCGCTTCGATCGTCAGGTCGAGCGCGCCGTGCCGCGCGATCTGGTCGAGCATGTGATCGAAAAAACCGATCCCGGTGGCGAGCCGCGCCTTGCCGCCGCCGTCGAGGTCGACGACGACGCGGATCTGCGTTTCGGCGGTGTTGCGGACGATCTCAGCGGTGCGAGGGGTCATGGTCGTGGGCTTCAGAAATCCCCCTCGCCCCCTTTTTAAAGGGGGAAACAGGCCGCGCGCCTCGAATCGTCCCCCTTTCGCAAAGGGGGGCAGGGGGGATTTGAGTCATCGCGCTCGAAGGCTTGCTCTCAAGGCATCGAGAAACGCGTCGTTTTCCCGCCGCGTCCCGACCGTCGTCCGCAGACACCCGGCCAGCAGCGGGTGCATACGGGCGACGTTTTTGATCAGTATGCCGCGCGTCTTCAGCCCTGCAAACACCGCGTCTGGATCGGCGACGCGAAAGAGGATGAAGTTGGCGGCGGAGTCGAATGCAGTGATGCCCGGCAACGCGCGCAGCGCGGCGAGCAGCCGTGCACGCTCCGCGCGGACTGCGGCTGCCTGCGCATCGAACACGTCGAGGTGATCGAGCAGCAGATCGGCGGTGGCGAGGGTGAGCACGTTGACGTTGTAAGGCGGGCGCAGCTTGTCAAACTCGCCGATCCACGCCGGATCGGCGCAGAGATACCCGAGCCGGATGCCCGCCAGCCCCAGCTTCGACAGCGTGCGCAGCACGAGCAGGTTCGGGCGCAGCTCGATCTGCGGCAGCCAGGTGTCGCGCGCGAAGGGCAGGTACGCTTCGTCGAGCACCACGAGCCCCGGCGCGGCATCGAGGATCGCCTCGACGGCGTCGCGATCGAACAGATTGCCGGTCGGGTTGTTCGGCCACGCGATGAAAATCACCGCGGGCCGCTCGCGCGCGATCGTCGCCAGCATCGCGGCGCGGTCGAGCGAGAAGTCGGCGCGCAGCGGCACGCCGACGAAGCGGCAGCCGTCGAATTTCGCGCTCAACTCGTACATCACGAAGCTCGGCCACGGCGAAAGCACCGCGGCACCCGGCTTGGCGCACGCTTGGATCACGAGATGGATCAGCTCGTCCGACCCATTGCCCAACATCAGCGCAGCGCCGGACGGCAGCCCGATCGCATGCGCAAGCTTGGCCTTGAATCCAACCGGATTCGCCGGTGGATACCGGTTCAGCGCCACCTGCGCGAGCCGCTCGCCGAGCGCGCGCGCGAGCGGCTCGGGCAGCCGATACGGGTTCTCCATCGCATCGAGCTTGACCAGCCCCTCGGCCGGGGGCACCTGATAGGCGCTGACCGCGAGCACGTCGTCGCGCAGGATCGACAGATCGGGCTTCGCCCGGAAATTGGTGTCTGACCCCATTATTTTTCGAGGCGGTAGGCGGCGCTCCGCGCGTGCGCGGGGAGCTGCTCGCCGATCGCCAAACGCTCGGCGATGCGGCCGAGCGTCTGCGCGCCGGCGCGCGAGACGTTGATCAGGCTCGTGCGCTTCTGGAAGTCGTAGACGCCGAGCGGCGAAGAAAAGCGCGCGGTGCGCGCCGTCGGCAGCACGTGGTTCGGCCCGGCGCAGTAGTCGCCGAGCGCCTCGCTCGAATAGCGGCCGAGGAAGATCGCGCCAGCGTGGCGGATCTTCTGCGCCCAGCGCTCGGGCTCGTCGGTGGAGATCTCCAGGTGTTCGGGGGCGATGCGGTCGGCGATCGCGCAGGCTTCGTCCAGATCGCGCGTGCGGATCAGCGCGCCGCGATTCGCGAACGACTGTTCGATGATCGCGCGCCGCGGCTGTGCGGGCAGCAGCTTCGCGATCGATGCCTGCACGCGGTCGATGAATTCTGCGTCGGGCGCAAGCAGGATCGCCTGCGCGAGCTCGTCGTGCTCGGCCTGTGAGAACAGGTCCATCGCGATCCAGTCCGGATCGGTCCTGCCGTCGCAGATGATCAGGATCTCGCTGGGCCCCGCGATCATGTCGATGCCGACCACGCCGAACACGCGCCGCTTGGCCGCGGCCACGTACGCGTTGCCGGGGCCGACGATCTTGTCGACGGCGGGCACCGTGGCGGTGCCGTACGCGAGCGCGCCGATCGCCTGCGCGCCGCCGATCGCGAACGCGCGCGTCACGCCCGCCAGGCTCGCCGCCGCGAGCACGAGCGGGTTCTTCTCGCCGCCGGGCGTGGGCACGACCATCACGATCTCGCGCACGCCGGCGACCTGCGCGGGAATCGCGTTCATCAGCACCGACGACGGATACGCCGCCTTGCCGCCCGGAACGTAAAGCCCCACGCGGTCGAGCGGGGTGACGCGCTGGCCGAGTTCGGTGCCGTCGTCCTCCCGTACGGTCCAGCTCTCGCCGCGCTGTTTCTCGTGAAAGACCTGGATCCGGCGCGCGGCGGCTTCGAGCGCGGCGCGGTCGGCCACCGGCAGCGCCTGGAGCGCGGCGCGCATCTCGTCGCCGCCGATTTCGAGCGCCGCGACGGTCGGCGCGTCGACGCGATCGAAGCGGCGCGTGTACTCGAGCAGCGCCGCGTCGCCGCGCGCCTTCACGTCGTCGACGATCGCCTCCGCCACGCGCTCGATCGCGCGATCGCCCGCGGTGTCGACCGCGACGAGCTGCGCAAACGCGGCGTCGAAGTCCGCGTCGCGCGTGTCGAGCGTCCTCACTTTCATTGCCGGCTCACCGCTTCCAGCTTCTCGATCAGCGGCTCGACTTCGTCGCGCCGCGTCTTCAGCGCCGCCACGTTGACGATCAGGCGCGACGAGATCGTCGCGATCTCCTCGACTTCGACCAGGTCGTTGGCGCGTAGCGTACCGCCGCTCGACACCAGGTCGACGATCGCGTCCGCCAGACCCGCCAGCGGGGCCAGTTCCATCGAACCGTACAGCTTGATCAGGTCGACGTGCACGCCCTTGGCGGCGAAGTGCTCCCTCGCGGTCTGCACGTACTTCGTGGCCACGCGCAGCCGCGCGCCGCGCCTGACCGCCGCCGCATAGTCGAACCCCGCGGGCGCGGCCACGCACAGCCGGCAGCGCGCAATCCCCAGATCGACCGGCACGTACAGCCCCTGCCCGCCGTGCTCCAGCAGCACGTCCTTGCCCGCGACGCCGAGTTCGGCCGCGCCGTATTGCACGTAGGTCGGCACGTCCGAGGCGCGCACGACGACGATCCTCAGCGCCGGATCCGACGTGCCGATGATCAGCTTGCGCGAGGTCTCCGGATCCTCGAGCGGCGTGATCCCCGCGCGCGCGAGCAGCGGCGCGGTTTCCTCGAAGATCCGGCCCTTCGACAGTGCGAGCGTGATCATCGTGTCGTCGATACGCTGGATTTCATTAGCGAGACGCCGAGACCGCCGGGAGGAACGCGAGCGTATTCATTGCTCCGTGTTCTCTTTGTCTCCGTGGTGAACGCCATCATTTCACCCGCTCGATCCGGGCGCCCAGCGCGAACAGCCGCTGTTCCATGCGGTCGTAGCCGCGGTCGAGATGGTAGATCCGGTCGACGATCGTCTCGCCCGACGCCACCAGCCCCGCGATCACCAGGCTTGCCGAGGCGCGCAGGTCGGTCGCCATGACGCGGGCGCCCGACAACGCCGGCACGCCCTGCACGACGGCCGTGTTGCCTTCGATCGCGACCTGCGCGCCGAGACGTTGCAGCTCGAGCACGTGCATGAAGCGGTTCTCGAAGATCGTTTCGGTGATCCGACCCACGCCTTCGGCGATCGCGTCCAGCGCCATGAACTGCGCCTGCATGTCGGTCGGGAACGCCGGATACGGCGCGGTCCGCAGGCTGACCGCGCGCGGCCGCCTGTTCATCCTGACGCGCACCGAGTTCGCGCCGGCCTCGATCGTGGCGCCGGCCTCGCGCAGCTTGTCGATCACCGCATCAAGGGTGTGCGGCGCGGCATCCCGCAGCAGCACGTCGGCCGCGCCGAAAGCGCCGGTGGCGGCTGCCGCAACGAGGAAGGTGCCGGTCTCGATGCGGTCGGGCATCACCCGATGGTGCGCGCCGCCCAGCCGTTGCACGCCTTCGATCACGATGCGATCGGTGCCCGCACCCTTGATACGCGCGCCCATCGCGGTGAGGCAGTTCGCCAGATCGACGACTTCGGGTTCGCGCGCTGCGTTTTCAATCACGGTTTCGCCGTCGGCCAGGCAGGCCGCCATCATCAGGTTCTCGGTGCCGGTGACGGTAACCATGTCCGTGACGATGCGGGCGCCCTTGAGCCGCCGCGCTTCGGCGACGATGTAGCCGTGCTCGATGCGCAGCGCGGCGCCGAGCAGCTCGAGCCCCTTGATGTGCTGGTCGACCGGACGCGCGCCGATCGCGCAGCCGCCCGGCAGCGATACGCGCGCACGGCCGAAGCGCGCGATGAGCGGCCCCAGCACGAGCACCGATGCGCGCATCGTCTTGACCAGCTCGTACGGTGCCTCGGTCGAGGTCACCGCGTCGGCGCGCGCCGCGACGTCGCCGCCGCTGCGCTCGACGACAACGCCCATGCCGCGCAGCAGCTTCGCCATCGTCGCGATGTCGGCGAGCTGCGGAACGTTCGAAAGCCGCAGCTCGCCGTCGGTCAGCAGTGCGGCGGCGAGAATCGGCAACGCCGCGTTTTTCGCGCCTGCGACCGCGACCTCGCCGCGCAGCGGCACGCCGCCTTCGATGCTCAGCTTGTCCATCGGCGCGGCTTCGGGTGGTGCACCTGCGGCGAGCGGCCCGCGCAAGCGAACCGGCTCGGCAAAGCGAAGCGAATCGGGCATGGCATCCTCCTGACCGCGCCCGCCAGGCGCGGGCCGCAAGCAGGAAGTGTGGCCGCCGCCGTCGAAGTCGCGGGGAAGCGCGGGTGAAGCAAGCGTGAAGCGCGCACCGTTTCAGCCCTTGTATTCGCCCGGCGCGAGCGTCTTCATCGACAGCGCGTGGATTTCCTCGCGCATGCGTTCGCCCAGCGCGGCATAGACGAGCTGGTGCCGCTGCACGCGGGTCTTGCCCTCGAACGCGGGGCTGACGATCAGCGCCTCGAAGTGATGGCCGTCGCCGCGCACGTCGATCACGTCGCAGGGCAGTGCGCGCGCGATGTGGTCGCGGATGTCTTCGGGGGTCGGAAGCATGTCAGTGCCTGATCTTGTAGCCGCGCGCGAGCATGCGCAGCGCAACCGCCGACGCGGCGCCAAGCGCGACGAGTACGACCGCGAGGCTCACCCACGGCGCAACGTCGGACTGCGCGAAGAAGCCGTAGCGGAAGCCGTCGATCATGTAGAAGAACGGATTAAAGTGCGAGACCGCCCGCCAGAACGGCGGCAGCCCGTGCACCGAGTAGAACACGCCGGACAGGAAGGTCGCCGGCATGATGATGAAGTTCTGGAATGCGGCGAGCTGGTCGAACTTGTCCGACACGATGCCCGCGATCAGCCCCAGCACACCGAGCAGTGCGGCACCCAGCAGCGCGAACGCCGCGATCCACAGCGGCGCGGCCAGTGCCGGCGGCGCGAACCACACCGTGACCGCGAACACGCCGCAGCCGACGACCAGCCCGCGCACGACCGAAGCGATCACGTACGCGGCGAAGAATTCCGCATGGGTGAGCGGCGCGAGCAGCACGAACACGAGATTGCCCGTGATCTTGCTCTGGATCAGCGACGACGAGCTGTTGGCAAAAGCGTTCTGCAGCACGCTCATCATCACCAGCCCCGGAATCAGGAACGCGGTGTAGCTGACGCCGGGAAACGCCTCGACGTGCGCTTCGAGCACATGCCCGAAGACGAGCAGGTACAGCACGCCGGTCAGCACCGGCGCCGCGACGGTCTGGAAGCTGACCTTCCAGAAGCGCAGCACCTCCTTGTACAGCAGCGTACGGAAGCCGACCGCCGACGCGGCGTGCGCCTGCGGCAGCGGCGCAGCCTGCCCCGGCGCGTCGGAGGCGGATACCGGCCCCTGGCCGGGACGCCCCGCCGCTGCACGCACGTCAACGCCGCTCATGCCGCCATCCGCTGCGCATCGTCGGCCATCAACTGCAGGAACACGTCCTCCAGATCGGCGTGCCCGACCTCGAGATCCTCGATGGCGACGTGATGCTCGCGCAGCACGGCCAGCGTGGACTCGACCTCCTCGACGCGCGCCAGCCGCAGCACCGCATGGCCGTCGCCGCGCTCGATCACCGCCGGCTCCAGCACGGCCGGAAGCGCACCGCGGTGACGCAACGCCAGCCGCAGCCCGGACAGCCGCGCGAGCAGGTTGCGCGTTTCGTCCAGCGCGATCAGGCGGCCGGCTTTCAACATCGCGATGCGCCCGCACAGCGCCTGCGCTTCCTCGAGGTAATGCGTCGTCAGCACGACGGTATGGCCTTCGCGGTTCAGCCGCCGGATGAACGCCCACAACGTCTGCCGCAACTCCACGTCGACGCCCGCCGTCGGCTCGTCGAGGATGATCACCGGCGGCCGGTGCACGAGCGCCTGCGCGACGAGCACGCGCCGCTTCATGCCGCCGGACAGCGCGCGCATGTTCACGTCGGCCTTCCCGGTCAGATCGAGCGCAGCCATCACTTCGTCGATCCACGCGTCGTTGCGGCGGATGCCGAAATAGCCCGACTGGATCCGCAGCGTCTCGCGCACCGAGAAGAACGGATCGAACACGAGTTCCTGCGGAACCACGCCGAGCCGCGAGCGCGCGGCGCGGTAGTCGGCGACGACGTCGTGTCCCATCACGCTCGCGCGCCCGCCGGTGGCGCGCGCCAGCCCCGCGACGATCGAGATCAGCGTCGTCTTTCCCGCACCGTTCGGGCCGAGCAGTCCGAAGAACTCGCCCTGCTCGACGCGCAGGCTCACACCGCCGAGCGCGGTCACGGCTGCCGCGCGCGACGCGTAGCGCTTGACCAGATCGACGACTTCGATGGCGGCAACGGGCATCGGCAAAAGACAATACGGCCGCTTCGGGCGTTGCCCGAAGCGGCCAGCGACGCGATTTTACCGGTGCAGGCGCCTATCCGGCGCCTCGCCGGAACGCCGGGATGAGCGGGTCGACGCCGTACAACGTCGCCAGGCTCCGCAAGGCTGCCGGCAGGCCGGAGAACGTGACTTGCGTGCCGTGCGCCTGCGCCTCGCGCTGCCACGCGAGCAGCAAGGCGACTGCCGAGGAATCGACCTGTCGAACCGCCGACAGGTCGAAGTCGGTGTCCGCCGCGCGGATCGCTGCGACGCCGGCGTCGAGCAATGCGGCGGCGTTTTCGTGGGTGATCGACTCGACCTCGAGCTTCATCACGCCTTCTTGTCGGCCGCGGCGAGCTGCCGGTTGCGCTCCGAGAGAGACCTGATCAGTCCGTCGATACCTCCGGCGTTGATCTCGGTCGCGAACGAGCTCTTGTAGTTCTCGACGAGCCAGACGCCCAGGATGTTGACGTCGTAGATCTTCCATCCGGCGTTGGTCTTCTCGAGGCGGTAGTCGATCTGGATCGGTTCGCCGCGCGACGCCACGACGGCGGTACGGACGATCACGTCGGTGTCGTTCGGGCCCGCGCGAAACGGGCGCATCTGCACCCGATGATCGCGCACGGCCGATACGGCGCCGCTGTACGTCCGCACAAGCAACGTGCGGAACTCTCGCGTCAGCGCCTCGCGCTGTTCGGGTGTGGCCTGACGCCAGCCGCGGCCCACCGCCAGTTGCGTCATCTTCTCGAAGTTCACGTACGGCAGGATCTTCTCGTCGATCAGCGCATTGAGCCTGCCCATGTCGCCCGACTGCAGCGACTTGTCCTTCTTGATCGCGTCGAGCACGTCGTTCGACAGCGTGCGGATCAACGCGTCGGGAGCGAGCGACGCCGACGGCGCGATGCTCGCCGCCGTCGTGCCCTGCGCAGAAGCAGCGCCGGCCAGCACGGCAGCCGCGGCCAGGATGCCGAAAAGACGCGGGAGTATGTGCAGTTTTCGCATGGTGGATGAGTCGATGGTTCGACGCGACTGTTCTAGGACCGGAACCTTCGCGGGGCGTTCCCGCATTAACGCGCCGGCGCGATCCCCGGTTGATCCGGCTTGGGCGGCGCGGTGCGATCTTTTTCGCCCTCCAACGGCGCGGCGCGCTCGATGGGGTGCGCCGTCACGGCGCATCTTCTTCGTCCTCTCTTACGCGCGGCGGATTGCCGTCGTATACGAGGTTGCGCCGGCGCTGCAGGTACGCGTCGCGCGTGAACTGGTACTTGTCCAGCGCCGCGGCTTCGAGCAGGCGGCCGGCGTCGAGCAGTCGCGCGCGCAGGTCGACCGTCTGAAGCGCAAACAGCGAATTGCGCGCGCGCACGCTGTCGCCGGTGGCGAGCGCGGACGGATCGACATACGCGTCAGGCACGCGCCCGACGGCATCGCGCACGGTGCTTGGGCCGAGCAACGGCAGCACGAGGTAGGCGCCCGAGCCCAGGCCCCAGCGGCCGAGCGTCTGGCCGAAATCCTCGTTGTGTTTCTCGAGCCCCATCTTCGAGGCGACGTCGAAGCAGCCGAGCACGCCCACGGTCGTGTTGATCGCGATCCGGCAGATGTCGGACACCGCCTCGACCGGTTTGCCCTGCAGCAGATTGTTCGCGGCGTTGCCCAGGTCGCCGAGGTTGGCGAAGAAGTTGGTGACGCAGCCGCGCACCGGCTCGGGAACGACGGCCACATAGCCCTGCGCGAGCGGCTTGAGCACCGCGCGGTCGACGCGATCGTTGAACTCGAAGACGTGCCGGTTCATCCGCTCGAACGGGTCGACCGGATTGCCGCCGGCGTCGGCCGGAACCGTCGCGCAGCCCGTCGCCAGCAGCGCCACGGCGGCGCCGGCGATCGCGCGCCAGGGAGGCAGGACGCTTCGCATCGCGCGGCTCACTTCTTCTCGGGCGGCCCTTCGGCCGCCCGGTTGTACAGGAACTGCCCGATCAGGTTCTCGAGCACGACCGCCGATTGCGTCATCTTGATGGTGTCGCCGTGCTTCAGCATCTTGTCGTCGCCGCCCGGCTCCAGTCCGATGTACTGGTCGCCGAGCAGGCCGGCGGTCAGGATCTTGGCCGAGGTGTCCGCGGGAAACTCGATGCTCTTCTGGATCTCGAGCGTGACCAACCCCTGGTAGGTCGTCGTGTCGAGCGTGATCGACGCGACGCGCCCGATCGTGACGCCGGCGCTGCGCACGGGCGCACGCACCTTCAGCCCGCCGATGTTGTCGAACTTCGCCGTCAGCGTATACGTCTCGCCGGTATTGAACGAGGCGAGATTCGCCGCCTTCAACGCGAGATAGAAGATCGCGACGATGCCCAGCAGCACGAATACGCCGACCAGCGACTCGATGCCTTTGCGTCCCATGAATTCCCCTTTCTACCCCGGCGTCGAAAACATCACCGCGGTCAACACGAAATCCAGCAGCAGCACCGCGAGCGACGAGATCACCACCGTGCGTGTGGTCGCCTGCGCCACGCCCTCCGGCGTGGCTTGCGTCTCGTATCCCTGGTACAGCGCGATGAAGGTGCACGCCACGCCGAACACGAAGCTCTTGACCATGCCGTTGCCGACGTCGTCGAAAACGTCCACACCGTCCTGCATCTGCGACCAGAACTGCCCCGGATCGATGCCGATCAACAGCACGCCGACCACGTAGCCGCCGAAGATGCCCACCGCCGAGAACATCGCCGCCAGCAGCGGCATCGCGATGATGCCGCCGAGGAAACGCGGCGCAAGCACGCGGCTCTTCGGATCGATCGCCATCATCTCCATCGCGGCGAGCTGCTCGCCCGCCTTCATCAGCCCGATCTCGGCGGTGAGCGACGTGCCGGCGCGACCGGCGAACAGCAATGCCGTCACCACCGGTCCCAGCTCGCGCACCAGCGACAGCGCGACCAGCAACCCGAGCGACTCGGCCGCGCCGTAGCGCGACAGCGTGTAATAGCCCTGCAGGCCGAGCACGAAGCCGACCGCGAGCCCCGACGCCGCGATGATCACGAGCGAATAGTTGCCGATCGCGTGAATCTGGACCACCACCAGGTAGAAGCGCCGCAGCGCATGCGGCAGATGCCGCAGCAGCTCGACGAAGAAGAACGCATGGTGGCCGAGCGCGCGAAACGCCGTCAGCGCGCGCGCGCCGAGCGCCTGCAGCAGGCCGAGCGGATTCAAGCGCGCACCCCGAACTCTTCAGCGGCGGGTCGCGCCGGATAGTGGAAGCGCACCGGCCCGTCGGGTTCGCCGCGGATGAACTGGCGCACCTCGGGATCGTCTGAGGCCTGCAGCTCGCGCGGCGTGCCGTGCGCGACGACGCGGCCCTGCGAAGACAGCAGGTACGCGTAGTCGCAGATCGTGAAGCACTCCTGCACGTCGTGCGAGACGATCAGCGAAGTCGCGCCGGTGGCGTCGTTCAGCTTGCGGATCAGATTCGCGGTCACGCCCATGCTGATCGGGTCGAGCCCGGCGAACGGCTCGTCGTACATGATCAGGTCGGGGTCGAGCGCGATCGCGCGCGCCAGCGCGATCCGCCGCGCCATGCCGCCGGACACCTGCGAGATGCGCAGGGGCGCGGCGCCGCGCAGACCGACCGCGTTGAGCTTCATCAGCACGATGTCGCGGATCATCGACTCGGGCAGCCGCGTGTGCTCGCGCAGAGGAAACGCGACGTTCTCGAACACCGTCAGATCCGTGAACAGCGCGCCGAACTGGAAGAGCATGCCGAGCCGCCGCCGCAGCCGATACAGCAGCTCCTTGTCGCGTGCATCCACCCGCTGGCCATCGAAGGTGATCGTGCCCCGGTTGGCGGCGTAGACGCCGCCGATCAGCCGCAGCAGCGTGGTCTTGCCGCAGCCCGAGCCCCCCATGATCGCCGTGACCTTGCCGCGCGCGAAGCGCGCCGACACGTCGTCGAGGATCGTGCGGCTCGAGTCGTAGCCGAACGTGACGCGATCGACGATGATGAAGTCGTCCTGGGGCACGGCGATGGGTCGCGTTCGCGCGCGCAACGTCGGCGCGGAACGCTTCGGATGGTTGATCGGGCCGGAAACGACGGCTTGCCGCGGGACGTGGGCAGGCACCCCGCCCGCGCCCGACCGGCGGATTGTCTCACAGCACCGCGACGGGCCCGTGCGCTCGACCACAAGCCGTGCCGGACATGCGTGACGGCCGCGCGCTCAGCGCCGGTACCTTCCCCTCGCCTCGAAGGCTTCCGTGCATTCGGGCAGGTCGTAGAACAGCCCCGCCACCGCCTTGCCGCGACCGGTCGCCCGGGTGTCGCCGTAGCGCGCGAACTCGCGTTCGCAGGTTTCGCGCGGGCGCTTGTCGATCCTGACGCACCTGTCGATCAGTTCGGCGCGGATCGGCGCGAGCTTGGCGGCGCGCGCGGCTTCGCACTTGCGGTCGAGCTCGTCGAGGCGTTTCAGTTCGGCTTCGCTTTGCGCGAACGCGGCCAGCGCGGCGAGCAAGGTGGCGATCGCCGCCGCCGCGAGACGTATCCGGAGCCGGAGCGCTGTCATGGCGCTCGCAGTGTAGCCGCGCAGCCCGCGCACTGGGCGCACCCACCGGCCGGCGATCCTGCGCGGCCGGTCGGCGCGCGGCGGCCCTTAGAATCCGCGGCATGGATCGACACGGCATCCGCGCGGTCTACCGGCTGCACGTCGCGGCCGAAGACGCGGTGCGGCGCGCGCGCGTGCTGGCGCTGGAGCAGAGCATCGAAATGCCGGCCGAAGCGTTGCTGGATGCGGGCGTGCTCGAACGCGTCGCCGCGCGCGTCGAACGCATCGATCCGCAGCCCGACGGCTCGAGCCTCGTACACCTCGCGCTCGCCGACGAAAGCGTCGGCGATGAGCCCGGGCAGTTGTTGAACATGCTGTTCGGCAACAGCTCGCTGCTGCCCGACGTGGAACTGGTCGACGTCGACGTGCCCGAGACGCTCGCGCACCGATTCGGCGGTCCGAATCTGGGCATCGACGGCCTGCGCCGCCTCGTGGGTGCGTTCGGCCGACCGCTCACCTGCACGGCTTTGAAACCGATCGGCTCCACGGCGACACAGCTCGCGGCCCTGTGCCGCACTTTCGCCGCTGCGGGCATTGACGTGATCAAGGACGACCACGGCTGGGCCGACCAGGCGAGCGCGCCGTTCGCTCAGCGCGTGGCCGCGTGCCAGGCCGCCATCGACGAGGTCAACGCCGCGCGCGACGGAGGCTTCACGCTGTACGCACCGAGCCTGTTCGGAACCTGCGCGCAGATGCTCAGGCAGATCGAGCTGGCGCGCGCGCGCGGCGTACGCATCGCGCTGATCGCGCCGATGGTTTGCGGTGCGGCGACGCTCAACGGTCTGCGGCGCGAGCACCCCGACTTCGCGTTCATCGCGCACCCTGCGCTCGCGGGTGTCGGCCGCATCGCGCCCGCCGCACTGCTCGGCAAACTGTTCCGACTGTTCGGCGCCGACGCGGTGATCTTTCCAAACCACGGCGGCCGCTTCACCTATTCGCGCGAGGTCTGCCTCGCGATCGCGCAGGCCAGCCGCGCCGCGTGGCACGGCCTGAAGCCCGCGCTGCCGGTGCCGGCCGGCGGCATGAGCGTCGAGCGCGTCGCCGAACTCAAGCGCGACTACGGCGACGACTGCATGCTGCTCGTCGGCGGTTCGCTGCTGGCGGCGCGCGAAAGGCTGTACGAGCGCAGCCGCGAGTTCGTCGAAGCGGTCGCGCGCAGCGACGCGCCGGTCGACGCATGAGCGGCGTGCGACGCTTTCAACCGGACGCCGCCGGCAACTACCGCTGGCAGCGTGTGGAGTTGCTGCGCTACAAGGACGAGGCGAGCGCGCCGTTTCGCGACATCACGCGCCAGGTGCTGTTCGCGCCACCCGACCAGGCAAGCGAGCTGCGTTACTTCGAGATCGCCCCCGGCGGCTACTCGACGCTCGAACGCCACGCGCACACGCACGCGGTGCTGATCCTACGCGGCCGCGGCACGGTGCGGCTCGGCGACGAGATCCACGCGATCGCCGAACGCGATCTGGTGACCGTCGATCCGATGACTTGGCACCAGTTTCACGCCGCCACCGACAGCGCGCTCGGCTTCCTGTGCCTCGTCAGCAAGGAACGCGACCGGCCGCAGCTTCCGACGCCGGAAGAAGCGGCGCGGTTGCAGCGGTAGCGGCTGGGCCGAGGGGTTGATCCGACCACCGAGACACCGAGAGCACAGAGAGAAGCATTGGTTCTTCTCGGTGTTGTCTGTGTCTCGGTGGTGAGTTCAAGACTTCATCGCGGCAACGACGACGAACCCATCAGGTACTCGTCGACGGCGCGCGCGCACTGTCTTCCCTCGCGGATTGCCCACACGACCAGACTCTGCCCGCGGCGCATGTCGCCGGCGGCGAAGATCTTGTCGACGCCAGTCTTGTAGCAGCCCGCACCTTCGGTCGCCGCGCGCGCGTTGCCGCGCGCGTCGCGCTCGACGCCGAACGCTTCCAGCACGGCCGCCGCCGGCGAAACGAAGCCCATGGCAAGCAACACCAGGTCCGCGGGCAGCTCGAACTCGGAGCCGGCCACTTCGCTCATCTTCATCTGGCCGCTGGCGGGGTCCTTCTTCCATTCGACGCGCGCGGCGACGAGCGCCTTGACGTTGCCCTTGCCGTCGTCGACGAAGCGCTTGGTGGCCACCGCCCAATCGCGCGCCACACCTTCCTCGTGCGAGCTAGACGTGCGCAGCTTGATCGGCCAGTACGGCCAGGTCAGCGGCTTGTTTTCCTGTGCCGGCGGCTGCGGCAGCAGCTCGAACTGCGTGACGCTCGCCGCACCCTGCCGGTTGCTCGTGCCGACGCAGTCCGAGCCCGTGTCGCCGCCGCCGATCACGACGACATGCTTGCCGGTGGCCACGATCTGGTTCTTGACCTTGTCGCCGGCGACGACTCTGTTCTGCTGCGGCAGGAACTCCATCGCGAAATGCACACCGCGCAGCTCGCGCCCCGGCACCGGCAAGTCGCGCGGCACCTCCGCGCCGCCGGCGAGAACGACGGCGTCGTATTCGGCGAGCAGCTTGTTGGGCTCGACGATCTGCTTGGCCCAGTTGTTCACGCCGGCGTCGAGCTTGCCCCTGCCGACCAGCACGCCGGTGCGGAAGGTCACGCCTTCGGCCTGCATCTGCGCAATGCGCCGATCGACGTGCGACTTCTCCATCTTGAAATCCGGGATGCCGTAACGCAGCAGCCCGCCGATGCGGTCGTTCTTCTCGAACACCGTCACATCGTGGCCGGCGCGCGCCAGTTGCTGCGCGGCCGCCAGCCCCGCGGGGCCCGAGCCGACGATCGCCACACGCTTACCGGTCTTCGCTTTCGGCGGCTGCGGCAGCACCCAGCCTTCGGCCCAGCCCTTGTCGATGATCGCGTGCTCGATCGACTTGATGCCGACCGCTTCGTCGTTGATGTTCAGCACGCACGCCGCCTCGCACGGCGCCGGGCACACACGGCCGGTGAACTCCGGGAAGTTGTTCGTGCTGTGCAGTACCTCGAGCGCGCGTTTCCAGTCCTGGCGGTAAACGAGGTCGTTGAAGTCCGGGATGATGTTGTTGACGGGGCAGCCGTTCGTGCAGAACGGGATGCCGCAGTCCATGCAGCGCGCGCCCTGGATCGCGGCCTGCTCGTCGGTCAGGTGCGCGACGAACTCGCGCCAGTGCTTCTTGCGCGATTGCGGTGCCTCGGCGGCCTCTTCGAGCCGCGCGTATTCCAGAAATCCGGTGATCTTGCCCATGCTTGTTCCAGAGCCCTTTCCCCACCGAGCACAGCGAGGGCTACGGCCTCGGTCGATCCGTTCTCGGTGGTCTGGGTGGTCGATCCGCCTTAGGCGGCGAGTTTCTGCGGCTCGGCATTCTTCCGTGCCTCGGCAAGCTGCTTCAGCGCGCGCCTGTACTCGTGCGGGAACACCTTGACGAAGCGGGCGCGCATGGCGGCCCATTGGTCGAGGATCATCCGCGCGCGCAGGCTGCCCGTGTAGCGGAAGTGGCGCTCGACGAGGTCGCGCAACAGGAACTCGTCGGTCTCGCCGAGGTGCCAGATCGCCTCGTCGATGCGCTCCTGCTGTTCGGCGGAGGGCAGCACCGGCTCGAGCGCGACCATCGCCGTGTTGCACTTCTTCGCGAAGTCGCCGAACTCATCGAACACGTAGGCGATACCGCCGGACATGCCCGCGGCGAAGTTGCGGCCGGTGGCGCCCAGCACGACGACCGTCCCCTTGGTCATGTATTCGCAGCCGTGGTCGCCGGTGCCCTCGACGACTGCCGTCGCTCCCGAGTTGCGCACGGCGAAGCGTTCGCCCGCCACACCGTTGAAATACGCCTCGCCCGCGATCGCGCCGTACAGCACCGTGTTGCCGACGATGATGTTTTCGGTGCCGGCGCCGCGGAAATCGTTCGGGCAGCGCACGATGATGCGTCCGCCCGACAGGCCCTTGCCCGTGTAGTCGTTGGCGTCGCCGACCAGGTCGAGCGTGATGCCGTGCGCCAGAAACGCGCCGAAGCTCTGCCCTGCGGTGCCGTTGAACTGGATGTGGATCGTGTCGTCGGGCAGTCCGGCATGGCCAAACTTGCGCGCGACCAGCGACGACAGCATCGTGCCGACCGTCCGGTTGACGTTGCGCACGGGGGTGATGAAGCTCACGCGCTCGCCGCGTTCGAGCGCCGGCCGGCTCTGCTCGATCAGCTTGTGGTCGAGCGCCTTGGCGAGCCCGTGATCCTGCTCTTCGCACTTGTAGCGCGCGACCTCCGGCGGCATCAGTGGCATGTAGAAGATCCGGCTGAAGTCGAGCCCCTTCGCCTTCCAGTGGTCGACGCCCTTCTTCATGTCGAGCAGGTCCGTGCGGCCGATCAGCTCGTCGAACTTGCGCACGCCGAGCTGCGCCATGAGTTCACGCACTTCCTCGGCGACGAAGAAGAAGTAGTTGACGACATGCTCGGGCTGGCCGGCGAAGCGGCGCCGCAGCACCGGGTCCTGTGTGGCGATGCCGACCGGGCAGGTGTTCAGGTGGCACTTGCGCATCATGATGCAGCCCTCGACCACCAGCGGCGCGGTGGCGAAGCCGAACTCGTCGGCGCCGAGCAGCGCGCCGATCACCACGTCGCGGCCGGTCTTCATCTGGCCGTCGACCTGCACCGCGATGCGGCCGCGCAGGCGGTTCAGCACCAGCGTCTGCTGCGTCTCGGCCAGGCCCAGCTCCCACGGTGTACCGGCGTGCTTGATCGAGGACACCGGCGAGGCGCCCGTGCCGCCGTCGTGGCCGGCGATCGTCACGTGATCGGCCTTGGCCTTGGCGACACCCGCAGCGACCGTGCCCACGCCGGATTCGGACACCAGTTTGACGCTGATCGACGCCTGCGGATTGGCGTTCTTCAGATCGTGGATCAGTTGCGCCAGGTCCTCGATCGAATAGATGTCGTGATGCGGCGGCGGCGAAATGAGCCCCACCCCCGGCACCGAAAAGCGCAGCTTGGCGATGTATTCGCTGACCTTGTGGCCGGGGAGCTGGCCGCCTTCGCCGGGCTTGGCGCCTTGCGCCATCTTGATCTGGATCTGGTCGGCGCTAACCAGATACTCGGTCGTGACACCGAAGCGGCCGGAGGCGACCTGCTTGATCTTCGACCGCAGCGAATCGCCCTCGGCGAGCGGAATGTCGACCTCGACGCGATCGCGGCCGAGCACGCTGGCGAGCGTGTCGCCCTTCTTGATCGGGATGCCGCGCAGTTCCTGCGCATAGCGGCGCTCGTCCTCGCCGCCTTCGCCGGTGTTGCTCTTGCCGCCGATGCGGTTCATCGCGATCGCGAGCGTCGTATGCGCCTCGGTCGAGATCGAACCGAGCGACATCGCGCCGGTGGAAAATCGCTTGACGATCTCCTTCGCGGGTTCGACCTCGTCCAGCGGGATGGCGCGCTTCGGATCGACCCTGAATTCGAACAGCCCGCGCAGCGTCATGTGGCGGCGGCTCTGGTCGTTGATCAACTGCGCGTATTCCTTGTAGGTCTGGTACGAGTTGCTGCGGGCGGCGTGCTGCAACTTGGCGATCGCATCGGGCGTCCACATGTGCTCCTCGCCGCGCACGCGCCATTGGTACTCGCCGCCGGCATCGAGCATCGTCGCCAGCAGCGGATCGTCGCCGAACGCCTCGCGGTGCATGCGAACCGCCTCTTCCATCACCTCGAACAGACCGATGCCGCCGACGTTGCTGGCGGTGCCGCGGAAGTACTTGTCGACGAGATCCCGGCTCAGCCCGACCGCCTCGAAGATCTGCGCTCCGCAGTACGACATGTAGGTCGAGATGCCCATCTTGGACATCACTTTCTGCAGCCCCTTGCCGATCGCCTTGATGTAGTTCTTGATCGCCTTGGCGGCGGCGTCTTCGCTATCGGCGCCGTAGCGGTCGATCAGCGTCTCCAGCGCCAGATACGGGTGGATCGCCTCGGCGCCGTAGCCGGCCAGCAGCGCGAAGTGATGCACTTCGCGCGCCGAGCCCGTTTCGACGACCAGTCCGGTGGAGGTGCGCAACCCGCTCGCGATCAGGTGCTGGTGAATCGCGCTCGTGGCCAGCAGCGCGGGAATGGCGACCTGGTCGGGCGCGACCTTGCGATCGCTCACGATCAGGATGTTGTAGCCGGCGCGTACCGCGTCGACCGCCTGCGCGCACAGCGACGCCAGCCGCGCCTCCACACCTTCCTTCCCCCAGGCGAGCGGGTAGCAGATGTCCAACTCGAAGCTGCGGAACTTGCCCGACGCGTAGTTCTCGATCGCGCGGATCTTCGCCATGTCCTTGAAGTCGAGCAGCGGCTGGCTCACCTCGAGACGCATCGGCGGGTTGATGTTGTTGATGTCGAGCAGGTTGGGCTTCGGGCCGATGAAGCTCACCAGCGACATCACAAGCTGTTCGCGGATCGGGTCGATCGGCGGATTGGTGACCTGGGCGAACAGCTGCTTGAAGTAGTTGTACAGCGGCTTGTTGCGGTTCGACAGCACCGGCAGCGCGCTGTCGTTGCCCATCGAGCCGACCGCCTCCTCGCCTTCGAGCGCCATCGGTGCCAGCAGCAGCTTGAGGTCTTCCTGCGTGTAGCCGAAAGCCTGCTGACGGTCGAGCAGCGGCACGTCGAGCCGGGCGGCCGACCGGGGCTGCTCCGCGGCGGGCGGCAGGTCGTCGAGCTTGATGCGGATGCGCCGGATCCATTCCTTGTAGGGCTTGGCGGCGGCGAGCTGCGCCTTGATCTCGGCGTCGTCGATGATGCGCCCCTGCTCGGTGTCGATCAGGAACATCTTGCCCGGCTGCAACCGCCACTTCTTCACGATGCGGCTTTCGGGAATGGGCAGGACGCCGACCTCGGAGGCCATCACGACCATGTCGTCGTCGGTGACGACATAGCGCGCCGGCCGCAGGCCGTTGCGGTCGAGGGTGGCACCGATGCGCACGCCGTCGGTAAACGCGATCGCGGCCGGTCCGTCCCACGGCTCCAGCATCGCGGCGTGGTATTCGTAGAACGCGCGGCGGTCCTCATCCATCAGCGTGTGCTGCTCCCACGCCTCGGGGATCATCATCATCACCGCGTGCGCGAGCGGGTAGCCCGCCATCGTCAGCAGCTCCAGGCAGTTGTCGAAGCACGCGGTGTCGGACTGCCCTTCGTAGATCAGCGGCCACAGCTTCGACAGATCCTCGCGCAAAACGGGCGACGACATCACGCCTTCGCGCGCGCGCATCCAGTTGAAGTTGCCCCTGACCGTGTTGATCTCGCCGTTGTGCGCGATCAGCCGGTACGGATGCGCGAGCTCCCACGAAGGGAAGGTGTTGGTCGAAAAGCGCTGGTGCACCAGCGCGATGGCGGACACCACGCGCGGATCGCGCAAATCCCGGTAGTACCGACCGACCTGGTCGGCCAGCAACAGGCCCTTGTAGACGACCGTGCGCGTGGACATCGACGGCACGAAATATTCCTTGCCGTGCTTCAGTTTCAGCGCCTGGATCTTGTGGCTCGCCGTCTTGCGGATCACGTAGAGCTTGCGCTCGAGCGCGTCGGGGACCATCACGTCCGGGCCGCGCCCGATGAAGATCTGGCGGATCACCGGCTCGCGGTCCTTCACGAGCGGCGACATCGGCATCTCGTGATCCACCGGCACGTCGCGCCAGCCGAGCACGACCTGGCCTTCGGCGCGAACGGTGCGTTCGAGCTCCTGCTCGCAAGCCAGCCGCGAGGCGTTTTCGCGCGGCAGGAAGATCATGCCCACACCGTATTCGCCGGGCGGGGGCAGCATGACCCCCTGCTTGGCGAGTTCCTCGCGGTAGAACTGGTCGGGGATCTGGATCAGGATGCCGGCGCCGTCGCCGCACAGCGGGTCCGCGCCGACCGCGCCGCGATGGTCGAGGTTCTGCAAGATCAGCAGGGCCTGCTGGATCAGCGCGTGGCTGGCCTTGCCCTTGATGTTGGCCACGAACCCGACGCCACAGGCGTCGTGTTCGTGCGTCGGGGCATACAGCCCCCGTTCGGTCAGTTTGTCGGCTGCGTCCAGTTGCCGCGCGGTGTCCATTGGTCCCTCCGTCCTGCGCCCGCAAGGCAACCCCCTTCGCCAACCGGTCCTTCCGCGCGCACCCGCACTGTACTGCGCCGCAACAGGTCGATCAACCATAAAAATTCGGGTCAGACACCATTTTCTATCGAGGTCCACAGTTGTGAAAATGTAATTGGGGACAGAATAGATTCCTGGCGGTCGAGACCCAGCGGCGGCCGTCCGTCCGTGGGGGGTCGGCAGCGGCTGACCACCTACTGCTCGCGGCCTTGGACTTTCCTCGGGCGGCCACGCGGGCGCGGCTGGGACATCGCCGCCCTTCCGTCGGGCGACATACTCAGGGCCCTCCCGCGGTTGGTGGCCGAACGGAGCGCCTGGACAAACTCCGCTTCCAAGTCAACCTCGAAGAGCCGGCGGTAGGCCAGCTGCCTCTCGAACGGGGTGTTGCCCAGCGCCCAGACCAACGGGTGATCGATGACGAGCGGATCGACGAGAACGCCGGCGTGGTGGGAGTAGCTCGACCACCGGTAAAGCTCCGGCGAGTTGACGATGCCGGCGCGAACAGGATTCAACTCGATGTAGCGCGAGCACGCGAGCAGATAGCGATCGGCGTCGATGACCGTCGAGCGGAATCGACCTTCCCAAAGCGTTCCGGTGCGGCCGTACTTGTCGTTGAACCAGCGCACGTAACGCCTTCCCAGCGACTGCATCGCCTTGCTCAGCGCGGTGTCGGTCGGCGGCGTGACGAGCAGATGCACGTGATTAGGCATCAGCACGTAGGCGTGCACTGCGAGCGCATGGGTCGTCGCGACCTCGCGAAGCCATCCTCGGTACCGCGCGTAGTCCGCGTCCTCGCGGAACACAACCTGCCGGTCGTTGCCGCGCTGAATGACGTGATGCGGAAGGCCGGCGGCGGAGAGCCTCGGCAGTCGAGCCATCGGTGGTCAGTTCACCAAAAATAGGTGTCTGACCCCATTTTTTCAGATCTCGCCGACGGCGAACAGGCGGCGATGCTCCTTGATCGCGTAACGATCGGTCATGCCGGCGACATAGTCGGCGATCGCGCGCGCGCGATCGCGTTCGGCCCGTAACCGATGATCGGCCGGGAGCAGGCGAGGATCGTCCATGAACGCGTCGAACAGCTCGCGCACGATGCGCCGGGCTTTCGAGGTCATACGCATGACCTGATGGTGCCGGTACAGGTGCTCCCGCAGGAACGACTTGAGCTCGTCGGCTTCGCGCCGAACGGCTTCGGAGAAGGCCGCCAAGGGCGGCGCGGCGCGCACCGCGTCGATCGACTCGGGCCCGACCTCCGCGATACGCCGGCGCGTTTCCTCGATCAGGTCGGTGATCAGGGTGTTGATCATCCGCCGGACCGTCTCGTGAACCAGACGCCGCTCGGCAAGCGCCGGATACCGCGCGCGGACTTCGCGGACGTGCCGCGCGAAGATCGGCACCGCTTCGAGTTGCGCCAGCAGCAGCAGCCCGGAGCGCAGGCCGTCGTCGATGTCGTGGTTGTTGTAGGCGATCTCGTCGGCCAGATTGGCGATCTGCGCCTCGAGCGACGGCTGCCGGCGCGCGATGAATCGCTCGCCGAGCGCGCCGAGCTTGCGCGCGTTGTCGATCGAACAGTGCTTGAGTATCCCCTCCCGCGTCTCGAAGCACAGGTTCAGCCCGTCGAAGCCGCCGTAACGCTCCTCCAGCTCGTCGACCACACGCAGCGACTGCAGGTTGTGCTCGAAGCCGCCGTAGGGCTTCATGCACTCGTTCAGCGCGTCCTGCCCGGCGTGGCCGAACGGCGTGTGACCGAGGTCGTGCGCCAGCGCGATCGCCTCGACCAGGTCCTCGTTGACGCGCAGGTTGCGCGCGATCGAGCGGCCGATCTGCGCGACCTCGAGCGAATGGGTGAGCCGCGTGCGAAACAGATCGCCCTCGTGATTGACGAAGACCTGCGTCTTGTATTCGAGCCGGCGGAACGCGGCCGAGTGGATGATGCGGTCGCGGTCGCGCTGGAACTCGCTGCGCGCGACTGCCGGCGGCTCGGCGTGCGCGCGCCCGCGCGTCGCCGCCGAATGCGCGGCGTACGGCGCCAGGTGTGCCTCGAACCCCGAGCTCATCGATAGCCGGCCGCAGCCAGGGTCGCCGCCACCGCTTCATCCGGCACCGTGCGCTGGATCGCGCGACCGATCCGTTCGAGCAGCACGAACTTCACGCGCCCGGCTTCGGCCTTCTTGTCGCCGCGCATCGACTCGAGCGCGTCCCGCAGCGACAGCCCCTCGATGCGCGTCGGCAGCCGCGCGGCGGCCACCGCGGCCTCGACGCGCTCGACGTCGGCGCGCGCGATCAGACCGAGCCGGTGCGACAGGTCGGCCGCCAGGCACAGGCCGCAGCCGACCGCTTCGCCGTGCAGCCAGCGCGAGAACCCGGTCAGCGCCTCGATCGCGTGCCCGAACGTGTGCCCGAGATTCAGCAGCGCGCGCTCGCCGGCCTCGCGCTCGTCGCGCGCCACCACACCGGCTTTGATCTCGCACGAACGCGCGATCGCGGCCGCGAGCGCCTCCTCGTCGCACGCCAGCAGCCGCGGCAGATCGCGCAGCGTGCGCTCGAAGTAGTTCGCGTCCGCGAGCAGCCCGTGCTTGAGCACCTCGGCCAGTCCCGCGGACAGCTCGCGCGGCGGAAGCGAGCGCAGCGTGTCGGTGTCCGAGACCACCAGCGCGGGCTGATGAAACGCGCCGATCAGGTTCTTGCCGCGCGGGTGATTGACGCCGGTCTTGCCGCCGACCGAGGAGTCCACCTGCGCGAGCAGCGTGGTGGGCGCCTGCACGTAGCGCACGCCGCGCATGTAGATCGCCGCGGCGAAACCCGCCACGTCGCCGACCACGCCGCCGCCGAGCGAGACCACGAGGCTCCTGCGGTCCGCACCGCTCGCCACCAGCGCGTCGAGCACGCCGACGACGGTGTCCATCGTCTTGTGCGGCTCGCCGCCGGGCACCTCCAGCATCGCGGTCGCAGCGACGCGGCGCGCCGCCGCGAGCGCGGTTGCGCCGTACAGCCGGGCGACCGTCGCGTCGCTGACGATCAGGATCGAGGTGGGTGCCAGCGGCGCGATGAACGCGTCGAGCCGGGCGAGCAGCCCCCCGCCGATGTGGATCTCGTACGGCGAGCCGGCCAGGTCGACATGGACGCACTGCATGCGGCGATTGTAAGCGGCACCCTCATCCGGAATCGCCGAGCACGGCGCTCACGTCCGGGTGCGCGAGGATGCGCTTGACGAGCTTCTTGGGGCTCATGACGCCGGAGTGGAGGCTCAGATGCGCGGTCTGCCGGTACAGCGGCTCGCGTTCGCGCAGAAGCTGCTCGATGCGCGCGCGCGGGTCCTCGGTTCGCAGCAGCGGACGCGCCGAGTCGTGTCGGGTGCGCCGCACGATTTCGTCGACCGTCGAATGCAGGTAGACGACCAGACCGCGTTCGCGCAGGACGCGCCGGTTGTCCTCGCGCAGCACCGCGCCGCCGCCGGTGGCCAGAACGACCCCGCGCCGCCGCGTCAGCTCGTCGAGCAGCGTCGCTTCGCGCCGGCGAAAGCCCTCTTCGCCCTCGACCTCGAAGATCGTCGCAACCGACGCGCCTGCGCGCGCTTCCAGCTCGCGGTCGCAGTCGACGAATTCGAGACCCGTCGCCTGCGCGAGCAGCCGGCCGATGGTCGTCTTGCCGACACCCATCATGCCGATCAGGAAGATCGATTCGCGGTGGTGCGCTTGCATCGGCCAAGGTTAGCCGAGAAGCGCGCGGTCAACGGCAGGGCCGCCCGGCGTCGGCCTGCCGGCCGGATGCCGGAGCCGCGATCAGCGCACGGCGGCCGTCACGCGCTCGGACACGACGCGCGGCGTGATGAAGATCATCAGCTCGGTGCGGTCGTTGACGCGCTGACGGTTCTTGAACAGGTGGCCCAGCACGGGGATGTCGCCGAGCAGCGGCACCTTGGTGACTGTGCTGCGTTCGACTTGCTCGTAAATGCCGCCGAGCACTACGGTGCCGCCGTTTTCGACGAGCACCTGTGTCTGCACGTTTTTCGTGTCGATCGCCGGGCCCGACGCCGTGTCCTGGCCGCGGCTGTCCTTGTTGACCTTGACGTCGAGAAAGATCGCGCCCTCCGGCGTGATTTGCGGTGTCACCTCGAGCTTCAGCACCGCCTTGCGGAACGACACGCTGGTCGCTCCGCTGGAGGTCGCCTGCTGATACGGGATCTCGGTGCCCTGCTCGATGATCGCCTTGACCTTGTCGGCCGTGATCACGCGCGGGCTCGACACGACCTTGCCGCGGCCGTCGGCCTCGAGCGCCGAGATCTCGAGGTTCACCAGACGCGTCACGCTGCTGTTGAACAGCGCCAGCCCGAAGTTGCCGGGCTGAAAGCCGCCGATCGTTCCGGCGGGCAGGTTGACGAAGTTCGGATTCGTCACCGTGCGATTGCCGATGCTGATCGTGTTCGTGCCGCCCGCGCCCGTTCCGGTGCCGGTCGAGAAAGCGCTTCCCGCGCCGGCGTTGATCCACTCGCCGTTGGTGATCCGCGCGAAGCCGAAACGCGCGCCGAGGTTTTGGCTGAACTTGTCGTCGGCCTCGACGATGCGCGCCTCGATCAGCACCTGCGGCACGGGAACGTCGATCCGCGCAAGCAACCGTCGCACTTCTTCCAGTCTCGCGGCCGTGTCCTGAACGAACAACTGGTTCGTGCGCGGATCGACGACCACGCTGCCGCGCTTGGACAGCAGCCGCTGCTTCTCGTCGACCAGCAGTTTGCGCACGTCGTCGGCCTTCTGGTAGTTGACGACGAAGTTCTCGGTGCGCAGCGGCTCGAGATCCGCGATCTGGTTGCGCGCCTCGAGCTCGAGCTTCTCCTTCGTGGCCAGCTCGTCGCGCGGGGCAACGATGATCACGTTGCCGTTCTTGCGCATGTCCAGGCCCTTGCTCTGCAGAATGATGTCGAGCGCCTGGTCCCACGGCACGTCCTTCAGCCGCAACGTGATCGAGCCCTGCACCGAGTCGCTGGTGATGATGTTCAGGTTGGTGAAGTCGGCGATGACCTGCAGCAGCGAGCGCACGTCGACGTTCTGGAAGTTCAGCGACAGCCGCTCGCCCTGGTAGCCCTGCCGCGTGCCCTGGAACAGCCGCGACGGATCTTCCTTGACCGGCTTGACCTCGACGACGAAGCGCGTGTCGCTCTGGTAAGCGTTCTGCTCCCACAGTCCGCGCGGCTCGATCACCATGCGGACGTTGCCGCCCTGCTGGAAGGTGTTGACCTGCGCGACCGGCGTGCCGAAATCGGTCACATCGAGCCGGCGGCGCAGCGCCTCGGGCAGCGACGTATTCAGGAAGTCGACGACCACCGTCTGGCCCTGCTGGCGGATATCGACGCTGGTATTCGGATCCGACAGGTCGACCACGACGCGACCTTCGCCCTCGGCGCCGCGGCGGAAGTCGATTCCGCGAAGCGTTCGCCCCGTGCCGGCCGGCGCCGCCGCTGCCGGTGCGGCCACGGGCGCTTCGGCGGCGCGGAAAGTCGTCGTGTCGGCCGAAGCGCCGAGCGCAACCTGGATCGTGTTGCCGTCGGCGGTGATCGCGTAGGTGACCTGCCGGCGCAGGTTCAGCACGACGCGCGAACGCCCCTGCGCCTGCACGACGTTGACCGAACGCAGGTCGCCCTGGTTGATTTCGACGAGGTTCTTGCCCAGATTGTTGACGGTCTGCGGCAGGTCGATCGCAATGCGCGCCGGGTTGGCGACCGAGAAGCTCGGCGGGACACCGGGGGCCGCGTCCTTCAACTGGATCGTCAGCACGACGCTGGTTCCGGTCTGCGTCGCATCGATGCGCTCGATGCTGTTGCCGGCCGCAGCCTGCGCCGAGGCGCCCGACGGCAGCAGCGCCAGGGCGGCGAACCAGCCGAACGCCGCCGCGCTCCACAAGGTTTTCATCGAGTTCCTCATCGCTTGCTCCCCTGCTGCTGGCGTGCCGCAGCCTCCTGCAGTTCAAGTTTGGCGGGCCGTTCGATCCACTCGCCGGCAGCGTCCTGCACGATTTCCTTGAGTTGCACTTCGGTTTCGGAGATGCGCGTGATCAGACCGAAGTTCTGCCCGACGTAGTTGCCGACGCGCACCAGATGCGTGACGCCGTTGGTTTCCAGCAGCGCGACATTGGCTCCGCCCTGCCGCATCATTCCGACCATGCGGATCTGATCGAGCGGAAACCCTTCCAGCGTTTCGCGCCGGCGCTCCAGATCGGGCTTGATCGCCGAGGCCGAAACCCGCGCCTGCTGCTGGCGCGCCACCGCCATCGCGATCTTCTGCGGGTCGAACGGGTCGACCGCGCCGCGGCTCTCGTACGCGTACGGCGAGAACTCTTTCGGCTCCGGCACAGGCTGCGTCGTCGGTTTCATCGACGCCCGGACCTCGGCCATCCACTCCTGGATCTGCTGCTCGTCGGACGCACCGCAGGCAGCGACGAGCGCGACCGCGGCAAAGCAGAGGGTCAGGCGCAGCGTTCTCATCGACGATCCATCACTTCTTTGCGGCGGCCGCCTTGCGCGCCTTGCGCTGGGCCGCGAGTTCCTCTTCGTCCAGGTAGCGGAAGGTCTTGGCGGTCGCGTCAAGCGACAGCGTGCCGTCCTTACCCGTCTGGATCACCAGGTTGTTCAGCGTCACGATCCGCGGAAGATTGGCGATGTCGCTGGTAAACGCACCGAGGTCGTGATAGCGGCCCGAAACCTTCACCGCGATCGGCAGCTCGGCGTAGTACTCCTTCAGGTTCGTCTGCCCCGGTCGGAACAGCTCGAACTGCAATCCGCGCCCGATGCCGGCCTGGTTGATGTCCGACAGCAACGCGTCCATCTCCGCCTTGCTCGGCAACTGCTTCTCCAGCGTCAGCACGTACTGGCTGACCTGCTCCTTCTGCTTGCGCAGCTCCTCGAGATTGATCGCCTGCTGCAGCTTGCTCTTGTACTGCTCCTTGAGCTGCGACTCGGCGCGCCGCAACCGTTCGAGCTCTTCGACCTGCTTGCTCCACAGCAGGAACCAGCCGAGCACGCCGCAGCCCACGATCGCGACCAGCCACACGGTCGCGCGCGGCAGCAGCGGCCAGGTGCCGACGTTCTCCAGGGTCAGGCCCTGGAACTGGGACAGAATGTCGCGGGCGTTTGCCATGCTTTCCTCGTCGCTGCGACCGCGCTACTGCTTCCTGGGCGCCCCGCCCGGCACGGGCTGGCCCGGACGCGGCGCGGGCGCGCGGGCGGCCTGCTGAAGCTGCGCACGCTCGGGGGTGGGTCGCAGGAAGAAGTTCAGCGAGAACTCGAACAGCCGGCGCTGCACGTTCTGCGGCGTCTGCCCCGAGAGCTTGATCTCGACCAGTTCCGGGCGCTCGAGGTACTTGGAATTGTTCTGCAGGTTGCGCAGGAACTCCGAGACGCGCTCGTTCGACGCGGCCCAGCCGGCGACGTTAACCTTCCGATCCTCCTGCTTGATCGATCGCAGGTAGATGCCCTCGGGCGTCTGCTTGGTCAACTCGTCCATCAAGTACACGGGCTGGTTGCGGTCGGCCTGCAGGTCTTCGACCGCGCGCTGCCGCGCGCGCAGCGCCTCGATCTCCTGGCGCAGTGTGGCGATCTCCTTGATCTGCACGTCGAGCTTGCGGTTCTCGTTCGCGATGTACTGGTTGCGTTCCTGCTGCGCGCCGATGTAGCCCTGCAGCACGGACCAGACGAGCCCGACCAGCGCGACCCCCGCGACAACGCTGAGCATCGTCAGTGCATAAAAGGCCTTCTTCTGTCGCTCGCGCCGCGCCTCGCGGTGCGGCAGCAGGTTGATGCGGACCCTCATTTATCGAACCTCCGCATCGCCAGTCCGCACGGCGTCAACAGCGCCGGCGCGTCCAGCCGAAGCTGCTTCTCGCGCACGCTCGCCGCAATCTCCATGCCCTTGAACGGCGATATCACGGAGGTCGGCACCTGCGTGCGCTCCATCAGCGCGTCCGCCAGCCCGGTGATCACGGCCGATCCGCCGGCCAGCATGATCTGGTCGATGCGCGTGTACGGCGTGGACGTGAAGAAGAACTGAAGCGCGCGCGTGATCTCGGTCGCCGCGGTGTCGATGAACGGCCGCAACACCTCGTTTTCGTAGTTGGCCGGCAGGTCGCCGCTGCGTTTCTTCTGTTCGGCCTCTTCGGCAGGGATGCCGTAGGTGCGCGCAATGTCGCCGGTCAACTGCTGGCCGCCGAACGGTTGCTCGCGCTCGTAGATCGCCTCGCCGTCGTGCATCACGGTGACGCTGGTCGTGTTGGCGCCGATGTAGAACACCGCGATCACGAGCCCATCGCCCCCGTTGGGAAGCTGTTCGATCAGCCGCTCGAGCGCGGCGCGCATCGCGTACGACTCGACGTCGACGACGACCGGTTTCAATCCCGCCGCCTGCGCCACGGCCATCCGGTCTTCGACCTTCTCCTTGCGCGCGGCGGCGATCAGCACCTCGACGTCGTCCGGCGCGTTCGGAATCGGGCCGAGCACCTGGAAGTCCAGGCTCACCTCGTCGAGCGCGAAGGGAATGTACTGATTGGCCTCGCTCTCGACCTGCATTTCGAGCTCCTCTTCGCGCAGGTTCGCGGGCAGAGCGATTCGCTTGGTGATCACCGCCGACGCCGGCAGCGCCATCGCGACGTTCTTGATGCGCGAGCCCGCGCGCCGCCAGGCGCGCTTGACGGCCTCCGCGACGACGTCGATCTTGTCGATGTTGCCGTCGACGACCGCGCCGCGCGGCAGCGGCTCGATCGCGTAACGCTCCAGGCGCATCACCCCGCCGCCGGCGTCCGACAGCTCGACGATCTTGACGCTGGACGATCCGATGTCGAGACCCACCAGCGGGGGAGCTTTCGACGTGAAAGGCAACTCGAAGGCCAAGGCGGCGCTCCCGTGATCGCAATCGACTCGAAGTTGGAAGGAACCTGTCGTGCAGTATTACCGACAACCGGCGCTGGCACCCACCCGTCGATCGGTCGAAAAGAGCGGGCCGAAATCCCCAAATTTCTTTATTTTTCGAGCGTTTACCGCTGAATTGTTGGACGCTACGTGAAATGCTAACAACAGACTGTAAGCGAGCACAAGACGGCGGAACGGACGAACAGTGACCGGTTTTGGGTATTCCTGCGTGGATCGCGGTATGCGTCGGCACGAACGCGCAGCACGCGGCGCGGCGGCGGCATCGCGGACGCGCCGCCTATAATGTGGAGCTCCTCTTCGCCGCGTCGCGAGCCTGTAGGCACCGATCGAACGGTCGCGGCCGCAAGCCATCCAATCCACGTGTCTTCGGCAACGAACAGCTCCGGCATCGGCGCTCGCCTTCGCGCCTGGTCGACGACGCTCGCCGGCCGCGTCGCGCTGTACGGTGCGACGCTCGCCCTGGGCGGTGCCGTCGCCGCCGGGCTGATGCTCGTGTTCGTGTTCGCGGTGGCCTACTCCAACCTGCCGTCGATCGACGCGCTGACCGAGTATCGGCCCAAGATCCCGCTGCGCGTCTGGACCAGCGACGGCGTGCTGATCGGCGAGTTCGGCGAGGAGCGGCGCGACTACGTCGAGATCAAGGACGTCCCGGAGCGGCTCAAGCAGGCGATCCTTGCCGCCGAGGACGATCGCTTCTACCAGCACCGCGGCGTCGATTACGCGGGACTGGCGCGCGCGGCGATCGCCAACTTCGCGTCCGGCCGCCGCGGCCAGGGCGGCAGCACGATCACGATGCAGGTCGCGCGCAACTTCTTTCTGAGCTCCGAACGCAGCTACATCCGCAAGATCTACGAGATCGCGCTGGCGCTGAAGATCGAATCGACGCTGCCGAAGGACCGCATCCTGGAGATCTACATCAACCAGATCTTCCTCGGCCAGCGCGCCTACGGGTTCTCCGCGGCGGCGCAGGTCTACTTCGGCAAGAAGCTGAAGGATCTCACCGTCGCCGAGACCGCGACGCTCGCCGGGCTGCCGGTGGCGCCGAGTGCGTTCAACCCTTGGGTCAATCCGCGCCGCGCGAAGGCGCGGCAGCAGTACGTCCTGTCGCGCATGCTCGCGCTCGGGTCGATCGACCAGAAAACCTACGAGGCTGCGCTGAAAGAGGAATTCAAGCCGCGTCCTGCCGGCGTGGCCGCAGCGCAACCCGGCGCGCGCAGCCGGCTGCGCGCCGAGTTCGCCGCGGAAATGGCGCGGCAGTTGATGTTCGACGTCTTCCGCGAAGAGACGTACACGCGCGGACTGAACGTGCATACGACGCTCATCAGCGCCGACCAGCAAGCGGCGTACGACGGTCTGCGCGCGCAGGTGCTCGAGTACGACCGCCGTTACGGCTACCGAGGACCGGAAGCCTTCATCGACCTCGCAAAGGACGCCCAGGCACGCGAGCAGCGCATCGAAGATGCGCTGCTCGAAGCGATCGACAGCCCGAACCTGTATCCGGCCGTCGTCCTCGAAGCGTCACCGAAGCTCGTCAAGGCGGTCCTGCAGGGCGGCGAGACGATCCAGATCCAGGGGGCGGGCCTGCGGTTTGCGGCACGCTCGCTCGACCCCAAGGCGCAACCGACACGGCGCATCGTGCCGGGCGCGGTGATCCGCGTGACGCGGAGCGCACAGGGTGCGTGGGAAATCACCCAACTGCCGCAGGTGGAGGCCGCGTTCGTCGCGGCCAACGTCAGCGACGGTGCGATCCGGGCGCTGGTCGGCGGTTTCGATTTCAACCTTAACAAGTTCAACCATGTCACGCAGGCGTGGCGGCAGCCCGGGTCGAGCTTCAAGCCGTTCGTGTACTCGGCGGCGCTCGAAAAGGGTTTCATGCCGAGCACCTTGATCAACGACGCGCCACTGACGGTCGACCCGGCGCTGACCGGCGGACAAGGCTGGGAGCCGCGCAACTACGACGGCAGGTTCGAAGGCCCGATGCGCATGCGGCAAGCGCTGGCGAAGTCCAAGAACCTGGTGTCGATCCGCATCATGCAGTCGATCACGCCGCAGTACGCGCAGTCGTTCATCACACGCTTCGGCTTCGAGGCCGAAAAGCACCCCCCGTACCTGACGATGGCGCTCGGTGCCGGTTCGGTCACGCCGTGGCAGATGCTCGCGGGTTACGCGGTCTTCGCCAGCGGCGGTTACCGTATCCAGCCGTACCTGATCAGCCGCGTGACGGATGCCAACGGCAAGGTGCTGATGGAGGCCCAACCGTTGAAGGCCGGCGACGAAAACCAGCGGGTTCTCGAGGCGCGCAATGCGTTCGTCATGGACAGCATGCTGCGCGACGTGACCCGTTACGGGACCGCCGCGCGCGCGGCCACCCTGAAGCGCTCGGACATCGCCGGCAAGACCGGGACGACCAACGACTCGCACGACGCCTGGTTCGCCGGCTACGGCGGCGGCCTGATCGCGGTCGGCTGGATGGGCTTCGATCAGCCGCGCCCGCTCGGCGAGCGCGAGACCGGCGGCGGGCTCGCTCTGCCGATCTGGCTGTCATACATGAGCGTGGCCCTGAAAGACCGCCCCGAGCAGATCATGGCGATGCCGGAGGGCGTGACCGCTATCGGCGGCGAGATCTACTACGCCGAGTTCCCGCCCGGGCAAGGGGTGGCCAGCGTCGGTCTCGAAGACGGCCTGCCGCCGGAAGAACAGAGGAAGAACGAACAGGTACGCGATCAGATCTTCTGATCAGGCGCGCGGCCGCAACAGGACGGGCGTTCCGCCCTGCGCGGACAGGATACGGGACAACGCGGCGAAAAGCTCCGTTCCGTCGCGCGTATCACGCCACGCCCCTTCGCGGCGCTCGTAGTGGAACCCGCCGCTTTTCGATGCGACCCAGATCTGCCGCATCGGCGTTTGGCTGTTGATCACGACGCGCCCGCCGTTGGCCAACTCCAGCGTCAGGACGTTGCCGGTGCGCGTGACCTCGACGTCGATCGGCGCGGCCTCGACGGCCGTTTCGATCTCGTCGAGCGTCTGTTCGGCCAGCGCGAGAAACTCGGATTCGGTCATCTTTCGGCCCGTGTTAGATTGCCCGCATGCTCGGTCGCACGCGCACGATTGTATGGACTGCGGCAGTCGCGTTCGCGCTCGCCGCCTGCGGACAGAAAGGCCCGCTGTATCTGCCGGGCTATCCGAAGGGCGCGACTTGGCCGTATCCGCCGAAGCCGCCGGCGCAGCCGCCCGAACCCCGCACACCCGGCGTGCCGGCGTCGACCGACGAGATAAAATGACCTCATCGAGTCCGGCCGACGGCGCCTTCGCGCTGCGCGACGGCGTGCTTCACTGCGAGCGCGTCTCGCTCGAAGCGATCGCACAGCGCTTCGGCACGCCGACCTACGTGTATTCGCGCGCGGCGATCGAGGCGGCGTTCCGGGCATACCGCGACGCGCTCGCGGGGCGGCCTTCGCTCGTCTGCTATGCGATGAAGGCCAACTCGAACCTCGCGGTGCTGGACCTGCTCGCGCGGCTGGGCGCCGGCTTCGACGTCGTCTCCGGGGGCGAGCTGGCGCGCGTGCTGGCCGCCGGCGGCGATCCGCGCAAGATCGTCTTCTCGGGCGTGGGCAAGACCGAGGGCGAGATCGCGCAGGCGCTCGCCGCGGACATTCTCTGCTTCAACGTCGAGTCGGTCGCCGAGCTGGAGACGATCGAGCGCGTCGCCGCGCGGCTCGGCAAGCGCGCCCCGGTGTCGGTGCGGGTCAATCCCGACGTCGATCCGAAAACGCACCGCTACATCGCGACGGGGCTGAAGAGCAACAAGTTCGGCGTGGCGTGGAGCGAAGCGCCGGCACTGTATCGCCGTGCGGCGGACATGGCGCATGTCGAGGTCGTCGGCATCGACTGCCACATCGGCTCGCAGATCACGGCGTTGCAACCCTATGTCGATGCGGCCGATCTAGTGCTCGACCTCGTCGACGAGCTGCAGCGCGACGGCATCCGCCTGCATCACGTCGACTTCGGCGGCGGGCTCGGCATTCGCTACCGCGATGAGACGCCGCCGGCCGTCGGCGAGCTGATCGCCGCACTGCTCGCGCGCGTCGACGCGCGCGGCCATGCGGACAAGACGATCCTCGTCGAACCGGGCCGCTCGATCGTCGGCAACGCCGGCGTGCTCCTGGCGCGCACGATCGTCGTCAAGCGCGGCGCGGAGAACAACTTCGCGATCGTCGACGCGGCGATGAACGATCTGATGCGACCGGCGCTGTACGACGCGTGGATGGACGTACAGCCGGTGCAGCCGCGCGCTTCCGGGGCAATCGTCTGCGATGTCGTCGGCCCGGTGTGCGAGTCCGGCGACTGGTTGGCCCGCGAGCGCGCGCTGGCGCTCGCACCCGGCGATCTGGTCGCGGTGATGGGCGCGGGCGCGTACGGCATGAGCATGGCATCGAACTACAACACCCGCGGGCGCGCCGCCGAAGTGATCGTCGACGGCGACCGCGTCTACTGCGTCCGGCGGCGCGAGCGCGTCGAGGAACTCTTCGCCGGCGAGTCGGTGCTTCCTTGACGCGTCGGCGGCGACGCTGCGCTCAGGCAGCGGCGTTCGTCTTCGGCGGCCGACGCCCGACGCCCGACGGCCTGCCGTCCCTCACCCATCGAACCAGCCGCACGCCGAGCAGCAGCCCGACGATCACGGCATAGACGGTCGGCTGTGCGAAGTCGTTCTTGCCGGCCTTGTGCCACCAGTAGTGCAGGATCGCGAGCAGCGCGATGACGTACACGAGCCGGTGCAGCCGCTGCCAGTTGCGTCCGCCCAGCGCACGCACCATCGCGTTGGTCGAAGTCGCCGCCAGCGGGATCAGCAGCACGTAGGCGGCGAAGCCCACGGTGATGAATGGCCGCTTGGCGATGTCCTTGACGATCGCGGCCCAATCGAAGCCGAGGTCGATGCCGGCGATCGCGAGCAGGTGCAGCGTCGCGTAAAAAAACGTGTACAGCCCGAACATCCGCCGCAGCCGCAGCAGCCAGGCCCAGCCGGTCGCCCGGCGCAGCGGCGTCACCGCGAGCGTGATGCACAGGAACACGAGTGTCCAGGTGCCGAGCGAGCGGACGACGAACTCCACGGGATTGGCGCCGAGTCCGTCGGTCACCGCAAGCCACACGAGCCGCACCAACGGCGCCAGCGCGAGCGCAAACAGCGCCGCGCGCAGGCGCGCGAAAGTCTCCGGCGACAGCGCCGCCGGCACGCGCGCCAGCCACGGCAACGCACGCGCGTCGGTCGCCGGCCGCATCAGTAGAACTTCTGCAGGTCCATCCCCGCGTACAGCGACGCGACCTGCTCGGCGTAGCCGTTGAACATCAGCGTCGGCCGCCGCTTGGTGAAGAGGCCGTCTTCGCCGAGGCGGCGTTCGGTCGCCTGGCTCCAGCGCGGATGATCGCGCATCGGATTGACGTTCGAGTAGAAGCCGTATTCGTGCGGCGCCGCTTTCTGCCAGCTGTTGAGCGGCTGCTTCTCGACGAAACGGATCCGCACGATCGACTTCGCGCTCTTGAACCCGTACTTCCATGGCACGACGATGCGCACCGGCGCGCCGTTCTGATTCGGCAGCACTTCGCCGTACAGGCCGAAGGTGAGCAGCGCGAGCGGATGCATCGCCTCGTCCAGCCGCAGCCCTTCCGTGTACGGCCAGTCAATGACGGGCGAACGCAGCCCGGGCATCTGCTGCGGATCCGCGAGCGTGGTGAACTCGACGAACTTCGCGTTGCCGGTCGGCTCGACGCGCCTGATCAGTTCCGCGAGCGGATAACCGACCCACGGCACGACGGCCGACCACGCTTCCACGCAACGCAGCCGGTAGACCCGTTCCTCGAGCGGCGCAAGTTTGAGCAGCTCTTCGATGTCGAACGTGCGCGGCTTCTTCACTTCGCCTTCGATACCAACGGTCCAAGGCCGCGTGCGCAGCAGCTTCGGCGCGTACTTCGGCGGATCATCCTTCTCCGTGCCGAACTCGTAGAAGTTCACGTATTCCGTGATCAGCTTGTACGGCGTCGGCTTTTCCATCGTCGAGTAGGGGCCGGGCTTGGCGGCGAGCTTCGCGCCTGCTCCCTGCGCCTGGGCGCGCGGTGCCGCAGTCACGAGGCCGGCCGCTGCGGCCGCCCGCAGCAGCTCGCGCCGACGCCGCCACACGTGACGTGGCGTGATCTCGGACGGCGCGATGTCGCGCGGTGCGCTCCAGGGATAACGAGTCATCGGCATGGAAGATCCTTCGGCAAGTCGGTGCACGCCGCCGCTCGGGCGTCTGTCGCCGCGGCGGAGCAAAGCTTACGTGTGACCCGGGCGCGCGTTCGGCATTCCCGCCGCACGGGACTACAATTCGGCAACGCCGGACCCCGCCTCGGGGCCGGCGTTTTTTGCGCCCGCACCGGACGGGAGGTGCCGCATGCATATCGAACACGAAGTCAAGCTCGACTACAAGGACGTGCTGATCCGTCCGAAGCGCTCGACGCTGACCTCGCGCTCCGACGTCGACATCACGCGCGAGTTCGCCTTCCGCCATGCGCCGGTCAAGTACCGCGGCATCCCCATCGTCGCAGCCAACATGGACACGACCGGGACGTTCGAGATGGCGCGCGCACTCGACCGCTTCGGCCTGTCGACGGCCCTGCACAAGCACTACGCGGTCGAGCAGTACGTCGAGTTCTTCGGCACGCTCGAACGCAAATCGGCCGCGTTTTATTCCATCGGTATCACCAAGGCGGACGAGGACAAGTTCGCGCGCGTGATGCAGGGGGCGGGTCCCGACGCGATCCAGTACGTGTGCATCGACGTGGCCAACGGCTACCACGAGGCTTTCGCGACCTTCGTGCAGCGCATCCGCGCGGCCTGGCCCCGGCTCGTGATCATGGCGGGCAACGTCGTCACCGGCGAAATGACCGAGGAGCTGATCCTGTCGGGCGCGGACATCGTCAAGGTCGGCATCGGACCGGGCTCGGTGTGCACGACGCGCAAGATGACCGGTGTGGGTTATCCGCAGCTTTCGGCGGTGATCGAATGCGCCGACGCCGCGCACGGGCTGGGGGGACTGATCTGTGCCGACGGCGGCTGCACGACGCCGGGCGACGTCGCCAAGGCCTTCGGCGGCGGCGCCGATTTCGTGATGCTGGGCGGCATGTTCGCCGGCCACGCCGAATCCGGCGGCGAACTGATCGACCGAGGCGGCGAGCAGTTCAAGCGCTTCTACGGCATGAGTAGCCGGGCTGCGATGGAGCGCTACGCGGGCGGAGTGGCCGAATACCGCGCGGCCGAAGGCAAAGAGGTGCTGGTGCCGTATCGCGGCGAAGTCGCCAACACCGTGCAGGAGATCCTGGGCGGTGTGCGCTCGGCGTGCACCTATGTCGGCGCGCGCCGGCTCAAGGAGCTGTCCAAACGCACCACCTTCGTGCGCGTGACGCAGCAGGTCAACGAGGTGTTCGGCCGGAACTGAGCGCGAAGCTAGCGCAGCCCGGCGATGTAATCGGCGACCGCCTTGATCTCGGCGTCCGACAGCCGCGCGGCGATCTGCATCATCGGCGCACTGTTGCGGCGGGTGCCGTCGCGGAACGCTTTCAGTTGCGCTTCGGTGTATTCGGCGTGCTGACCGGCGAGTCGCGGATACTGCGACGGAATGCCGGCGCCGTTGGGGCTATGGCAGCCCGCGCACGCGGGCACGGCCTTGTCGGCGACGCCGCCGCGATAGATCTGCTGACCGAACGCCAGGGTATCGCGATTGCGGGCCACACCGGGCTTGGGCTTCTGCGCGGCCAGAAACGCCGCAATGTTGCGCCGGTCCGAATCGGACAGCGTCGCGGCGAACCCTGCCATCACGCTGTTTTCGCGGGCGGGCTTGCCCGCGCCGGGCTTGACCGTGTAGTCGACGAGCTGCTTGACCAGATAATCGGCGTGCTGTCCGGCGAGCTTCGGGTTGGCCCCGATCGTCGAATTGCCGTCGGTCCCATGGCACGCGGCGCACACCTGGCCGACGATCTGCTGCCCTTTCGCAAGGTCCGGGTTCGAAGCCGCCTTGTCCTGCGCGTAACCGCCCCGCGCCGCCGCCAGCGCGAGCATCAATGTCACCACGAAGCGGCTACCCGTCGTCGAAATCATCGAAATGCCTTCGTCGTCTTGTTTGAGTTTCGGACCGCCGCTGCAGCCCCCGCGCTGCGCGCCGCGACCCGTGCGAGGCATTCCGCGCGTGCGCACGGGCCGACCTTCGCCGGGCGCGTATTCTACTCAACTCGTCCGTCGGATCCGCCGCACGGCGATCTGCCCCGCCGCCCCGCCCGAACGTGATCACTCACCGCTTCGACTCTGTACGCTTCGCGACGTCCGTCGCCGATCCTGCGGAACTGAACGCGGCGCCTCTGGCGATGGTGCCCGAGGTGGCGTTCGTCGGGCGCTCGAACGCGGGCAAGTCGAGCGCGATCAACGCGCTGACGCGGCGGCGCCGGCTCGCCTTCGCGGCCAAGACGCCGGGGCGCACGCAGCTTCTGAACTTCTTCGCCCTGATATCGCACGATCGCGCCGGGCGCGAAACGACGCTCGCGTACCTCGTCGATCTGCCCGGCTACGGCTTCGCGAAGGTCGACGCGGACACGCGCGCGCGCTGGGATGCGCTGGTCGGCGGCTATCTGCACACGCGGCGGATGCTGCGCGGCGTGGTGCTTGTGATGGACGCGCGCCATCCGCTGAAGCCCGCCGACGAGGAACTGCTCGGCTGGCTCGCGGCTCGTGCGGACGCGCACACGCTGCGCGTGCACGTGCTACTGAACAAGGCCGATCAGTTGCGCCACGCGCAGCGGGCCGCCGCGCTCGCGTGCGTCGAGCGGCGCGCCGCCGATCTGCCGATGCCGGTGTCGATGCAGCTTTTTTCGGCCTTGAAGCGCGCCGGCGTCGAGGAGCTGCACGCCGCGATCGACGAAATGCTCGCGCGCTGAGGCGCGACCGCGGCGCGTATCATGGAGCGCCCAAAAAGAAGCCCCGAGGGTGTCGGGGCGCAAAGCCTTATCTCAAAGGCACCCGCTCAGGGAGGAGAAGCGGGAGACGACGGACTCGCCATCGCCTGAGCGCAAATCTATCGAAGGCATTTCGCCTCGCCGACTGGGATTTTCCCGTATGCAGATCCTTGGAAGTTTCCCCTCCGTACGTATGCGTCGCATGCGGCGCGACGAGTTTTCGCGCCGGCTGATGCGCGAGCATCGGCTCAGCGTCGACGATCTCATCTATCCGGTGTTCGTGCTCGACGGCAAGAACCGGCGCGAAGCGGTCGCTTCGATGCCGGGCGTCGAGCGGCTGTCGCTCGATCTGCTGCTGCCGGTCGCGGAAGAGTGCCTGCGGTTGGGCATTCCGGTCATGGCGCTGTTCCCGGTCATCGACCCGTCGCTGAAGACCCCGGACGGCCGCGAAGCGACCAATCCTGAGGGGCTCGTACCGCGTGCGGTGCGCGAGTTGAAGGCGCGCTTTCCCGAACTCGGACTGCTGACCGATGTCGCGCTCGATCCGTACACGACGCACGGCCAGGACGGGCTGATCGACGAAACCGGCTACGTGCTGAACGACGAGACCGTGGAAGTGCTGAAGCGACAGGCATTGGTGCAGGCGCAAGCCGGTGTCGACATCGTCGCGCCGAGCGACATGATGGACGGCCGCATCGGCGCGATCCGCACCGCGCTCGAAGCCGCCGGTCACATCCACACGCGGATCATGGCCTACAGCGCCAAGTACGCGAGCGCCTTTTACGGGCCGTTCCGCGACGCGGTCGGCTCGCAGGCGAACCTCGGCAAGGCCAGCAAGGCCGTCTACCAGATGGATCCGGCCAACAGCGACGAGGCGCTGTGGGAAGTCGGGCTCGATCTGGCGGAAGGTGCGGACATGGTGATGGTCAAACCCGGCATGCCGTACCTGGACATCGTGCGCCGCGTGAAGGACACCTTCAAGGTACCGACGTTTGCCTACCAGGTCAGCGGCGAGTACGCGATGCTGAAAGCCGCCGCCGCCAACGGCTGGCTCGACGAGGGAAAGGTCGTCGCCGAGGCGCTGCTGGCGTTCAAGCGCGCCGGCGCCGACGGCGTGCTCACCTACTTCGCGCTGCAGGTCGCGCGCGCGCTGCGGCAGGGCGGATGAGCGCGACGGATGGAGGCGATCCACGTCCTCCCGGACCAAGCGCGGCGCCTGGAGGCGGTTCCGGAATCGCCGCGCGATGCCGGTTTCTTGTGGCTCGACGTCACGCACGAAGAGCTCGCGGCGGACCCCGAACGCCTGCGCGAGACGATGGCGCGGCTCACCGGCGGCGTGCGGGTGTTCGACTTGCACCTGCGGGATGCCGTCAACCTGCAGCACCCGTCGTTCTTCGACTCGACCAGCGATTACGAGATGCTGATCTTCCGCAAGCTCGCGCCGGGCGAGTCGGAGCCGCTGACCGAGATCGAGCAGCCGCGCGGCGCGCGCGGCCGGCGCCGCCGCCTGCAGGAAATCGCCACGCGGCCCGTGACGTTTTTCGTCTTCGACCGGCTGCTCGTGACGGTGCGCGACGCGCAATCGCGCACGATCGACCAGGTGCGGCATCGTTTGCTGGAATTCCGCGCGCGCACGGCGCAGAAGTGCGGCGCGATCAACGGCGAACCGCCGCTGACGCGCCTGCCGCAGCGGCCCGAGGAACTGATGCTGCGGCTTCTGAACGGCATGGTCGATCGCTACCTCGAGCTGCGCCAGCCGCTGACCGAAAAGCTCGACCACTGGCAGCGCGAACTGCTCGATCCGCGCCGGCCGTTCGCCGACTGGTCCGCGCTGCTCGACGCGCGCATCGAACTCCGCAAGCTCGAAAACCTGTGCGAGGAACAGCACGACGCGCTGCAGGAACTGCGCGACAGCTACCTCGAATCCACGCCGGAGCCCCAGCAGAGCGACGCATACCTCGTGCGCATCGCGGATGTGATCGACCACGTGCGGCGCGTGCTGACGCACGCGCAGCGGCTGGAGAACTCGCTCGAAACCGCCGTACAGCTCCACTTCTCGGCGACCGCTCACCGCACCAACCAGATCGTGCGGCTGCTGACGGTGATCACCGCGGTGTTCGCGCCGCTGACGCTGATCACCGGCATCTTCGGCATGAACTTCGACACGATGCCGCTCGTGCGGCGGCACGACGGCTTCTGGCTGACGATCGCCGCGATGGGCGTGCTCGCGGTGGTGTTGCTTGCCGTGTTCTGGACGCAGCGCATGCTGTCCGACCGGCCGTCGCGGCTGCGCCGCTGGTGGCGCCGGCGCTGGCTGCGGGACGACGCGCGCGCCGCGCGACCGATCTCGGCGCCATGAGCCGCGTCTGCGCTCCGGAATAACGCCGATTTACCGCGTGTTGGCGCGAGGCAGAATTGCGTCATGCCGCGACCGATCCCGAACCCGACCGACCCGCGACGCGCGTCGATGCTCGCGCTCGCACTGCTTGCCGCATGCGCGCACGCCCTCGCCTGGGCGCAGGCGGAACTGAAGCCGTGGACCGGGCCGGCAGCCGCACCGCCGATCGAGCTGAAGACACTGGACGGCGCTCCGCTTGCGCTTGCCGATCTCAAGGGCAAGGTGGTCGTCGTCAACTTCTGGGCGACCTGGTGCGGACCCTGCATCGAGGAAATGCCGTCGATGCAGCGCCTGCGCGAAAAGCTGCGCGACGAACCGTTCGAGATCCTCGCGGTGAACTACCAGGAAGGCGCGCCGCGCATCCTCGGGTTCCTGCAGAGGGTGCCGGTGGACTTCCCGATCGTGCGCGACACCGACGGTGCCGTCGCGCGCGCGTGGAAAGCGCGCGTGTTTCCGAGCAGCTACGTCGTCGACGGCGCCGGCAACATCCGCTACGCGCTGGTCGGCGGCATCGACTGGTCCGCGCCTGCGATCGAAAAAGCCCTGCGCGCATTGATGGCGAAAGGCGACACCCGCTGACGGATAATTTTCGAGCTGCAAGATCGCTCGCGCTGTCGCGACTTACGGATTCGGCGCAGCCCGCGCCGTAACCCCAGGAGGTGCCATGACCCTGTCCTCACGTCTTACACAGCGGTCCAGCCGGTCGCTCGCACGGATGAGCCAGTCCGTGGCGCTCGGCCGTCGACCGTCCCGCTACGCCACCGAACTTCACCAGGCCACTTCCAGGAGAGCACGATGAAACGACGCACCCTGCTCAAGGTCGCTCCGGCCTCAGCCCTGATGGCCGCCATGCCGTTCGGCGCACGCGCGCAAACGCGCCCGTGGCGCACCTTCGAAACGACCGCCCGGCTCGAAATCGCCCAAGCCTCCGGCCAAGTGCGGGCGTGGATGCCGCTGCCGCTCGCCAACGACACCGATTACTTCAAGACGCTCGCCAATAGTTGGAGCGGCAACGCCGAGCACGTGGAGATCGTTTACGAGCCCGTGTACCGCGCGGCGATCGCTTCGGCGGTGTTCAAGCCGGGCGAGAAGCAGCCCGTGCTGGAGGTCGTCAGCCGCTTTGCCGTGCGCGAGCGCAACGTGGACCTCAAACCCGGCGCCGGCATGCTCGCCACGCGCGAAGAGCAGGCGCTGTACCTGAAACCCACCGAGTTGATGCCGCTGGACGGCATCGTCAAGCGGACCGCCGACGAGATCACCAAAGGCGCGCGCACCGATGTGGACAAGGCGCGCGCGATCTACGACTGGACCGTCGAGAACACCTACCGCGATCCCAAGACGCGCGGCTGCGGGGTGGGCGACGTCAAGGCCATGCTCGAAAACAAGGTGCTGGGCGGCAAGTGCGCGGACCTGAACGCGCTGTTCGTCGCGCTGTGCCGCGCCGCCGGCGTACCGGCGCGCGACGTCTATGGCGTGCGCGTGGTCGAATCCCCGCGCGGCTACAAGAGCATGGGCAAGCTCGGCGACATCACCAAGGCGCAGCACTGCCGCGCCGAGTTCTACGCCCAGGGCGTCGGCTGGGTGCCGGTCGATCCGGCCGACGTGCGCAAGGTCGTGCTGGAGGAGCGCCCGAACCTGACGCTCGCCGACGACATCGTGAAGACGATGCGTTCGTTCCTGTTCGGCAACTGGGAAGGCAACTGGCTCGCGTACAACTACGCGCACGACGTCAAGCTGCCCGGCTCGAAGGGCGCGCCGGTGCCGTTCCTGATGTATCCGCAGGCCGAGACGGCCGACGGCCGGCTCGACAGCCTCGATCCGGAGAACTTCAAGTACAAGATCGTTTCGCGCGAGTTGACCTGAACCGGCGCACGCGGCGCGGCGGCTTCACGCGCCGCCGCGCTGCACGCGACGCAACGCGCGCCCTTCGCGCTTGGACGGCCGCCCCCTGATCGTCGCGGCCGGCTCGGGCGCGAGCTTGCGCGCCTCGGCGCGGCGCGTGCGGTGGACGATGCTTTCTTCCGTTTCCTCGTACAGCGTGCGCGCCACCGGCGCAGGCCCGCGCACGGTCGACAACGCGCGCACGACCACGTCGACCCGCGTGTCGGCCATCTGAATCTCGATGCGCTCGCCGATGCGCGTCTCGCGCGCCGGCTTGATCCGCTCGCCTGCGACGCGCACGCGGCCCAGCTCGACCGCCTGCGCAGCGAGCGAGCGCGTCTTGAACAAGCGCGCCGCCCACAGCCACTTGTCGATGCGAACGCGTGCGGGTTCGGTCATTTGGCGATCATAGACAGCGCTCGCCGCGGCCGACGTCGACACTCCGAAGACTCCCGCCAAGATCGGCGGGGCGATGACCTCGCCGTCGCGCTCGGGCACGATGCACCGGACGGTCGAGACGATCCCGCAGCGCGAAGGCTGGGACAAAGCCTGGGAGACGATCCTGCGCATGGCCGGCAACAGCGCGCAGATCGCCGAGCGCAGCCGGGTCGCAGCGTCGTTCCGCTGTGCCGCACGTGTACCGCCGCCGGACGCGCCGGCGCAGAAACGGTGCTCGGCAAGCTCGCCGAGCTGTTGTTCGTCGGGGCGAAGTCAATCGCAGGCCGGCTGCGGCTCCATGTCGGGCGCGTCGAGCAGGAAGGTTACGACTTCCTCGTAGGGCTCGTTGCCGACGTTGACGGC